>Ga0315279_10005798_pt1 | contig 15843 bp, 14 predicted proteins | sample YL17G06_20_MG_FD_203694 | JGI IMG/M metagenome (GOLD analysis project Ga0315279, IMG submission 203694) | Sediment microbial communities from Yellowstone Lake, YNP, Wyoming, USA - YL17G06_20 | ecosystem: Environmental > Aquatic > Freshwater > Lake > Sediment | place: USA: Wyoming | collected...
ACCCCGCCCCGGGGGTGCCCCGAGCAGGCGGGCCGTGCGGGGGCGGCGGGTCCGGTCGCCGGACGGTGCGTGCGGCAGCCTCTCCGAGCCCCCTGGGCCGGCCAGTTCTCCGCGGGAGAGACAGGCCCTCGCCCCGGCGGGAGGCCCGCCCTGCGGCGGGCCGACCCGGAGCAAGCCCGCCCCACCCCGTCCCCGCGGACGGGGTGCCGTCGCGGCCTCGCCGTCCGAGGGGGACCCCCGGGCCGGGAGGCAAAGCGAGGCTGAAGCTCTTAATGAGTTCCATGGGTTGCGAATTAACTTAGCGGCGATGTGTCTTAGGCCGCAGCGGCCGACAAGGGGGCGCGTAGGGGTACCGGCTGATGCCGAAGGGGTCTAAGGAAGCGGTTTCCATCTCGGATGCATCGGTGACCTATGTGATCGGCGACATCCACGGGTGCCTGCGGCCGCTCAAGCGCCTGCTGGCGAAGATCGCGCCCCAGTCCGGCGACGAGGTGATCTTCATCGGCGACTATATTGACCGGGGACCCCAGTCCCGGGAAGTGGTGGAGTACCTGCTGGGGCTCCCGTACCCCTGCGTCTTTCTGCTGGGAAACCACGAGAAGATGCTGCTGGATTACCTGGCCGGCAACGACGGTGGGATCTACCTGCCCAACGGGGGCCTCGCCACGCTGCGAAGCTATGGGGACGACTTCACCAGCATCCCTCCGGCCCACATCAGCTTCTTTCGCACCCTGCGACCCATGTACGAGACGCCCGAGTTCCTCTTCGTCCACGCGGGCATCCGCCCCATGCTGGCGCTGGACAAGCAGACGGTGGATGATCTGGTGTGGATCCGACAGGAGTTCTTTCAATTCATCGGCCGGTTCCCCAAGCCGGTCGTGTTCGGGCACACGCCCCTGCGCCAGGTGCTGCTCGCGCCCGACCGGATCGGCATCGACACCGGCTGCGTGTACGGGGGGAAACTCACCTGTCTGAAGCTCCCTTCCCGCGAGGTCGTCCAGGTTGCCGGCTGGCGCGGCTGAATTCCCCCTTCATCCCTTCCTCCGCCCGGCGATGTCTCTCTCCATCCGCCTTCAGCGTTCAGCAGTCGGCGATCGGCCTCAGCGGCAAATCCCCAGGCACGTGGATGGACCATTCGCTTCGGAGGTCTTCAGGTTCCGAGGCTGACCGATGACGGCCGATCGCCTCTGTCAGGCGGCGGGGCGCATGCCGACCGTGAGGGCCCAGACCTTGCCCTCGGTGAAGATGCGCACCAGCTCGCCGTCCAGGGTGCCGTCCTTCACCTCCATCCCCAGGACGTCCAGGGCCTGCTCGGGGGGGAGGGCGCGCTTGTAGGGACGGTCCGACGCCGTCAGGGCGTCGTAGACATCGCAGATCGCCATCATCTTGGCCTGGAGCGGGATGCCATCGCCGCGCAAGGCGTTGGGATAGCCCCTGCCGTTCAGTTTCTCGTGGTGGGCGTAGGCGATGGTGGGGATGCGCCGGAGATCCTTGGTCCAGGGGATCTGGCGCAGGAAGCGGTAGCTGTGGGTGACGTGGGACTCGATCTCCAGCCGCTCCTGAAGGTTCAGGCTGCCCTTGCCGATGCAGAGGTTCTCCGCGTCTTTGGTGCTGAGGAAGGGAACCTTGGTGCCGTCCACGTCCACGAAGCTGTTCGCGGCGATCTCCTGAATGCGCTCGAATCCCCCCGGGGGAAGAACGGTGGGCTTGTTCGCCTCCAGGATGAAGTTCAACTGATCGTCCACCTCGGCCAGCCGACGCTGGAGCTCGTCGTCCAGGGCCGCCAAATCCCGGTGGTATCCCGGCCCCAGGGTCAGCGCCAGCCCCAGTTTCTTCTGGAGGTAGGTGGTCTCCAGCGTCTTCTTGATGAGCTTGAAGCGGGCCGCCACAATATCCAGATGGTACGGGTACAGCTTGTTGGCCTTGACCAGCACCGGCTCGCGCACGCCGACCTTGCCGAAGTCGTGCAGGAGCGAGGCGTAGCGCAGCTCCCGCATGTCCTCGGCGGAGAAGGTGATGTCGGCGTACGCACCGAAGTCCACCCGGTCCACCTGCTCGGCCAATCCGACGGTCAGGATGGCCACCCGCTCCGAATGACCGGAGGTCGTGGGATCCCGCGACTCGATGGCGTACACCGACGCCTTGATGAAGCCCCCGAAGAGTTTCTGGATGTCCTCGTACAGGATGGCATTCTCGATGGCCACCGCCGCCTGGCTGGACAGGGCCAACAGCAGATCCTCGTCCTCCTGGGTGAACGCGCCGTCCCGCTTGTTCAGGACCTGGAGGACGCCGATGACCTCGTCCAGCTTGTTCTGCATGGGGACGCAGAGGATAGTCTCCGTCCGGTAGCCCGTGCGGCGGTCCGTCTCCTGATTGAAGCGGGGATCGTTGTAGGCGTCCTGGATGTTGACCGTCTTTCCCGTCTGGGCGACGTAACCGGAGATGCCCATGCCGATCTTGATGCGGATCTCGCGAACCTCCAGCCCCTGGGCGATCTTGGACCAGAGCTCATTCCGCTCCCGGTCCACGAGGAAGAGGGAACTCCGGTCGGCCTCCATGACCTTGGTGACATCGCTCAGGATCAACTGGAGGAGGCGATCCAGGTTCCGCTCCGACGCCATGGCCTTGCCCACCTCGAGGAGCGCCGTCAGCTTCTCCACGCGGGCCTCGAGGGGATTTGGATTCATCGTAGGCTCCTCACAGGGGAAAGGATCGTTGACCAGGACAATTGCGTAAGCCTAGCCAGACAAGCCTCGTTGGTCAAGCCTTCCTCCGGGACCGGGCTGCAGCGGGCACGGCGTGTCATGAGAACTCCCCTGGCGGGGCGGCCGAGCGCACCCCTCCGGCCTCGGCCCGCGCGAGCTGCTGGATCGGCGAGAGGTCGGGGACCATCAGGCTCACCGGGACGCCCAGGGCCACGGCGCAGAGGCCGAAGAGAAACGACGCCCGGATGCCGTGCGCCATCTGATCGCGCAGGAAGGCCGGCATGGCCTGGAAAGCCCCCTCGCCACCCGCCAAGGTCAGCGGGGCTCCCCCGCTCCCAATCACGTAGGAGTTCAAGATCGTTCCCATGATGGCCACACCGATCGTGGCGCCGATGTTCCGGAAGAAGAAGGGCAGGGTCGAGACGACGCCGATCTGCTCCCGCGGCGTTGCGCTCTGGACGGCCACCACCGTGGGCATGGCGGTCCCGACGACGGTGTTGTCCAGGGCCGCCAAGGCCATGGCCAAATCCACCGCGATCACGACGAGCCACTTCTTGCGATCCATGCTCATTGTCTAACCGCCAAGCCGCCAGGGGCGCTAAGGTCTGCCAGGACGCCAGGACGCTGGGACGCGGGAACGCTTGCAGGCTGAAGCGCCAGGAGCCGTGAAGCGTGCCAGCTTTCCAGCATGCTCGCTTTCTAGCCCGTCTCGAAGAACGGCCGGAACTTCTCGGAGAGCTCGACCAGCTTGGCCTTGTAATACTCGACGTTCTCGTCGGGGTTCTGGGGGTCCCACTCGCCGGCCAGCTTGGCCGCCTCGTGCACCTTCACCTTCTTCGAGGCGCCGGAGACGTAGTAGGAGATCTGGTCGCCGGGCTGGTACGGGCGGGCCGAGCGCAGGGCCAGCTCGTAGGCTGCGGCCGGGTTGCGCCGACTGCCCTTGATCTTGTCCCGGTAGGTCTCCAGGGAATCCTGCAGCGTCTCCGTCTTCATGAACTTGCGGACGTCGAACGTGTGCTGTTCGAAGGCCTCGGCGTAGCGCCGGGTGAGCTCCCGGATCTTCTGCGGCTCGCCCCGCAGCAGGTGCAGGAACATCTCCTCCATCCACTCGCGCTGGAACAGCTCCAGCCCGCGCGACCGCAGGCCCGAGCCCGTGATGCTGAGGCGCCCGGCCTCATCCAGCAGAGCGTAGTTTTTCATCTTGTAGCTGAACATGGCCTGGTAGCGCCCATCCAGCTCCAGGCTGATCCCCTCGGGCAAAATCGCGCCCATGTCGGCAAGGAGGCGCTCCTCGTCCTCGGGCCTCCGGACATCCGGGGGCGCCACGAAGTAGAGGCCGTCGGTGTCGATCTCGATGAGCCGCGCGCCGCGGTCCTTCAACCACGCCATTACGGCGTGGATCAACTCCCGGCCCTTGGCCGTCACCTGGTTGGCCGCCTGGAAGTCGTTGAAGTGCCCCATGGTGAAGCCGAGGTACCCGTAGAAGGAGTTGATCAGAATCTTGAACGTGCCCTGCAGGGCCTCGGAGTAGGCGCGGGCCTCGTCCGTGTCGGCCGTCCGGGCCAGGTGCTTGGCCTGCACGCGGAAGGCCCGCAGGTCCGTGAGGAGCGAGGCGAAGACGCCCAGGCTGTCGCGCCGGGGGAAGTAGCCGAAGGCCAGCATCACCGACGGGTACAGCGAGGTCACGTCGCAGTGCAGGACGCGGCGGGCCACGCCCTGGTAGGCGATCTCGGTGTGGCCGCCCAGGACCTCCTGCGGCGGCTCCGGGGCGGGGATGGCGCGCCGCTGGCGCAGGTACTCCCGGATCAGGAGGGCGTCGATCTTCGTGGCGTTCCCGCGCAGGGCCACGTTCTGATACGAGAACGGGAAGATCTGTGCCTGGACGAAGTAGCTCTGGCTCAGGATCTCGCTCAGGGCGCGCGTCTCGCGCGCGTCGTCCAGGGCGTACCGGAACAGGGTGTCCGGCTCGTGATCGAAGTACCACGAGACCTTCTCGGGCAGGATGTAGGTCCGGTCCTCGGCGGCCAGGCCGAAATGCTTGGCGATCTCCTTGAGGCCGAACCCTTCCAGCTCGCGGGCGGTCACGTCGTAATGCTGGGCCAGGATCCAGGTGTCGATGATGTGGCGGCCGAAGATCTCGTACTTGCGGTAGGTGATGGCCCGCTCGGCGATCTGCATGCGCGAGGGGTGCCCCTGCAGGACCGCCCCGCCCCGCCCCAGGGCGAGCTTCATCTTGTGCCGCCGGGCGCGGGCCTCGATATACTCCAGGTCGAACCGGAACAGGTTGTGGCCCTCGATGATGTCCGGATCCCGCTCCTTCACGATGCGGACCAGCTCCTTCAGCATGTCCGGCTCGGCGAGCGCCTTGCCCGAGATCACGTGCTCCCACCCCGTGCTGTCGGTCAAGGCGATGGCGGTGATCCGGTCCTCGGCCCGCGCCGCGTTGGGGAACTCGTAGCCGGCGGCGCAGTAGGTCTCGATGTCCAGTTGCATCCGGCGCAGCTCTCCGAAAGGGAGGGTCAGGAAGTGGGTCTGTCCCGTCAGCATCAGGTGCTGCTGGATGGGGTCGTTGAAGAAAAGGTAGGGCGCATCCGGCGCTGTCTGGGCCTTCCCCGTGACCTTCTGGAGATGGGCCCGGGCCCGGAGGGCGTCGCCCCAGCCGTGGAACAGAACCAGGAACCGGTAGGGGCCGTCACCCTGAAGCGCTTCCACGTCGTGGCCGCCGGCCCATCCCGCGAAAAGATCGGTGCTGGCCAGAAGGACGAACGGGCGGAAGGAGCGGACCTCAGAGGCCGTCCGCCCGTCCTCGGTCCGCGCGAAGGCGCGGATCGTGTCGTCACCCTCCTGCTCGAAGGCGAGGAGGCGCGGCGTCGCATCGTGCCCGAAGAGGGCGGCGTTCTCGTGAAAGGCCGGCGCATTGCGGATCATGGAAAAAGCCTTCAGTTGTCAGTGTTCGGCGGTTCCGTCTTTTCCGGGAGGGCGGCGGGCTGGCCGCCGCCCGGGGCTTCCGGCTGGGAGTCAGGCGACGGCGCGGCCCGGAGGATCTCTTGCGCGCGAGGGAGATCGCTCTCGCGGACCAGGATGCGACGGCGGGCCAGCGGCCCGACCGTGTACGTCGCGTCAACGGCGTACTGGTTCTCCGCCTTCAGAATGCAGGGGATCCCATGCGCCTGGAGAAGAGAGCAGATGATCTCGGCCTCGGCGGGATTCCATACCTCGATGGCGGGCACGACGGGATCGTCAAAGATCATCTCGTCCTCGTCCTCGCCCAGCGGGGGATCCGGGACCAGCGGCACATCGCAGTCTGCACAGGTCTGGATGCCCGCCACGTACTCGCTGCCGCACACCGGACAGAACATTTGGCTCCGTGCTTCACCGGGAGGGGGAGGCCCCCTCGCGTTTCTTGGGTTGCACTATGGCCCGGAGATGTTGGGCGAATTGGCGATCGGAGCCCAGACTGCCGTCCTTCTCGTCCTGGGCCAACGCCTCGTCCAGCAGGGCTCTGGCCCGGTCCCCGTTGCCCTGGCGAAGGTAAAAGGCCGCCTGGCTCAATCGGCTCGGGCCTGGATACTGGTCCATCAGGGCTTGGTACGTGCCCAGCTCCTGATCCGGCTGACGGTCCTGACCGTAGGCGAGACCCAGCCGGAGGGCGCTCCTGAGATGGAGCTTCGCTCCCGGCTGCGCGTCGTCGCGAAGGGACTGGAAGCCCCGGATGGCCTCGCCCAAGTCGCCCTTTTCCTCGGCCAGCATGGCCTGGTAGAATCGTCGCTCGAAAGGATCGGCCTCGCTTTCGATCCGCATCGTGATGGCGCGGATGTTCGCCTCACGGTTCCGCCGGTCCCGAACGTAGTTGCCGAGCGTGTTGGCCGGCCACGTCAGGTAGGTCATGACCGCGACCCCGACCAGGCCCAGGCCCGAGGCCAGCAGTGCCATCTCCAGCAGTCGTCGGGTCTTTGATGTCACAACGACGCCCCCCTCAGGCGCGGGGGAAGGATTCGCGCCAATATAGCATGCGGGTCTGAGGCATTCGAGGGAAAATGCGAACCGCCAATCCGCCTATGGCGGACAAGAACGCCAAAGCCTGCAAAAGGAAGGTCGGAGTGGAGAGCCAGCGCCTGAAGGTGGATTCAAGTCCCTCCGGATGCGCCGACTATAGGAAGGGAATACTCCATCCTTGGCGCCCCGGGTACCCAGCGCTCGCGCTGGGTGATCATGGCGGTTCATTCTTCCCGGAAAAGGAGGTGCTTCTTGGCGCCAAGATCTTCTAAAAAGAGAGAAGAGGCGGAGCCCCGCGGACGCGGCGGCGATATCGTCTTCCTGCATATCGAGAAGTATCTCGAAAGCCTGGAAACCACCCGGGACGCCGTTCTGGCCGAGATGGAGCGGCAGGCGCACGAGGGGGATTTTCCCATCGTGGGTCCCCTCGTTGGGCGACTGCTTTGCCTGTTGGCCAAAAGCATCGGTGCAAAGCGGATCATGGAGCTGGGGTCCGGGTTCGGCTATTCCGGGTACTGGTTCGCCCGGTCCCTGCCGGAGGATGGAGAGTTGATCCTTACCGAGGGCTCGGCAAAGAACATGGCCCAGGCCCGGGAATTCTTCCGGCAGGGCGGCGTGCGCTGCCGAGCGCGGTTCGAGGTCGGGGACGCCTTCGAGATCCTGGATCGGCTGCCGGGCGAGTTTGACATCATCTTCAACGACGTGGGCAAGGAGCAGTACCCGACAGCGTTTCATAGGGCGGTCCCGCGGGTCCGCCGGGGCGGGTACTTCATCAGCGACAACATGCTCTGGGGCGGACGGGTCGTGAATGACGCGTCGCACCCGACCACCCGCGGCGTGTTGGAGCTGACGCAACTCCTGCTCCAGGCTCCCAACCTTTACACCACGATCCTCCCCGTCCGCGACGGCGTCTCGGTCAGCCTGAAGCTTTCGTAGCGGCAAGTCGAACCGGTGCTGTCGCATGCGGCACACGGGACCTCGGGAAAGAGTGCGTGCCGTCGTGCGTCGTAGCTTGATTTCAAAGAGGTTGCCCTTCCGGGCTTGGTGGAATAGGATTTGCCTCTGGTTTGCCCGGGTTAGCCTTTCCCCATGGCTCATCCATGATTCAACGCGTGAACCTCGAGGGGGACCGATGATCAGTGTCAGCAAGCTGTACTGCGGCGGGACGGCGGAAAGCGACGGCCTGCGCTACGGGCATGGCGGGCAAGGGCCGGTCGTGAGCGCCGGGGCGCCACCGGCCTCCAAGACGGCGGCCGAGCGGCGGCCCGTGACGGTCTGGAACGTCACGCGGACGTGCAATCTCCGCTGCATCCACTGCTACACCGACTCCGACGCGCGGAAGTACAGCGGCGAGCTGACGACCGAGGAGGGCAAGGCACTCATCCAGGATCTGGCGGGGTTCCAGATCCCGGCGCTGCTCTTCTCGGGAGGCGAGCCCCTGGCGCGGGCCGATCTCTTCGAGCTGGTCGGCTACGCGAGATCGCTCGGCATCCGGCCCACGCTGTCCACCAACGGCACGCTGATCACCGAGGACGCGGCGCGGGAGATCAAGGAGGCCGGCTTCACCTATGTCGGGATCAGCCTGGATGGAATCGGCGAGATCAACGACAAGTTCCGCGGGGTGGGCGGGGCCTTCGACCGGGCCGTGCGCGGCTTCAAGGCGTGCGTCGCCGTCGGGCAGCGCGTGGGGCTGCGTCTCACCCTGACGCGGCACAACTTCCAGAACCTGCACGGGATCTTCGACTTCATCGAGCGGGAGCAGATTGACCGCGCCTGCTTCTACCACCTGGTGTATTCCGGGCGCGGCGGGCAGATCGCCGAGGACGACCTGTCGCGGGAGGAGACCCGGCAGGCCATCGACATCATCCTGGAGCGGACCGAGGACTTCCACAAGCGCGGCCTGAACAAAGAGATCCTGACCGTGGACAACCACGTGGACGGGATCTACCTCTACCTCAAGCTCTTGAAGAAGGACCCGGCGCGGGCGGAGCAGGTGTTGAAGCTTCTCACCTGGAACGGGGGCGGGATGTACAGCTCGGGCGTCGGGATCGCGGACATTGACTTTCAGGGGAACGTCCACGCCGACCAGTTCTGGATGCACTACTCCTTCGGCAACGTGCGGCAGCGGCCGTTCAGCCAGATCTGGACGGACACCTCGGATCCGCTGATGGCCGGCCTGAAGAACCGGCGTGCCAAAATCAAGGGACGCTGCGCGCCGGGGATCTGCAAGTGGTTCGATGCCTGCGGCGGCGCCCTGCGGGTCCGCGCCGACCTGGTGTACAGCGATCCCTGGGCGCCGGAGCCCGCGTGCTACCTCACCGACGAAGAGATCGGTTTCACCGACGACAAGAAGGCCGCGGTGAAGGCGAGGGGCGAGAACTTCCCCATGCCTGAATTCTCGCGCCCGCCAACGGTTGTCCCACCGAGGGCTTTTGACGACCCGCCCGCGCTCGCCTGTACCGGGGGCACGGACGCCTGACACCAAACCGCCGGTACCAACGGCACCGCCGTTGGTGTGCCAAGCGCGCCAGCATGCACCCCATTCCTGGGGGGCCTCGTTCCAAGGCGCCAGCATCCTGTTGACGGCCAGAGATCCTCCCGGTATATTCGCGGGCGATGACCGCTATGCGATTTCCGGCCTGGCGCCGGACTCCTGCGCAAGGAATCAAGCCGCCCTACTTCCGACGGATTCGTGTCTGCCTTTCCCTGCTGATTATTCTCGGCCTGCTCCTCCCCCCCGCCGTTTTCGCGGCCAAGAAGCGACCGACGTCTCCCGCCAAGCCGAAAGGCGTCACGCATGTCGCTGAGGCCGGCCAGACGCTCTTCCGGATCAGCCAGGCCTACCAGGTGAAAGTCGCCGTCCTGATGGAGGCGAATCGCCTCAAGCCCTCCACCCTCCTGAAGGTCGGTCAGCGGCTCTTCATCCCCGGGGCGAAGTCGGCGAAGAAAGTCGAAGCCTATCGGCCGCTGACGACCCAAGAGCGCGAGGTGCTGGAGCAATCCCTCAGCGAGGAAGTCGTGGCCCCGCCGCCTCCAACCGAGCCGCCCCGCCCGAGGGTGAAGACGGATGCGGAACTCGTCTGGCCCATCGTCGGCCCCACCAACTCCCCGTTCGGACCCCGCTGGGGAAAGTTCCACGCCGGAATTGACATCGGCTCGCCCTATTATCAGGAAGTCGTCGCGGCGCTGGACGGCGAGGTGATCTATGCCAACGCGACCAAGGGGCCGCTGGGCAAGGCCGTCGTCCTCCAGCACTCGCATGGTCTCCGGACGGTGTATGCGCACCTGTCCATCATCATCGCGCACGAGGGGGACACGATCCGGCAGGGGCAGGCCATCGGCGGCGTCGGCGACACGGGGCGGGCCACCGGCCCACACCTGCACTTCGAGATCCGCAAGAACGGCGTCCCCCTGAACCCCGAGGAGTTCCTGCCGGCGACCATTGACGACCTCGTGCGAGACTTATCGCGAGGAGGCTAGTCGTCGCGTCGCGACCACATCTTCCCGTGTGCCGGGGAGCCTACCCCGGCCGATGGTGCTTTGGGGAACTCGTTGTCCGGCGTAAAATAGGGTTCCAGGCTACAAGGGTCCACCAGAGGTGGACTCGTCAGCGGGCCGCAGAGTCCACAGCGTTACTGAAACGAAAGCCGAGGAGACCATGGGAAAGGTTCGAACGCTTGCGTGTCCGAAGTGTCAGCGCCAGGTGTCGCCGGCAGATCGCCAGTTCTCCTGTCCCGACTGCGGGACGATCCTGGATGTGCAGGTGGACCTGAGCCACCTGTCGGCCGACTTTCAGGACAAGCTGCTCCGGCGGCAGGATTCCACGATCTGGAAGTGGCACGAGTTCCTCCCGGTGGAGGATCTCTCCTGCGTCGTGAGCTTGGGGGAAGGCTACACACCCCTCGTGCATACCGAGGCGTTGGCCCGTGCCACGGGACTCGAGCGGCTCTTCATCAAGAATGACACCCTGCTGCCGACGGGCTCCTTGAAGGATCGGAGCAACACCGTGGGCATCTCCAGGGGGAAAGAACTCGGCGTGACCACCGCGGCCGTGGTCTCGACGGGAAATGCGGCGGTCTCGGTGGCGGCCTACGCGGCCGTGGCGGGCATGCAGGCCGTGGTGATCATCTCGGCGAATACCTCTCCGCAGAAGGTGGCCCAGGCGGCAATCTATGGGGCCAGGATCATTCCGGTGAAGGGGTCCTTCGACCAGGTGGCCGGCATCTACCGGGCCGCCGTGGAGGAGTACGGCTGGTACGACTGTCTGTCCAGCAATCCGTACCGACTGGAGGGGAAGAAGTCGTATGCCTTCGAGACGTGGGAGCAACTGGACGGCGAGGTACCCGACTGGATGTGCCACTGCACCGCCGGTGGGGCGGGTGTGGTGGCGGCCTACAAGGGATTCCGCGAGCTGAAGGGTCTCGGCTGGGTGGAGAGGCTGCCGCGCATGGTGGCGGCCCAGGCGGATGCCTGTGCCCCCGTGGTTCGCGCCTTTGAGCGCGGCGCGGACGAGGTCACACCGGTCGAGGTGGGGGAGACCATCGCCGAGAGCATCCGCGTCGGCAAGCCCTCCGCCTTGGCCACGCGCGCCCTCTTGGACGTCCGCGCCTCGGGTGGCGCCGCGGTCGGCGTGACCGATGACGAGATCCGGTCGGTCCAGTCGCTCGTCGCCCGGACGGCCGGGATCTTCGGCGAGCCGGGCGGCGTGGTGTCGGTGGCCGCCGCGCTCAAGCTCAAGGCACAGGGAAGAATCCAGGCCGACGAGCTGGTGGTCTGCACCGTGAGCGGCCACGGCCTCAAGCAGATCGGGGTCCTGGATCCCAGCCGCTGGGTCAGCCGGCCCATTCCGCCCAAGATGGACGCATTGCGGGCGCGTCTCGAGGAACTGGCGGAAGGTGCCAATGAAAAACCGACAACGGACAACTGACAGCCGACCAATGCGGTTTTCCAATTGATCATTTTCGGTTGTCGGTTTTTCATTTTTCATTGTCGGTAGACCATGCCTCCGATCCGGTCCATCATTCACCTCGACATGGACGCCTTCTATGCGTCGGTGGAGCAGCTCGACCATCCGGCGTATCGAGGCAAGCCGGTCGTCGTGGGCGCCGACCCCCGGGGCGGCAAGGGCCGGGGGGTCGTTGCGGCGTGTTCGTACGAGGCGCGACCCTTCGGCGTCCACTCGGCCATGCCCATCTCGCAGGCCTACCGGTTGTGTCCCCAGGCCATCTACGTCCGGCCCCGGATGGCCCGATACGTCGAGATGTCGGATCGCATCTTCGCCGTCCTGCGCGACTACACCGACCTGGTGGAGCCGCTCTCCATAGACGAGGCCTTCCTGGATGTCACGGCCAGCCAGCGCCTGCACGGCCCCGCCGAGGCCATCGGCCGGACCCTGAAAACCCGCATCCGCGCCGAGCTGGGTCTCGTGGCCTCCATCGGCCTCGCCCCCAACAAGTTTCTGGCCAAGGTTGCCTCGGACCTGGGAAAGCCGGACGGATTCGTCGTCGTTTCCCCGGGCGACGAGCGGGGGTTCCTGGATTCCCTGCCGATCTCGCGCCTGTGGGGCGTGGGACCGAAGACCGAAGCCCGCCTCCGGCGGGTGGGCCTCCGTACGATCGGCCAGATTGCGCGGATGCGTCCCGAGCAGGTGGAGACGATCCTGGGAAATGCCGGGCACGAGTTGTGGGAGCAGGCGAACGGCATAGACGACCGCGAGGTCGTGCCGGAGCAGGAGGCCAAATCCATCGGGGCCGAAACCACTTTCGACCAGGATACGGATGACCGCGACGACATCCGGCGGACCATCCTGGAGCTGTCGGATCGGGTGGGCCGCCGCCTTCGGCACGAGGGATACCTCGCGGGCGGGGTGACGCTGAAGTTTCGCGATCACCTTTTCCACACGGTGACGCGCGCCGCCGTTCTGGACCATCCGACGGATGTGGGCGACGATCTGTTCCAGGAGGCATGGAAACAACTGCAGCGGGTGAGCTGGGCGGGCAAGCGCGTCCGCCTGCTGGGGGTGACGGCGACGCACCTCACGCCGGCGACCGGGTCCCCGCGAGGCCAGCTCGACCTGTTTCAGCCCGCAGCCGATCCCCGGCGACAGTTGGCCCGGACGGTGGACGCGATCCGGGACCGGTTCGGGGCCGGGGCTATCGCGCGGGCATCACTCGCTGCATCCGGCCGCCCGAAGGCGAAAAAGGGGCAGGGCAAATCCACGGATGCATGAGGAACATCGGATGGCGCAGATTCTGCTAAGAGCCTAGAGCCGAGAGCCGGGTATCCACGCGACAGCGTGGGTGGCCGAGAGCCGAGAGGGGGGGCTGCGCAATCTGCGGTTGAGTGTGAGCCGCTTTCCGGGGGGTCATCGGAGGGGCGCAGGATATGCAGTCCGGAATTTCCAAGGCGCATCCGCTGGTGCGATTGTTCGCCAGCTTGACCGAAGAGAATTTTGCCGGCCACCTGGGCTGGCCGGATGGCGAGGTGATCGGATATCTCACCGACGTCCTCACCGACTTCGTCCACGTGGATCAGCTCTTCAAGATCCGGAACGCCCAGGGGCGGCGGGTGGAAGAGGTCGCGGAGATGCTCGCCGAGGGCGATCTGCTGCACCGGGCGGAAAGCATAGACCGCGAGCGCGAGGTGCACCGGCACATCGGTGACTACACGCTGTTCATGACCGGGGTCTTCCCCGAGTTCCTCCGGCGCCTGAAAACCTCCAGGGTGGTGCTCTCGCCGGATGCCCTCCTGGACTACGTCCAGGTGGGCAAGCGCTCGTACCGGATCGTCTCCGAGTTCACGTACGGCCCGTACGGGGGATCCGCGCCCCTCTTCCGCAAGCTCTCCGAGAATTTCGAATTGTGCGTCTACGGGCTGGGGTATGTCCGGGCCGACCTGGATCGCCTCCGCGATCCCCGCTTCCGGGCGCTGAAGGGGCGCCTGCTTGGCTGAAGCCTCCTCCGGCGGACAGGGATGGCGCCGGGGTCGTCGTCTATTCTGCGCCCCATCCTCACTGCCGACATTCCGCTTGACACGCCCTCGGGGCGCTGGTAGCGTCCCCGGGGTCGTCTCTTCGCCCTGGTGGTCTTTCCCTGGCTCGGCCATCCCAGCGGTCCCGCGAAAACGCGGGACAGCCGCTCCCGAGCGCGACCCGTTTTCCAACTTCGGGTGCTTCCCCCCAATCACGGGAACAGGGGACAGATCAGGGACCTCGCGGCCAGAAACCAGAGCGTGATGGAAGTTCCCGTGAAGATCACCGGTATCCAGAGTTTCGTGATTTCTCCCACCCCTCCCAAGCAGGGATGGAGAGTTTCCAAGCATCTTCTCCTGCTCAAGGTGGAAACCGACGAGGGAATCGTGGGCTGGGGCGAAGCCTTCAGCCTGCGGGACAGAGAGAAGAGCATTGTCGAGAACATCTCCAGCCTCGGCCGCTACCTCATCGGCAGGAATCCCTTCCACATAAAAGCCTTCACCACTTGGGCCTGCACCAGGTTCGCCGAGGGGAGGCCCGCCCTGGAGCTCTTCTCCGCCGTGAGCGGGATCGAGCAGGCCCTGTGGGATATCGTCGGGAAGGCGCTCAACACCCCTGTCTATAACCTCCTGGGGGGACCCTGTCGCGACAGGATCAGGGTGTACGCCAACGGCTGGACCTCCGGCGCACGAAGCGCTAAGGAGATGGGCGAGAGGGCCGCCGAGCTGGTGAGCATGGGGTTCACCGCCGTCAAGCTGTACCCGTTCCAGAACGACGACCCCGAAGCGACCGTCGTGGAGAACGTCCGGGCCGTCCGGGAGGCGGTGGGGCCCGCGGTTGACCTCCTCATCGATGTCTGGCGCCGCCCCGAACCCTCCAAGGTCATCCGGGTGGCCCGGATGATCGAGGAGTTTCGGGTCTTCTGGTACGAGGAACCGGTCCCCTCCGAGAACCTCGATCTCCTGGCGGAGGTCCGCCGCTCAATTCGCCTTCCCGTGGTCACGGGGGAATGCCTCTACACGAAATTCGACTTCCGGCAGGTGCTGGAGAAGCGGGCTGCGGACATCCTGAACCCCGACGTGGCGAGCTGCGGAGGGATCCTCGAGCTCAAAGAGATCGCGGCCATGGCCGAGCCGTATTATGTCCAGGTCTCCCCGCACAACTACAACAGCACGGCGGTGGGCCTGGCCGCCACCCTCCAGGCGTCCGCGGTCATTCCCAATTTCGTCATCACGGAATACTTCGTGAACTTCCAGGAAGTCGGAGACGCAATCTCCATCGATCCGTTCAGACTGGAAGAGGGATGCATTCGACTTCCGTCATCTCCCGGCCTTGGAATCGCCATCAATGAAGCGGCCCTGAAGGCACACTCCTTCCGGGAATTTCCGCTGCGGAAATGGTAAACGTCAGGGAAAAGGAGCAACGGTGATGTGCAGGAGCAGTCGGCGAGTTTCCGTATCCGCTTATCTCCTTGCCGGTTGGGCAGCATTCTCACTCGTCCTCTGCCCAGTTGCCTCGGACCGGGCCTGGGGGCAGGACAAGCCCCGGTATGGGGGCACCTTCATCGTGGGCACGGGGGGGGACCCGGTCAGCCTGAACCTGGCGTCGGGGTTCAGCACCATCGACACGCTGGCGGCCGCCAGCATCTTCAACATGCTCGTCAAGTCCGATTCCGAGCTGAACCCGCAGCCCGACCTCGCGGAGTCCTGGAAGGTCTCCGACGACGGCCTCACCTATACCTTCAATCTCGTCAAGAACGCCACGTGGCATGACGGGAAACCCTTCACCGCCGCCGACGTCAAGTTCACCTTCCTCGAGGTGATCAAGAAGTACCACCCGCGGGGGTCCGTGGTGCTGAATGCGGTGGACTCGATCGAGACGCCCACTCCCTACACGGTCGTCTTCAAGCTGAAGTACCCGTACGACCCGCTCATGAAATTCATCGGCAACGAGGCCTTCATCATTCCAAAGCATCTGTACGAGAACACGGATATCCTGAAGAACCCGTATGACATGAAGCCTGTCGGCACCGGGCCCTTCGTCTTCAAGGAGTGGAAGAAGGGAGACCACATCACCCTGGAGAGGAATCCCAACTATTTCAAGAAGGGCAAGCCCTACCTGGACAAGATGATCATCAGGGTGGTCCCCGATGCCTCCTCGCGGATGATCGCC
>Ga0315279_10005800_pt1 | contig 15838 bp, 20 predicted proteins | sample YL17G06_20_MG_FD_203694 | JGI IMG/M metagenome (GOLD analysis project Ga0315279, IMG submission 203694) | Sediment microbial communities from Yellowstone Lake, YNP, Wyoming, USA - YL17G06_20 | ecosystem: Environmental > Aquatic > Freshwater > Lake > Sediment | place: USA: Wyoming | collected...
TCTGTGTTTTGCTTTGCTTTTCCTTGTGTTTCTTCCTTTTCTCGTCTCGCTCTTTCTTAGTTAACGGTTTTTCTTTTTTCGGCATTTATGTTCCCAGAAGGTATGATATGCGTAATAGTGCTTTAATGATTTTCGAAGTCTAGAAGAGGCTCGGCTTACAGGTTTTGCATCTTGGGGCTTCAAAACTTCGGTTTGATCATGCGCGCGCTGCCGTATGATACTGTGAGCGTGCGCGCGCGGTCCAGTGCAAACATCCCATTTTCCCCTAGGTCACACTTAGTTATCGTTTTGTTGTTTTGAGTGAAAACGAGCAACAAAGCTTTGTAAGGACGATAATATGTGCCATTTTGCGCCATCACGTCGTAGCTAGGGTCAGGTTTTTCTGATAGATGGACTAGATATGTTGGAACGAAAATGTTGAAGGATGTAAGTGTGAAGTAAGAAGCTAATCCGGCGATTACGAAGATTACCAGAGCAATTATGGCGAGCACACTTTTTTTCATATCTTCACCTTTCTTTCCCAAAACAACACGATGTTCAACCTGCTCTTTAATACTTCTTTTCCAAGAGCAAGATGCGCGAGTTAGGAGTGCAAGTCACGCGTGAATAGACAGCTCTGCTAACTTCCCTTCTTTTTTCTGTTTCACCTATGGGCTCGCATGGGCTCCAGGGCACGAGTGGGGTATTTGAGCCTGCAGGGTCTAGGTTTTTCAGTGAAACTAAGCGACTCTTTCCGAGCCCTCACGACAGGTTTCGCCTCATTCTTTCTGGGCTGAGGCTGGAGCATGAGGAGAAAGGGTGAGATGACAAAAGCCTTCGTGCATTGTGCATGGATTCAGACCGTCAATTCCTGTTTTATCCTTTCCCCTGGCGGTCTGAACCCCAACACCACAAAGCGCGCTGACTTTCTATAACATTTCACGGTTGACGATTCTCGATGAATCAACCCAAACTGCGATCGCGTGGCACGACCGACCGTCGCGCGCTAGCCGTGTCTTCTATAAAAATCCAGTATCCTCCATCCGAGCCATATCCGGGGATGCCTTTCAGGAGAGTAGAGCGTTTGCAGTCCAATGAACGGCGTCCTGATTTTCTGATACCTTCGGATCAGTTCATATGTCTGAGGGTTATTGTGACAAAGATAACCCAACCAAGCAATTAGTCCCTTATCACCTTGGCTCATGTTACAGGCAGGGCAAGCTGGAACCCATGTTGTCCCACCTTTGCTTTCGGCAATGTAGAGGTGAGCTCTATGACCGTTTCTTCGTCTTGGCCCGATTTTTGCGCCGCAGAACGTACACCGCTCACAAGTTTCACAAGCCTTCGTCTTATAGAATAAGCAGTCCTCGTCTCCTTGATCGATACACCAATCTGGCGTAAATGACATTTTCAAACCCTTCTTTCAGCCAATATGGGAGGCCATGCTAGAAAAATCTTATGACAAAACTTGGCGCGCGCTAGAAGATGGATTAATTTATGGATATCATGATGACCATTTGACTAGGCTTCAAGCGATACTCCTAATACAGAAGTTGAATAAGTTCGGTCTAGTTGAAGGATTCAAGAAAACTCAAAGTCATTTTGGAAAATCAACCATCAAGTTTGTAGAATAAAAAGATGATAAAAGATGAGTGAGAGAAGATACAACAGAAGTAAAAACTACAGATGTCCATCATGTAATCTAGAATTCAAGAGTGAGGGAGTACCTAGACACTGTCCACGATGTCACTCTGTAATTGAGATTAAAGAAAATAATAGGAGATGATAGCGCGCGCTGGTGCGCTCATATTCTATTTTGTTAGAAGCCATATTATCAGACTGACCACTAATGTGGCGAACGTACCTATTGCGACAGAGGTAATGCCTGTTCTAAATCTCTCAAGCCCTTTGAGACGCTTTTCATGATTCGACATTCTCGGTCGTATGTACTCGATTATCGAGGCTATGCCTAGACCATACTTCTTCCTAACTTCGGGCAAATTGACTGGATCTTCAATCTTTTCAACGAGAGAAGGTGGTAGCAAGACGGGTCTCTTGGAGATTTCTACACCTTTGGGGGCCTCATCCAATTCGAAAAATGAGACGTTGCATATGCGTTCCTCGTATTCAAGTACAAGAGGAGTATCTGAATCGTTGGAAAAAATACACCAGAGCTTGTCCTGAAACATCGGATCGATTTTTGTTCCTAGACTTGTTAGACCCCTGGACAAGAGCCTCACCCTCGTAGCGATCAGACCAAACATGTTCGCTTCCATTATTACTTTTTCCAAGCTTTCTATAGCAAATCTCTCTCTCGGAGGGATTCTCGCAGGTCTATCCGCCGCTATTCTCTCTTCTTGCCCTGAACTTAGGAAGTAGATTCTTTCTCCCACACGCAGATCATATCCTGCTGGAGTTAAGCACTTATCCCCACCAAATGGATCAAGTAATTTCTCTTTACGTTTCAATATGTCATCTTTCGTAAGAAGTCTCAAACCCATCCCTCAGAGCACTTCACACTGATTCTGTGAAAGTATATACTTTTTTTGGTCAGCAAAATTCATAAGATGTTGTGGTGAATGTACTTCCTTGACTGAATCTCCAAGGGATGAACAACTTGTCGAAGACCTCTAATTCTGACACTCCCACTTCGATTAATGCCGATAAGGGTGAGAAAGCCTTCTCTCAGGGACAAAAACGACCCCTTTGTCCGAATAGGTTCTACATGGGTCTCTTTATGACGATATCGGGTTCGCTAGAGGCAATTTACCTCTATCTTTCAGGGTGTGTACAGGCTCTCGCTTCTGATTGGATAAGAAACTTGGTCTTGGCAACTGTACCGTCGTTTCTGATTTTCTGGATAACTGGGGGTTGTATTCTTCTTATTTATGGGTTACTGACATCTTGTCCTAAATATGAATATGAATAAGCTCTTTTTATGATGCGTGCGCGCGCTAGGTGCTACTCAGTCAATTTCATAACTCTCTCCAACGCTGTCACGATGCGTTCATCAGAACCATCATAGACGAGTTTGACTTCTCCATATTTCGACTCCATGGACGAGATCATGTTCTCGATAAGAGTCTTGACACCCTTGCTATGTTCTTCTTTGTACTTGACCACCAACACTAGAAATCTCTTTTGACCCATCTTCAAAAACTCCCAGCAAAGCAATATAGACTCCTCAGACCACTTATTTATTTGCTTCCTGTCAGGCGCTCGAACCGCGCGCGCTACATGTAGAATCGATATTGGTGTTCGATTTTTTCTCTCTGAGGAATTGCACCTAGGATTTTTCCAACTTTTTCAGCAAATCTTATTGTTATCGGCTTGTACGAGTTATACCGAGAAGTATTCCAATCCAGGCGGGTTAGAGCCAATAATTCGCTGGCCACTTCTTCCGAAGATGTGTCCCCACTTTGTTCAAAAAACTCCAAAGGTTTTGGCACACGAGGGCCTTGGTAACTGCGTAAATAAGGAACATACCCACCAGTAAAAAGCATATTCGAGCCATCAGGCATTCTGAAATAGGTTCCTCGAAGTACAGGCTTGTCTCCATTTCGGTAGAAGAAAACATCATGCCCTGTAGAAATGGTAATGTAATCTCGTTTTGGAACTTCACGGGACGCTGCGTTAAAACCTTCGATTTCATCGTTTCCATATCTTGAGCTTTTATGAACAACTATGCGATTGGGAAACTGATCATTATGATGCTTCCGATATAGGTCGATTGCACGTTGAAGTAGTTCTGAAGCACCTTGCTTTGTTAGTCGTGGTTCACCCTTCTTCTTTGTATCCCAATCGAAACTGTCGCCTCTTACCACGAGACCTTCCCCAGTATCAGTGAAGACCTGTGCTAAACTGGCGAACATGTTCTTCTGATATGTGGTTTGATCGTAGTAAAAAGAAATGCCGATGTAACAGCTACCAGGACTTAAGCGTCCAACTCTCCAAGGAAAATGATTAGCTTTGTAATACAATGCCACTGCCATGTTCCAAGCAATTGTTGATGGATCCTCTTTGCGGTGCTTAGCAGTTTCAATAGTTGGAATTCTCATTGTCGTGTTCAAAGTTTCCAACGTACTTTGTTTGAAAATTTGAATGGGGATTCCAGCGGAGATTGCCTCAGCTTTAAGTATCTTTCTGAAATCCACTTTGATTACCATGTCAATGAAGTTACGAGTGTCTTCATCTAAGGGAGCAAGAATTTTGTGTATCTCTACCTTTTTTCTAAGTTCTTTAGCCTTATCCTGTTCTTTCCTAGTTAAACCATAGCTTTGCGATTCTTTGCAGTTCTCCTCGATTTCCCTGATTTTGTGGCAAACAACCACGTCTGGCCTGACAACTCTATCACAAATATTAGTTATGCTCTTTCCATAAAGTTCGGCCGCTTTTCTAATTCGAAGGTTTGGGTTATCAATGTCGACGACATTTGATACTTCGCTGTTTAGGATTTTATCATTGAATTCTGATGAAAGTATGATTCTGGCTTTAAATGCTTTCTGAAAGCCCGGAAAGGCCTGAGTGGTGAAAGGAGATTCTCCCACACTTCTCACAGGTTTGTCATTGAAATACTCGTAGAAGCGAGTGAGATCATCAATTCCTTTCGCATTGCTTATTAGCCCAACTCGAATTGTCTGAATATCATCTCCCGCATCAACAGGTCCATGTATTGTCAATCCTCTCTTTGGGTCGATATCCATGGCTCCATTTCTGAAATAGAGTGGGACTTCGGCAAGGAACTTTGACTGCAGATTTTCCAACTTCTGAAGAAGAAGAGTTGATGACTCAAGCAGAGTACTCGTCACTTTCCTCGTCCTCCATTTCTTCTTCCGAACCTATTGGTTCCTCAAGCATTGTTTCGGCTTCATCTGGACTTGGTTCTTCTTCGAACCATAGCCTTTCCCTATAGTCTTCCTCAATACCGCGATTCAGAGCAGCGAAAATGGGTGTAGTCAAGATGATAACTGGCGTGTCTCCGCGAACATCAAGCTTGATTTTTTCCTTGCCACCTGAGAGCTTAAAGATCCAGAATCTTACGTCATCTAGGACGGTGTGATTCTGCTCTATATTCATCCAAGTTGCCGACAGAGATTTCATTGCGTTTGATGTGACTGTTTGACCAAGACCGTCAGTGGTAAAATGCCAGCCTGGGATGACCTTGAGAAAAAGGTTATTACCGATTCTTGTGAAGGTCGCTTTGCATGATCTGTGAGCGTAGTATTTGCCAGATTTTGATTTGGTGACTATTCTTCGCGTAAATTCTCGATTCCCGATTTTCCATCTTGCAAGTCGGTTTTCGTCACCATCTTTTTCCAGTGGGAAGAAAGTTTTTTTGTTGGTCCAATCATACACCATGCCCAAATTTTTCATATGCTCGGTCATTGCACGATTCAAGATTTCTATGATTATTGGATATTGGCTTGTTTCAATGAGGGTTCTGACTTCAACTCTCTCACCTGATGTTTGCTGCAATATTGCAGAGATTTTTTGTTGAGGATTGTTCAATGGGAAGAAAGAGAAAATCTGTTGAGTCTCTTCTCTCAGGGCAAAAAGCGGTAGTGTAACGTCTCCGACAATTGTCCAGACATCTGAACGTTTGTTGACTTTAGCATATGCCACGTTCACGAATTTTGGTAGCTCAAGGACTTGAAAAATGTTGGATGCAACGATCTCATTTTGCACTTCAGGCAAAACAGAATCAACAGGAGGATAAGTAATTTCGCCAGTTTTTTCGGAGTCAAGAGTCGATCTCAAGTTCTTTCCGGTAAGACGGGCCAGAAGCTTTTTCATTTCCTTGGAAAAGACTTGATCACTACGGAAGTCTAGCCACTTCAGAATTCGAATTGAAGGGGGAATGTCGCAGTTGCGCCGCAGAATAGGTATTATTCTAGCCTTTATTCCGGCAGGGTCTTCGTAGACGGGTATGGTTCTTTCCAATGTTGTCCAATCAGATTTCAGCCAATCAGGCGATATTATGATGCCTATGAAACGTGAGTTGACGAGAGCATGTTCGATTTTTAGCAGCATATTTTCTCCAGCTTCAATATCCCATGGAGCATAGAAACACTTCAAGAACCTACCATCATATGGCTCCTGTTCAATTTCCTTGACGAGCAACTCAGCAAACTCTACATCTGCGTTATTGTAGGAAATGAAGATGTCATACTTGGGAGGGTTCGCCTCATTAGGGAGCGTCAATAGATCATATCCAGATTCTATTCTGAGCGGGGATATTTAGCCTTTAAGTTCATCGGTCAGTTTAAGTAGACAGTTTGCACGTGCCAATAGCGTCAAGTGTAAGGGTGAGGAAAGAATCGCAGGTGATCTTTAGAGCATCGGTTTTTGGCGTATTGTCTGGAACGGGCGAGTGAGCCGAACGGCTCACGAGCTAGCAGGTGGGATGCATGGATTAACTACTTTTTGGAAATTGAAAACGTTCGGCAAACAGGACAATAGTATGCTCCTAGCCAGCCATGTCTAAAGAATGATGATCCACAATGTCTACAAGTTGTTTCCCACCCTACAGGTTTTCCAGTTCTTTTTCCATAGCTTTCGATAATTTTCCGAATTTCGTTGAAACTGATCCGCTCGTTGAGATCGTAGCGCACGTAATCTGTTACATAGGGTATCGGGAACTTGATTTTTGAACCCATTTCTTCAAATACCCATACACTTTTTCCGTAGGCGCAAGACAGACCCACTTCAAAAGCAATCCAGTTCTGGGTGTAGTCGGAGTTCTTGACGTTAGGACCAAGCAGCAGAAAGGTCGCAGTGGAATTTTTTACATGGTTATGTATCTCCTCTGATTGAGGTCGAGGAACATCTTCAAATTGCATATTTTCAAATTCCATGCATTTCCATTTGACGCCGGTAGTCGCGAAGGCTTTGGCAAAAAAATCAAGAATTTTCGTGTCTTTTCGACTGTGAGAAACAAATATCTGAGCGAATTTCTTGCTCATTTCGTTCGCTTGTCCTTTATGGATAGATATTCGGTATGTTCTTAACAGTTTTTCATTCGCGCCTGCGTATGCTAGAAAAATAGAAAAAGGAGGTTGTTGGTTATTTGCGTTTTCTATATAGGCTCAGTCCGTCTATTTGTTGTACGTATTGGAATCCTGCTTCAATTAACTTCATAGCTTCTTTGGCTGTAGTTGCTCCTGTGCAAGTCCATTCGTCGTCATTGAGGTTGAGTAGGTGCATATAGCGATGGGTTGTTGTTAGTTTTGTGTGACCCATTAGGACCATTACGGTGTACGGGTTTCCGATGTCGTTTAGTTTCTTTGTGCAGAAGTAGTGTCTTAGGTCGTAGAGTCGTATGGTTTTTAGTGTTGGGTCTTTGAGTTTATCAGCTAGTGCGTTTCTCATTATTCGGTATTGTTTTCCGTAGTGATCTGGGTCTGTTCCTTTGAACAGTAAGTCGTTTGGCGTTAGGTTTTCTCGTATGATATGTTCCTGTAATTTTTGTTTTAGACTTTCGGATAAGGGCAGGGTTCTCGGGTTGCCTCTTTTGGCTGTGGTTGGGTTCACGGTTCTATGTTCAAGGTCTAGGTCTCTGACTTTGAGTCTTGTGAGTTCTACGGGTCTTAATCCCGTTTCCATGCTTAGCGTTAACTTCATTCCTAGCAGTTCTCCAGCGTCTGCTATGAGCATCTGTATCTTCTCTCTGGTTGGTAATGCAATGTTCTTGGCTGGTTCTCGGTATCGTGGCAAAGTCCATGTGATGCCGTAAAACTCTGCGTATTTGTTGTAGGCTATGCAGAGGTTTCTCTTGTAGCCGTCTGAGGCTTTAAGTTCTGCTATTACGAGTTTTACAGCTTCTGGTTCCGATAGGCTGGTGTGTTTGGCTAGGTACGACAATGCTTTTCTTGTGAAGTTGATTGTGTAGTCGCTTTGTTGTCCTTTTTCATCTGGATTAGGACGTTTTGGATTTTCGGGTTTGTTGCGTTGTGGTATTCGGGGAAAACTATGGTGTTTTGGCTGGCGTGTTGGCCGTAACCCGTCTCTAGCCTAAGTAATTCTCTATTCTGCTGTTTTTCCATGTCTTTGCTTTCTATTTGTTGTTCCGATTTTTCATTCGTCATGTTTCATCACACATCCATTCATTTTCGTCGTTTCGGGACGAGGAGACAATATGCCTTTCTCTAAAAGAGACTAATAGCGAGCTAACGCATAGCTGTTTCTTGAGAATAGGATTGGCGAGCGTCGTTGAGATGGGAGATTGCTTTTCCTCTTGAATTTCAAATGAGGGGAAGGCTTATGTCTCCGAGGAGATCGACGTTGTCATAGCGGCGCGCGCTATATTGATATCATTTCCCTGAGCATTCATAGACGACTTCGCAGCCTAGCGCACTGCATGGGTGTCTACCATGAAACGATGTGATTTCTTCGCTTTTCTCGGTTTCTTCCAGGTAATTAAGGGCATGTCCGTTGTCCGCTCTTAAGCCGACTGCTAAGGTGACTTGTGGAACGGATCGTAAACAGTAGAGCTTCAAGAGGGTTATTCCGATGTAGCTTAATTGTCTCTTTATAAGTTTGACGAAATGCGGATTGCTTTTGACATCTACACCGTTTGCGTAGCTTTGAGATATGAACAAACCGCCCTGCTTCAAATTGTCCGATGCTAGACATACAACCAAATCCATGTATGGGTTTTCATTCATTGGCCATGTCGCAAGGAACCTCTTCTTGATGATCGTATGGCAAATACGATTTAGAGCTTTCTTGCACAGGCTGGAATTTCTTGTTTGAATTCTTCCTCTTCTCAGTTCGTCCAATGTGAAACCACTTACATAAAAGACGTCATACTTCCCAACAGAACCGTAATCTTTTGAAAATTGGGCTGCATCCCCTACGAAATATGTGAAACTGTTCCTTTGCTTCGATGGCGGTAGCCTCTTAAGATAATTTTCAATTATTCTTCCTTCATCTATATCAAGAAAGGTTAAGGTGCAACCATTTTTGTAAAACCAATATTCCTCATGTCCGAAATTGGGTGCAAGAGCGAAGACACTCTTTTCTGATAACTTGTATTTCTCTATTAGCTGGTTCATTGGGTCCTTGCACAACTCTTTTGATTTCACATAGTCATACGTGCGTCTTGAGTCTTCATTCAATCTCTTGATGTACTCTTCAAGACTGCCAAAGTAGTCATCGTGTTGAACTTGATATCTTCTAATTTGGCTCACACATGGTTGCATGTTCAGGTCTACATTGACATGCAATGTGTCATTATGTTTCAGGAGGTATTGTTGGCTCAACTTATGGTCAAATGAAAAAAGTCATGCCAGATTGCATTTGTCACTTATGAATTCAGAATCAATATTCAGGATTAAGAATGTGTTGTGCTTCTTAGCGCGCGCTAGACGCTTTCTTGATGTTTTTCTCGTGCAAGATGCAAAGTTGCTCTGACAGGCTCATCCGTCTGCGGTTTGCAAGAGTTGTGGATGTTGTTCGTTCTTAGGGCGTGTATGCGCGAAAAGAGTGGAGCAAAGTGAGGACACAAAAGTTAGGGAAGGGTTATCGTAGTTGAACCTTGTGCTGTGTTAGTTTGAATTTCAACTGTGACAGTCATACCAGAAACCCAAGGACTCCCAGCTCCTTCTGGTAAATCAATTTCGAAACTTCCCATATAACCAGCTCTAACTGTATAACCCGAGATAGGAGTTATGCCCATATACTCCAGAAGTTGTGGAGCAAAATTCCCATAGGCATTTCTTGACCTTCCGTTGTATGAAATATCAGCAATTGAGAAGGTAATATCTTTATTACCCAACGCATTGGAAATAAAGAAACCCAGTTCGAATTTTGTTGCCACATTGTAACGATAAGAGCCTGACAAGTTAATCGTATATCTGGCTGGTGTGGAGTTAGGTGTTGGTGTTGAATTAGGTGTTAGTATAGACGTTAAAGAATGCACGAGGATACCAAAATAAACACCAACAATGATAACAATTATCAGTATGAATATTACTATTCCTTTTAATAGACGTCTTGTGAATCTTGCTGTTTTTTCAACTTCTGATTCCTTCGTCATTTTTGCTTCTGCCCCAAATTCTTACCGATAATTAAGAAGAGCACTCGCGCGCCATATAATATCATTCTCTTTGAGGGTTGTCAGCATGCGACCTTTTCAGAGTCTTAAGTAGACGTTTAAAGTTGAACAAGGAACTTTTCTCATTAGCTTGCTGAATCAGGTTCCCTAGTTTCTCTAGGTCTAGGTCATCGACGTTTTTGCCTCTGATCTTGATGGTTCTCGTTTCCTTGAGCTTTTCAAGAGGAATTCTGTACATTTCCGCAGTTTCGGGGAGTTCATTGTCCTCACAATCCTTAGCTAGCATCTCTAAAACCGCGACTTGTTGCCATTGGTTTTTTGGTATTGGAAGCTCTATAGTAATCTCTTTTTCCAAAGGTTTGATCGTTTCTTCTCCAGCTTTTACGCGCCATACTCCGTGTTGACTTTCAACTCTTCCCAAAAGTTCAAGGGTATTGAGGTTACGATGAACCATAGTCTTATGCATGCCTATTTTTTTTGAAATTTCAACCGCACTAATGCCCTTGGTGCTACTCTGTAGCACCGCATCGTAGCATCTTTCCAAATTCCTCATTAATTCATGGTGTTTTTGGCTCGACATAGTAGCTACTCAGATTGAAAATACAAAGTAGTAGCTACTTATTTTTTGTGGTAGGAATGGTGCGCAAACAGTCGGAAGTGGCGGGGTTCCCGTGACCAGATGTCTGGTCGTTTGTCGTATACATCAGGAACCTGTTTGGTTAGTTTTGCCTTGTAATTGGGTTAAGAGTGGTCTATGCGGTGACGACGCTAGACTATGCGACATTGAGATTCTGGACGTTGAGTCGTGAAGGGTTTTTCTTGTGGTTGAAGGGGATCGCGATAATCTTGCGCGGATTGCTCGTTCGTTTGAAGCTCGCTTGCAGCTAAATCCTGAGATTAAGAAGAATGCGTACTGGTATCTTCCTGTTTTGGATGATGGGCATGGCGAGTTTGTGCAGGCTGGTCGCGGTAACGTCGCTTCTGACTTTTGTGCGCGTCCTAAATGCCATCGGACATGTCACGAGAAGGAATATCATAATGGTGTTGTCGTTAATGGAAGGGACTTCACTGGTCAAGTGGCCGTTCTGTTACAACATTATTGGTGTCATCGTTTTCTCTGTCCTAAATGCTTCATTCGTGGAGCTGCTGTGCGTGGAGCTAGGAATGCTGCTGCGAGGTTGGCTGTGGCTGTTGAGCGAGGGTTTGGTGAAGTCGAGCATGTCGTTTTTTCACCGCCCCGTGCTCTTTGGGATTTGCCGCTATCCGCTTTGTACAAGACTGTGAAGGATGTGGCTACGGATAGAAGTGTGATAGGAGGGTGTTTCATGTTTCACGGTCGGCGGATTGACAGAAAACGCCGTGTTCTCTTCTGGAGTCCACACATGCACTGCCTTGGGATGGTGGCTGGCGGTTTTGACGTTTGCCGTGAGTGTGTGCATACGAGAGAGGATTGCCGTTCCTGCAGTCATTTTAAGGGTCGTGAGATGCGGGGTTATGAGAAGGATGGTTGGCTGGTGAAGGTTGAGCCTAAGAGGAAAACTGTCATTGGGACGATCTGGTATATTTTGACTCATATCTCTGTTAAGGTTGGTTTGCGTCGTTCTCACTCGGTTCACTGGTTCGGCTGCTGTGGTAATCGTAAGTTTAAGGGTCGTAAACCTGAAGCAGTTGTCAAATGCCCCGTGTGCAAGGCGTCTGGCCATGATTCTGAGATGTCTCTTGAGGCGTATTGGGGTCATGAACACAGGGAGAGAAAGATAGGTGATGCTGACTATCGCAGCCTGTTCGCTGTGTCAGAGTTTGAGAGTGATGGTTCACCTAACTTCCCAAGTTCTATTGACGAAGGAGGTGGTTCAGGTGGATAGCGGCAGCTCTGAACGTCGTCGTGGAGAACCGAAACAATGGTTGAATTTTGATGATGTGGCCCATTGTCGTGATGTTGCATCGCTTAATGCTTTTGTCGAACAGTTTCTTTCTGAACGGGGTTTGGTTGGTGAGGCTCGTCTGTGTACGCGTTGGGCTTTGCTATACCGTTGGAAGGAGGCTATTTCTTCTGACAGTTGATTGACGCGTGCTTGCCGTTGGACGTGATTTTCTGAGGGATAAGTCCGTTAGAGTGTTAACAGGTGCGGAGTTTTCTGTTCTCCGTATGTTTGTGTAAAATGCGAACATTTTGGCTACTGCCTATCGTGTCATGCGCTGGAGTGTTCTATGGGTCTGCCGTTGAGTGAAGTCTCGTGCAAGTATTTTGTTCGTAATGTTGATGTCAAGTTTTGAGGATAGGTTTTTGTTTGGCGCGCGCTGTTCGGTCTTATGTCGAGCGCGCGCGTTATAGGAGATTTCCGATTTTGATGGAACCTATTTATGCAACCTTACCCTATGAAATAATCGGAGTGAATCGGTTTGCCCGAAGATATCATAGATAAGACACTCAAAGTCACTAGCGTTAATGTTGTTACAGAACTAGCTACTGGTGATTTCATATATCAAGTGACGTTTGGCTATTATACGAGAAATACGGCAGAAATACTCGCCCGTATACCTCCCAATATGCGAGAAATGCTCTCATCAACAAAGAACATAATCATTAACGAGATAACACTGCTTGTTAAGGCAGTCGAAGTCCCTTATAGGGTCGGTTCAGAATGGAAAATCAAGATTAATAAGAAAGGGTCACTAAATCTGGTAGAAGCGAAATGAGTGCTACTAAGCAGTTAACTGAGACTACTTCTCAAGTCTGGGGCGCGAAACAGAATTTGATAATGCCAGAACCGCAATTCCTTCCAGAAGGTGTGGAACCTATTTCTGGCACGTTTACTGTCACCGAATCTTTGCCAAGTGTTTCTGTTGTCCAGAGTCAATCTTCAAACATTTGGATAGCACAGGAAGCCACAGATTTCTTTCAAACAGCTAGTATGGCAATCGGCACGTTCATGACGGGAATTACAAAGGGATTTATTACAACAAAGAGACTCGACAGAGACATTGTGTCACAGTCAGTCTATTGCATTACCCTAGACCGTATTGTTGTTGATGGAAAGACATTGCGACTTAACGAAACAATTACGGCGAATGTTACATACAAAGACAGCATGTATTTTTGTCAGAACGAGAATCTCGGCATAGTCTCTATGTCAGCTAGATTGGAAGATTGCATCAGAGACTTCCAAGACGAAGTCTCGTTCGTTTGGAACGAGTATGGTAGAGAAGATGATACCAGATTAACAAATGACGCTAGAGAACTGAAAAGAAGAATCCTACGATACATCAGCAAATAGGTGTTTTCGCTCTTATGGTCACTGTCAAAGCGAGAGATGTTCTTACGGGATTGGGAAAGAAGGGCTTTTCTTTAAGCCAAGGTGACCATTCGCATTTGATATTTTGCGTTGGTGGGAAGAAAACCGCAATAAGAACTAAGGTTAGTCAGGGAAGAAGCGAGATTGATGACCATCTAGTCAACTTGATGTCAATGCAGGTTAAGCTAGAGAAAAAGAAGTTCATAGAGCTGATTAATTGCCCATTGACGTTGAATGATTATCTCAGAGAGTTAGAGCAACAGGGTATAACTTTCACGTAGTTTTTGAAAGGAGACTTCTCTTCTCAAGTGTGATCTCCCAAGTCTGTTGCTCTTTAACTAAGGATTCTTTGGATTTGCGGGGTAGAGTATTATCCTTAGATGATAAGTGCGCGCTAGTTGTTGTTTTGACTTTTTGTTGGTTGGAGCGCGAGCGTGATGCAAGCGCGACATAATGGAACGCACGTTAGACTGCCTGCTAAACGTAGTTTTTGTTACGGGACAGTTTTATCGCTCGCGGTTTTGAGAGAGTGTGTGTCGGCTTTTTGGCGTATCGTCTGGAACGTGCGAGTGAGCCGAACGGCTCACGAGCTTCGTGCGCGAGAATTATCAATATAACGGGTTCTTTGACAGATCGGACACAGTGACCGTTTTCTTAAATCCGTGACCTTCTAGAATTGAACCAACTTTGTCAGCAAGGCTTGTCTCTGCTTCGGGTGAAATGTACACGTTCTCTATGAGTGTGTCAGGGTCTATATTGACGTATGTTCCACCCAATTTCCCATAAGGAACCATTGACAAGTCCAACTGGTTATGGTTATCTAGTGGAAATTTAAGTATGGCTGCTCGCAATTCCTGTTCATACTCAAAGCTTTTTCTCTTGTAAACGTATGGAAAGAAGAAATTATCAAGGGGAAATGTCTCTTTGTTGTAGTCAATGTATTTGACTTTCCCAACGAACACTTCATCTTTCGCGTTCTTCTCAAAGCACTTGACTAGTCTGCTAAAAGAGGATTGAATAGCGACGCCTTTCCCTTGTCTTGTGTAAATTTTCCACATGGCGGCTGATTCCCAGTCATTTATATGCCAGCAGTTGACAACCACGCAACGAGTCGTAGCCATTCGAAAATCATAGTCGATCTTAGCCAATTGCTGTTTCACTGCTTCGGGGAGTCTTAGTGCATTCGCTCGCTCTTCCAAAGCATTTTCTCGCAGCGTCCTATAAGACTCTGGATATGACGCTTCGAATTTATCCCACTCGCGCAATTTGTCTACTGACACAAAGAACAATGCTTGCTTGCTCAGCAAATCCTCGAATTTCTTAAGACTTTGATAACGCCAAATCTTGACGCTCGTGTTTGCAGGGTCTTCGAATACGGGATGCTTCGCATACACAAGTGACGATATGCGCATCCAGCTATAAAATCATCGTTACTTGCGGTATAAAGAAAAATGGAGATTGATGTCTATTTTCGTTTGCGGAACATCATTACATTTTGGGGTGTGGTTAGTATGTAAGTCCATCCATTGTCTATTAGTTGTCCTGCTTCTTTTTCGTCTTTGGCAATTGCGTGGTGGTAGTTTTGGCTTTCTTCATCAAATTGAACGATATGAGTATACACCATTGTTGAGTTTATGTTTCGGTGTCCAAGTCTTGCTTGGACTTCGATCAAGCTCTTGGTCTCGTTGTAGAGGCGTGTAGCATGGTAGTGCCTTAGGGTGTGGAAGTGTATTTGTTTGAGTCGTGGGTTGTTCAGTTTTTCTGCGAGGCGTTTCTTTTGATAGTTAAGCATGGTGCGGGTGAAACCCAGGCGTGTGTTGCCGAATAAATATTCGTTTCGTTTTGGCAAAGTGTTGAGTCGTGCAAGCAGTTTAGCTGAGATTCTAACTTCTCTTGGTCTACATCCTTTTTCAGGGTTGTTGCATTTCAGTGTGCTTTTTTCTTCGTCTATGTCCGTCCATTTACATTGCCATAATTCGCCTATTCTGAATCCTGTTTCTTTGAGTGCTTGGAGTGCAATGGAGACTTTCTTGCTCGTTCCGCTTATGAGTGCGTCTATTTCTTTTTCTGTTGGTACAAACGGGAGCGTTTCATTCTTGGGATAGAGTGGTGGTGTCCATAGGATATTCTTCATTTTGGCGTATTCGTTGTAGGTGAAGACGGCTAGGTTTTTGTGTCCGTTTGACCATTTGTTGTTTCTTTTTATGTAGAGTTTTACGGCTTCAGGGTCTGCTAGGTTTACGTTCTCTTTTATCATGTGCCGTAGAATCTTGTATTTTGTTTGGATGGTTGCGTCTGCGAAGGCTTGTTTTTCGCAATGTATCATAAACTCTGCGAGGTCTGCGTTTGCGATGACGTCAGAGCAGGCGGGTTCCTTTGAAAAGCTGGCGTGTTGGCCGTAACCCGCCTTTTGTTCTTTGTGGCATTCGGCTAATCGGGCTACCCGCGCTTCCGGTAGAGACGTCATCAGCGTCTGTTTGCCCTTTCCACTTGCAGGACGGCCGTTTCA
>Ga0315279_10005801_pt1 | contig 15836 bp, 8 predicted proteins | sample YL17G06_20_MG_FD_203694 | JGI IMG/M metagenome (GOLD analysis project Ga0315279, IMG submission 203694) | Sediment microbial communities from Yellowstone Lake, YNP, Wyoming, USA - YL17G06_20 | ecosystem: Environmental > Aquatic > Freshwater > Lake > Sediment | place: USA: Wyoming | collected...
CCTGGGCGACGCTGTCCTGGGCCTCCTGGTCAGCCGCGAATTGGTGGAACGGTTCCCGAGCTACTCCGAGGGCCAGTTGTCGAAGATGAAGGCGCACCTGGTGAGCGCCACGCACCTGTTCTCGATTGCCGGCGAGCTGCAGCTCGGCGATTTCCTGCAGTTGGGACGCGGCGAGGAGAAAAGCGGCGGGCGGCACAAGCGCGCCCTGCTGGTCGACGCCCTGGAAGCGCTGATCGCCGCCGTCTACCTGGACGCCGGCCTGGACACCGCGCGGGAAGTTGTCGAACGGCTGGTGTTGCGGGGGCGGCTGGACAGTGGCATCGAAGCCTTCCCCTTCATCGACTTCAAGTCCGCGCTGCAGGAGTATCTGCAGGCCAACCGCAGGAGCCAGCCGCGCTACGCGGTGGTGGAAGAGCGCGGGCCGGAGCACCGCAAGACCTTCCTGGTCGAGGTGCGCGTGGCGAAGGAATTCGCGGCCCAGGCCGAGGGACCAACCAAGAAGGCGGCCGAGCAGGAAGCGGCCCGCCTGGCCCTGCTGCACTACCGGGAGTTGGACCGGCAGGCCGAGGGAGCCGCGGCTCAGGAAGCGGCCCTGCCGGAAAGCCAGGCCGAGCCGCCGGCGGAAAGCGAAGCGCCCGCGCAAACCAAGAATGGGACGCAGAGAAACCCAGAAGAGCGCAGATAGTGTTCTAGCGCTGGCGCCTGCCCCCCTTGCCGTGGGTCTCGCACGCCGGCCCTTGTAGCGCCGGCATCCCCGCCGGCCCCGCGATCAGGGCGCTGGCCGCCTGTTTTTGGCTGTTTAACAGGCTGTTTAACAGGCTGTTTTACTGGAAACGTTTCCACGGCCTGCGCCTGTTGAAAACAAAGCAAATAAAGTCCGGACAGCGAATCCAGTGGCACAGGCTTCCAGCCTGTGTTCGCGCAGCACCTGCCTCCCGCCGGCGAAGGAGCGGTACGGGCGCTGGGTGCCGCGCCCCCCCTGGGCCTGTAGCGGCGACCGCCAAGCAAGCCGGCATAAGTCCCTGAAAGCAAAGGACGCTGTTGATGTGAGCGAGAACTTTGTTTGCGATGCTCCAATAGGCACAAAGGGCTTTGGTTACCTGCGGTTTTCACTTTTTGCTTGACAACTAACTCCGCCTGTGCGCATCATTCGCCAATTCTCCCCGCGGAGGTGAACCATGCTCCCAGGGCGGCCCTTTCCGTTGTTTCTCGCTACCTGTCTGCTCTTTCTGTTCTGCCTTACCGCGTACGCGCAGCGCGTGTCGCCGTTCGAGTCGCACACGCGCATTTATGCGATCGTGCCGGTGGACGGTAAAGGAACGAAGGACGATCCGTTCCGGCCCAAGTACATGCCCCACCCGCGGCGGAAGCCCGCGCTTCAGGCCGCGGCCGGCGTCAAGATCCTGGCCTGGACCGGGGTGCTGTCGGCGGACCGCACCAAATACTTCATCCAGGTGGTGGCCGACAAGCGCAGCGATCTGGCCCCCATGCTCAGCGATGCGTCCGTACGCTGGTGGGACAAGGCGGTGACACAGCCGGCGGCGGTCGAGGCCCAGATGAAGAATCTGCAGCCGGCGGCCACGCTCCAGCGGCTGCGCCTGCGGGTGAAGTGAGGAGGCGCGCCATGAAGGAATTGTACCGCTGGCGTCTCGCCGGCCGGCCCGTTGCAACGTTGGGGCTTGGCCGCCTTCTCGACATCATTCCGCGCTCCGCACTCGGCCTGCTGCTGGTCTGCTCGCTCTCCCTGCTATTGCTCCGTCCCACCCCTGCCGGCGTCATCCTCGACGAAACCTGGGGAAGCGGCTGGCAGTCGCGCTGGTCGGTTTCTGGAACGACGGTGGTTTACACCGGATACATCGACGCCGACCACGCGGCAAGGGTCTACACCAACTGCGGTGTGGCCACGGAATACACCGTGTCGGTGCGCTCCGACAGTAGCGGGACCTACGGGTATCAACTGCATGTCCACGGTTCCACCAGCGACGAGGACAACGGGTGGGATTTCACCGTCAACAGGCCAGGGGGATGGTATTTTCTGGCCGAGGGCAGCGACGAGATCGGCTGCGATACCGGAATGGTGATCGGCACGGGCGGCGGTTGGGTCAGCGTCGGAACTCTGACTAGCTCTGTTACTGCCGCGGGCGACGGCTACGTGACCGGCGGCACGGTGGCCATCTCGGTGACTGGCGGCTCCATCCCGGGCTCGTTGCCGCGCGTGGTGATCGAGGGGGGCGACAACACGCCGCCCACCACCCCGACCAACCTCCAGGCCGGCACCCCGGAGCGCCACCGGGCCTCCCTCTCCTGGAACCGCTCGACCGACTCCGAGAGCGGCATGCAATACTACCAGGTGTACAGAAGCGGGGTCGCCGTGGCCAGCGTGGACGCCACCACGACCCTCTGTGGGAACGAGCCGGCGCCGCGCTGCGCTTACATGGACGACGGCCTGGCCGACGGCAGCAACTTCACCTATACGGTGACCGCGGTAGATCGGGAGTGGAACGAGTCGCCGCCCTCCAACGCCGTCCTGGTCACCACGCTGCGCGCGCCCCAGCAGCGCCCCGAAGGGCTCGGTAGCGGCCCGCTGGCCGCTTATTACGGCAGCGGCGCCGAGCAGATCAACCTGGAGAGCGGCGACCTGACCCTGCGCATTCCGTTGTTGCCGATTCAGGGGCGATCTTCGGCCACTTCGCCCACGCTCTCGCTGGTCTACAACTCGCAGCTTTGGACCTGGGATGGGGCGGGCGCGCGGCTGGCGCTGGTGGATGCCGGCTACGGGCCGGGGTGCAGCCTCTGGCTGGGCGCCATCTACCCGGTACACGTCGATTACCAGCTCAACCATTTCCGCTACATTGATTCCAGCGGCGCCACGCACCGCCTGTATCCAACCACCGGCGACCTGTACATGTCGCGCGACTCCACCTACATGTTGTGGGACCGGGTGCTGAACCGCCTCACCTTCCGCGACGGCACGTACTGGGACTTCGATTACGTTGCCTCGGACGGCGGTCCCGATTCCGGCACCCGCTACCCCACAAGGATCCAGGATACCAACGGCAACTACGTCACCATCGAGTACACCACCGGGGCGCGCGTCTCCGCGATCAAGGATTCCCGTGGGACTCACCCGACCATCCCCAACCAGTGGTACGGCTACATGTTCGAGTACACCACGCCGGGCAACCGTCTCCTGCGGATTAACGAGCGCTATCCCGCTCCTGGCGGCGGTTGGCCTTGGGTCTCGACGCGCGTCTCATTCGAGTACTCCGCCGACACCACGCTGGTCTCGCCGTTTGGCGGCTCGGAAACCGTTTCCGGGCAGAAGCTGCTCACCAAAGTTCGGCGGGTGGCGGCGTGGCCGGCGTCCGACTACGAAATCCAGTACAACGCCTCGGGCGAGGCCACCAAGCTGACGCTGCTGTACGGCGGCTATTTCCGCTACGAGTACGACACCTTCTCGTTCGCCAATAACGCCATCAAACGCCGCGAGGTGGTCCGGCGCTCTTGGAGCGCATTGACCCGCGACGACGCACACTACGGTCAGGCGGCGTACGAGCAAACCGATGAGTTTGTGCGCGCCACCGGCGACGCCTCCCACTCCGGCCACAACCAGACCACGCTGAACGACGCGGCCCACAACCGTAAGGTCTGGTACTTCACCCAGGGCGATCCGCTGGGCTGGAAAAACGGCCTGCAGTGGAAGCAGGAAGTGTACCAAGGCGCGGGCGTCACCCTGTTGCGCACCTTCCTCACCAGTTGGACACAGCGCAACCCGGCAGCCTCCGAGTTGCAGAACCCCCGCCCTTCCGTCCTGCGCACACAGTTGAATGATGCCAGTCCGCTTCTGGAATCGCGCCGCGAGCAGGACGTAGCCTACGAGCAGGACCAGTACTACGACCCCGTTAAAGACGCCGGCAACGTCACCCAGGTGCGCGAATTCGGCTATACCGATGCGGGGAACCCCGTGCGCACCCTCACCGTTAGCTATCTGGCCACCACCCCCTACACCTCGCGGGGCATCCTGAACCGCCCGCTGGCTTCGGCCTTGCGGCAGGGCGGCGCCGGCGGCCAGGTGCTCACGAGCGGCAGCGTCCAATACGATGCTAGCGCCCTCACCAACATCACCCCCGCGCCCCCGATGCACGATACCTCCTATGGCACGTCGTTCACGGTTCGCGGCAATGCCACCCACGTCACGCCGCTGGGCGGCCGCCAGACCGTCAGTTACAACGATATCCTCGGGAAGGTGCGGCTCGTCACCGACGCCGGCGGGTACACACTCAAGACCGTCAGCTACGATTCCACCCTGGGCTACACGGTGCCCACCGGGATCAATTCCAACACCGCTATCGGCGTGGATGCGGTCTACTACGGAGACCTGACCCTAGCCTCGCAGACGGCGGCCTCGGGAGAAGAGGTCAGCTACGCCTGGGACAATGCCAAGCGGCCGACGGAGGTCACCTCGCCCAGCGGCCAGACCACCACCTACCTGTACAACGACACGTTCAACCCGCCCACCGTGGTGGCCACCGTCAGCGTCAATACCGGGGCGGGCAACGACCTGGAGACCGGCAGCTACACCATCACCCGCACCATGGACGGTTTTGGCCGCGTGGTGCTGGTGCAGGACTCGCGCACCAACGCCTACGTCAAATCCGAGTACGATTCCTGCTCCTGTTCGCCCAACGGCCGCGAGATGAAGGTGTCCAACCCGTACTTGTCGGGCGAAACGCCGCTGTGGACCGTCAGCGAATACGACGCGCTCGGCCGCGTGACCCGCGTGATGCTGCCGGACGACGACCCCAACCACGTTCCGCCGATCGGGCCCAGCACCACCACGACCAGTTACTTCAGCAACACATCCACCGTCACCGATCCTGCCGGCAAGCGGAAGAAGTTCACCCACGATGCCTTTGGCAAGCTCACCCAGGTGGCCGAGCCGGATGCCCAGGGCAACCTCACCGTTCTCACCAACTACGAGTACGACGCCGCCTCCCGTTTGACCGACGTCAAGATGAACGGAACCGCGCAGCAACGCCACTTCGAGTACAATGTCTACAACCAGGTGACTTCCGTGACGAATCCGGAGAATGGCACGGTCAGCTATACGTACCGCGCCGCCGATGGTTTGCTGACCTCGAAATTGGACGCCAAGAGCCAGGTGGTGAACTTCGACTACGACGGCCTGCGCCGGGTGACGCGCATCTATCCGCCGCAGGGCGCCAATTACGGCTACGAGACGCGCCTGTATTACGACACCTACCCGCCCGCGCCAGGCGAGAACATTTACGGGCGGCTGGCGGCCATCGAGTGGTCGCAGCCGGGGCTCCAGATCGGCCAATACTGGCACTCGTACAACTACGTGCACCGTTTCAGCTACGACGCCGCCAGCGGCGCGGTTACGGACTCGACCGTCATCCAGAAAGACACGTACAACGGCCAGACAACGCCCCGGAGCCTGGATGTGGGTTTCACCTGGACGGTGCAGGGCACGCCCGCCACCGTTACTAACAACTCCTTGGGGCGCTCGCTGGCCTACCACTTCGACACGGCGGGCCGGCTCAACGGCCTGCAACAGTTACAGGCCGGCGGCTTTCCGGCTGTCGACCTGGTCACGGCGGCCAGCTACAATAAGGCCGGGCAGTTGCTGACCATGGACTTCCTGGACGCGGTGGCGGTTCGCGAGACGCGGACCTACGACCCCGTGCTGCAGCAGCTCACGCGCATCCAGGTGGCGGCCACGGCGCCGCCCTACAGCGGCCAGTTCGATCTGGAATACCAGTACCCGGCAGCGGGCAGCAACAACGGTCGCATAACTGCCGAGGTCGATCATCTGGCAAGCAACACGACGGTCAGCTACACGTACGATGCCTACAACAGACTGGCCACAGCGAACTCCGTCACCGGCGGCACGACCAACTGGGGCCTGAGTTTCAGCTATGATGTATACGGCAACCGGACGGCGCAGACGGTGACCGCGGGCACGGCCCCGGCCTTCAGCGCCGCCTTCGACAATGCGAACCACATGGTCGGCTATTCGTACGATCAGAACGGCAACCAGTTGACGACGGCGGACGGCGCCACGCTCGGCTATGACTGGGACAACCGCATGACCAACTGGTCGAGCTCGGGCGCCAGCGAGGCCTATCATTACCACCCGTCGGGCTGGCGCGTGTGGAAGAAGCCATCGACGGGCGCGGGCACCCTCTACCTGCACGGACCGTCGGGCAACCTGCTGTGCGAGCAAGCCGACGACTGGAGCGGTCCGCCAGCCGACTACATCTATTTCGGCGGCCGGCTGCTCTACACCGTGCGAAAGGAAAGCGGCACCTGGACGCGCACCGCGCTGTTGACCGACCGGCGGGGCTCGGTGCGCAACGGCGGCAAGAGCTACTACCCCTTCGGCGAAGAAATCGGCACGTCCGCGAACAACGCCTTCAAGTTCGCCCAGACCTACCGCGACTCCAACTCGGGCCTGGATTACGCGCACCACCGCTATTACTCCAGCGGCATGGCCCGCTTCCTCTCCGCCGATCCGGCGCGCGCCCGACGGCACAGCCCTGGCAGTTGGAATCGTCATAGGTACGCCGGGAATGACCCCGTCAACCGCATTGACCCTCTCGGTTTGGACGACTACACCGACGAAGACGATCTCTTGTGCTCAGTGAAAGGGATTTGCGAGCCAGAGGGCGAGGTACCCGAGGACATCGGGCTGGTGATTAAGGTGCTGGTGACAGCACCGCCTCCAGAGCCGGTCGACACGGTGCCACCGGGGCTGCCCCCGCCCCCGGGGGACGAGCCCGGCGACGAGCCCGGTGGCGGCGGTGGTGGGGGCGACGGCGGCGATGGCGGCGGTTGCGACGGTGGCGGCGGTGGTGGCGGCGGGGGCGGTGGCATTCGACGGGGCCCCGGAACCACGGCCTGCATCACTGCGACGAACACTATGAACGCGATCTGCGCCTCCTATGGCGCCGCGCTGCTGTTCTGCGTTACAACCCGCAACCCCGCGGTATGTCTCTCAATTCTGCCGCTGGGAGTGTCATGCGCTGTGGCGATAGCCAACCAGAGGTACCAGTGCAGAGAATGGCCGTGGTCTTGAACAGCGGCTACCCGGCTCCCGGGGAGGCCGGTGGGGCGGGAGGCTTTCCGCGCGCTGGTCCGCGGCCTGGTCCTGCAGTTCGCCAAAGCGGCCCCGGACCGGAGGGGCCCGCGACGAGGGAACCATGAGCTACCGGATTCACAAAGTTAGCGCGAAGATAGCGGCTGCAGTCGGCATCGCTGTCGTGATAATGCAGTGTGTGGGCAACGCAATCCGCGACTGGCAATTCTCTTCGATCCTGCCGCTGGTATGGGGTTCCATTCCGCCGATGTTGATATGGTTTTTTCTGACCTTCAAGAGACCGGAGCGACGGCGCATTGACCCTGACAATCCTTTTTGGGAAGCCGCGGGCGACGACTACATCAAGGCCATGGTTGTCGGAACGGTCATGCTCGCGCTGGAGTTCGTTTTCAGGCACTGACGTAGCCGCCTCGGCCGGTCGGGCGGTTTCTTCGTTGGGTCGGGCCTCTCGACCTGCCTCTGGGCAAAGGGAAAGGAGCGACACGGATTCGGGAAACTGGCAATCCGCTGAATGGGAATCACAGACGATGCCCCTCTTGGCGGGTGGCTCACCCCTGGGGCTCATGGAGACGGAGGAGTGACGGGTGGGCTCCGGCCGATTTTAGATTGCGGGTTTCCGATTGCGGATTGTATTCACAATGCCGGGGAGCGGGGGTTGGCAATCCGCACTCCGCATTGTACAATCCGCAATATGGATGGCCGGACGGCCGAGAAAAGCAGGCCCCGGGCTGTAGACTGCAGGCTGTAGGAAGGCGGTTGGACGGCTGCCGGTTCGCCGACAGCCTACAGCCGATTTCTGCAAGAGCCGCATGAACACTGGGCTGAAGATCGGAGGTCATGAATCGGAGCGGAGCCCGGGCCCCGTCGTCGGCCCGCCTACAGCCTACAGTCTACGGCCTACAGCCGGTTGTTCCGGCGGCCGGCTGCATTCTGACCTTGGACCTTGGACCTTGGACTTTGGGCCTCGGTTCCGCGACCGGCTGGGCACAGTGCGCAACGGCGGCAAGAGCTATTACCCGTTCGGCGAAGAAATCGGCACGCCCTCGGCCAGCAACACCTACAAGTTCGCCTCCACCTACCGCGACTCCACCACCGGCCTCGATTACGCGGTCAACCGCTACTACGCCAGCGGCATGGGGCGGTTTTTATCGGTCGATCCGAAAGGCACCCTCGACGCAGGCAGCCCAAGTAGTTGGAACGCAACACCGCACCGTCACCACGGGGCGCATTGGGGCAGCGCCAGGCTGTCAGATCCCGGCAGTTGGAACCGTTACACATACGCTAGCAACGACCCGGTCAATCGTCAGGACCCGCTGGGCCTCGACGACTACACCAGCGACGACTGCGGGACAGATGGCGATTGCGACGAGGAGAGCGGTGACGTTGAGGATTGGATGGAGCCTGTTCCCTTCGTGTCGGCCCCGCTTCCACAGCTTCCGATTGTAACCAGCACCATCACGGGGTACGCGCCCCTGGACGACGGGAGGGAAGACAACATCTTCACCTGTGCGGGCTGCGCGCAGATCTGGCAGAACACAGCCGGAGCCGGGAACGCAGCGTTTTACGGAACTATTGTGATCCTGGGCGGCAGTGCGCTTGCTGCCGTCGCTCCAGAGGTTACCACGGTCGTCGGCGGCGTCGCGTTAGACCCCGGCACTCCCCCGTTTCTGGCCGATGTTCTCTCCGGCTTGGCTCCGAGCCCCACGCCCGGAACGCTGGGCGCACTTGTCGGATTGACAATCGGTGAAATCTACAATTGGTTGACGGGGAAACCATAAACGAACAAATGAAGTGGCCTGCTCTGAAGTGCCCGTTCTGCGGCGGTATGATACCGAATCCCGACATGCATGCGGATCGACCTGTCGTGTGCCCAAACTGCGCCGCACGGCTGCAGCAATCAGAAGGTCAGATATGGTTGTCTGCCCTAGCTGCCCTCTGCATAAGTCTTGGCGTGGCCCAACTCCTCAATCTCAGCGGAGTATGGTTCGTGGTTGCCACAGTCCTACTGTGGCCCCCGGCTCTCAAAATCTGGCACCAGCGTATCTTCGTGCGGATGGTGCCTCCACGTCTTGAGGCGTACGTCCCCAAGCAATATAAGGGTGGGCTACTGGGAATCGTGGGCAGGACCGAGGAACCGAAAGCCGAGGACGGCGGTGAAATCAGGGGCGGCCCGGATGTCCGCGGTGATTCGCAGGCCTGCTGTAACGTGACGCCCATGGCCGTTCGCCCCTCATCGGTGGCGGCCGCCCCGCCCGCCCGCCCGCCTCTGCCCCAACTGGCAGGCGTGGGCGCTGGCAGGCCCAGAGGACCATTGGAACAGCACAGCCGCGGAGGGGCGCTCTGCCCGGCGTGCCACGGGGCGGTGGCCGTTGGCGATCTGCGGTTTTCCGAGTGGTTCCGGTGCGGTCAGTGCGGCGCAGCCCTGCGTGTGTCACGCGCCTACACGCATGCCCTTGTGCTGATCTCGGTACCGTTCGGCTTGCCGTGGCTAGTGGTGTGGGCAATCAAGCCTAGCGTCCTCTTTTTGGCATGGCTAGGCTTGCTCAGCGGGGCAGTAGCCTTCGGCTTGCTGACCCATGTCGCGCCGCGCTGCATCCCCCCGCGCCTGGAACGGGCTCCCAGTTCGGACGGTTTTACGGCCCTTGATCTGACGCGGCGTGAGCCCTGATGATCCACGTCAAACGATCAGCCCTCAGGTTGCCGGGGGAATCCGGGGAATCCGGGACAGCCTGAGAGCTTGTCGGAGAGAAAATCGCCACGACGAAGAGTCAATCAGTTGCGGCGTATTTAAGAGTCTGAAATAGACCCCATCTGGTTGATTCTGCGTTGCACGAATTCCATTTCCGACACACTCCTGAACTCAGCGATTTTTCGGCAAGAGTAGCACCTTTTTCAACAGCCCGTTTTCGATACGCTGTCGTTCAATCTGCCGGGGGCTGGGGTGCCAGTTTCGAAAATTGCGACAAGGCGGGTGCGGCGACAGACGGCGGTCGCGGACGGCGGTCGGGGGCGGTCGGGGACAGACGGGACGTTTCCTGGTCAAGTGAAAAACGATTCGGCGGTCGGGGACAAATCGGACAAATCGGGACAAATCGGGCCGACAGGGGCACACGGGACGTTTCCCCTCCCTCGGCTCTCTCTCGCGCCGGCCGGCGATAGCATTCGGTGCCGGCTGCAGAGTTGGTCGGATTCTCAACCATGACCTTGCAGCGCGCGTGGAAGGCCGCGGGAAAACCAAGAAGAGGCGCCGGCCGTCGCACACAATCCCAGACCACGCAAAACGCACGGCGCGCAGCACATGACACCCACAGCATCCACGGACCCACCTGGATCTACTGTTTTTTGATTTTCCTCATCTCGTTCAGCATTCGCTTGGACACTGTCTTCATCGGCGGTGGCTCTGCGCGCGTGCTGCGCGGCCTGGAGACGCAAGCGGTTGCCGATTCGCTGGCCAGCAGCGGCACGTTTGCCAACCCATTTCGTTATGAGACGGGGCCGACCGCTCACCTGGCGCCCGTTTATCCGCTGTTCTTGAGCGGGATCGAACTGCTGTTTCCTGACGAAGCGGACTACGAGGCGGCCAAGCAAGTGGTTTCCGCGGTGGCTGCCTCGCTGCAGTACGCCCTTCTGCCGCTGCTGGCGGTGGCGGCCGGGCTTCCCAGGCGGGTAGGCGTTATTGGGGCGCTTGTCGGCATCGCCATGTTCCTGGTGCTGCCGGCGAACGTCCGGCCGCTGGAGACGCAAGGCTCGTGGGAGCATGCCTGGGCGGCGCTCGGTATTGTGGCGCTGAGCATCCTGGGGGCGAGCACGTTCCGGCAGGCGCGGTTTACCACAGGGCGCGCGGTTGCCTGGGGTGTGGCCTGGGGTGTGTACCTGCTGCTGATTCCCACGATGGCCCTGGTGTTTCCCGTTTGGCTGATTCAATTTCGGATTGCGGATTGCGGATTGCGGATTTCGGGCGGCGCGACGTATGAATTTCGGATTGCGAATTGCGGATTGCGGATTTCAGGCGGCAACGTTCGGAATCCGCTGCGGTTTGCCGCGCTGTCGACGGCGTGTCTGCTGGTGACGCTGGCCCCGTGGACGATTCGCAACTGGCTTGTTCTCGGGTCGCCGGTGTGGGGGCGCGACAACCTTGGCCTGGAACTGCACGTTTCGAACAACGATTGCGCGGCGGCGACCTTCGCGGAAATGCAGCGCTCCGGGTGCCATGCCAAGACCCATCCCAACGCCAACCCGCAGGAAGCGGCGAAAATTCGCGAGGTGGGCGAGATCCGTTACAACCAACAGGGGCTGCGGGACGCGTTGGCGTGGGTGCGCTCACATCCCGCTCGCTTCACAGGCCTCACGCTGGAACGCTTCGCGCTGTTCTGGTTTCCCGAGGTGGGGCGGGGCGTGGCGTCCTATCCGCTTTGGGCGGTGACGCTGGCGGGTTTCGCGGGCCTGATTCTCTGCTACAAGGAGAACAGGCTCACCGCTCTGTTGTTCGGCTCGCTGCTGCTGGTCTATCCGCTGGCTTATTACTTCGTGCAGCATTTCGTGCGCTATCGCTACCCGGTCCTGTGGGTCAGCTCGTTGATGACGGCCTACGCGCTGACGGTCGGCTGGCAGCGGTTCAAGGCCGGCCCGATAACATCCTGACTGAATGACAACGCAGAGACGCAAAGCTCGCCGAGGAAACGCAGAGGGGGCCAAACCCTCCGCGAGCCTCAGCGCCCTCGGCGTCTCCGCGTTGAGACTCCCGGCACAGGGCCGCCAGGAGCCGTCGTGGATGCTGATGACCGGGCTGTTCTTCACCGTGCTGGTGCTGGTCCGGGCGGCGATCGGCGACCACTTCTCGCTGTCCATCGACGAGGGCATCTACCTGGCCGGTGCGGAGCGGGCCGCGCAGGGGCAGGCGCCCTACCGCGACTTCTTTCTGCTGACTGGGCCGGGGACGTTCTGGCTATACGACGTCGTCTTCCGGCTCTTTGGCCCCTCGCTGTCCAAGGCGCGGCTGGTGGTCGCGGGCGAGATTGCGTTCCTGACGGCCGCCGTGTTCTGGCTGCTTTGCCGGTTGACTGGCCGCGCGCTGTTTTCCCTGGCTGCCGCAGCGTTGTTTGCCGGTTTTTTGCTGGCCACGCCTGCGCGGCTGGCGGCAAACCACCGCTGGGACAGCAACGCGCTGGCCATAGCGGCGATTGTGCTGACCGCGGCCGGAATGCGGAAGCGCTTGCGGGTGCTGCTCGTATTGGCGGGCGTGTGCGCCGCAGCCGCAGCCTGGGTAACGCCGCCATTCCTGATCGTCGTCGCTACGCTGGGCGCCTGGATGCTGTGGCGCGAGGAGTCGCGCAGGCACGCGGCATTCTACGCCCTGGGCGTTGCGCTGCCGTCGCTGCTCGCCGTCGCGGTTCTGGCGAAGCAACACGCATTCGGCGCGATGGTGCAACATCTGCTCTGGGCCGGGGCGAACTACGGCCAGGCCAACCGGGTGATGTACGGCGCGGTGCTGCTGCGCGACCCGGAAATGTTCTTCGGCGGGAAGGAAGGCGTGGAACTTGTGTCGCCGGCGCTGCGGCTCTTCGCGGCGGCGGTACCGGCGATTTTGCCCGTGGCCGCTTATGCTGGGCTTGGCCTGCTGTGGTGGAGAAAGAAACGCAACGTGGTCCAAAGTCCAAGGTCTAAGGTCCAAGGTCCAGCACAGACTGAAGTCTATGCCACCTTCCGGCTGGTGCTCGTGGCTTCTGCCGCGCTGCTGGCGGCGGCATACCCGCGGCTTGGGGCGGCACAACTGCTGTACCTGACCCCGGTCTTCTGGGTGTTGTGCGCTTACGTCCTGCACGAGAGCCTGCGGGAGCGGTGGAGGACGCCGTGCGCCGTCGTGCTGGGGCTTCTGGCGTGCGCGCTGCTCATCGGGGCCTCGACGGCAACGCTGCCGCGAAGCATCGCAACGCGGGTGGGCGACGTCCGCTGCTCCAGCCGCCACTATGCGCTGCTGTCCGCCCTTCAAGCAAAGATCAAGCCGGGCGACACCCTGTTTGTTCATCCCTATCTGCCCATTCTGTACTTCGTGACCGGCGGGGTAAACCCGACGCGCTATTCCTTTCTCCAGCCGGGCATGATGACCGGGCAGGACGAGGCCAACGCCGTGGCCGAGCTCAAGGCCCGCCCGCCGCGCTGGGTTGTTTGGCACGATTTCTCGCCGGAACTGATCCTGACGAACTGGCCGAACAGCGATCCGAAGCGGCTCCACTTCCGTGCCGTCGAAGACTTCATCCTGATCAACTACCACGTCGTGGACGGCGGCCAAGGCCGAGGCTTCCGCCTGTTCGAGCACGACCAGCCGTGAACGCCGGCGGCGGTGAAAACGGGAACTGGGAACAGTCCGGGGGAAAAATGGAGCGGAAAGGAGACACCCTGAACTGCGCAGTTCTCTATGGCAGCACCAGCGCTACAACTTTTTCAACCGGCCGGAGGCTCGGAACATTTACAATAGAAATGGTGAGCACTAAAGCGACGGTGGAGAATCAGGTTCAGACAGTGGCGGCGCCGGTGCGCCGCTCGACCTTCCGCGAGTATTTCGAATCCATCGTGGTGACCGTGATCCTGGCCCTGTTCGGCACCACTTTTGCCATCCAGGCCTTCAAGATTCCGTCCAGCTCGATGGAAGACACGCTGCTGATCGGCGACCACCTGATGGTGGACAAGGGAGCCTACGCGCCGCATGGCAACTGGCTGTCGCGCCTGCTGCCCTATGAGACCATCCAGCGGGGCGACATCATCGTGTTTCGCTATCCGGTCGATCCCAGCACTCATTTCGTCAAGCGGGTGGTGGGTTTGCCGGGCGACCGCATTCGCATGGTTCACAAGGACCTGTTCCGCAACCGCCACCTGCTGAGCGAGGGGTACGTGGTTCACAAGATCCCGAACCTGGACGAGTATCGGGACAACTTCCCTTCGTCGGTGCCCGCCTCGGTGTACCCGCCGTGGGCCGAAGCGCTGCCCAACTACGTGAAAGACGGCTGGCTGGTGGTCCCGCCCGGCCATTACTTCGCCATGGGCGACAACCGCGATTTCAGCTCCGACGGCCGGTATTGGGGCTTCGTTCCCCGCGACAACATCGTCGGGAAGCCGGTGCTGATCTATTGGTCGCTGGAAAGCACCAGCTCGGACTACCGCTACAGTTCGGCCTCCGACCGGCTGGCCGGCATCCTCAAGACCATCGTGCAATTCCCGTTCAAGACTCGCTGGGGCCGCATGTTCCTGCTGATCCGCCCGGAACACCAGGCGCATTAGGCTGTGGGCCGTAGGCTGTAGGCTGTAGGCTGTAGGCCGGATAAACAATCTTGACCCCTTTTTGCCGTCTCCCACAGCCCACAGCCTGCGGCCTGCAGCCCACAGCCGGTTTATCGACCGCATCAAATCATTTCACGGCTCTTGAGGCCCGTCTCCCGTTAGCATATGATGCGGGGGGGACGGCGAAGGAAGGGGTCGCGCGTCCATCCGTTGTTCTCCGGCACAGAACCATGGGCCGCGGGGAAGCAGTTGCATCAGGCTTCGAGGGGCGGTTCTGTGCCGCAATGAAGGAAGGAGTTTATGAGCATCAGCCAACTGGCCCGCTCCATCGGCCAATCGCCGACGCTGAAGCTGAATGAAACGGCGGCGATGCTGCGGGACAAGGGTGAACCGGTCATCCACCTCGGCGGCGGCGAACCGAAAAGCAAGGCGCCCATCAACGCCATCATCAACTCGGCGGCGCTGTTGAACTCCGGCGATGTGAAGTACACGCCGGCCGACGGCATCCCGGCGCTGAAGAAGGCCATCGTCCGCTACACCGAGGAGTACTACAACAAGCTGGTGGCCGCCGACCAGATCATGGCCTCCAACGGCGCCAAGCAGGCGCTGATGACCTTGCTGTACGCCATCCTCAATCCCAAGGACGAGGTGATCTTCCCCGCTCCGTACTGGGTCAGCTACAGCGAGATGGTGAAGCTGGCGGGCGGCGTGAGTGTCCCGGTGGCGCCCAGCGACGGCACTTTCCGCCCCACCATGGAAGACATTACCGAGGTGGTGGGGCCTTACACCAAGGCCATCATCATCAACAGCCCCAGCAACCCCACCGGCGTTCTGTACTCGGCCGGCTTTATTGCCGAAGTCGTCGCCTACTGCGAGAAGAAAAAGCTGTACCTGATCATGGACGACATCTACAACCGGCTGGTGTTCGACGGCAAGACGGCGCCCAACTGCTACCAGTACGCCACGGACGACACGCCCAGCTCGCGCCTGGTGGTGATTCAGGGCGTCTCCAAGATGTACGCCATGACCGGCTTCCGCATCGGCTGGGCCATCGGCAACAAGAATTTGATCGAGGCCATGACCAACATCCAATCGCACCAGAGCTCTGGGCCGGCCACCCCCTCGCAGTGGGCCGCGGTGGGCGCGCTCACCGGCGTGCAGTCCAGCGTCGAGAGCATGCGCCTGACGCTGGAGAACAATCGCAATGTGATGGTGGAGCGGCTGCGGGCCATCCCCGGCCTCCAGGTCACCAAGCCCGACGGCACCTTCTACTGCTTCCCCGATTTCAGCGCCTATGAAAAGGACTCCGCCAAACTGGCCGACTTCCTGCTGGAGAAGGTGCGGGTGGTGGCCGTGCCGGGCAAGGAGTTCGGCCTGGACGGGCACCTGCGCCTCAGCTTCTGCGGCACCATCAAGGAGATCACCGAGGGCCTGGAGCGCA
>Ga0315279_10005802_pt1 | contig 15836 bp, 9 predicted proteins | sample YL17G06_20_MG_FD_203694 | JGI IMG/M metagenome (GOLD analysis project Ga0315279, IMG submission 203694) | Sediment microbial communities from Yellowstone Lake, YNP, Wyoming, USA - YL17G06_20 | ecosystem: Environmental > Aquatic > Freshwater > Lake > Sediment | place: USA: Wyoming | collected...
CTCTCGAAGGGCCGGCACGTCCTGGCGTTCAAGTGTGTGGGGAAAGACATCCTCGCCACGGGGCACAACCTCGGTGTCGATGGCGTGGTTTTGGCGGAGATCGAGAATGGCGAAGCTCTGGTCAACGCCACAGGCATCGGTTTGCCCAAGTATGAAACGATCGAAGACACGATTCCTCCGCCCGCGCCTGCCCCGGGCGTCGTTTACCGCGGCAAAGCCCTGGACTTCTATATCACTCAGCTCAAACAATCTCTGCAAGGCCAACGGGCGGGGACTATTCGTGCCATTGGATCCTTTGGCGAGGGAGCCGCACCAGCAGTGAGCGAACTCTCCACGGCCCTTTCCGATTCCGATCCACAGGTCCGTGCCGCCGCCATTTGGGCGCTCGGCCAAGTTGGCCCCAAAGCCTCGCAGACGGCGTCGGCTGTGGCGGGCCTTCTGAAGGACGATCACGTTCCGGTGCGTGAATCCGCGACCCTCGCACTACGTGAGATGGGCAAGGGAGCTGCCGTGGCGATTCCGGACCTCAGCGCGGCGCTCCAGGACCCGGCGGGCACGGTGAGAATGTCAGCGGCTTTAGCGCTGGGGGCCATGGGGGCGGCTGCCATGTCCGCTGTTCCGGCTTTGACAGCGGCACTGGAGATTCCCAATCAGGCAGAACTCACCAATGAAGAGGTGCAGATAGTGCGCAATATCGCTTACGCGCTCGGCGACATCGGGCCCGACGCCCGGGCTGCCGTCCCTGCTCTAAAGAGGATCCAGCACCTGCGGATCAAATACATCGCCGAGGAAGCCATTGCCAAGATTGAGGGCCGACCCACCACTTCCTGGCACTGACCGTGCGGCCGGCGATTCTGGTGGTAATTCCAGCAGGGACTAGTCCGGCGGACGATAACCAGGGATCTCCGGGGCGACGGCTATCTGGTGAGAATGCCTCTCGACCATTTCGCGGGTTGCTTCGAGCGAGTTTTTGTGTTTACCTCGAATGGTCAAACGTGCGGTTACTGATTACGGGTATCTGGCCACAACAACGATGAACAAGCAACGCTTTGCCTTCCTCTCTCTGGGCTTGGTGTGGCTCCTCGCGTGGCCCGCTTATGGGCCGCAATCTCCACTAAAAGGGACGCATATGATCAAGAAAGAAGCCTTCGGGAAGACAGGCGAGGGTACGGCCGTCGACCTGTACACCCTGACCAACAAGAACGGCATCGAGTTACGCGCGATGACTTATGGAGGAATCATCATCTCATTGCGAGTTCCCGACAAGGATGGGAAGTTCGATGACGTGGTTCTGGGCTATGACTCGCTGGAGGGTTATCTCGCCAAGACTCCCTACTTCGGGGCAATCATCGGGCGCTACGGGAATCGCATAGGCAACGGGAAATTCACGCTGGACGGTGTGCAATACAACCTTGCCACCAACAACGGCTCTAACAGCCTGCACGGGGGTGTCAGGGGTTTCGACAAAGTGGTCTGGAAGGCCGAGCCTTTCGAGCACCAAGACGGCATCGGCGTCGTGTTCACCTACACAAGCCGCGACGGTGAAGAGGGCTACCCTGGAAACTTATCGGTGAAGGTTACTTATACCCTGACCGAAAAGGATGAGCTCATCTTCAACTATCACGCCACCACCGACAAGGCAACCCCGGTCAATCTGACGAACCACACGTATTTCAACCTGGCTGGAGAGGGCAAGCGCGACATCCTCGGCCACGAAATCATGCTGAATGCCAACCATTTCACTCCGGTTGATAAAACCCTGATCCCCACGGGCCAGATCGCCAGCGTCTCAGGAACGGCGCTGGACTTTACCACGTCCACAGTTATCGGCGCCCGGATCGAACAGAAAGATGAACAAATGATTTTCGGCGGTGGCTACGATCACAACTTCGTCATCAATCGCCAAGGCGAAGGTCTGGCGCTGGCAGCCCGAGTCTACGAGCCGACCACCGGACGAATGACGGAAGTTCACACCACCGAGCCGGGCGTGCAGTTCTATACGGGCAATTTCCTGGATGGCAGTATCATCGGTAAAGCCGGGCACGTGTACAAGAAGCGGTCCGGCTTCTGCCTGGAGACCCAGCATTTTCCAGACTCCCCTAACAAGCCCGGCTTCCCATCAACAATTCTGAGGCCGGGCAAGGTGTACGAGTCGCGCACGGTTTACAAATTCTCTGTGCGGAAGTAGCAGGCCATGAGGTAATCCAGCGGGGTGCACTTGCGCCGCCCGCCGCCTGACCGCAGCCAGACTCGTCGATCCTTCAGTGCGGCAACCTCAAAGCACAGTACCTCTCCAGCGCGCCTGCCGTTATAATCTCATCGTGAACCGACGCCGCTTCCTAGCCAGGATGTTTCAAGCTGCCGGTTGCTCCCTTCTTCCTGTCCACAATCTCGTTTCCCGTGTTCCCGCGTCCCCCGGGCCTTCCGATTACCTTCCTCACTACGTGGATGTTGCCGAGCAAGCGGGCCTGACCGCCAGGACCGTCATCGCAGGTCACGAGAGCAAGGATTTCCTTTTGACCACGACGGGCGGTGGGGTCGCTGTCTTTGATTTCGATAACGATGGGTGGCTCGACATCTTCATCGTCAACGGCTGGGGGCTCAACGGATTCCCAAAGGGTCAGGAACCAACGAACCATTTGTATAGAAATAATCGGAACGGGACTTTCACCGACATCACCGAAAAGGCCGGATTGGTGAGACATGGATGGGGACAGGGCGTTTGCGTGGGCGACTACGACAACGACGGCTTCCTCGATCTGTTCGTCACGTACTACGGGCAGAACGTGCTCTACCACAACAACGGCGATGGGACCTTCACAGACGTCACGCGCGAAGCGGGCCTCCTCCAGCCCGAGGACCACTGGAATTCGGGCGCCGCTTTCCTGGACTATGACCGCGACGGCCACCTCGATCTGTTCGTGAGCAACTACGTGGGGCATCAATATGGCCGGGTCCTTTATGAGAGCAATCCGTCGCTGGTCGGAGAACAGTCGCCGGTCCTGTACGGTGTGGCGGGGCTCGAGGGGACGCGTAGCTTTCTCTACCACAACAACGGCGATGGCACTTTCACGGACGTCTCCAAGCAATCCGGCATCTGGAAGCCGGAACCTACTTACGGGTTCACTCCCTGCATCGCCGACTATGACAACGACGGCTGGCCGGACATCTACGTGGCCGACGATTCAACCGCCAGCCTCCTTTTCCTGAACAACCACGATGGAACGTTCCGCGAGACCGGTTTGCTGGCGGGCGTCGCCTTTGACCTCAACGGCCGCACCCAGGCGGGAATGGGCGTCGACACCGGCGACTACGATGGCGACGGTTTTTTCGACATGATCAAGACCAACTTCTCGGATGAAACCCCGGCGCTGTTCCACAACGAAGGCAACGGCTTCTTCACGGACGTCACGTTTCCCGCGGGACTTGCCGGATTAACCAAAACCGTCAAGTGGGGCACCTCATTCCTCGACTTCGACAACGACGGCCGACCGGACATTCTGATTGCCAGCGGCCCGATCTATCCGCCCGGCACCCCACATGCGATGGGACCGGAAGAAGGAAAAAAATTCCTGCTGCGCAATCAGGGCAACGGACGATTTGAGGATATCTCGGAACAGGCCGGTCCCGGCCTCGCCCGGTCGCGGTGCAGTCGGGGGGCGGCGTTCGGCAACCTGTTGCACACCGGTCAAATCGATATTGTCATCAACAATCTGAACGACCGGCCGACCCTGCTTCGCAATGAGTCACCGTCTTCCAATGCGTGGCTTCTAGTGAAACTCGTGGGGACCAAAACCAACCGTGCCGCCATCGGCTCACGCGTAATTGCAGAAACGACGGGCCGCCGTCAGATGCAGGAAGTCCGAAGCGGCGGGAGCTTTTGCTCACAAAACGACTTGCGGCTGCATTTCGGCCTCGGCGATGCCAAGGAAGCGAGCATCGAGGTCCGCTGGCTGAGCGGCGCCAAGGAAACGCTGGCGCGCGTCCCGGCGAACCATTCCGTAACTATCCAGGAAGGCAAAGGATTGATCGCACAGGAAAAGTATTGACTGTGGCCAGCATCGCCAAACCGACTCGCCATGCGATCCTGCTCATCGCGCTATGGCCCATCGCCGCGTGGTGTCATCCCCGTCCCGCACAGGCAAACAAGACCCCAAGCACACCGGAGTACGACACGGCCTTTCGCCTGCTCGAGGGCGGCAAGACCCAGGAAGCCCTGACGGCGATTGACGCCGCCCTCGCGCGTAGTCCCCGCAATCCCTCGCTCCACAATCTCCGCGGTCTGGCGAGCGCGCGCAGGGGGAAATTCCAGGAGGCCGAAGCGAGTTTCCGCAAGGTGATTGAACTCCAACCGCAGGCGGCGTTGGGTTACAACAACCTCGCCACGCTGCTGGTCCAGCTGGGACGCGGGCGCGAAGCAGCGGATTCATTTCGCGAGGCCCTCAAGCACGAGCCGCGCAACTTCTCGACGCTCATTGGAATCTCGAAGACCCTGACGGCGTTGCGAAATTTCTCGGAGGCGAAGCCGTATATCGAGAGAGCGCTGGCGGTGAGACCGGCGGACTTCGAAGCGACTTGCGAGCTGGCACGGGTCCAGCGGGAACTCAAGGAGACCGACGCGGCCGAGAAGACGCTGGGGAAGATTCACCCGCCTCGCGATCCTTCACTCGCCGCCAAGTACTATGCCCTCGCGGCGGTGCTCGCGGAGGACCGCGGCGACCCGGCCGCAGCCCTCCGGGCGTATCGTCGCGCCTACGAACTCACCCCCCAATCGTTCGAACTCTACGCTTCGTTAGTGCGGGCCACCTTGAACGAGCGCGCACTTCCCGCGGGCCAACCACTGCCGCCCCCGCCGGCGCAACTGAACGCCGAACAGCATTTCGCCCTGGGCCTGCTGTTTGCGTCGCGCGAATTGTTCGCCGAGGCTGTACCGCATTTTGAAGCAACGCTGCGTCTTGAGCCCGCGAGCTATTCAGCGGCTTTCAATCTGGTCATTGCATACCGTGGCGCCGGCCGGGCGCAGGTAGCGATCGATCTTGGCCGGAAGGTTCTGAAGGAGCGGGCGACGGCTGAGCTGCACAGCCTGCTGGCATCGCTCGAGGAGACGACGGGCGATTCGCTCAGCGCGGTGCGCGACTACCAGCGCGCCGTCGAACTCGAACCCGCGAACGAGCAGTACTACTTTGATCTGGGGATGATGTATCTGGTCCATTTCACCTTCGACCCGGCACAGGAGGTTTTCCGGGTCGGGAGCCGGAAGTTTCCCTCCTCCGTTCGCCAATTCGTGGGGCTGGGCTATGCTCACTACGGCACGCGTCAGTATCTCGAAGCCGCGGAAGCCTTCCTGACGGCACTCGAACTCGACCCCTCTTCACCCTCTGCATATGCCGCCTGGAATTCGCTGCCGGCATTTCTGGCGCCCGCAGAATCTGAGAGGATCCTTCCTCGCCTGAAGCATCTTTCTGAGCTTTACCCTCAAACCGCGCAAGCCCAATACTGTTACGGTGTTCTCCTCCTGCGCCACGGCCAAGCCAACGCCCAGCCGGAGAATCTGCGGCTCGCCCAGCCGCTTCTCGTGCGGGCAATCGAATTGAAGCCGGACTTCGCTGACGCCCACCTGGAACTCGGCAACCTGCACGTGGCGCAGAGGGAGAACGAGAAAGCGGTCGCGGAGTTTAGCGAAGTTGTCCGCATCAATCCGCGCTCCGAGATGGCCCACTACCGGCTGGGCCAGACCTATCGGAACCTGAATCAGCTTGACCGGGCAGAAAAGGAACTAGCGCAATACACTGAACTGACCCGCAACCGGCGCGAACTTATGGCGCGCAGCCGCGCGGCCATCAAGCAGTTCATCCTTGCGCAATCGGGGACCTCGCCCGACGGCAGCCGCGCCCAGCCCAAGGCAAATGTGCAACCTCAAATCCTTCGCAAGTAGGTCAGGCTCTGCTGGCTCCGGCTTGACTGCGTTGTCTCTCCTGAAAATGCGACGCCTCCAGTCCTGTGCCCTGCCTGGCTTCCTTGCGCTCGACTCATATTGAGCCCGAGGACAATCTGTGGTACATTCTCGTCCACGTCGGGTGTGGATTTCAGTTTGGGTCGGAACGTCTTCACCAAATTCAGGAGGCTCCCATGACTTGTGACTCCATCAAGAAGACGCTGTATGTTTCAGCACCCTTGCTGCTGAGCGTGGTTTTATCGTTGCCGATTGGCGCCTGGGCGCAAGTTGACCGTGGCGCCATCGCCGGCGCCGTGACGGATGTGAGCGGCGGAGTCGTACCTAGCGCTACCGTCACCATCACCAACGTCGCCACCAATCAGTCCACCAAACTCACCACCGACGATTCCGGCGGCTATGTCGCCAACCTGCTCCGCATCGGCAAGTACGCTGTTACTGCTGAGAAGGAAGGCTTCCGGAAGACGGTGCAGGAAAATGTGGAGGTGGGAGTAAACCAGGTGGTGCGCGTGGATATGGTCCTCCAGGTGGGCGCGATGACCCAGACGGTGGAAGTGACCGGCGCCCCGCCTTTGGTCCAGAGCGAGACATCATCGCTCGGGACCATCGAGACCGAAAAGCGCATCGTGGACCTGCCCCTGAACCAGAGAAACTTCATCGCCCTGGCTTATCTGGGGCCGGGGGCAACCGCCGGTCCGCCCTCCGGCACAAACGTCGACGGCAATGCTTTTGAAAATGTGCGCGCCAACGAAGCCCTTTCAGTGAACGGCCTGCGCGTCTCGAACAACAACTTTCTGCTCGACGGCGTGGACAACAATGAATTCGGACTGGGCGGCGTCATTTCCATGCCTCCCCCGGACGCAATCCAGGAGTTCCGGATCGAAGAGAACTCGATGAGCGCGGAATTCGGCCGCGGGGGCGCAGCCGTGAATGTAGTGCTCAAATCGGGGGCCAACGAAGTCCACGGCGGGGCTTACGAGTTCATTCGCAATGACGCGCTCGATGCCCACAATTATTTTGACCCTCCCAACAGCCCCAAGCCGCCCTTTCGGCGAAATCAATTCGGCTTCTTCCTGGGCGGCCCGATTAAGAAAAACAAGACCTTCGTTTTCGGCGATTACCAGGGGAGCCGCAGCAGCAAGGGATTGACAAACGTCTCGACCGTTCCCAATGCGGACGAGAAGGGAGGTGACTTCAGGGATCGCCTGACCGGCTCAAACTTCTCGCCGTGCCCGAACGCGGATGCGGCCCTGGGCGACCCTTTCTTTGACGAAGGCACAATGTTCAATCCCTTCAGCACGCGCGACGTGACTTGCTCGGACGGAACCGTTATTCCTTTGCGCGACCCGATCTCGTATCTGGGGCAAGTAAACGTCTTGCCCCCTGCGGGCTTCTGCACCGGCGCCTCCCCCCCGGACTGCGCGAACATCAACACCGTGGGCGAGAACGTCGCGAAGCTCTATCCCTCTCCCAATCGTGCGGGTGGGGGGTTGTTCGACAACTACGTGCTGAACCCGAAACGAGTAAATAACCAGGATGCTTTCGACATCCGGGTGGATCACCGATTCCGCGACCAGGACCAGCTTTTCGGGCACTACAGTTTTGGCGATATTGACGATATCACGCCGGGACCGTTGGGCGATCTGGGGGGAGCGGACTGCTGCCCGAGCCAATCCAAGAACCGCGCTCAACACACCGCCGCCGGATGGACACACACCCTGGGAGCCAACTTGCTGAATGACCTGCACGGGGGCTACTTCCGCTACCACGTAGCGGCTTTGCCCCTCAATTACGGGAAGAACGTGTCCGAGCAACTGGGCATCCCCAATGCCAACCGAGGCGATCCAACTTCCTCGGGTTTGTCATTCATCAGCGTGTCGGGATTCACGGGTCTGGGCGACTCGCTCTGGACGCCGGAATTTGTCGTGGAGAACATCTTCCAGGTCGCGGACACATTGAGCTGGGTGCGCGGGAAGCACTCGCTGAAGTTCGGCATTGATTTCCGGCGCCAACAGCGCAACTTCTTCCAAACGACGGGCCCTCGGGGTGCGTTTGAGTTCAGCGGAGCCTTCACCCAAGACCTCACCACGGGCACCGGGGGGAACGGTCTTGCCGACATGCTGCTGGGTGTCACGCAGGACTGGGCGCAGGACACCCTGGTGGGAGAATATCCCACGCGCTACTGGGACCTTGCGGGGTTCGTTCAGGACGATTTCCACGTCACCCCGAACCTGACCCTGAACCTCGGCCTGCGTTATGACGTGGCGTCTCCCGTCAACGGCCGCATCGGCAACTTCGACCTGGAACGCGCCATTGTGGTCAACGCCGAGGGCCCGAACGGCGTCCCCCATGCGGGCGTGAAGTTCGACAAGAACAACTGGGGGCCGCGCGTGGGCCTCGCTTGGTCGCCCTTCGGAGGCAAGCGCACGGTGGTCCGCAGCGCGTTCGGGATCTTTTACTCCCAGGAAGGAAATATCTTCGATGATCTCGGGCTCAATCCGCCCTACCTGACGGTGAACTCACGGTTCTTCAGCTCCGGTAACATTCCTGGCCCCGGGCAGTTCATCTCTGACGGCTTCCCAGCCACCGTCACCTTCCCGGACCCGAACTCTCCTGACGGAACCGTCCGCACCAATGGGCCCAAGCGCGTCATCCCCTACATCATGGAGTGGAATTTCAATCTCCAGCACGAATTCGCGAAAGACTGGGTGGTCCAAGCCGCCTACGTGGGAACGCGGGGGATTCACCTGTGGAACCACGAAGCCAGCAATCTGAACCAGCCGCCGCTCCCGCTCGATTCCAACTTTTCACTGGACGAGAATTATGGACGACCTTATTACGACCGCCTGCCGGGTCTGGACACCATTATGCCCTGGAACTTTCCGCAGCTCAGCCTGGCTTACCATGCTTTCCAGACATCGGTGACCAAGCGCTTCTCCAGCGGCTTTAACATTCTCGCCGCTTACACCTTCTCCAAGAATTTGGGGACCGCCGACGGCAACGTCGGAGCCGAAATTCAGAACGCTTACGACATCGCGGCGGAAAAGGGGCCAATTCCACCTGATTTTCGCCATCGCTTCACTGTGAGTTACTTGTACGAACTGCCGTTTGGTCAGGGGAGGCGATTCCTGAACAACATGCCGAAGGCCGCGGACATGATCCTCGGGGGCTGGCAAATCTCCGGCATCACCCTGTTGCGAGGTGGCGAAGCCTACACGGCCTACATCTCCGACGGCCTGACCAATACGGGAGCCGGCGGGCGGCCGGACCGCATCCACGATCCCTATGACTTTTCATTCGGGACGGACGTGCAGGCCGCTTTGGGTTGCAGCAACCCCGGCCACCAGACGCTAGACTGCTTCTACAACCAGGCGGCGTTTCAACTTGCGCCTCTTGCTCCGGGGCAGACATTTGCGCACCTGTTTGGGAACGGTGGCCGGACCAACTTGCGCGGGCCAGACCAGCGCAACTTCGACTTTGCGATCCTGAAGGATTTCCGCCTCACCGAACGCCACAAGCTGCAATTCCGCGCGGAGTTCTTCAACATCTGGAACACTCCGCAATTCGACCTGCCTGGCGGAACGGTCGACGAGCCCGGCGGGGCGTCAATCTCCAGCACCTTGCGGGATAATCCACGCGAGATTCAGCTCGCGCTGAAGTGGACGTTCTAAGGGTAGCTTGAATCAGACTGTGGCCGCTCGCGTTTCAAGCCCTACCAGGCTCGAATCCGAGCGGCCACGGCTTTCTATGGAGTTGAGAGCGGATCCCCGTTTGACTGGGGTAGCGTCTTGACCGCTGACAGTTCGTGCGTGCGGCTGCCCGGTCGCTAACTTGTTGCGAAGTCCTCGCCTGGCGATCATCAATCGACATTTTTGAACCGACGACCTTCACTTGACGTCATCCTCCGCTTTGCTGAATCAACTTCGCTACGAGTCCCGTCCATCCGGTTTGATGACTGGCGCCGATGCCGGCGCCGTTGTCGCCGTGAAAATACTCATGGAACAAGGTCCAATCGCGCCAGCACGGATCGCTCTGGAATTTCTCATTGTCCCCGAACAGCGGCCGGCGACCGGAGGGCTGGCGCAGGAAGATGCGCGTCAACCGGCGCGAAATCTCGGCGGCAATCTTCCACAGCGTCATCATCGTCCCGGAACCGGTGGGGAACTCCACTTTCAATTCGTCCCCAAAATAGTGGTGGAACTTCTGGAGCGATTCGATCAAGAGGAAGTTCACCGGAAACCAGACCGGTCCACGCCAATTGGAATTCCCGCCAAACAGGCCGGTCCGAGATTCCGCCGGTTCGTAATCCACGCGGTGCTCGATTCCGTTCACCTGAATCGCATAGGGCGAGTGGCGGTGAAACGCGGAGAGTGCGCGAATTCCGTGGGGGGATAAGAACTCACCTTCGTCCAGCATGGTGCGGAGCACGCGCACGAGTTGCTTGCGGCTGACGAGGGAAAGCAACCGCCGTGCGCCCCGAGGCGATTTCTGGGACATGTCGATGTGCTCGGGGACGCCGGGCACGTTGTCGATGAACCACTGCATGCGGCGCTTGAAACCGGGCAGCCTATCCACGACATCCGGCTCCAGGGTTTGCACGGCGAACAGGGGAATCAGCCCCACCATCGACCGCACCTTGAGCGGGTAATGGTCCCCGTTGGGAAGATGCAGCGCGTCGTAGTAGAAGCCATCCTTCCCGTCCCAAAGGTTGATGCCCTCTCCGCCCAAATCGTTCATCGCTCGCGCGATATAAACGAAGTGCTCGAAAAACTTGCTGGCCACGTCTTCGTAGGCAGGATTTTCTCTCGCTAATTCCATCGCGATGGCCAGCATGTTCAGGCAATACATCCCCATCCAGCTCGTTCCATCCGATTGCTCGATGTGCCCGCCGGTGGGCAGGGGCGCGGAGCGGTCGAACACGCCGATGTTATCCAAGCCCAGGAATCCGCCTTGAAAGACGTTCATCCCCTCGGCGTCCTCGCGATTCACCCACCACGTGAAATTGAGGAGTAGTTTGTGAAATACCTTCTCAAGAAATGTGCGATCAGCTTTTCCGTGAATCCGCTTGTCGATCTTGTACACGCGCCACGCCGCCCAAGCGTGGACGGGCGGGTTGACGTCCCCGAAGGCCCACTCATAGGCCGGTAACTGGCCGTTGGGGTGCATGTACCACTCGCGGAGTAACAGCACGAGTTGTTCTTTGGCGAAGTCGGAATCAACCAGCGCCAGCGGGATACAGTGGAAGGCCAAGTCCCAAGCGGCGTACCACGGGTATTCCCACTTGTCGGGCATCGAAATCACATCGGCGTTGTAAAGGTGCATCCATTCGCGATTTCGCCCTCGCTTTCGCTCCGGCGGTGGCGGAGGGCCTGCGGAATCGCCTTCGAGCCAGGTGCGGACGTCGAGGTGATAGAACTGCTTCGACCAGAGCATGCCTGCAAAAGCTTGCCGCTGGACGTTGCGCGCGTCTTCGGAAACATCCTGCGGTGCCAGCTTGGCGTAGAACTCGTCGGCCTCTCGCAGGCGCTCGGCAAAGATGGCTTCAAACGGCTTGCCCAGCATCTCTGCTGCGGGAGGTTGGTCGGTGAGTCGAAGGCGCAAAACTGCGCTTGCATCGGGACCGATCCTCAACTTGTAATGCGCAGCAGCCTTGGTGCCTTCCCACGCGGGATTGACGGATTCTGTTCTACCGTGAATGAGATAGTCATCAAAGCTGTCCTTGACATAAGGCTGGTGATTCTCGATCCCGAAGAGCCGCTTCGTGTTGGTCTCATTTTCTGTGAAGAGCAACTCCGGAGAGCCATCGCACACCAGCCAACGCTTGCCGTAATAGTCCTCCTCGGCTTCGATGATCGCTGTCCGTCGAGGGGCTTTGGCGGCGCGCAGGCTGGGACGGGGAGCCTTCTCGCTTCCCCAGGACCAGGTGTTTCGGAACCACAGCGTCGGCAACAGGTGGAGCGTCGCCTCTTCCGACCCGCGGTTGTGGGCAATTATGCGAATCAGAATCTCTTCAGGAGTTGCCTTGGCGTACTCGATGAACACGTCGAAGTACCGGTTCTCGTCGAACACGCCCGTATCCATTAACTCGAATTCCCCGCGGTTCCGGTCACGGAGGCGATTCTCTTCAACCAACTGCGCGTAGGGAAACTCCGCCTGCGGGTACTTATAGAGATACTTCATGTAGGAATGCGTGGGGGTGGAGTCGAGGTAGAAGTAGTACTCCTTGACGTCCTCACCGTGGTTGCCCTCGGTCCCGGAAAGCCCGAAGAGCCGCTCTTTCAGGATGGGGTCGCGCCCGTTCCATAGGGTAAGGGCGAAACAGATCTTCTGGTGACGGTCGGAAATGCCGCCAATGCCATCCTCTCCCCAGCGATAGGCCCGTGATCGCGCGTGCTCGTGTGGAAAGTACTCCCAGGGATGGCCGTTGGGGCTGTAGTCCTCGCGTACCGTGCCCCACTGACGCTCGCTCAGGTACGGCCCCCAGCGTTTCCAGTGGGCCGTGCGCCGGCGCGCCTGTTCCAATCGCTGCTCTTCTTTGGTCCGAGGGTCCGCCGTCGCCTTTTTCATGGAGCTCTGCGCCTCGATGTGAGGCTTTGCTGGACCGGAAATGGAGTTGAAGGAGGCGATTCGCGACCCCCTCCTGACCCCTGCCTTCACAGCCGTTTCGCGCGCAGGAAGTCGCTCACCACTGGGCGAATCTCGCGGTGTAAGCCATCCACGGCGTAATTCATCTGGCGCATTTCGTCCTCGGAAATCCTCCCGGCTAACGCGTGCAGCGCCACGCCCAACTCGGGATGTTCCTTCAGCACTTTCCGTCCCGCCACCGGGACCGCATCGTAGGGTGGAAAGTAGTGGCGGTCATCTTCGAGAATGACCAGGTCGGACGCCGATATAATTCCATCTGTGGCATTGCCCGCGACGATGTCAACCTGCTTTTCCATCAAGGCACGGTAGAGGAGACCTAATTCCATCGTCCGAGGCGATCCGTCCAAACGCAAGTTATAAGTCTTTCCCAGACCCGGAAAGCCATCTTGCCGCTCCATGAATTCGTATCCAAACCCAGCGCGCCACGCCGGAACTTTCTGTGCGGCATCGGAGATGGTCTTGAGCTTTAAGCGCCGCGCGTCTTCGCCGCGCACGACGATGGCGAACGTGTTGTTGAATCCCAACGGCTCCAGTACTTCCAGCCCAAACCGCTCCGCGTAACCGGCTTTGACGCGCCGGAAAACGTCCGCCGGACCGCCGCCGGGCGCCTCGCCCAGGACCGCTGTCAAGGCTGTTCCCGTGTATTCCACGTAGAGGTCGATCTCACCGGCGCGCACGGCTTGGTGGCACATCAGCGTCCCACCCAGGTTGATGCGACTCTCCACTTGCAGCCCGGTGTGGGACGCGATGTACTGCTTGAGCAGTTCCGCCAGGATGATCTGTTCGGTGAAATTCTTGGAGCCCAAGAGGATTCGGTTCCCACGATCCTTCTGGCAGGCCGGCAAAAAAAGGAACGCAAGAAGCGTGAGCGTGGCACTCCGGCGCGTCATCCTACTTCACCGCCAGCCGGTGTTCGGCCCAACCCAGGCTGAAATCGGCAAGCACGGCCAGGCAAGCCGCGGGAATCGCGCCCGCCAGGATAACCTGATTGTTCACCATCCCCACACCGCGGAAAATGTACATGCCCAACCCACCCGCACCGACGGCGGCGGCAATCGTGGCGATACCGACGGAAATGACCGTGGCCACGCGGACCCCTGCCAAGATGACTCCGAGCGCGAGAGGGATTTCCACTCGCCAGAGCAACTGGCGGTCGGTCATGCCCATGCCGCGGCCGGCCTCAATAACCGCGTGATCCACCCCATTGATTCCAACGTAGGTGTTGCGAATGATGGGCAGCAGCGCGTAAAGCGTCAAGGCCACGATGGCCGTGCGACTTCCAATTCCTCCCATGATCGGCACGGGAATGAGAAAACCGAACAACGCCAGACTGGGAATCGTCTGGATAATGTTCGCGCCACCCAAGACCCAGCGGCGCAGCGCCACGCGCCTGGTCAGCAGGACACCGAGGGGAATCCCCATTGCCGTCGCCAGCAGCATCGAAATGCCCACCAGCGTGACATGCTGGAGCGTCAACTCGAGGACTTCCCTTGCGTTATTGAATATGAAACTCAGAACACCCACATTTCACCTCTCGGCAACTCAGTGTTTCATCCTGTCCGGCTGTTCCTCTTCATCCCAGCCGCCCAGCGCGCCCACAAAGGCTTTTACCTCCGGTTCAGAAGCCTGGAGGAACTCTCGTGCCGGATGGACTGCCACCAGCCGGCCTTCGGCCAAGAGAGCGATTCGCGTGCCGAGCCGCAACGCCTCTTGCAGGTCGTGAGTGACGAACACAATCGTCTTGTTCAGTTTTCCTTTCAGGGTTCTGAATTCGCGCTGCATTTCAGAGCGCGTCACGGGGTCCAGTGCCCCAAAAGGTTCATCCATAAGCAGGATGGGAGGGTCGGCCGCCAGCGCCCGGGCCACCCCCACCCGTTGGCGCTGCCCGCCGGAGAGTTCATGAGGCCGCCGTGAAGCAAACTGCGCTGGATCCAGTCCCACCAGCCGCAAGAGTTCGTGCGCGCGCGTGTGGATGCGCCCCGGCTCCCAGCCTTCTAGGGCAGGGACCAGACCCACGTTGCGCTCCACCGTCAAGTGGGGAAAGAGCCCGACCTCCTGGATCACGTACCCGATGCGGCGTCGCAGCCGGATCGGATCCCAGGCGGTGGTCGGCCGGCCTTCCACGAGAACTTCACCGGCGGTGGGTTCGAGCAGCCGGTTGATGAGCTTGAGCGTGGTAGTCTTGCCCGCGCCGCTCCGGCCGAGCAAAACCAGCGTTTCGCCGCGCCAGATTTGAAGGTTCAGGCCCGCAACCAGCGGGGCCCCTCCGTTCAGAGAGAATCCCGCGCCGCGACATTCGATCATCACGCCTTGATTCGCCGGCAACTCCTTCACGGCTCCCGCCTGACCATGGACACGCACTGGTTGCTGGTCATCCTGCCTTTACACACCGCTCGATGCTCCCTGAGCCTCTGATCTATATGCTGCACCAGTTGGCGTTGGAACGCAATTGTGTACGGGAAGCAATCAGGGACATGCCATCTATATTGCGAGTGGGTCCTTGAAAGGTAGGTGCGAACGCAGATCAACCTGCCGGTGTGGAGGAGCATGCCGCGCGGGCGGCCTCAATTGACGGGAAGATAGACGAAATGGCTTTTGCCGTCGATGCGGAAGCGGCAGGAACAATGATCCGACCCGCAGATGACCGGCGCGGTCCCCAGATACTGCGAGGCAGTGATGCATCCCAGGGTGCCGCAGGCCGGGCAGGCGAGAACCGCGTAGAAGACCGCCTCCATCGCGGATCTCAATGATTCTGCCTCGGCGAGCAGGATGATGTCCCCAGGGTCCATGGCGGGCAGAGCGACTTCGTTCACATGGTGGAGGTTCATCACGTGTCGCCCTCGCTCGCGCGCGCAGACGCGGGGAGACGGAGTGCTCCGGCGGCCTCGCTGTCGCTTCGCGCGTCCTGGCCGGTTTCGCCGCACGTCCAGTGCCCTCCGTAAGGCCGGGCCGCATTACGCCCCGGACCCTACTTCGTCCCTCGCCGTTGACTCGCGTTCCCTGCTCGGTCTGCGGTCGCACGCCACGAGAATCTCAACCGTACCCACCCCAGCGAGCCAGAGAGCGAGGTCCGCGTTGAAGCGTGCGCTGGCTTTCCCAAAATGGAACTGCATTCCCAAATTGGGCCGACGCAAAAAATCCCCCCTCCCGACCACTTGGGGGCCGTTCCCTGGAGCGGCTTTCGAGAGTGTATCGGCACAATGGCCTGGGAACTTGAGGCCCTGCGGCGTCGTGGCCC
>Ga0315279_10005803_pt1 | contig 15831 bp, 13 predicted proteins | sample YL17G06_20_MG_FD_203694 | JGI IMG/M metagenome (GOLD analysis project Ga0315279, IMG submission 203694) | Sediment microbial communities from Yellowstone Lake, YNP, Wyoming, USA - YL17G06_20 | ecosystem: Environmental > Aquatic > Freshwater > Lake > Sediment | place: USA: Wyoming | collected...
TCCTTTGAGGGGAGAAACGCGGCAACAATTAAACGGATATCTGGATTTGGCCACGAAATTGGGCTCCATTATGATGTAGAACAATACAGGTGCTACACCGAAGGTACCGATCAAGCCTTGAAGAAGGAAATACAAGCATTAGAGAACCTTGTTGGCAAAGAAGTCCGTAGCATTAGTTCCCATGCACCAATGCATTCAAGCTCATTTCTCGATAGCAGTAGTTACGTGAACGCTGATGACTCCCGCTTGAGAGATATTTACGTCCATGATTCCCGGAAACTCTGGACAATAAAGAGCCTGTCTGTTCTGCTAAACAACCCTCCGAGAAGAGTCCAACTCTTGGTCCACCCATGTCATTGGTGGCCCCCTGTCAAACCAAGAACAAAACTGGACTTAGCACTCCTAGACGTCCTTTGGTTTTTGAACAGACTAAGAACCTTGGTCATCAGAGTGGTTCACTCTAGAGAGTCATGTGAGAACTGAGTCTTAGCAAGTAAGGCCAATGCAGGTGGTCTAGTGAAAGTACTGATAGTCACGCCATCCTATCTTCCGATAATTGGAGGATCTGAAACATTAGTTCGGACTCTTTCCACCAAACTCAACAAACTAGGCATTCACTCTGACATTATGACTTTCAACATGGACAAGAAATGGAACCCGAGCTGGAGCGAAAGAATCGAACAGAATGATTACTTCAAGGTTTTCAAAGTCCCTGCGTTGAACCCTTTTCCCTTTTTCCGCGTAAGCCCGCTCTATTATCCACTAAGGTTGAATGTCCTGCCCAGACTGGATTTCGTGAAGAAATTCGAAGATTACGACATAATCCACTTCTTAGGAGAAGCAGACCTGAGCCTGCCTTTCTTCTCCCGCTCCATTCAAAAACCCAAAATCATGCACTGTGTCTCAGTTCCGATTCTAGGTGAGCAGTTCCGAAGACATACCATCCTGAAGAAGCTTTTTGCCAGTATCTTTCGGACCCTTGCCGACATATATGTCGTCTTCTCATCTGAGGAGCAGAGAGTTCTCTTTGACTTGGGCATACCGCCAGACAAAATTCTCTTGTGGCCTTATGGCGTAGATACTGAGGTTTTCCGACCCGACGAAAGGAAGAAACTAGATAATCTCATCTTATTTGTGGGGAGAATCGACAGGGTCAAAGGACTGCATGTGCTCTTGCAATCTCTGCACTTGTTGAACTTCAAAGCACGAGTAATTATAATAGGACCTGCCTCGACGTCTGAATACCTCGAACAGATCAATAAAATGTTGTTGAAAATAGGAGAAGAAGGCATTCATACTGCAGAATACTTGGGGAGCATGGACCAGTGTGATTTGGTACCATGGTATCAAATGGCCACCGTTCTTGTGCGACCAGACTTGGTTGGAACTAGCGGAGTTGGCGTCTCTACTATGGAAGCTCTTGCATGTGGTACACCAGTCATAGGAGTTCAGAATCACGTCGTAAGAGATGGAATAAACGGACGAATAGTTCCACCGAATAACCCAGCAAGGCTAGCGGGGTCTCTTAATGAAATACTGGCGGACAAAGAACTCGCAAGAAAGTATGGAAAAGAAGGCAGAAGAACGATTGAAGAGGAGTTTAACTTGAAAGATTCGTTGGACAGGCTTGTGAAAGTCTACGAAGACATGTTGCGCGCGCGGACGTGAAAGTTGATGATCATCGAAATTGCCCTGTGGTTTGTCTTTTGCTCTTTTTCCCTCGGGTTACTGGGTGTTGACTTTGTTCTGATGAGAAAAGCATCGTTCAAGCCTTGGGGCTTGAAAATGAAGAATGATTACAATCCAAACGTATCGATAATTGTTCCTACCTACAACGAGTCCGATGTTGTTGCCTTCAAGCTTCAGAATCTGAGCCTTCTAGAACATCCAAAGGACTTGACTCAAATAGTTGTAATAGACGGCAAGTCCGACGATGATACCGCTGAAATCGTGCATGCTTTCGCGAAGTCGCATCCTGAAATGAATGTCGAGGTCATTATTGAAGGTGAGAGGAAAGGAAAATCTGCTGCTTTGAACACGGCCTTGAGACACTGCAATGGAGACATAGTCATAGTCTCAGATGCAGATTGTTTCTGGCCTTCAGACATCTTGCAGAAAGCATTACCTTTCTTCGCTGATCCAGACGTCGGAGCTGTTTCTGGACCGAAAGCCTTGCTTAATTCAGAGAGTTCGCGTGTCGCAAAGGGTGAAGGAAGATACTTGGATTCTATGAACTTGATTAAACTTGGGGAGTCCAAGACTGGTTCGACACTGCTCTTTGAAGGCGGTTTCAGTGCATACAAGAAAGAAGTACTCGATTCCTTTGATCCCTACCATACTGGATCGGACGATTGCGGCACTGTGATCTCTGTTATCGAGAAGAAATCAAGAGCAATATTAGTTCCTGAGGCACGTTTCTACACGACTTTTCCCAATCAGTGGGCAGAGAAACTTGGAATGAAGACAAGAAGAGCCAATCAACTTGTTCGACTGTACTGGAAATATCTGGTCCTACTCGCCAATCAGTCGATTAGAAGCAACAGTCGCACTGTCGTAACCAATGTTCTTATTTATCTCTTTGGCCCAATCTTCTTTGTGCTCTTTCTAGCGGTTACGGTCATGCTCTTCGTCGAATTTCCATTGCTGATAGCATCTTTGCTCCTTTTCTTTGTTCCTAGAATTGGCAATTTTCTAGCGGAAGCTTCTCAAGGCTTCCTGTTTCTCTTTTTCGGACTCTGGACAGTGGCCTTGAAAAGAAATTTCTTGGTCTGGAAGAAACCCGCAGACAGACATCTATTTACAGAAGACATGCTCAAGAGATGCGGTCTAGTCTAGAATTTGTAGGAGGAATGAACATGATCAAAGTTGCAGTCGCAGGGCTCGGCAGACAAGGGATGCTCCACTTGATGAATTGCTTCCATGTAGATGACGTTCAGGTTGTTGCCGCAGCTGATATGTCAAAGAAGGCACGAAACAAAGCAAAATCGCTTGGTGTCAAGAACGTCTATGAAGAATACGAGAAAATGCTTAAGTCGCATTCAGATCTTGACGCTGTGATATTGGCAATGCCCAATTTCCTCCATTTGTCAAGTATCCAGTTGGCTCTTGAAGCAGGGCTTAACGTCTTCACCGAAAAACCGTTGGCGAATACCGCAAGTGAATGCCAACAGATCGTGAACCTAACGCGAAAGAGCGGAAGAAAACTCATGGTAGGTCACAACTGCCGGTTCTACGATCTGAGCGAAAAGATGAAGCAACAACTCAACTACGGATCTATTGGTGATGTTGAAGTTGTCACAGCAGAAGAGGTAATAAACGGCCCTTTCGCTCACCCCTATGTTCCCACTCCAGTCTCTGAATGGTGGTTCGATCCCAAAAAGGCTGGTGGAGGAGTATTGTTGGATATTGGCTATCACATGATAGATCTTTTCCGCTTTTTCGCTGGTGAGGCAAGAGTGTTGCACGCCTATTTGGGGCATAGGCTTAATCTCCCGATTGAGGATACAGCAATAATACTGTTGCAGTCTATTTCTTCCAACGCCAAGGGGATAATAAATGTGGGATGGTACGAGAGGACGATATTTCCGAGGTTCGATTTCAGAATAATTCTTCACGGAAACGCTGGTTATCTATCAAGCGAGGACTTGGTTCCGAGGAATATTTATACCCATGCTGTTAGAGTGGGAATGAAGAATATTCTTAAGAGGGTGGTCGGTAGAAAGATAACCCCGCTGAGTTATACTTACTTCTACGAATCTTATTACAAAGAGCTCAAGCATTTCTTTGATTGTGTAAGAACTGGTTCTGAACCGTCAGTCTCGGCTGAAGACGGGCTTAGAACAATTGAGACGATAGAAGAAGCATACCAAAAGGCAGAGAAGGCTGTTTAGAACGGGGAGCCCAGTTAGTTTAGTACGTTGCAAGTCGGACAGAAGCGATTTGGCGGATTCTATAGCGAAGGCTATAGATCTGATAGGATTTGACTGGGGAAAAGAAGCCAATACCGTCATAATAAAGCCAAACCTGAACTACTACTGGGAGGCGAACACGGGTTGCACCACTGATCCTCAGGTCGTTGGCGCTCTTGTGGATTGCCTTCGGAGCAAATATGGCAAGGATTTGACGATCAAGGTGGCAGAGGCCGATGCTTCTGCGATGAAAACAAAGCATGTTTTTCCAATGCTCGGCTACAACAAACTGGCTAAAGACAAGGGAATTGAACTTTTCAACCTGAGTGATGATGCTCGGAAGAGAGAAAAAGTGTCGATCAACGGACACGAAATTGAATTCGAAGTTCCACAATCCCTAGGAAACGCTGATCTTTTCATCAACGTACCAAAGCTGAAAACAATGCGGGTCACAAGGATTACGTGCGCGATGAAAAACATTTTTGGCTGTATCGCTGCTCCACGCAAATTTGTCTACCACCGTGTTTTGAATGAAGCTATAGTGGGCATAAACAAGATCTTACACCCAGATCTCACAATAGTTGATGGCTTAGTGGGACTAGGGCGTTTTCCTGTTAAGCTCGACCTCATAATGGGCGGTACTGATGTTTTTTCAGTTGACTGGATCGCTGCACAAATACTGAGCTACAATCCCAGAAGTGTAAAATTCTTGAGAATAGCTATGCACGAAAAGCTCGGAAACCCCAACGGAATTGTAACTTATGGCGAAAGCTTGAGTCAATTTAGGCAGAAGTTTCCAAAGGAAGGCTTCATTTCGCAGAAACTGTTGTGGGGACTTCAATTTAAACTGCTTCGGCTCTACAAGCGAGTTTCTGGAGATGTGATCCCCCCCTTCCTTGAAGAAGAATGAACGGGCTTATCAATTCCAGCAATGGCATACATTGAGAGCGAGCCAGCTTTGGCTGAAAGACTTCAGGACACTGATACTAGCGCATGCTGAGCGTAACGTCTTTTGGGATGCTGTGATTATCGATGACGCCTGCTGTTACTATAGGCTTGTGCGTGAGAAACAATGCTTCGACCATCCGTGAAACGATTGATAGCATAATTGGGCAAGACTGCATGCACGAACTGATGGAGCTAATAGTTGTAGACGGCCACAGCAACGATAAGACCTTGTCCATCATTAAAGACAGTCTAGATAACACTAGCATAAAATGTAGAGTCTTCCACGAAAACAAGGGACTGGGTTATGCAAGGCAGATAGTTGTAGATAATGCCGAAGGAACATACATTGTTTGGGTTGACGGTGATATGGTCATATCAAAAGACTATGTTGGAAAGCAGTTAGAGTTTATGAAGTGCCATCCCGAAGTAGGAATAGCAAAAGGAAAACAGGCCTTGGAACCTGGCAAGAACCTGCTCGCAACATTAGAAACATATTCTCGAGCTGCAGGCAGAATGGTAGATTATACTTCCGAAAAAGCAAAATCTAAGTCTATGGGAACGAGTGGGTGCATTTATCGAGTTAAAGCAACAAGGCAAGTTGGTGGTTTCGATAAGAATATTACCGGTTATGGAGAAGATTTCGATGCTGAGTGCAGAATCAGAAAAGCAGGATGGTTACTGTGCACGATTGATGTTCAGTATCACGATTATGAGAGAGGCAGAATATTTTGGAAAGACCTATGGCGTAGGTATTTGAAACGTGGCTACGACTTTCAGAAGGTATGGCATGGAAAAGAGAGAGTCATAAATCTTTACAAGATGTTACCGCCTGCTGCATTTGTTGCTGGCCTTTTCCATTCATTCAAGATTTACAGTCTGACCCACCGAAAAATCGCCTTTTTGTTGCCACTTCAACACATGTTCAAGAACACTGCTTGGTGTATCGGCTTCATTCAGAGTAGTTTAGACTCCCACAAAACTCTAACGTGATTAATCAGAGAGCTAGAATCTGAGGTATTTAGACATTATTTCTGTAATACGAGAATCAATCTTTGCTGTTGTCGCGGTGTGAAGTACTTGTTTGGAAGACTGGTTCCGCAAAAATCAAAGAGAGAGCGAGTGTTTGATGCAGACTAGGGTTACTATCGGAGTTTGCGTGAGAAATGGCGAAGATTGTATTGAAGGCGCAATGATCAGCATTAACGATCAAGATTTTCCTCACGAACTTATGGAAGTCATTTTTGTTGATGACGGCAGCAAAGACAAAACACTATCTATCATAAAGGGTTATGTTCCCACAATTAAAATGAAAGCCAAGGTAATCCACCAGGATTGGAAAGGATTAGGAGTAGCCAGAAACGTAGTTGTCAACGATGCCAATGGTCAATACATCATCTGGGTTGATTGTGATATGAGATTGTCCAGAGGCTTTGTAAGAAAGCAAGTTGAATTTATGGACAAAAACCAAGATACGGGAATCGGTAAAGGTAGATACGGATTGTATGATCCGACTAGTTTAGTCGCTTATTTAGAAAACATAGGGGCAATAGTAGAATTCTTGCATTATGAACAAGAGAAACTTTCCAAATCCCTAGGAACAGGAGGATCCATCTACAGAGTTGAGGCGATAAGAGGAATTGGTGGATTCGACGAAAACATTAAAGGAGTGGGAGAAGATATGGACGCTGAGCACAGAACTGGAAAAGCTGGATGGTTGCTTAAGATAACTGACGCTGAGTTCTATGAGATGCGGAGGACGAATTGGAAGACTTTGTGGAACGAGTATTTTTGGCACGGTTGTGGCGGGCAATCTATTTCAAATGAAGTGAGACCTAGATACGTGCTGTACAAGACTTTTCCCCCAGCCGCATTTTTTATCGAATTTCATCATTCATGTACAGCCTACAAGCTTGTGCATAGAAATGTGGTTTTTTTGTTGCCTTTTCACTGGATTTTCAAGAGAATAGCTTGGTGTTTTGGATACGTGACAAGTTACGTAAAGACTAATCTGTCTTCCTTGAGACCCAGCCTAGGTAACCGCAAATAAGCGCACAGAATTGTGAACCTAAAAATGAAGAAAGCCATAGTTTTTGCTCCGCATCCAGATGATGAGACATTAGCTTGTGGCGGGACAATTGCCAAGAAGCTGAGCGAGGGATACGAACTTTTTGTGGCTTTTGTTACTGATGGTAGACACTGCCTAACAGATCTGGGCGTATATTCAAGACCGACACCATTCGAAATGAAGGAAATTAGAAGGAAAGAAGCATTCAGAGCTGCGAAAGTCTTGGGAATAAAAAAAGAAAACCTTTTGTTATTAGATTTTGAAGATGGCACACTTGAAAAACATAGAAAGCAGTTCCAAGAAAGGACTGTTGAAATCTTGAACAATGTTTCTCCTGAAGAGGTTTTTTTCCCTCAGGAGAAAGAGTATAATGTTGACCACCGTATAACAAACCTAACGGTAAGAAAAGCAATAGAAGCCTTGGGCATTCATCCAATTCAGTATCAATACATAGTCGCTTGGAACTCTCCTTTCTACCTACTCGCACATGTTACTAGTGAACGTAGATTTGACCAGTTTATGGTTAAGTTGTCAAAAGCCAGTCTGATTCATGTGGATATCTCGAGATTCTTGCTACTGAAGGAAAGGGCAATAAGAGAGTACAGAAGTCAGATTGCTTTGATCTCGCCTGGACAAACAAGACCCGCGTTGAAGCCTTCATTCGTGAAGCGGTTTTCAAAAGATGAAGAGAGATTCTTCATCAATTCCCGATACACTTGAAGCTTCATAGAATCACACCTTGATTAGAAATCACATATATTTGCTGTGGTCCAGAAGGAGATGCAATAATCGAATTGGAGGAAGAATATTGAAAATAGGAATGATCGGTTGTGGAGGAATTGCTCCGCTTCACATAAGAGTGTATCGGAGTATAAGAGAAGCTGAAGTTGTAGGTCTTTGTGATTTAAACATAAACAGAGCCAAGAAACTAGCAGCCGAGTTCCAAATCGAGAAGACTTATGAGAACTATTGGGATATGTTCGAAAAGGAAGACCTAGACTTGGTCGACATTTGTACTCCTGTTTCAACCCATGCACGCATAGTTTGTGACGCTGCCAAGTCGGTTCCAGCTATTCTTGTCGAAAAGCCAATGGCTATGAATGTCTCCGAATGTGATGAGATAATAAATGAAGTCAAGAAGCATGGCACCAAGCTTTGTATCGGACAAAGTCAAATCTTCTCCCCGCATATTCAAAAGGTCAAAGCAATGGTGGATTCAGGCGAGTTCGACTTATTCTGTTTCAGTACTATTCAAAAGGAGAGTTTTGAGATACTTAAAGCGTACAATCTAGCCCCAGCTTGGAATATTTCGCCGGAACAAAGAGGAATCATATGGGAAGTCTGCTGTCATCTCGCTTATCTTCAAATGTATTTCTTGCCAGATATCAAGGAAGTCTATGCAGTTGGTGGCAAAGTTAAATATCCTGTCTATGATGATTTTGCCGTTCTTCTGCGTACCTCTAGTCAAAAGTTTGGCATAATTGAACTCTCGTGGCTTTCACGTGAAACCGAAACGATTTATGAATTGCGAGACACTACTGGAAAGAGAATACAGATACACTGGGAATTTGATTATTTCTTGGAAAACGATTTTGAACCTCCTTTCACTGTTGCCCGTGTAGTGAAGAATGTCTTTGTGGATGAGAAGCGACTGTTACAGAAGTGGGCAAGATTTGGAATGTCCTATTTTCGCAAACGGAAGCTGTTACCGACGTTTAATCTTATCAGCAAATACGTTGAATCTATCAGAAGTGATCTGCCGCCTCCAGTTACGGCGCAGGATGGACGAAACACCATCAATCTTCTAGAATGCATCGAGAAATCTCTTGATGAAAAAAGACCCGTGGCAACGGGCCGTTCAGCGCGCGCTAAAGAGAAAGTTGTCTAGGAGTTGAAATTGGCTCAAATTCAGGGCGATCAAAACCTTCAATTTTGCAGCAGTTGGAAAAGTTCAGCCTCTAGATGGTCTCTAAAATGTTTGAGAATCCGTTGGAGTCGCAACGTGACGTGTGCACTTATGGATTGTTCTGAACAAGTGGATGAGGATATGGATACGGAGTGTAGACGAACGTTGTTGGTGCGTGAAGGAAGTAATCTACATCTTGTACTGGTCCTGATACTGCAAGGCTAGTTGTTCCATAATTACTCCAGATCCACAAATCATGAGTAATCCCACCATTTATCCCAGGCTGCTCATTCTCAAGCGTTGAGAGTACAGCATAAGTGGAGTCAACCGTATTGTTGAATATCACTCCTCCACCACCTCGAAAGTTTATAGCTCTATTATTCGTAGGTGGAAATCCTTTGTCGGAATGCCATACACCATTCCAGTCCCAAGCTCCATCACTAACAGCGTTTATGATTGTGTTATGGTACACTTCAAGACAACGTCCACCCTCATAAGACAAGGCTTGACCATGAACATCTATGGAACCGTCAGCATAATCATTTTCTACCACATTGTATCTAAAAACTGCATGAACACCACTCCCAGCAGAGATGCAGTGTCTCCACCTTGAGAAGTAATTGTCTTCCATGTATATCGAGTAATCGAGATATTTTCCCAATATATGGGTTATATCGGAATCCCAATATTCGGTATTAAACATGATTGGTTGGATTCCGTAGCCAACAGTAAGAAGGTCGTAACCACCTGCATCCGTGTAGCCAACAGTGTTAATGAATTTGTTGTGGTCAAATACACCTCGGCATTTTGCTGTTGTGCCACCATCCGCGCTAATTCCTAGAGCAGTGTTTTCAAAGATGCAATGGTCAACACGAAAATCCATAACCTGAGTTATTGCTATTGCTCCCAAAATCTGGACCGAATTGTTCTGTATGCTTCTATATCCCTGCAGTTCTATACCTGAAAACCTTGATTGTCTAGCAGGATCTCCGTTTCCTGTTATTGTGAACCACACTTTAGTGGCAACTGTAACGGGACCAGATTGGACATCATACGGCAACATCAACACTGTGTGACATGTTAAGGGAAATCTGTTATTCCATGCTGGATCCATGTCAGGTGGAGTTTGCGCCATGATGTTCACTCCCGCTGGAATATCAACTGTTACCCATGACTCGCCAACATCAACGAAGTTAAAAATTCCAGATGGAATGTATACGTTGCCTTCACGGAGGGTCGCTACGATTATATCAACGGCAGCTTGAATGTCCCTTGCAGAACCACTTTTCGCAGTTACATACGCAGTTATTTGGCCAGTGTTTGATATGATAACATTGTTTGTCAACTGTGAGCATACACTAGATAAGCATAAAACCCCGGCAAGTACCGCCGAGATAAGGAGAAAGACACAGCGTTGTCTGTCATTCATTTTCAATAGCCAACTTGATGATTTGATAGTTCATGAATTAAAAGACTTCTGTTCATGCGATCTTCAAATATACACATGTGCAAGCATCTAATAAATCTTATGTATTGCTATAGCCGATACGTTATCTAAATAAACAAAAAACAATTACGCACAATGCTTATGACCATTTGATGATTAAGGAGCTTGCCAATTGAATTTTGCCTTAGCAAAACGAAAATCCTCTAAATTTCTCGTGGCTATCATATTTCTACATTTTGCCGTGTACGCCACGGCGTTCTTGGATATTCCAATTGCGAGACAAATTGTCGGATTTTTCTATTTCAGCTTCGTTCCAGGATTCGTCATTGTCAAACTGCTAAGAATTAACGAGCTTGACAGACTGGAAACAATCGTATTCTCTGTTGGACTCAGTATTGCTTTTTTAATGTTTGCCGGGCTTCTGATAAACGAATTCGGCTACTTGCTCGGATTTTCGGAGCCACTTTCGCTAATTCCTTTGATAGTAATTCTAAACAGCCTCACTCTCGTAGGTGGAATCATAGTTCACTTGAAAAGCGAGAACGTTAAGCTTTTTGATTTTAAAACCAAATTATTTCCCCGAGCACTGATCCTTACAGTCTTTCCTCTTTTGGCCATTTTAGGAGCGATGTTGGTAAACGCCTACGGCGATAGTAGGGTTTTGCTTGTTCTATTATTGGCAATCTCTGTGTTGTTTATCGCCGGGCTTTTTTCCAGAAAATACTTGCCTCCAGAACTCTATCCTCTCGCCGTGCTCATGATTGCCTGTGCCCTTCTCCTTTCTTCTTCGCTAATATCACAATACGTTGTTTCTTTTGGATCTGATATTCAGAGTGAATATCTTATCCTCAAAACCGCCCAAAACAGTGCACATTGGAATTCCGCTACATCGTTCGCTGGTGATACGAGGCTCCAGAGACTTAATTCAATGTTAAGCATCACCATTCTTCCAACAATCTACTCAAACTTGTTAAATATGGATGCGACATGGGTCTTTAAGATACTATTTTCATTAATTCTTGCTTTGGTTCCTTTAGTTTTGTACCAAGTCTGGAAAATACATGTGGGAAGAAAGTACGCTTTCATTTCCGCATTTTTCTTCATGGCAGAGGCGACATTCTACTCTGAAATTCCCGGGTTAGCCAGACAGATGGTTGGAGAGCTATTTTTCGCTCTGCTACTACTTGTTGTCTTAAACAAGAAGATAAAAGACTCCAACAAAGTAACATGTTTCATAATTTTCAGTGCCGCCTTGGTAACATCACATTATACGCTCGCAGAAATATTCCTATTCTTCATTTTTCTGACTTCAATTGTTCTGCTGGTTATGAAAAGGCCTAGTAGGAATATAAAAGTGGGTATGGTTTTACTTTTTTTTGTTTTAATGTTTACTTGGTACATATTTACTTCCAATTCATCAGCTTACAATGCTTTAGTGTCTTATGCAGATTATGTAATTAGCCAGCAAAGCGAGTTTCTTAACCCTGCTTCGAGAGGAGAAACTGTGTTAAGGGGCTTAGGCGTTGAAAGTGCGCCGTCCATTTGGAACACGATTAGCAGAGTCTTTGCCTATTTCACGCAAGCCTTGATCATTATTGGTTTCGTTGGATTGGTCACGAAACGAATCAAGATTCAAGTTGAAAAGCAGTACATGGTTCTGAGCGTCATTGCTGTTATATTCTTAGGTGCGGTGATATTAGTGCCAGGTCTAGCGAAGACAATGAATATGTCAAGGTTCTATCACATATTGTTATTCTTCCTAGCACCTTTGGGCATAATGGGGGGTGGAGTTCTCGTAGGGTTCATGTCCAAGCGAAAACAAGAACCCGCCGTTTCAATTCTATTGCTAATTGTGTTAGTACCTTATTTTCTCTTTCAAACAGGATTCGTCTATGAGTTGGCAGGAAGTGACAGTTGGTCATTGCCTCTTAGCCTGCATCGGATGGACGCCTATCGCTTGCACCGATCTATTGGATATATTTATAGTCAGGATGTTTTCAGCGCCTATTGGGTGTCAGCAAACGTTGATGTTCAAAACGCAAAAATATATGCTGACAAGTCATCTCAAGCCAACATATTAATGAGCCATAGTATGATCTACCCAGACTACGTTAACATACTATCTAACACTACAAGGGTGCCGGTTGCCGGAATAGTTTACTTAAATTGGCTCAACATTGCCAAGGGAACAGTTGCAGGTACGTATGATACATGGAATACCAGCGAGCTTTCTCCAATCTTTGACACGATGAACAAAATCTACTCAAACGGAGCGAGCGAAATATACGAGAATGGCTCGCTCCAAATCGCAGGATCTTGAAAGAGATAAACGAGATTCAGGCAGACAGCGCGTCAGGACAACACATCTATTACCTATAGGTAGACCAGACAATGAAAGTACTAATGGTCACTCCCTCCTATTATCCCATCGTAGGTGGCAGTGAAACCGCAATTCGAATTATCTCGACTATGCTCAATGAAATTGGAGTTCATACCGATGTCATGACCTTCAACATGAATCGAAAATGGGATCCTATCTGGAGAGAGAAAACAGACGACAATGGCCTGTTTCAGGTTGTAAAGGTACCTGCGCTTAATCTCGCCAATATTTTTCGGATAAACCCGCTAGAACTAGTGAGAGTATACGTTATACCAAAACCAGGTTTTACAAAAAGGTTCAAAGACTATGATGTTATTCATTTTCAAGGCGAAGCAGACTTAAGCTTCCCTCTTTTCTCATTTTTTGCCCGAAAACTTAAGATATGGACTAGTCATTCAAACTATGCAAAACTCCCTAGGTTAAAGAGGTTATTCAAGCTGATTTTTCCACGACTTGCAGATTTGTACATCGCACATGAACTAGAACTTCTTTCAAACTTGGGTGTACCAAGGTCCAAAAGCTTAACTCTTCAATCCTTTGGTGTTGACACTGAAACTTTTCGACCGGACGAAACAAAAAGAATTGACAATCTGATTCTGTTCGTAGGAAGAATAACCAAAAGCAAAGGATTGCACGTCCTACTAGAGGCTTTGGCTTACGTGACGTCCCAAACGCAATTAGTAATAATCGGTCCAAAAGAAGATGCGGCATACTCAGAGTCTTGTATGGACAAAATTAAACAAGTGACCGGCTCAAGTGCCCACAATGTGAAGTACCTAGGTGTCATGGACGAAAAGAGCTTAGTGCCCTGGTATCAAAAGGCAGCTGTTCTTGTCCGCCCTGATCTTGATGGAGTAAGCGGCGGCCTTACAAGCCTAGAGGCCCTGGCATGCGCCACCCCTGTAATAGGGACTGGAAACCATCTCATCAAAGACGGAGTCAATGGAATATTAGTCTCTCCAAACAATGCCAAACAGCTTGCCAAAGCCCTAAATGAATTGTTAGAAAACGAAGAGTTGAGAGAAAAATACGGTAGTGAAGGAAGAAAAATGATTGAAGAACGTTTTTCATGGGAAAAAATCGCAAAGAATCTAGCCAAAGTCTACGAAGTTGTGTTAAGCAATTATCAACAATAGTAACGCGCGCAAGATTACGACGAAAGATTAGACATTACGTTCCCTCACTTAAATGTAGAGTCCTAGAGCGCTCCGCACGTCCCCTGGCGAGTTGACTTGAATGAAAGTTAAAGCAGTAATATTTGATTTCGATGACACTTTGACAGACAACAAAAGGCTAGATCTTGAATCTTTTAGATACCTAGGCCGCATTCTAGGTCTGTACGTGCCAAGCGCGCGGGAGATCAAAGAACTTCGCAAAACCTTGTTGGCCAAAGACATTATTTCTTGGATGATCAAGAAAAGCGCAAGATCCGTACCACTAGATCTTTGTTTGAAAATTAGAAACGATTTTCTCAGAAAGGAAAATGAACGGCTTATTATTGTGAAGCCAAAGGTACGTTCAGCTTTGCAGAAGCTCAAATCTGAAGGTTGTAGTCTATTTATAGCAACAACAAGGACTGATATCGGTCCCGTTAAGGCCATACTTAGAAAACACAGAGTGGAACGGTTTTTCAAAAATGTATACAGCAAAGATTCTGGTGACAAGATCGACATCTACAAGAAGATTTTGCTCGACCCGAATTTGGTTCCAGGCGAATGCATGGTTGTGAGTAATTCATTTCAAGATTTATCACAGGCTTTAGATCTTGGTATGAAAGCTGTTGGAGTGCATGGTTCTTATGGTGTTGATCCAGCCTTGCGCGGGAATATGGAAGTTCTGGAAGACCTGTCAAAGCTTGTCTTCTACGTGAAGAAACACTGTGACTAACATGACTATAATCTTGGCCTACGGAGGAGCTCACATTCAACTCGTGTCGGAACTGAGCGTCCTCAGGAAGACTTAACCTACGAACGTATATTAGCGCGCTCGGACCAGTATGGAAACAACGTTAATAATAAGAAGTTTATATTTCTCGTTACGATTCCAATGTGACTGAGCATCTGCGGGGATTGAAAGTGAACCTGACCAATAAATCAGTCGTAGTGACGGGTGGAGCTGGTTTTATCGGGAGCCATCTTGTTGACCGGTTGATCGATGAGAGACCAGGTAGTCTGGTCGTGGTCGACGATTTTTCCTTGGGGAAGGAACGAAACCTAAGTTCGGCGAAAAAGAAATATCCTAACTTGAAAGTATACAGGCAAGACGCAACCAAAATGCGTCAAATGGAGAACATCCTAAGAAATGAAAGCGTTGACGTTGTCTTTAACCTAGCAATAGTGTGTCTGCCGGAATGCCTTGTTAAGCCCAAATCGGGCTATGATACCAACGTTGAACTCACTTCAGTCATATGTGAATTAGCGAGGAAAGGATACTACAAGACTCTAGTTCACTTCTCCTCTTCTGAGGCATACGGAAGCGCCGAAAACATTCCCATGATGGAGAGCCATCCTCTAAAACCGACCACTCCCTATGGTGCAAGCAAAATCGCCTCCGACCATCTTGTATTGTCATACGTCCAGACCTACGGCATCGAAGCCTCGATCGTCAGACCTTTCAATGCTTATGGTCCGAGGCAGAATGAAAAAACCTATGCAGGCGTCATACCATTAACTATCAACAGAATATTCCATAACGAATCGCCAATCATTCACGGCGACGGGTTACAGACCAGAGATTACACATATGTGACGGATTTGGCCGACGCTGCCGTCAGGATATGCAAGGAAAGAGAGACAAGAGGAAAAATCCTGAATATTGCGAGTGGCAAAGAGACGACGGTCAAGGACTTGGTCTTGAAAATCGCTGAATTAATGAACTACAAGAAACCTGTTGTCTATGAAGAACCCAGACCTGGAGATGTCCGCAGATTCTTCGGTTCTAATCTTATTGCTAGGGCTCTTATAAGATATAAACCGAGAATTGATTTAGAAGAAGGCCTAAGGCTAACTATCAAATGGTATTCCGATTTATTCAACCAAAAACAAGTGCGATCAGCGCGCACCGAAAGTTCTAGCGCCCATGCTTAGAATTCTAATCTCTAAGATAAGGATCTTCTATGGAAAAGAGGCTCTATCCTTTAGAAAGATATATGATGGATAGAGTGAAACCTATCGTCGC
>Ga0315279_10005804_pt1 | contig 15830 bp, 12 predicted proteins | sample YL17G06_20_MG_FD_203694 | JGI IMG/M metagenome (GOLD analysis project Ga0315279, IMG submission 203694) | Sediment microbial communities from Yellowstone Lake, YNP, Wyoming, USA - YL17G06_20 | ecosystem: Environmental > Aquatic > Freshwater > Lake > Sediment | place: USA: Wyoming | collected...
TGTCTCCCCATTCGTAAACCAGGTTCCAGAGATCGAAAAGGTCGTCGACCTCGTCCGTGGAATAGGTGGCGGAGTGGTGGACCCATTCGCCGGTCCCTTCTTCCTTGTATGTCGGGTTCCGGCGGGCAAGCTCAACAGCCCTTCCGTATTTAGGGGAGATCTTGTACCTGAATACCAGCGTGATCTTGAATTTTTGGGCCTGCGATCCCGACTGAAGGATATCGGCCAGCTTCTCTTCGACAGCGAGATCGGTCATGAACAGAGTCTAACCCAAAGTTCGACCGTTTTCAAGACAAAGATGCGTACCCGATCATTCCAGCCTGAGATCGATGCTGCCGATCCCGGCATCGATGCTCAAGTCGATGGAGGCCGGCGTCCGTCCGTAGGCTTCGTTCGTGTAGGTGTGCCCCCTCTTGTCGAAGCCGTGGGCATCCACTGACCCGATCCCTCCGTTAACCTCGACCCTGACACCGATGTCCCTGGGCAGGCGGACCGTCCCGCTGCCGACGCCGCCTTCGATCCGGGCCCTCAGAGCCTTCGTCCGGGGTCCGCCGAGGTCGAGGTCCAGTTCGCCCACTCCCATCTGGATATCGAGCGACTCGAGGGCCATCCCCCTGAGGTCGAGTCGGCTCTCTCCCGCTCCCAGGCGGACCTTAAGGCCGGTGGTCAGGCCGCCGTTGAGGCGGACCGTCCACTCGTTGCGTCTGTGGCCGAAGTGGATGCCGGTCGACCTTCTCTGCCGGACCGTCAGCTCTCCCTTTCGGTCGCGGACGCGGTAATCGACATCGGGTATCCAGCGCGGGTAATTCGTATCGAATCGGCCTTCCATGAGGACGGATGCCCCCCCCTGGAGCCGAAGCTCGCCGGCGCCCATCCGGACGTCGACCTCCACGGCCTCGGCCCCGCCGGCCTCGACGGTCCGTGTTTCAGTCCGGGATTCCCTTTCCTCGTCGCAGGCCGCAAAGGTCAGGGCGAGTCCAATCGCGATTATGAGAAAGAACGTGGATTTGATCGTCATTTTTGCTGCCTCCATGACTCTATATACGAATTTCGTTGAAAATCGTTCCTTGCTTCGTTTCCGGATGACTCCGCCGCCTTTCTGCGAATTCCTCCTGCCATGATGGCGGACAAGCGTGTCGACGGGCCGAGGTTCGCGTGTCCCGGGGTCCTCAGGAGGGCGCGGCTTCAGCTCGCCCGCGTCCTAGCGGATCTTCGGGGCGTTCATTTTTTGCCCGGCCTGCTGGAAGACGAGTCCCGTCACCTTTCCGGCGTCGTCCTTCACGAACTCGACTTGGGCGTCCGCGACCTTGAGAAAGTACCTGGTTTCGGATTCCGGGAAGAGTTCGACCTTTTCCTCTCCATAGGCCTGGCCCATGAGCTTGTCGCCTTCCTTTGTGATCACCAGCATTAATCCGGGGGCGAGCTCATACTCGCCGACGTAGAGATCGTAGATCTTCGTATCGACGGCGACCTCTTTTTTTGGCGCGGGCAGGGGCTTGGCCGTCTTCGTCCAGATCTCGGCCGGTCCGATGCGGGCCTCGAGGCGCAGCCCCGTGACCTCGCCTACTGCGTTCTTCAGGACCCGGATCCGGGTGGGCCTGTCCAGAAAAAAGAACTCGTCCGGGGACGCCGCCATGATCTCATATTTAGCGTCGCCGGCCCTTTGTGAAAGAACCTTGCTCCCCTCGCGGATGATGTAGCACGCCTGGCCGTCCGCGTTCTCGTAAACGCCGACGAGGGCGTCGACGGCCCCGGCGGGGAGGGCCACGGCCTTGCGTTCGGGTTCGGGTTTGCCCAGCAGCAGGGTGGCGATCTTGAAGGCCCGGGGCTCGGGGCCCCGGCTGCCGATGGCGCTATTCGTTAGGATGGCCAGGAAGATGTGGTCTTCGGGGAGTGTCATCTCATAGGTCGAGAATCCGTTGATGCCCCCGCCGTGTTCGATGAAGCGGTGGCCCTGATAGTTGGCGATGAACCAGCCGTAGCCGTAGCCCGTGGATCCGCCGTTCTTAAGCGGGTAGGGCGTGAACGCCTTGTCCAGCCACTCTTTCTTAAGGAGCTTGCCGGAAAAGACGGCGTCGTTCCAAATGGCCAGGTCGTCCACGGAGGAGAGGAGGGAGCCGGCGGCATAGGGCTGGGTCATGCTAAGGTAGGGGGCGTTGACGAAGCCGTCCTTGCCCATTTGGTAGCCTGGGATCCGGCGGGGGATGATCCGCTCGGTGTTCCCATAATACGAGTGCTTCATGCCGAGGGGCCCGAAGATGTTCTTATTCACGTAGTCCTCGTGGGTCAGGCCCGAGACTTTTTCGATGACGGCCCCGAGAAGGACGTAGCCCGTGTTGTTGTAATTCCATCGCTCGCCCGGGGCGAATTCCATGGGCTTGTCCTTAGTGAGGTCGATGATCTCCCGGACGGTCATGTCCTTGCGCCACAGGGGCAGCCATTCGGACAGGTTGGTGTAGCTCTTGAGCCCGGACGTGTGGGTCAGGAGGTGTTCGATGGTGATCGTCCGGCCCTGGGTCGGAAAGTCGGGAAGGACTTTCGTGATCTCGTCCCGGAGGGAGAGCTTCCCCTGCTCGGCCAGTATGAGGATGGAAACGGCGGTGAACTGCTTGGTGATCGAGCCAAGGCGAAAGACCATGTCGGGCTCCACCGGCACGCCGAGCTCCATGTCGGCCATGCCGTAGCCCTTCCGGAAGATCGTCTTTCCGTCCTTCCGGACGATGATCGCCGCGCCCGGTTCGCCGGGCTTGTAGATCTCGGCCATGACCGCGTCGATCCGTTTCGCAAGGGCATCATCGACGGTTTTCTGCGCCGGGCCGGCCGGAGCGGCTGCGGCCACGGCCGGCATGACCAGGATCGAGAAAAAAAGGACTGCGAAGGCTATGAACTTGTCGCACTTCTTGTGGGTCATTCAAACCTCCTGCGTTTCGGCTTATCGTATCATAGTACGAAATCTTGGAGGGAGGGGTTCCCCTTCGAACCTCCCGCTCTTCGAGCATTGCCGCAAACCGGTGTCGTTATCGGATTGACTGACGTTTTCGCCATGGCCATCGTTCCAGCCTACTTGCTCCCGTTCCCGTTGAAGGCGCTGATGTCCAGGAACCCGTGCCCCGAAAGGTTGAACAGGATGACGCGTTCCTTGCCTTCTTTCTTTGCGGCGAGCGCTTCGTCCACGACTGCGGCGATCGCATGCGAGGACTCAGGGGCGGGCAGAATGGCTTCCGTCTTCAGGAAAAGCCTCGCGGCGTCAAAGACCTTCTCCTGAGAACAGGCCTTGGGCTCGACGATGCCCTTGTTTACGAGGTGGCTGACCAGCGGGGCCATGCCGTGGTACCTCAACCCGCCGGCGTGGATAGGCGGCGGCACGAAGTCCATCCCCAAGGTGTACATGTAAAGCAAGGGGGCCATGCCCACGCTGTCGCCGCAGTCGTAGCGCAGTTCGCCCCTGGTCAGGGTTGGGCAGGACTCGGGCTCGACGGTGATGAAACGGATGGCCTTCCCGTCCCGGAGGTTCCTCCGGACGAAGGGAAAGGAGATGCCCGCGAAGTTGGAGCCGCCGCCGACGCATCCGACGATCGTGTCCGGCTCGGCGCCCAGTTCGGCCATCTGCTTCTCGGCCTCGAGGCCGATGACCGTCTGGTGCATGAGCACCGCGTCCAGGACCGACCCCAGCGAGTACTTCATGCCCGGGCTCTTGACCGCCAGTTCCACGGCCTCTGAGATGGCGATCCCGAGGCTGCCGGGATGGTTCGGGTCTTGAGCGAAGAACCTCCTGCCTGCGTCCGTCGTGTCGCTCGGGCTTTCCCTGACCGTTCCTCCGAACATTTCCATGAGAATCCGACGGCCGGGTTTCTGACGGTAGCTCGACCTCACCATGAAGATCTTGGTTTGGATGCCGAGCTTGGAGCCGGCGTAGGCCAAGGCGGAGCCCCATTGGCCGGCGCCCGTTTCCGTGGTCAGGGTCGTGATGCCTTCCCGGGCCGCGAGATAGGCCTGCATGATGGCCGTGTTGGTCTTGTGGCTCCCGACCGGGCCGACGCCCTCATACTTGTAGAAGATGCGGGCGGGCGTGTCGAGAGCCTTCCTCAATCCCGCGGCGTATATGAGGGGCGTGGGCCGGAAGATCGAGTAGGCCTCGAGGACCTCGTCTGGGATGGGGACCTCCCGCTCCGAGGCGATCTCCTGTTGGATGAACCCCCTGGAGAAGATGGCCTCCAGGTCCGAGGGATTCAACGCCTCCTTGGTTCGGGGATTGAGCGGCGGCTTGGGAAGATCGGGAAGGTCGGCTTTGATGTTGTAGAAATGGGTCGGCAGATATTCGGATTTTCTTGATGCGAAACGCAACATTTTCAAACTCCTTGAATAGATTTCAGCCTTGAATTTAGGTTGGGGAATACGGATAGGGACGTATTACAGGGCGCGGGAGGGCGCCCACCAGATCCAAGGAAGAAGGGCGGCGGAAGACAGAGAGCTTGCGTTAATTTTGTCCGCTCTCAGCACGTCACACATTGGCAGGCATTATAAGGAACGGAATTTCCGTTGTCAAGAACTCTTTGACCCTTAAGAAAGCCGATAGGATTCTTTCTTCTCAAACGATGCCCTCGTCTTCTCTTCAGTACGTCCGCTTCTCCGGGAGGGCGCTCCACGCCCTGAAGAGCTCCAGGCACTCCGGCCTCATGACGTCCTTGACGATCCGGACCTTGCTCCGGCTTAACGTCTTCAGCTCCTCGTTCGAGATTTCCAGTTCGTGGAAGCCCGTCCTCTTGGCGTCGGCGATCGCCGTCCCGTAGACGATGGTCCCGATCCTTGCCCAGTGGACGGCGCTGAAACACATCGGACAGGGCTCGGTGGTGGAGTAGATAACACCGCCGGAAAGATCGTGTGTCCCGAGCTTTCGGCAGGCCTTGCGGATGGCGTTGATCTCGGCGTGGGCCGTCGCGTCCCCCCGAAGGACGGTGTTGCGGGCGACGGCCACAACCCTGCCGTCCTTGACGACGCAGGCGCCGAACGGACCGCCCTCGAGCCTCTGGAAGTTCTTCCGCGCCTCGCGGACCGCGAGTTCCATGCACTTCCGATCGGGAATTGTCTCCATTGCGGCCTCCCCGTTTTTCTCTTATTTTTTCATCAAGCCCGCGCTTCGTCAATCCCTTTGAGACCTGATCAAGCATCGACATCGCGGAGGAAGGATTTCTTTTCGTGTGAAATGAGGAAATGCTGACCATCGCAGAAATCGTGTTGAAGAATTGCCGCATATTTGGTTTAATGAAGAAACATGAAAGTCCGACGAGCGCTTCCCCTGGTTTTCCTTGCTGCAACTTTGGTTTTCCTTCATCCCTCCATTGGTCCGGTCCAACTCGTCCGGATCGATAAAGGTCCCCCCGGTCTCGAAGAGATCTTCAAGGCTCGGGACATGGAAGTCGTCCAGGAGCTCGCGACCTGTTACCTTGGCCGCCTCGATAGGGAAGACGTCCTGGCCTTGAGGACCTCCGGCGTCGCCGTGACCGTCCTCGATCGGGCCGCGGCTGATAAAACTTATTTTCTCGTCCGGCCCGAGTCGGCGCGGACGGCCGTCGACCTCCTGAAAAGGGGCCGGGTGGTCTCCCTCGAGCCGGGGACCCTCCTTTTCTGGGCCGAGGCCGGGGACCCTTCTGCCGCCCTTCCTCCCGGGCTCCCGAGGAAGCGTCTGCCCGCATCTTCGATCGTTCCATACTTCCGGGCTTATCCGGCTGCTCCCGGGACGGCCCAGGCCGCCGCCCGGGATCCGCGCGTCGCGACGATCGTCGGCTGGGTCTCCAAGGAAAACCTGAAAGCGTTGATCAAAACCCTCCAGGACTTCGGGACCCGGCGCACGGGCACGGCCGGCTGCGACGCGGCCGCGACATTCATTCATAATTATTTTCATAGGAACGGCGTCGGGGCGGAGATCCAAGAGTTTTCCTCCGGCGGGCTGACCTCGAAAAACGTCATTGGCCACCTCACGGGCCGGGTTTTCCCCGATGACGTCGTGATCGTATGCGCTCACTACGACTCGACGTCGACAGAGCCCGAGACCCTGGCCCCCGGCGCCGACGACAACGCCAGCGGCGTCGCGGCGGTCATGGAAGCCGCCCGCATCCTGGCCCGATCCCCGACGGATTACACGGTCCGGTTCCTCGCCTTCTCCGGCGAGGAACAAGGACTTTACGGGAGCAGCGCCTACGCGGTCGGCGCGGACGAGATGGACCAGCGCATCGTCGGGGTCGTCAACCTCGACATGATTGCCTACGCGGACGTCATGCCCGAGGACCTGGATGTCTTTTTGAACAGCACCTCGAGCTGGATGGGGGACAGGCTCTTCCAGGACGCGGCCGAATACGCGGGATTGTCCGTGAGGGCCCGCGTTGATCCTTCCATGGTCTATTCCGACCACGCCTCGTTCTGGGATCGCGGCTTCCCGGCCCTCCTTGCGATCGAGGACGAGCCGCTCCGGAATCCTTACTATCACCAGACGGGAGACACGCTGGACACTCTGAACCTAGACTTCTGCGCCCAGGCGGCCAGGGCCACCCTGGCGACCGTGGCCGTTCTGGCCCAGCCCGTCGGGTTCGGCCCTCCGCCGCCGGCCCGGCTCGAGGCGCGCTCCTCGTTCTTCAGCTCGCTCCTGGGCACGCGGAAGAACATCTACCTCAGCTGGGCGCCGTCGCCCAACGTCACCGGCTATAACATCTACCGGACGGACATCCCTTATAATTATCACGAGAAGATCAACGACCGGCTGGTCACGGAGCCGAAATATGCCGACCGCGGTGTTGCGAGCGGAATGTGGCACTTTTATGTGATCACGGCGGTCGGACAGGACGGCGTCGAGAGTAATTTTTCCCGCCAGGTCGACGTCCCGCCCGTTCCCCCGAGGCAGGAAGCGGAATGAAAACCCCGAGCATGGAGGAAACATGAATCCCACACGACGTGATTTTCTGAAGATCGGAGCGGCGGCCGGCGTCGGTGTGGCCTTTTCGACGTTGGAGATCGCGCCCGCCGCGGCGGCCCCCGTGACCGGCGACGCCCGGACGGTCTTCCGCGTCGCGCCCATCCCGACGGTCCGGATGGGGTTCGTCGGCGTCGGGGGCATGGGCTCAGTCCACGTCCAGAATTTCCTCAACATCGATAACGTCCGGATCAGCGCCATTTGCGACGTCGTCGAGGCCAAGGTTGCCCGGGCCCAAAAGTGGGTCGAGGAGGCGGGACAGCCGAAGCCGGCGGGCTATTCGCGCGGCGTCCTGGATTTCAAGAGGATGATGGCCGAGGAGGATCTCGACCTGGTCCTGACGGCGACGCCGTGGGAGTGGCACGTCCCGGTGTGCGTCGAGGCCATGAAGAACGGCAAGCACGCGGCGACTGAGGTTCCGGCAGCCACGAGCCTCGAGGAATGCTGGCAGCTCGTCGAAACGGCCGAGAAGACCAGGAGGCACTGCGTCATGATGGAGAACTGCTGCTATGACCGGATCGAGCTCATGACCCTGAACATGGTCCGCAAAGGCCTGCTCGGCGAGGTCCTCCACGCCGAGGCGGGCTATCTCCACGACCTTCGCGAGGTCAAGTTCTCGAGCGAGGGTGAGGGACTCTGGCGGCGTCAGCACGCGATGAAACATAACGGAAACCTCTATCCGACCCACGGCCTCGGACCGGTCGCCCAGTGCATGAACATCAACCGCGGCGACGTTTTCGATTATCTCGTGTCGATGAGCAGTCCGTCGCGGGGACTTCAGATCTATGCGGCCGAGACGTTTGGGAAGGATTCGACGCAGGGGAAGGAGAGGTTCGTCCTGGGCGACGTCAACACCAGCCTCATCAAAACCAGGAACGGGAAGACCATCATCCTCATCCACGACACCAACCTGCCGAGGCCGTACACGCGGATCAACCTCGTCCAGGGGACAAAGGGCATCGTCCAAAAGTGGCCGGACCAGGCCTACATCGAAGGGCGGAGCCCGAACGACGAGTGGGAACCCTTCGAAACGTATGCGGCCGAATTCGAGCACCCGCTCTGGACGAAGCTCGCGGCCCAAGGCGAAGGGCGGGGACACGGCGGCATGGATTTCATCGAGGACTACCGCCTGATCGAATGCCTTAGGTCGGGCTCGCCCCTCGACACGGACGTTTACGACGCGGCGGCCTGGAGCGCGGTCGTCGGGCTGAGCGAGGCCTCGGTCGTCCGGAAGGGCCAACCGCAGGCCTTCCCGGATTTCACCCGCGGCCTGTGGAAAACGAATCCGCCGGTCGGGACGATCGGCGCTTAGTCGCGCCTTTAGGATCTGCCGGGACCTTATCGCATTATCAATTTCGGAAGGCCCTTGACAAAATGAATTTTTTGATTATAATAAAACTGAGAAAACTAATAGAGTTTCCGAAGTGTCAGCAGAAAATACCGTTCAAGACTCCGCGCTCCGCAGGCGGATCATCGATGCCTCACGCGATCTCTTCTTGAGGTCCGGGTTCTCTCGGGTCACCATGGACGAGATCGCCGAGGCCCTCGGCATCAGCAAGGCCACCCTTTACAGGCAATTCCCGGGCAAGGAAGATATCCTGGCCTCGGCCATGGAAACGATCAAGGCCGAGATCCTGGCCGGCGTCGAGGGCATCCTCGCGGACGCGAACACGGACATCCTCGAGAGACTGGCCCGGCTAACGAGGTTCATAGGGAATTGGCTATCCCGCCTCGGACGGGTCCTGGCCACGGACATGCGGCGGAACGCGCCCGGGGTCTGGGAGGACGTCGAACGGTTCCGAAGGGAGAAGCTCCTGAAGAACTTCTCCTCCATCCTGGAGAGCGGCGTCCGGGAAGGCGTCTTCGACGCCCGCATGGACCGGGACCTCGTCCTCCGGATGTACCTGAGCCTCGTCCAGAATTTTCTCAATCCCGACATGCTCCTCAACACTCCATACTCGGCATCGGACATCTTTGAAACTCTTTTCAGGGTCTTTTTCCTTGGGATCCTCACAGACGGGGCCCGGAAGGCTTTGGCCGACCGGAAGATCTCATTTTATCATTCCAACAAGGAGGTCCTCTGATGGGCACGAAAGCACACGTCCGTATAACGGCGTTCGTTTTTCTCGCGGCGCTGGGCCTGGCGCTCGGCGGCCTGGTCTCATGTTCGGGAACGAAGGACGGAGGAGGCATCCGGGCCTCCGGGACCATCGAGGCCCGCGAGGTCAACGTCGCCTCCAGGGTCAGCGGACAGGTCCGGGAACTCAAGGCCGATGAGGGGAGCCGGGTGAAGACGGGCGACATCCTCGCCCTCATCGAGCACGACACGGCCGACATCCAGCTCCGCCAGGCCGAGGCCGGGGCGGCGCTCGCCGGGGCCCAGCTCGACCTCATTCGCAAAGGCGCTCGCGGCGAGGACATCAAGCAGGGGGAGGAAGCCCTGAAACAGGCCGATGCCAACCTCAAGGTCGCCGGCGACGACGCCAAACGGATGCGCGAGTTGGCCGCGAAAGGCAGCGTAACCCTCAAGCAGAAGGACGACGCCGAGGCCCGCCTGATCGTGGCCCAAGCTCAACAAGCCCAGGCCCGGGAGGCGCTCCGGAAGCTCAGGCAGATGTCACGGCCCGAGGAGATCCGGGCCGCCGAAGCGCGTCTCGTTCAGGCCGAGGCCTCGGTCGACCTTCTTAGGAAGACGATCTCCGATTGCACGATCACCTCCCCGGTGAACGGTGTCGTTACGCGCCGTCCCGTCGAGGCCGGAGAACTCATCTCGCCTGGGGCGACCGTGCTGACCGTCTCCGAGCTGGACAGCGTCCATGTCATGATCTATGTCACGGAGAAGGAGCTCGGCCGCGTCGGCCTGGGCCGGGAGGCTGAGGTGACGATCGACTCCGCTCCGGGCCGGACGTTCAAGGGCCGCGTGACCTACATTTCACCGGAGGCCGAGTTCACGCCGAAGAATGTCCAGACCCGGGAGGACCGGGTCAAGCTTGTCTTTGGGGTCAAGGTCGAGGTCCCGAACCCGGACGGCCTCCTCAAGCCGGGGATGCCGGCCGACGCCTTCCTGGCCGCGACTGAAACGGACAACTAATGCGAACACAATAAAAAAGGTTACTAAGCATGAACGGTACTGAATGTCGTCCTCAAGCCCCCGTAGCGGAAGGGGGGGGCCGAGTCCAATGAAGGCTATATCGGCGACACGCCCAAGACTCTGTCCATATTTCTTGCCACCCCCTACCCCCTCCGATAATCGGAGGGGGGCTCTGAGATCGTCCGTGTCGCCGACAGAGGTGCGACGGGGGGAACCGACGGGACTGGTTCCCCGGGGGCCGGGGGAGTGAGGGCGGCTTCAGGCCGCTTAAAGTCAGATGTCAAACTATTTAAGGCGTTTGTACTAATAGGGAAAGGCCCGAAAGGATGTCGGCGATGGACCCGGTCATCGAAACCTCCGGCCTGACTAAGCAATTCGGTCCGATCCGGGCCGTGGACGGCCTCAACCTCGCCGTCGGCCCCGGAGAGATGTTTGCCCTCGTCGGACCCGACGGCGCCGGAAAAACGACGACCATCCGGATGCTCTGCGGCATCCTGACTCCCACCTCCGGCGGGGCCCGCATCCTCGGCCGGGACCTCGTCAACGAAGCGGCAGCGATCAAGAACGATATCGGCTACCTCTCGCAGCGGTTCAGCCTGTACGGCGACCTGACCGTCGACGAGAACATCGAGTTCTTCGCCGAGATCCACAAGGTCAGGGATTACAAGAAACGGCGCGGGGAACTCCTCGAGTTCACCCGTCTGGCGTCCTTCCGCACGCGCCTGGCAGAGCGGCTCTCGGGCGGGATGAAGCAGAAGCTGGCCCTGGCCTGCACCCTCATCCACACGCCGCGCCTCCTCCTGCTCGATGAGCCTACAACGGGGGTCGATCCGGTCTCGCGCCGGGACTTCTGGAAGATTCTCTCGAACCTTCTCAGGACCGGGATCACCATCTTCATGTCGACGCCCTACCTTGATGAAGCCGAGCGCTCGTCGCGGGTCGGATTGATGAACAACGGGCGTCTCGTGGCCGCGGACACACCCCAGGCCGTTAAGCGCCTGATGAAGGGCGAGGTCGTCGAGGTTGTCTGCGGTGAGACCCGCCGGGCCTTCGACGTCCTCAGGGGCTGGCCCGGAGCGGGGGAGGTCCAGGCCTTCGGCGACCGGCTGAACCTCGTGGTCGATAATGCTGAGAGGGACTTTCCGGCCGTGGAGGCCCGACTGCGAGGGGCGGGCATCGAGATCCTGGACTGGAGGGTCATTCCCCCCTCGCTGGAGAACGTTTTCATTTCGGTCACGAGGACCGCATAGACGGAGGTTGACCATGATCAAGAGCCTAAATTTAACCAATGCGGCGGCCGTGCTGGTCCTGGCCCTTTTGGTTTCCGCCCTCCCGGCCGCGGCCCAGGATGTCCGGGGACCGGCAAAAAAGATCGTGACCCTTGAAGAATGCGTCGAGATGGGCCTCAGGACGAGCAAAGCGCTCCACGCTTCGGAAGCGCGAGTCGAAGCGTCGGCGGCCAGGTTTAAAGAAGCCAACGCCTCGCGCCTGCCGTCCCTCAAACTGAGTGGTGGCTATACGAGGCTGAGCGACGTCCCTCCCTTCGAAGTCCACCTGCCGTTCCCGCCGGGCTTCCCGGTGCCGTCCACGTTCGTCGTTTCGCCCAATTATTTTGACAACTATTCGGTCCGGCTGGGCCTTCAACAGCCGCTCTTCACCGGATTCCGGCTTCAAAGCGGAGCCGCGATGGCCGGGCTTGGGGCGCAGGCCGCCGAGCAGGACCTGGCCGGCGACAGGAACCAAGTCGCCTTCGCGGTCAAGAACGCTTATTGGAACCTCTTCAAGGCCGGGGAGTTCAAGAAGGTCGTCGATGAAAACGCGGCCCAGGTGGAGGCCCATCTCGCCGACGTCCGAAACTTCTTCGAGCAGGGGCTCCTCACGAGGAACGAGGTCCTCAAGGTCGAGGTCCAACTTTCAAACGTGAAACTCGCCAGGCTCGACGCGGCAAACGGCGTCGAGATGGCCGCCGTCTGGCTTAATAACCTCATCGGCGCCCCGCTCGACGATCCGATCGAACCGGCCGTGACGACCGGGGAACTCGAGGCAGGGGCGCGAAAGATGTCCGAAAGGTGGAGCGACCTCGACGGCCTCGTCGACAAGGCGCTGGACGGACGGCCGGAACTTAGAGCCATGGACCTCAGGGTCAAGGCGGGCGAGGCGGGCGTCACCCTAGCCAAGTCCGGCTGGTACCCCCAGGTCGCCTTGACCGGTAACTATTACAATCTGAGGCCGAACCCGAGGCTTATGCCGGCAAAGGACAAGTTCTATTCGACCTGGGACCTCAGTATCAGCGTCTCCATGGACCTCTGGAACTGGAACGCGACGCTCCGGCAGACCCAACAGGCCAAAGCCCAGCTCGCCCAGATTCTGGACGGGCTCGGCCAGCTGAAGGATGCTGCGGCCGTGGAGGTCCGGCAGGACTGGCTGGCCCTCAAGTCGGCCAGGGAGAAGATCGGTGTTGCCGGGGATGCGGTCGCGCAAGCGGAAGAGAACCTGCGCGTCACGAACGAGCGGTTCAAGGAAGGTGTTGCCCTCAACTCCGATGTCCTGGACGCCGAGACGGCGCTTCTCCAGGCGAAAACGGGCCACACCCAGGCGCTCGTGGATCACGAGCTGGCCATGGCCAGGCTGGCGAAGGCGGTCGGGGAATAAGGGAATGAGCCGACGATGACGGATCATTCGATCGTCGTTCGCGATCTGACCAAGGTCTTCGGAAAATTCACCGCCGTGGACCATGTCACATTCGACGTCCGGAGGGGCGAGATCTTCGGCTTCCTGGGCGCGAATGGCGCGGGCAAGTCCACGACGATCCGCATGCTCTGCGGCCTGCTCGGTCCGACCTCCGGGGCGGCGAGCGTCGGAGGCTTCGACATCGGCCGCGAGCCCGACCGTGTAAAGGAGCGGATCGGCTACATGTCACAGAAGTTCTCCCTCTACGAGGACCTCACGGTCGACGAGAACATTTCGTTCTTCGGGGGAGTTTACGGACTTTCCAGGGACAGGGTCCGGGAGAAGATGCCTTGGGTCCTGGAAATGGCCGGGCTCAAGGGTCGGGAACGCAGCCTGACCCGGGAGCTTTCCGCCGGCTGGAAGCAGAGGCTGGCCTTGGGCTGCGCCATCCTCCACGAGCCGGAGATCGTCTTCCTCGACGAGCCGACGGGCGGGGTGGATCCTGTGTCGCGGCGGAATTTCTGGGAGCTCATCAACCGTCTTTCCGGACGCGGGGTCACGGTCTTTGTCACGACCCATTACCTCGACGAGGCCGAATACTGCAACGATATCCGGCTCATCCACGCCGGACGGCTGGTCGCGGGCGGCAGCCCCAGGGAGATGAAGAGGACGTACATCCGGAACCCCATCCTGGAGGTTGAGTGCGATCGTGTGGTGGATGCCATGGAGATGTTGCAAAAGGAAGAGTGGGTTCTCGAGACTTCGATCTTCGGCATCTATCTCCACGTAAGCGTCGGGGATGAAGCGGAAGGCAAGGCGAAGATCCGGCGCCTGCTCGAAGCGAACGGCATCGCGATCAGGCGCCTGAACCGGATCGTCCCCTCGCTCGAAGACGTCTTTATCCAGCGCATCGAAGAGGAATCGGAGGAAGAACATATGCCCCCGAATTCGGCTCCCAGGTTCAAGGGGACATCTCGGGGGATGACATGAATCCCAAGCGCGTCCCAGTTTTTTGTTGCCTTTGGGCCGTTGTCAAGAAGGAGTTCCGGCAGATCGGCCGGGACGCCCGGACGCTCATCTTCCTCGTCGCCATGCCCGGGTTCCTCCTCCTGATGTTCGGATTCGCGCTTAACTTCGACGTTAAACACGTCCCCCTAGCGGTATGCGACGAGGACGGAAGCGCCGCCAGCCGCGTGTTCATAGGGAACTTCACTCACTCCGAATACTTCGACCTCAAATATGAGCTATCCGATCCGAGGGAGGTCGACCGGCTCCTCGGCGAAGAGAAGGTCCGGGTGGCCCTGGTCGTCCCGCGCGGCTTTGCGTCGGACCTCGCGGCCGGGCGCGCGCCCGCGGTCCAGGTCCTGGTGGACGGCGCCAACGCCTCGAGCGCCTCGACGGCGGCGGGGTACATCGGTGCGATCGTCCAGAGTGACGCCGTCCGGATGACCACCCGGCTCCTTCGCGACCGGGGCCTCAAGAGCTTCGGCATGCTTCTCGCGAGCGACGCACGCGTCTGGTACAACCCGGAGCTCCGGAGCGCAATCTTCCTCGTCCCGGGCCTCATGGCTTTCATCCTGATGGTCATTCTCGTCGTCTCCACGGCCTTTTCCATCGTCCGGGAGAAAGAGAGGGGAACGATGGAGCAGATCATGGTCTCGCCCCTCAAGCCGGGCGAACTCATCGTCGGCAAAACCGTGCCCTACATCTTCATCTCCCTCCTCTCGTCGCATCTCGTCCTGCTCCTCGGCTGGGGCCTCTTCGGGGTCGCGATCAAGGGGAACTACTTCCTGCTTCTCCTGACCATGACCCTCTTCCTGATCGGAGGGCTGGGCCAGGGCCTTCTCATCTCCACGGTCACAAGGACCCAGCAGGTAGCCTTCCAACTGGCTATCCTCTCGACGTTCCTGCCCACCTTCATCCTGTCCGGGTTCGTCTTTCCCGTGAGGAACATGCCGCCCATCGTCCAGGCGCTCACCTACCTTGTCCCGGCGAAGTACTTCCTGGTCGCCCTGAGGAGCATCATCATCAAGGGTGCGGGCCTCGGGGCGTTTTGGGACCAGGTCCTTTGCTTGGCCGCTTTCGCCGCGATCATGCTCGGCGTGAGCACTCTTCGGATGAAAAAGGCTGGCGAGACCGGAACGATCTCGAAACCCGGGAGGGGAAGACGAGGGAAGCCATGAGAAAGATCGGCCGGATCATCCGCAAGGAGTTCCTCCAGCTCAAGCGGGACCCCAAGCTCCTTCCCGTGCTTTTCGTGGCCCCCGTCCTCCAGCTGCTGCTCATGGGGTATGCTGCCAACCTCGACGTCCGGGACATCCCGACCGTCGTCTGCGACCTCGACGGGACGTCGGCCAGCCGGGGGCTGGTCGCGGAGTTCCTCAACTCCGGGACTTTCAGTCTGAAGGCCCGGGTTACCGACACGCGGGCGGTGGACCATTACCTGGACGACGGAAAGGCGTCCATGGCCATCGTCGTCGGGCGCGGTTTCGCGGACAATCTCGCGGCGGGGGAGCCGGCCCGGGTTCAGCTTCTGGTGGACGGGTCGGAGAGCCAGTCGGCGACCATCGGGGAGAGCTACGGGTCGATGATCCTGTCGGGGTACGCCCAGAGGATCATGCTCGAGAGGCTCGAGCGCCTCAAGCCCTTCGGAATCCGGCCGGTCAGCGTCAAACCGGAGGTCCGGATTTGGTACAACCCCGAGCTTAAGAGTCGGAACTTCATGGTCCCGGGCGTCCTGGGCCTCATCCTGATGGTCATGACCATGATGCTGACCGCCATGGCCGTGGTCCGGGAGAAGGAAGCCGGAACGATGGAGCAGCTCATCGTGACGCCCATCCGGCCGCTCGAGCTTATCACGGGCAAGCTCCTGCCGTTCCTTATCATCGGGATGATCGATGTCTGTCTGGTCCTCGCCGTCGCGACGTTCCTGTTCCGCGTGCCGGTCCGGGGGAGCGTTTTCCTCCTCTTCGGGATGAGCCTCGTCTTCATGCTGACAACCCTGGGGCTAGGCCTCTTCATCTCGACGATCTCCCGGACACAGCAGCAGGCCATGATGACCACGGTCTTCTTCATGATGCCCATGATGCTCCTGTCCGGCTTCGT
>Ga0315279_10005805_pt1 | contig 15826 bp, 19 predicted proteins | sample YL17G06_20_MG_FD_203694 | JGI IMG/M metagenome (GOLD analysis project Ga0315279, IMG submission 203694) | Sediment microbial communities from Yellowstone Lake, YNP, Wyoming, USA - YL17G06_20 | ecosystem: Environmental > Aquatic > Freshwater > Lake > Sediment | place: USA: Wyoming | collected...
AGAATGCTAGGGGCTTTCACAGAAGAGCAAGATGCGGATGCCGCCGTCGCCTTGTTGCTGAGGGTGGCGAATCAACACCTTGAGGTTCTTTTTGTGAAGAGAGTTGAGCAATCTACAGATCCTTGGTCGGGCCAGATGGCTCTGCCAGGAGGAAAACGTGAAGCTAAGGAAAGTCTAAGGCAGACCGTTATTAGGGAGACTCTGGAAGAAACAGGAATAGATCTTCTTCATGGTTGTCGAATTCTCGGCGTGTTGAAGACAACAACATCAGGAGTGAAGCCTGAAATCAGAGTCCTTCCCTGTGTCATCCTGCTTGAGCATCAACCTCTGATCAATTTGAGCAAGAAAGAGTTGGAACGGTTTGCCTGGATTCCGATCAAAGAACTCATTAATCACAAAAGAACTGCAAAATTCAGTTTCGGCGAGTTCCCAGCATACGTTGTCGGCAACGACATCATTTGGGGAATGACATACAGGATAATTGAAAATCTTCTTTGCACTCTTGAGAAGCCATAGGTCCATGCGTGCACCAAATCTTATATGACTTTGCGTGTGATTATGCTTGCAAAAGTGAGCTTCGGAATCGTGGTGGAAATATTGTTTGAAGTTTCCAACAGAGTCAGCTCGACAGGGGCTTCAGCAATTCGAAGAATGCTTGAGCTGTCGGCTGGGATGAAGAATGTTGTTCATTTCGAGCAAGGTGAGCCGGATTTCACAACGCCGAAGCACATCTTGGAGGCAGCAGTGAAAGCCATTCAAAAGGGTCTTACGCACTATACAGAAATTGACGGAACTTTGGAGCTGCGTCGGGCGATAGCTGAAAAGCTTGAGAAGGACAACGGCATTTATGCTGATCCGCGAACTGAGATAACAGTGACTTCTGGTTCTCAGGAAAGTATGTTGATCGCTGCTTTGGGATTTCTAAATTCGGGTGACGAAGCCCTCATTCTTGATCCCTACTATCCTGCATGTTTTGAAGACATTCTGTTGGCAGAAGCGAAGCCCGTCACTGTTCCACTTGATGAAAGAAGAAATTACAAGATAAGAATGGAAGATCTAGAAGCGAAAATAACGAGTAGGACTAAGATGATTTGGACGTGTAACCCGTCCAATCCAACAGGACATGTACTCTCAAAGCAAGATCTCGAAATCATGGCTGACGTGGCAAAGAGACACAACTTGATAGTTTTTGCGGATGAGATATATGAGAAAATCGTTTATGAAGGGGCAAGGCACGTAAGCATAGGCTCCTTGCCTGGCATGGAGGACAGAGTAGTCACGGTTAACGGTTTCTCAAAGGCGTATGCAATGACCGGATGGAGAATTGGATACGTCGTAGCCGAAAAGAAGCTTTCAGCAGCCTTGCGTAAACTGCACTATTACGCAGCGCTGTGTCCAAACGCAATTTCTCAAGAGGCAGCGGTTGCTGCGTTGACCGAGCCGCAGGACTGCGTTCGAGAAATGGTGGCAGAATACGGCAGGAGAAGAAAACTGGTGCTTCATGAAATTGAGAAGATTAAGTCCTTGTCTTGCAACAAACCAGAAGGTGCATTCTACGTCTTTCCAAATTTCTCGAGTTACGAAAAATCGGACGAAGTCCTCGCATCGCGTCTTTTGAAAGAGGTCGGAGTAGTGACTGCACCTGGATCGGGCTTCGGGACAGCTGGTGAGGGACACTTGAGAATATCATATTCCATTTCTTACGAACACGTCAAGGAAGGGATGGAGCGAATCAGAAGGTATTTGGAAAACAAATCATAGAGCCTATCGCTGTCGTACTAGGCTCGCTCACTATCTGGTTATTGTGACGATGCCTTTTTCCGAATCTACTCTGACGAAGTCGCCGGTACGAATGGCTTCAAATGGGTCTCTTTCCAGTTTGTCTACCAGAGGAACTTTCACGATAAATGCGCTGACAATGAGCACCGTTTCCACATCCTTGACAATCATTGCTTTGGGAGCAACCTTGTTTGAGGCCAGCTTAAAGAGGCCGTCTATTTGAACTACAGAACTGGCTTTTCCGGATGGAAACACGAGCACCTTGTTCGCAAGATTCTTCCCAGCCAGTTCATGTGTTCTCTCTCTGACTATGCCTGTCTTGGGGTCTGTTAGGTAGAAGCAAATTGGCTCGTGAGAAACTAGAGCTTCACCTTCCCCGTATCCGCCTATAATCTTGTGACATTTCAGCGTGATTTCCAAATTCTTCATTCCCATCTCCCCTTGACCGCGGCTTCGGTACAGTCCTGCAATCTCGACACAATGGCTTCTTTGAATCTGCGGTAATAGGCGCACTTGGGTGAGTCAGTCATACCGACTTTGCCTTTGTACATAGTCCAACATGGCTCATCTATGCACGTGTCTACCACAACGTGCCCCCCAGCCGCTTCTATGATGTCAACGTAGCCGCTTCTTTGGGCTAAAGCCTTCGTCGTGGCTGATGTACAGACCCAAAATGACACGCCGTCGTGTACCTTCTTGCCGTTCAATAGCCCCGCAACTTTTTCCACCTGATTGAACGTGTAATGTGGGCAGCCAAGCATGACGAAGTCTATTCTTCCGCTTGTCGTTTGAAGCTCTTCATAAATCTCTTCAAGTTCATTGTCTGTCACTTCGATTCTATCCCCGGGAGCGTCGCCTTGAAAGGCTTCTTCAACTGTCGTGGCCTCAACTGTGCATCCAGGTATGTAGAACATGGATATGGCACCGGAGGTGTTTGACATGGCGCAGAAGTTTATGAGTTCCTCGGTGTTCGGGGGCCTTGACATACCGGTGAGCACCGGTATTCCGTATCCGATTCGTTTGCCAACGTAGTAACCCAGGAGCGTACAGTCGAACTCGTCTTTCAGGGTTGCATTCACCCTGACTAAAACCGTGCCTTTTCGGTTCTCTCTAATGTGCAGTCCATATTTCGGCGTCTTGCCGACAACTCCTGAGGCCAGTGCGCTCTGAGCTGCTTCCCGGTTTGTTCTGGCACCAATGACAGAATTTACGTAGGGTGTAGCGCTTGACTCGGAGAATGCAACAGTTTCGCCATACAGTGGAATGTTTTCTGTCATGTAGGGCGTGCAACTCCAACTGAGAATAGCACCCAATCGCCTATAGGCCTCCATCACTCTCCGAGCCACTTCAGCCTCACCTTTTGGAATCTCGAACAAACTGTCGAAATAGTCAAGGTCATACACCGGATTTGTGGTGGTAGGTATCCTACAAAATGCGCCTCCATTAGCCAAGAGCTCGACGAAATACAAGTCTCCTTCTTGGCCGCTTGAGGCCGCATGTGCACGGGTCACTGGTACCATTTTTTCAGCGTCGTACGCCTCTCCAATCGCCACAAGCAACTCAAGAGCTCTCTGTGTTCCCTCGCCGAATTCACCCTTGAGTATTCGTTCTTCCTCTCTGGTCAAATTCATCTTATTCACCCGCTCTTACTAGAACACGAACCTAACGCCAGTTTAGCAGACATTTTGCCTGTGTCCCTCCAGGAACTTGGCAACATTGTCGATGCAAATATCAGTGCATCTTTTTGCCGCTTCGACCGTGTAGAACCCTACGTGAGGAGAGAGTACTACATTGTCTAACTTGAACAAGGGATTGTCTTTGGCCGGAGGCTCTTCTTCAAAAACGTCTAGGCCTGCTGAGGACAGTCTGCCAGATTTCAAAGCGCCCGTCAAGGCGTTCTCGTCTACCACCTTGCCTTGAGACGTGTTGACTATGACAGCACCCTTCTTCATAGCTGCGATTTCCTTCGCTCCTAGTAATCCCTCTGTTTCGGACGTCAACGTGACGTGTAAGGTCACGACATCGCTTTCTCTCAGCAACGTGTGAAGGTCAACGTATTTGATTCCGATGTCTTCCGCCCTCTTCACGTTAGGGCATTTATCGTGGCCTAAGATTTGCATTCCAAAAGCTTTACCTATCTCGGCAACTCGCAGACCGATCGCGCCCGTACCGATTATGCCCAGAGTCTTTCCTGCGAGCTCGCTTCCTCCAAATGGTCTCCAATCAAAATCGCCTCTTCTGACGTGCCTGTCGGCCAGCGGCAGTTTTCTGAGCGCGGCCAACAACAAAGCGAAAGTGTGTTCAGCAACTGCTTCGCTAGCATAGCCAGGGACATGCGTGACCACAATCCCTCTCTCTTCTGCTGCATCAAGGTCTGCGTAGTGACAAGTAGTAGCCCATATCGAGATCAATTTAAGTTTCTTAGCAGAAGTGATAATGTTTTTGTCCAAGCTACTCCACCCGACCATCACAATGTCGGCTGTTGCCACTCTTTGTTTCAGTTCGTCATTTGATTTAGGTGGATTCTTGAACACCTCTAGATCGCCAAGCGATCGTAGTTTCTTAATGTGTGCCTCTTCTAGGTAGACATGATCTACGACTACGATCTTCATTCCTGATCATTTCCTAGAACGTAGGTGATCATTTAAATATTGTGCGACCGAGACAGTAGTCTGCATTGATGCAGAACTAGGAGTTCGGTGCACTCACTTTGCCTCCGAGATTGCTTATCTGAAAAACTAAGAGGTTTTAGCGGGCTCTTGATTGGACTCTTGGCTCGATTAAAGTCCATAGCCAATCGACAAATTCCTTCAGATTCTTTGTTTGTATGTAAACGTCTCCGGGACCCGTGATCTGCGTCACTAGACCTTCTCCGCCAAGCAAGGTTTCTTTCAGCCCGCCGAACTTCGTGACCTTGTAGCTGCAAGTGTCGCTGAAGGCCACAAGGTGGAAGTTGTCTACGGTCAATGTTTGTCCTGGTCTTAGGTTGTGCTTGTCTATTGCGCCAAAGGTGTTTATGAAGAGCGTTCCATTCCCTTTTACTCTTATCATGAACAAGCCTTGGCCGAACAGTCCCTTGGTGAAGCCTTCCCATTTGACATCCAAATCTACGTTTTCCGTTGACGCAACGTAAGCTGCTTTCTGTATCACGTAGCCCTGATTTGGTTTGACCTCCAACATTTCTATGTCGCCAACTGGCGCCGCAACGAACCCGGCTTCGCCGGGAGCTTGCGAGGCGATGTAGTCGTTCACCCAGAAGGATTGCCTACCAAAGATCGTCAAGCCAATACTGCCTAAGAGGCTTTTTTCTCTTTTGCGGGTGTGAACTTCTATGTTTGGATCCATGTAGGTCATGGCTCCCGACTCGGCAGTGATCTTCTCGCCCTGTTCCAGATTCACGACAAGCATTGAATAGGAGGGTTTGTATTTTACTTCGTATTTCATCAGCTTTCACGCCTTGCAGATTGTGTGAAAGCGTATTTTTGCTTTGTGCAAAGCCTTAATATGCTCTTCAGAAGATAGCCCTCATCGACGAATTTTCCCGCGCTGGTTGTGCAAAGCCTTTATTTTGAAAACTGCTCGGGAATTTTGTGATCTTGATGAAATTGCTTTCTGATGCGAGAACTGTTCTTCATAAGACTTTTATATATGAAAGCTTTGCTTAGGTGTAATCAGACATGAAGACCAAGGTGCTTGAATGGAACCTAGCAAGAAACCACTAAACGTGCTTGTCAAACAGCTGAACGCGGGAATTGCAGTGATGTTGAAGAACGGCTGTGAATACAAGGGAAAAATGATCAAATGCGACGGACACATGAATATTCTTCTAGAAGGGGCAACGGAATCAAGAGACAATCAGTTGATCACAAACTACGGAAACGTCTTACTGCGCGGAAACAACGTCCTCTACATAATGCTCGATGTACCTACAAGATAACACTTTTGCACGTTCCTGTAACATAACTCAAGCTTTCTTCGAGCTTAACATTCAGTTTGTGCTTGCGTTTGAAGTACTGTAAAATGTTCTGAATGTCCCGCTTTAGCAGCTCCACAGCGTTCGGATGATCGCGAGTTACGTACTGTGGCCAATCAATTATCAGGGTGTGCTTGTCAGTTTTCAGAATGACGTTGTATTCACTTAAATCCGCGTGAATAATACCTGCCTTCAGGTAGGCTCTGCGGACGTTGCGCAGGATTTCTTTCAGGATTTTTTTGGGGTTCGATAGTTTCTTCCAATTTGCGAGTTCTGCGCCTTCGATCATTCCCATAGCGATCACGTGGCGGTTTTGACTTATTGGTTTTGGAACAGCAACTTTGCAGGGGAACAGGAGCTGCAAGGCTTGGAATTCTTTTTCGGCTGCAAGTCGTGACTGGTAGAGCCAGCTCGCGCTGTGTTTGGTCGTGTAGCTTCTTTTGCGGATGGTCTGCCGAAAACTGATCCTGCCTAAGCGGTGGAACTTCACGGCTATGCGTTCGCCTTCTGGAGTCAACGCGTCATACACGTCGGCCTCCTTGCCCACTCCCAGAGACTTGCCAAAAGCTTCCAACACGTTCGCCCTGACGAGGGCGTTTATTGCTAAGCAATCGTACCCCGCATAGTTCAGCGTGTAACCTGTGTAAGCTTCACGTATTTGATAGATCAAGCCCAACTTGCCGAGCCGATTCAGCCTGAAGTCCGTGTCCCGGGCCAAATCGAGCTTAGTGAATTTTGCGATCTGTTCTTTTGGGACAAACTCATGCTTGCTCATTGCAGTTTCTATGACCTGAAGTACTCTGAGGTCTTCGTTCTCCAGCTTTCGAAATACGTTCACCGCAACATCGGCAGACGACATAACAGCACAGAATAGGCTATCTTCTGTTAATAAGAATTAAAGTGGACTATTGGCATTTGGCTATCCTATTTCAGTGGAGAACAGAAAGCGTAATAGGCAGTTCCCACCATCAGTTATTCGGAGAAGGCAGTGACCAAGAAGTTTAAGCTCTGGCTCTTGCTCCTGCTAGGAATTTGCATATGCGTTCCATTCATGCTAGTCTCCATGCTAACGCGATATTACGCGGGTGCTATGGTGTGGTCGGCTTATCTTCTCGTCTACTGCTACCTTGTGTACCATTTCGTCTACAAGAGAAAGAAGGCCAAGTACCCGATGGTGCCTCCAGAAGGACGAGCGGATATCTACTTTCCTCGAACAAACATACCAAGGCCCATCTACGAAGATGTGCAGCGGCATCCTGAATTGTTTGGACGGAAAAAGGGCAGACATAGGAACACTGAAAGGCACAATGGAACCCGAAGAGTGAAAAAGAAAAACTGATTATTAGAGCTTCTCTGCCTTCTCTGTTCAAAAAGCGCAGTGCGAAAATACATATCATGTGAAAATCGTCATGTTCATCAATTGATTGAAAAAACTGAGGAGATCTACATGTCCTTATCCTCTAATCATTTTTCTTCCAGAGACACAGAAGAAACCAAGAAGGAAAAGGAGGCAAAGGTACTGTGCCCAAAATGTGGAGCAGAAGCCAAACAGTTCGAGATTCCAGAGGAGTTCAGACTACGTAACGCAAGAGGCAGGTACTATTGCGATCAGTGCGGCTGGCTAGAAGACAGTTCACTTCCACATCCAAACCTAATCAAGAATACCTCGATCAAATGAACCCTCACCAAAAGTTCACGGTTGCGTTAGACACAAACCTACACTGCCCTGCAGTAATAGAAGAGATTTCCAAAATCAGTCTCAGCCCCGAATCCTTGGCTGCCAGCTCATGAATGAATTCCGAGAGCCATTTCATCTACAAGCTTAAAAAACAAGCAATTACTTTCTCTTTTCGTTCTTCTTCTCAATGATTACGTGCGTTAAACCGTTATTATCTTTGCTGCTTCAACTGATTCCTCCGCCATACCTTCCACGTCAAGTTTCGCTTCAGCCTCCTTTACAATTTCCAGTCTGGCTTTAGTCGCGGGTTGGCTGGGTGCTCCGCTGCAGCCCTTGGCTTTTCGGATCGAAAGTTCAAACGTACCAATCTTTCTAGCCAACTGTTCGGTTTCAGTCTTGTCAAAGCCCAGAAGCGGACGATGTACGGGATACTTAACCGTTGCTTCATCCAGAACTCTCAAGTTGGTGATTGTTTGGCTTGCTTGTTCACCGATGGCTTCACCAGTAACAATGCCTTCCGCTTTTTCGATGTCCGCGATTCTTTCAGCAATCCTGTACATCATGCGTTTACACAGGAGGCATGTCAGTCTTCTCGGCGATTTTTCTAGGAAAGTCTCCAAGTTCTTGCCGTGCGGAACTATGTACATTCTAGTTGAGTAGCCAATTGACCACTCGAAAAGTTTCCTCGCAATTTCCACGGCTTTAACAGTTGTAGTTTCATCAGTCAGCGGAGCGTTGTCCAGATAAATCGGAGTAATGGGACATCCCCGCTTCATCACAAGCCAAGAGGCCACTGGCGAGTCAATTCCTCCACTGAGCAGACACACGACTTTCGGCTGAGAGCCGACGGGAAAGCCGCCCGCACCATGCAACGTCACTGTGTAAACATAAGCTTCCTCGTCTCTCGATTCGACATTCATAGTGAACTGCGGATTGGTCAGGTCCACTCGAAGGTTTCGATCTTTGAAGTTCGTCAGAATCTGTTTTCCAACTTCTTTGCATACATCCATACTTGAATAGGCGTGTGTTCCAACTCTGTGACAACGGACTGCAAACGTGCTTCCATTTGCGATCTCACCTTTTCCAACCTTTAGAGCCGTCTCCACGATCTCGTCCATGGCCGACAGAGTTTGGATCGCTGGCGAAACCGAGGAAATTCCAAACAATCGCGTGAGTCGAGAAGCGATCTGCTCAGGGCTCCGTGCTTTGATGTAGATTCTTCCTCGCGTGTGCGCAATTTGTTCAAGACCCAAACCATCATGTACAAGGGTTCTTTCTATGTTCTTCAACAACAACCTTTCATAGGTTCGTCTTGTCCACTCACTTTTGATGCCTATTTCTCCGCTGAAGCGAATGATCACGGAATCATACTTCGTGGTTGACCCAATCCCAGCTTGGCAATCTTCATGAGACAAGGATGTGCGAGAAGATTTAACGATTATGTCTAGGACCTGATTTCGGCGTGGCATGCTCCAATCCTTTCGCAAGGTACTTGGGGATTTTTAGGCCTTTCCGATAAGGAAGTTTAAGGACATAGAAGGTGTTAAATAGTCTATTTGACAAGCTAGGATTCTATTTATAAGGACACAAACAAGAGAGGAAGAGAAACTTTGAACAAGAAAGTAACGGGTCAAATCGTTGGCGGCGTATTGATCATTATCGCCATAGTACTGGGCGCAGTTCAGCATTTCGGGAATTACAACTTCTACGGTGACGAAAGTAACAAATGGTACTTTTACGGGCTGGTCGGTCTGATTGGTTTGATTGGCATCATAATTGCGGCATGGTCTACAATGAGTCGTGAGCAAGCGCAAGCGCAACCGCAACCTGAACCTGCGAAACAAGAGCCGTCCTAAGACCTCTAGCTCTGGCATTCTTGCTTTCAACACTCTAACCATTCGGCCATAATCAAATAGAAAGCCGCCAATCCCTTCCATTTTCCCCATTTCTCAGCAATTCCGCGCGTTTCTTCACCTGAGATCTTCTTGTCTTTGCAATAGTAGTGAGAAACAACCCGTCTTAGACCGAGGTCATCAGCAGGCAAAGCCTCGAACTTCTGCATCCCCCTAACCATTGTCATTTCTGCTGTCCAAACTCCGATTCCCCGTACTCTATCAAGTTCGCTGACAATCTGTCCAGCATTTTCATAGTGTCTGAACTTTTCCAAATCCAATCTTCCATCAGCCACCAGTCTAGAAATCTCTCTGACATACTCTGTTTTTTTCGAACTCAAACCACAACTGCGAAGCCGCTCGACACTTGCGGCGGCAAGCTCTTCCGGCGTTGGAAAAGCAGAATACGCATTACCGCCCAAGTTGAAGTTGTCACCGAAAGTCTTGATCAGTTTTCTTTCCATGCCTTCCGCCACCTTCAACGAAATCTGCTGCTCAACAATCGAATCAATCAACGCCTCAAAAACTGTGGGAGTTGTTGGACTTTTTAGGCCTCGCAGCCTCAGAGTCAAGCCAGCCATTATATTGTCGCGTCTCACTTCCTCGTAAAAGGGTTCAAGATCGAACTTCAGATTGAAAAGCGTGCACACAATTCCCACCGCTTTTTCCTTGTCATTGTCGAGGATTTCTTCATTTGAGTTCAACTTAACTGAAAGCTTCGGTTCATCTACCGTTCCTGAAGCTCTCACGATGACGAGGGCCAATTTGCTATCGATCCTGATGACTCGCCAGAATTTCCCATTTTCATATTTCTGGATCTGTCCATCCCCGTCAGAGAAAATTCTGGCGCTCAGGTCAAAATCAAAAGGTGGAACAGCTCTTATCGTCAATCTTCTGGTCTTAATCATCTTTTCCTTCGTTGCAGTCACTTCGTTTCATTCTTTCCAAGCAATGTTGGGCTCTATTCCAATACTACCCAGCGACAATATGCATAAAGTAGAAATCAATTCGCTACTATAATAGTCATTCATGAACCCTGACTTCAAGATAATATTCCTCGGAACTGGCGGCGGAAGATTCGTAACGATAACCCAGAGACGACGTACAGCTGGAATCCGCATTATGGGCGAAAGCATAAACCTGCACCTAGACCCCGGGCCAGGAGCCCTTGTGCACTCAATCGAAGCAGGACTTAACCCGCAGAAACTCAACGCCGTTCTGGTTTCTCACAGTCACCCTGACCATTACACAGATGCGGAAGTCATGATTGAAGCGATGACGCGGGGCATGACTCGTAAGCATGGTTTACTTGCCGCCGCAAGAAGTGTCTTAAACGGTAATAGAGTAGTTGAGGCCTCAATATCCAAGTATCACCAGCAAATGGTTGAACAGAAGATTGAGGCTGTGCCCGACACAAGGTTCAAAATCGGTAACCTTAACGTTTCTGCGACCGCCGCCAGCCACACTGATCCGGATGCTGTTGGCTTCAGGTTCGAAACCGAGTTCGGAGCCTTTGCATACACCAGTGATAGCGAATACTTTGGAGACATAGTCAAATACTATCAAGGCTTGAGGCTTCTGATATTGTGCGTGATGAGACCAGCCGGAAAACCGTGGAAGGGGCACATGACAACCGACGATGCGATAAGAATAGTCGAGCAAACTCGCCCACAACAGGCAATTCTGACGCATCTTGGCATGAGTATGGTTTTTCAGGGGCCGAACAATGAAGCGAAGCTGGTCCAAGAGAAAACAGGCCTCTCTGCCCTTGCCGCGACAGACGGCATGACAATCGATTTTGGCGAAAGCATAAGCATTCAGAAGAGTAAGGGAAGAACTCAGCAAGGTCTAACTGAGTTCTTCTAAAGGATTTTAAACAGAAAAGCAGGTATAGTAACGCTGAAGGGCGCAAAATTCATGAAAATCGTGTTGAGAATTGGCGGGTCCGTCGTTGCGTCACCAATCAATCCGGACTTAATCAGCAGGTACGCTGACTTGTTAAGGCATCTAAGACTGGCAAGACATCAAGTCGTGGTTGTCGTTGGTGGCGGAAAGTTGGCGAGAGAATTTATCGGTATAGCTAAAAGCTTGGGACTTGACGAAAAGGCCCAAGACGAGATCGCGATTTCGATCTCAAGAATTTTCGCTCAACTATTCCTGAAGAGAGTCGGGGAAGTGGCTTGCGAAACGGTGCCATTATCGGTCGAAGACGCAGCAGACTGTCTTGACAAAGGTAAGGTTGCAGTGATGGGCGGCCTGAAACCGGGTATGACCACGGACAAGGTTGCAGCTTTGATAGCTGAAAAAGTCAAAGCTGACTTACTAATCAAAGCCACAGACCAAGAGGGTGTTTACGACAAAGATCCCCGAAAACACAAAAATGCTTTGAAGCTTGATCACCTGACGTTTGAAGACCTATCCGACGTGTGCGCGGAGGACAAGCATCGAGCCGGCATCCACCAGATCATCGATCCGGAAGCTATAAAAACTCTTAGGCAAGGCAAAGTTAGGGTTGTGGTTGTGAATGGGTTTAAGCCTGAAAACGTCCTGGCGGCGGTTGAGGGCAAATCTGTTGGAACACTGATTGATTGATCGAATTCTATAGTTGAAGCGGCAGATTTAAATATCACTGTCGATATCGGTGGCGATATCAATGGTGATATACTGTGCACAGAAAACATTGGATGAGACACACTGCCATGGTGCCAAAGGGCTTCATACGTTATCAAGTTCTTGAATCCCTCGGTGAAAAGCCCATGTCAGGTTCTGAAATAATAAACGAGATAGAAAGTAGGACAAGCGGCCGGTGGAAGCCGAGCCCAGGTTCGATTTATCCGCTCTTGGCTTGGTTGCAGGATAATGGCCACATCAAAGAGCTTCCAGCTGAACAAAGCGGAATGAAACGATACGAGCTTACTGAAAGCGGCCGGGCTCTGCTTGGGGAGCAGAAGAAGATAATGGCTGAACACAGGAAAAGGATGAAGGAGTATACAAAGAACCGTATGAGATTTAGGACAGGAAGGTTCTTCGGTCCGCCTTTTATAGGCGCGTTGTTGTCAGATTTGCCTGAGGAAAAACTGGTTGAAGCAAGAAAGACGATGCGCAAGCTTGTGGCTGCTTTCCTCGAGTTGGGACGCAGCTTAGATGAGCATGCGTCCGAGGAAGCCTTTGATGAAGCGCTGAAACTCTTAAATAGTACGGCTGAAAAGCTCGAGGAGATAAACCAGAAGCTGAAGGGTGAGAAAAATGAGTGAAGAGATCATTAAGGCTGAAGGGCTGACGAAGATTTTTAACAAGCATTTGGTCGCGGTTGATCACGTAAACTTCGAGGTCAAGAGCGGGGAGATATATGGTTTCCTAGGACCTAACGGCGCTGGAAAAACCACAACCATCAACATGTTAATAACGATCATGAAACCTACAGAGGGGAAAGCCTCTGTCTTGGGGTTCGACATTGCAAAACAAAACGATAGCGTTAGAAACGTGATCGGCGTCGTGCCACAAGAATACACCGCTGATGAAGACCTGACCGCCTTAGAAAATATCCTTTTATGCGCTGATTTGTACGGAATTCCACGCCGCGTGGCGAAAGAGCGTGCGTTGGATCTCCTGAAACTTGTTGAGTTAACCGATTTCAAGGATAAGAGGGTTCAAACCTTTTCTGGTGGAATGCGCCGCAGACTTGAGCTTGCATGTGGGCTAATCAACAGACCAAAAATACTTTTCTTGGATGAGCCTACCCTGGGCTTGGATGTTCAAACGAGGACTGCAACGTGGAACTATATCAGAAAACTGAAGAAAGAGTATGGTATGACACTTTTCATGACTACGCACTATCTTGAAGAAGCAGATTCACTTTGCGATCGCGTTGCAATAATAGATCACGGAAAAATAGTCGTGGTCGGCACGCCCGAGGATCTGAAGCACAGCTTGGGCGGCGACATTATAACTATAGGCATTAAAGAGGATATTGACGTAAGCGAGCTCATCAGCAAAGTTGAGAATGTTAAAGATGTTAAGAAAGAAAATGGCTCATATCGAATCAAAGCTGAGTACGGAGAAGTAACGGCTCCCTTCATTATTGAAACCCTAAGGAAGAAAGGGTATACTGTGGCCAAACTTTCCCTCACAGAACCCACGTTGAACGAGGTATACTTGGAATACACAGGCAAGTCTATGCGTGATACAGAAGAGTCGCCAGAGGCTTTTCAGGCGCAAAGGATGACGATGAGGAGGGCCCGGCAATGAGCGAAACGAACGGCAATTCAAAAAGCAAATTACACGGCCTCTGGGCCTTGACCAACAGAGAGCTCAAGAAATGGTACAAGGCTCCTGTAATATTCATCCTTTCCATAATTCAGCCAATTATTTGGATGGGTTTACTCGGGAAAGCTATGAACATCGGTGCCATTTTCTCAGGTGGCTCATTGGGAGAACTAATGAGCAAGTTAGTTTTGACTCCACCGCTAACCACAACGCAATCTCAACAACTGGGTAGTTTCTTCAACGGTCTCTCAGCAAGTATCATTCAAAATGCGTTCAAAACGACTGATTACTTTTCCTTTATGGCTGTCGGTATGATTGCCTTTACAGCCCTCTTTACCACGGCGTTCAGTGGCATGTCGGTAGTTTGGGACAGACGATTAGGCTTCCTAAACAAGGCTCTGAGCACACCTGTATCTAGGGCAGTGATAATATTCTCCAAAGTCCTTTCTGCAACATTGCGATCAATGTTCCAAGCAGGCATAATAATACTCATCGCTATTGCATTCGGTCTCCAGTTTGGGGCCAGCTTTAATCCACTCTACATATTCGGCGTATTCGCGATCATGTTCCTAATATGCGTGGGCTTGTCTTCAATGTTTATCGCAATCACCATAAGATCAACAAGAATAGAGACTCCAATGGCGGTTATGAACCTGGTAACGCTGCCGCTGATGTTTGCTAGCAATGCCTTCTTCCCGACTAACATCATGCCTTCTTGGCTCCAGACAGTGGCGCAGGTCAATCCGATGACATACACTACAGATGCAGTGAGACAGCTCTTGATATACAGCACAACTGACTTCACGCAGGTTGGGATGGACTTTGCATACGTGGGAATATTTGCAGTGGTAGTCGCAACGATAGGCATAGTGCTCTCATGGCGATTCCTGAGTAAGTAAGCAGAAACGAACGAAAAAAGGGCAGATGACACCTGTGACGACAATTGTTGAAGCGGTGAACCTGAAGAAGACCTACATGCTTGGAAAAGTCCCAGTTGACGCATTGCGGGGGATTAACTTAAGGGTTGAAAGTGGCGATTTCCTCGCCATTCTTGGTCCGTCTGGAAGCGGCAAGTCTACCCTGCTGAACCTAATCGGAGCCTTGGACAAGCCAACGGAAGGGAACATTCTGATTGAAGACGTTGACGTTTCCATGCTCGGTGACAGCCAGCTGGCAGATCTCAGACGAAGAATAGGCTTCGTGTTCCAGTTCTTCAACCTCATCCCTCGGTTCACAGCAAGAGAGAATGTTGAGCTGTCAATGTCCATAGCCGGCATGAGCAGAGCCGAAAGGAGAAAGCATGCAGAAGATCTTCTTGAGACTGTGGGTTTGAAGGAGCGAATGAATCATAAACCAAGCGAACTGAGCGGCGGCGAGCAGCAACGCGTAGCCATCGCCAGAGCCTTGGCAAACAACCCTAGATTTCTCTTGATGGACGAGCCGACAGGAAACATAGATTCTAGGACTGCCACCGAAGTAATAGGGCTAGTTAAGAAGCTCAACGAGGAGAAAGGCGCGACCATAATAATGGTCACACATGACCAGCATTTGGCGGCAGAAACAAAGAGAACAGTCCAGATGTTTGATGGCCTAATAATTAAGGAAATTGTGAACTGACATGAAAGCAAGAGATGTTTTCTCCTATTCCTTCAGCGCAATAAGATTGAGGAAACTGCGTGCAGGTTTAACAACCTTAGGAGTAGTTATCGGCATTGCAGCCATCGTTGCTTTGCTTTCAATCACTCAGGGTCTACAAAATACTGTAACCCGGCAACTTCAGACAGGCTTTGCAACCAATACTCTAATTGTTTCCACTGAAAGAGGCTTTGGAGGGGGTTTCGGCCCCGGCGCACAAGGCGGAGCGGCCGCAGCTAGTTCTGGCTTCAAATTGCTAGTCAGTGATGCACAGGCAATCAATGGTACACTATCGCCGGAAATCGAGATATCGATGGCGACAATTCAAAGGGCGGGCTACGTCAAATCCGGTGAAACGGTTCGGACTACCACCATAGTAGGGGTGGATTTCACTAAATACGCAAACATTTACACTAGCACTTTTACAGCTGAAAGCGGATCCATACCTCTAAGCCCGGCAGCCGATATGGTTGTAGTTGGGAAACGGGTAAGTGATCCTTGGAAAAATGGGACACTACTCTTCAATGTAAATGACCCTGTTGAAATCATCTGGACTAACGCGACTACACTGCCACCGGAAAATGAGACTTATAGCGGCCATGT
>Ga0315279_10005806_pt1 | contig 15826 bp, 14 predicted proteins | sample YL17G06_20_MG_FD_203694 | JGI IMG/M metagenome (GOLD analysis project Ga0315279, IMG submission 203694) | Sediment microbial communities from Yellowstone Lake, YNP, Wyoming, USA - YL17G06_20 | ecosystem: Environmental > Aquatic > Freshwater > Lake > Sediment | place: USA: Wyoming | collected...
ATGATCACCACCGCCGGTGTCAACCGGGTCCTGACCGTGGACCTGCACGCCGGGCAGATTCAGGGCTTCTTCGACATCCCCGTCGACAACCTCTACGCCGAGCCTGTGATGAGCCGGTACTGGTCGCGGCGGAACTTCAAGGACCTGGTGCTGGTCAGCCCGGACGTGGGCAACACCAAGCGCGCCAGGGTTTACGCCGAGCGGCTTGGCGGGGATCTGGCCGTCATCGACAAGAGGCGGGTCAGCGGCGGGGAAGTGGAGGTGGGCAGGGTGATCGGCGACGTCAAGGGCAAGGTGGTGCTCATGATGGATGACATGATCACCACCGCCGCCACGGTCTGCCGGGCCGCGCAACTGTGCAAGGACTGCGGGGCCAGGGAGATCTACGTCGGCGCGACGCACGCCATCCTTTCGGGCCAGGCGCTGGAGAGCCTCCGCACCGCCCCCATCGACCAGATCGTCGTCACCGACACCATTCCCATTGGCCAGGAAAAGATCGATGCCGTGGGCAAGCTTGCCGTGCTTTCGGTGGCTGAGCTTGTGGGCGAGGCCATCCACAGGATCCACAACGACGAATCGGTCAGCAGCCTGTTTACCATGGAAGGCAGCCGGAGATGACTTACGTCAAGGTGCAGGCGCGGGAGAATCATGATGGCATTGCTGAAGGCTGACAGGCGGACTGAAACCGGCACGAGAAAGGTCAACCCCCTGCGCCGCAAGGGCCTGATTCCAGGCGTGATGTACGGCCACGGGCAGGAGACCGTCTCGATCAGCCTGGGCAAGCACGATCTAGCCGCGGCGCTGGCGCACGGGGAGCGCCTGCTGGAGTTGGAAATAGGCGGGGCCAGGCAGAACGTCCTGGTCAAGGAGGTCCAGTACGACACATTCGGGCAGGAGATTCTGCACGTGGACCTGGCACGCGTGGACCTGGACGAGCGCGTGGAAGTGACCGTGCCGATCGCCTTGCGCGGCGTGCCTGCCGGGGCCACCTACGGCGGCGTGCTGCACCAGACGACCGCCCAGGTCGCCATCGAGTGCCTGGTGCGCAGGATCCCCGAGGAAATCCGCGTTCAGGTCAACGAAATGAAGATCGGCGACGTGCTGCACATGCGCGACCTGCCGCTGCCGGAAGGTGCCAAGCTCATCAGCGACCCCGACGCCATCGTCTGCTCGATCACGGTGGTCGCCGAGGCGGAGGCGGTCCCGGCGGCAGCGGAAGCTGCGCCAGCCGAGCCGGAAGTAATAACCGAGCGGAAGCCAGCCGAGGCGGAAGAGGCCCAAGAGAAGCCCAAGGAGAAGGCCTGACGCTCCGTCCCGCCGCGGCGGCTCAGCCGGCCGGTGGGGCGGCGGCAAGGCCTGGAAGGTTGCGTGCGACAACAGCGGAACGCCGGAATGAAGTTCGTGGTGGGCCTGGGCAATCCAGGCCGGGAGTATGCCAGTACGCGCCACAACGTGGGATTCCGCGTGGTGGCGGCGCTGGCGCGGAAATGGGATTGCCCGCGGCCCAGGCGGGCCTTTGACGGAAGGCTTTTCAAGGCCTCCGTCGGGCCTGGCCAACAGCAGGTGGCGATGTTTCAGCCGCAGACGTTCATGAACCGCTCCGGGTCGGCGGTGCGGGAGCTGGCGGCCTTCTACAAGGCCGATCGCCGGGACCTGCTGATCGTCCTGGACGATTTGGCGCTGCCGCTGGGGCAGTCGCGGTTTCGCCGCGGCGGCTCAGCCGGCGGGCACAAAGGCCTGGCCGACGTGCTGGCCGCCTTTGGCGCCGAAGACTTGCCCCGGCTGCGAATCGGCATCGGTTCGGCGCCGGTGGAGATGGATCCTGCGGACTATGTCCTGCGGCCTTTTGAGGCCGGCGAGACGGAAGGGATCGAGCAGGCTATGGAACAGGCCGCCCAGGCCGTGGAGGACTGGGTCCTGAAAGGAATCGAATACGTCATGGGCAAGTACAATCGCAAGACAGGCGGACAGGAAAGTCCAGCCCAAGGCCCAGGCCAGACGTCCCGGCAGGGCCAAGGCAGCAACGGAAGGTGAGAATGAGCGAGACGAAAAGGTCCTACGAAGGCATGTTCCTGCTGGCCTGCGAAAAGTCCGACTTCGAGGCCGCCTCGGAGCCGATCCGCAACATCCTGGCCAGGAACGAGGCGGAGGTGCTCCTGCTCAAGGCCTGGGACGAGCGGAGACTGATCTACGACATCCGCGGGCACAGGCGGGGCGTTTACGCCCTGAGTTTCTTCAAGGCCGAACCCTCTCGCGTCGTGGAGATCGAGCACGACTGCCAGCTGGATGAGCGGTTCCTGCGGGTGCTGATCCTGCGCCGCGACCGGCTCACCCAGGCCGAGATCGACGCCGAGAATGCCCGAACGGCCCGTCCACCGGGCGGCTTCGACACCGACGCCCGCGCCGCTGAGACGGAAGAACGTCCGCCCAGGGAAGGCGTCCCCCACGGCCAGGGCCGGCAAGCCGCCGAGCACGCCGAGGCCGGTGAAGGTGACAGCAGTCCAGCCGATTCGTCTGAGGGATCCGCACGGACCTGACAATGGAAAAGGACCTCAGCACCAGGCACAATCCAACTTCGAGGGAACCTCACCATGGCAAACTACAACAAGGTCATCCTGGTCGGCAATCTCACACGCGACCCGCAGTTGAGCTATCTGCCGTCTCAAATGGCAGTCGTTGAGTTCGGCCTGGCGGTCAACCGGCGGTGGCGGGGTCAGGACAACCAGCAGCGCGAGGAAACGTGCTTCATCGACTGCCGCGCCTACGGCCGGCAGGCAGAGACGATCAACCAGCACCTGGCCAAGGGGCGGCCGGTGCTCGTGGAGGGCCGGCTTCAGTACGACACCTGGGAGGGCAAGGACGGAGTCAGGCGAAGCAAGCACCGCGTCACCGTCGAGCGGTTCCAGTTTCTGGGCCCCGCCGCTGCCGGCAGGGGCGCAGCCGGCGCGGCTGCGGCGAGGGAACCGGCGGCTGGCGCCCAGACGGAAGCAGGCGATGTCCCCGAAGCGCCGCCCCTCGATGACCACGGCGCCGACGACATACCCTTCTAACCGTTCGGCCGGCAAGCCCCCGGCGACGGTCAGGGCCCGCAACGACGCAGCAGGCGGAAGGAAAAGGGATTCATGCCAAGAATGAGAAAGAAATTTCCGGGAGTTCGACAAGGCCCTTCCAAGCGCAAGAAGAAGGTCAGAATCCGCGAACAGGCCAAGTGTCGCTTCTGTCGCGACAAGGTGAAGGAAGTGGATTACAAGGACATCGCCGCCCTGAGCAAGCTGATCACCCAGCAGGGCAAGCTGTACTCCCGCAAGCGCAGCGGCAACTGCGCCACGCATCAGCGGTCGTGCAAGCAGGCGATTAAGCGAGCCAGGTTCCTGGCCCTGATGCCGTACGTGGGCTAGGCGGCAGCGCATCCATGACGCCGACGAGGTTACCAGCATGAAAGTGCTGCTCAGAAAGAACGTCCCGGAACTCGGCAAGATCGGCGAGGTGGTCGACGTCAACGCGGGCTATGCCCGCAACTATCTGCTGCCGCGGCAGCTTGCCGCTCAACCCACCCAAGCCAACATCAAGGCCGTCGAGGCCGAAAAGCAACGCTACCTCGAGGAACTCACCCGCCAGCGGGCCGACCTGGAGGCCCGGGCGGCGGCGATCAGCGGCAAGGAAATCACCATCGCCGCCAGGGCCAACGAGGAAGGCGTCCTTTACGGCTCGGTGGGTCCGGCCCAGATCGTCGCGGCCCTTGCCGCCGAGGGCATCTTCCTCGACGCCGACAACATTGGCCTTGACTCTCCCATCCGGCGGCTGGATAAATATGACGTCCAGATCGTCTTCGGCGAAGACGTCAGGACCACGATCCAATTGTGGGTCGTGCCGGTTCGGGAGGAAGGCGTCGAGCCTTCCTCGCAGGCGGCCGAAGACAAGAGTAAGCCCACGGAGTAGTCCGGCCGTCGGCAGCTCGGCGGCCGGGCGAGGCGCAAGGAACCAATCGATCCCGCGATCGGGGCAAACGCGGAGGTCTCCAAACGCGATCTGTCGCGTTGCGAGGCCTCGACCGGAGGCCAGGGAAGGTGACAACGGCGAACGCTCCAACGCTGGGCGATCGAAATTACATCCCCACCCAGGAGCTTCCCCAGCGGGTGCCTCCGCAGTCCGTTGAGGCTGAGGCGTGCGTCCTCGGCTCGATGATCCTCCACGCCCCATGCATCGACATCGTCGTGCAGGTGACCCAGCCGGAGCATTTCTACCGCCCGGCCCATCAGCTTGTTTACAGGGCGCTGGTGGACATGCGCCAGTCGGGCAAGCCCATCGACCTGGTGCTCTTGCGCGAGGAGCTGAAGCTCCGCAACCAGCTTGACGCCGTCGGGGGAGTGGAATACCTCGTCGCGCTGGCCGAGGGCGTCCCCAGCGCCGCCAACGCCCAGTACTACGCCCAGATCGTCCGCGACAAGGCCATGCTCCGCGAACTGATCGTCGCCGGCACGGAGATGGTCCAGGAGGCCTTCGACACCCGCGACGCCGCCGGGGAGGTCTTGGACCGGGCCGAGAACCGGGTATTCCAGATCGCCTCCCAGCACATCGGCGACGAGGCCGTAACGCTCAACAGCCTGCTCCAGAAGACCTTCGAGACGCTCCAGGAGCACGACGGGCGGCTGATCACCGGTCTGGCCAGCGGCTACCACCCCCTGGATGAGCTGACCAGCGGCTTCCAGCCCGGGGAGGTGATCATCATGGCCGCCAGGCCCTCGATGGGCAAGACCAGCATCCTGCTGAACATGGCCGAGAACATGGCCGTGGTGGACAAGGTCCCGGTAGTGATCTTCTCAATGGAGATGTCCAAGGAGCAGCTTGCCCAGAGGCTTCTAGCGGCACACTCCCGGTACGACCTGCGGCAGATGAGGCGTGGGATGATGTCGGCGGAGGACTGGACCAGGCTCCAGCTTGCCGCGGGGGACCTGGAACAGGCTCCAATCTTCATCGACGACTCGCCGATGCTGACCATCCTCCAGTTGCGCGCCAAAGCCAGGAGGCTCAAGGCCGCCTATGACATCAAGTGCGTGTTTGTCGATTACCTTCAGTTGATGACCTACGCCGGGCGCGCCGACAGCCGCCAGGAACAGATCACCGAGATATCCCAGGGGATAAAGGCCCTGGCCAGGGAGCTGCGCATCCCGGTGGTCTGCGCCGCCCAGCTCAACCGCGGGCCTACCGACAGGCCCACCCACCGGCCGCGGATGAGCGACCTGCGCGAAAGCGGTTCCATCGAGCAGGACGCCGACGTGGTGGCGCTGCTGCACTGCGAGGACTACTACCACCAGGGCGAGGAAGGCTACACCCCCACCGATGTCACCGAGCTGATCGTCGCCAAGCAGCGCAACGGGCCGATGGGCGTCGTGCGATTGCGATTCATCAGCAACTACACGCGATTCGAGGTCGCCTCGCCGGAAAGCTACCAGGGCACGGAGGTGGCATTCTAGCCGGCCGCCTGCACCGTCCGGGGGATTGGGCTTCACCGCGTCCTTTCAACCGGTCATAATAGTCGCCCCCGCTTTTGTGGAAACGGCGATGGAGCGAGTTGACGGATATTGCACGGTAGGCCGGGAAGGGGAGGAGGAACCTTCGCCCGAATCTCTGCTGGAGCAGATGGATCGCACCGGCGTCGCGCGGGCCGTCATCGCGCCGAGCGAGGCGTGTTTTGCCTGGGCCAACGAGGCCGGAAACGAGTTGCTGCTTTCGGCGGCGCGGCGGCAGCCTGATCGCTTCATTCCCGCCGTGACCGTCAATCCCTGGCGGCCCGACGCGGTGGCTCTGGCCGCCGAGTACCTCCGTCGCGGCGGGGCGATCCTGGCGTTCCATCCGGGCGTCCAGGGATTTGCACCGTCGGAAGGCCGCGCAGACGCGATCCTGGAGGCCCTGTTGGCGCGGAACTTGAAACCTCCGGTCTATTTCCACACCGGCCATCACAGCCACGGCGCGCCCGCCCAGGTGCTGCTGCTGGCAAGGCGCTTCCCACAATTGGTCATCATCATGGGCCACACCGGCGCGACCGACTACGGAGACGACGCGGTTCGCGTCTGCCGGCAGGCGTCCAACGTCTACGTCGAGTCCTCCTTCGCCCGGTCCATCGCGTTCGTCGCCAGGGCTGCTCAGATCGGTTTCGATCGGGCGATCATGGGCAGCGGCTTTCCCTGTAACGACCTGGCCTTTGAATGGGCGGAGATGGAGCGGTTGCTACCGGCCCGACACCGCGCCGCCGTGCTGGGCGGCAACCTGATGCGGCTGCTGGAGAGCGGGACATGATCGTGGATGCGCACCTTCACTGGCCTATGGCCAAGCCGGAAGGCCCGGAACGGTTGCTGGCGGTCCTGGACCGCTACGGGATCGACGCGGCGATCGTCTGCGGGGTGGAAGTGCTTTTCGCCTCCAAGTCCGCACCGGTGAGGCAGTGGAACGACCGGCTGATGGAGTTCTGCGGTCGGTGCCCCTCGCGTCTGGCGCCGCTGGTTACGGTGCACCTCTCGGACGGCCAGGCCGCCCTGGAGGAGGCGAAGCGCTGCGCAGAGGCCGGCTGCATCGGGGGCTTCAAGCTTCACCCCTGGCTTCAGGGCGAATCGCTCTGCCTGCCGGCAACGGCGGAACTCTGTGAGCTGGCGGCTGCCCGGAACCTGCCGATCATGCTTCACGACGGCACGCCCCCTTACGCGCTGTCTTCGCAGGTGGGACTTCTGGCGGCTGAACATCCGGCAACGACCTTTATTCTCGGCCACAGCGGGCTCCTGCACTATTGGCGCGAGGCAATCGAGGTCGGTCGGCGTTTCACCAACGTGTATCTGACGCTGTGCGGCGGGCATCCGTGGGGGCTTGGGCGGATCTGCGAGTCGGTCCCTGCCGAACGAATCCTGTGGGGCAGCGACTGCCTCGGCCCGGGCGGAGAGGAGCACATTCACTACCGGATGGGACTGCTGAGGCTGCTGAAGGTGGATGAGACCACCCTCGCCGCCATCATGGGCGACAACGCCTGTCGGGTGTGGAAGATTCCGCCTCAAGGAGCCGGAAGGTGAGAGCGACCGCTCTGAAGCTTCAAGACTTCGACTTTGGCGATCAGTGGGACAATGACGTCAAGGATCGCTGGCTGTATGAGGATTTCCAGGCCAACCAGAGATGGCGGACCGGCTGGACCAGCATGGACTGCTGCCTTTATGATCCGCGCGACGACCGGGTTTATCTCGGGATTACCTCATTCGACGCCGACATCTTCAAGGCCTACGACCGCAAGAAAGGCGCGTTTGTGGACCTCGGCTACGATCGCATACGGGATCGGTTCGACGGCAAGTTCCATCGCTCGCTGGCGCTGGGCAAAGACGGCTGCATCTACGCCGCGGTGGCGCTGCTGCACGACGTGGACAGGTTTCTCGACTCACCGGGGGGCGCGATCATCAGGTACGACCCCGCCTCCGGACAGATCGCCAGGCTCGCCACGCCGCTGGCGCAGGTCTACATACAGTCGATTGCCCTGGACAACCAGCGCGACATTATCTACTGCCTGTGTTTCGCGCCGGAGAAGTTGGCTTCCTTGAACCTGCGCACGGGCAAGGTGACGGACCATGGGCTGATCGGGACGGGCATCGCGGGGATGACCCAGGGCGAGAACATCTGCCTGGACGACGTGGGCTGCCTGTGGTGCAACTGGTCGCTGACGCGGGCCTGGCAGGATTCCCCCGGTCCCGACGCCGCGCGGCTGTGCAGGCTTGAACCGCTCAAGGAGCGCCCGACGTTTCTGGACAGGGGCTTGCCCAGGCCTGACGGGAGCTACGGCTTCGTCAAGGCCGAGGCGTTCTTCAACTTCCACGACGGCTGGATGTACGCCAGCGGCGCCAACGGCTCACTGTACCGCATTGACCGACGAACCGGCGACGCGACGTACCTTTTCACGCCGATAGCGGACCGTCCCAGCCGCCTGGCCTCCATGGCGCTCGGCCCCGACTGCTGCGCATACGGCGTGGCGGGCAGGTCTGGCCGGTGCGAGCTGCTGAAGTTCGACTTCAAAAACAGCAAGTACGAGTTGCTCGGCCGCCTCGCGGACGGCGACGTAACGTCCTGCTGGCAGGTCCATGACGTCTGCTTCGCCGCAGACGGAACCCTGTACGCCTGCGAGAACGACAACCCCCGCCGAAGCGGTTACCTGTGGGAGATAAAGATACGTTGAGGTGAAACGAGGATCCCATGAACGGGGAAATGAAGCGAGGAAGAGTGCGGTTCCTCTCCTGCACCGCCGATCACGGGGTGCGCTGCGACGACACGTGTGACATCAACTATGTCCTCGAATCCAACTACAATTACTACTACGGCATGTACCGCATCGAGGAGCCGGTGGCCAAGAACCTCTCCCTGGGGGATCTGAGGAAAGCCATCACACCCGCGTGCAGGGACCAGTTCCGCCTTCTTCGGAAGCACGGGATCCGAACGATCGGCTACATGAGCTGCACCACGATGCGGACGGACAGCCTGGATAGCGGTTTCGTGCAGCGAGTTGCCCAGCGGACGGCGGAGGGAGGCACCGTTGGCACCTTCAGCCGCACCAACGAGATCGCCGCCTGCTACTGCCAGCCGGACTGGGCGGAGTTCCTCGCCGAGTATGCCAAGGTCCTGTGCGAGGAGGGCGAGCTGGATGGCGTGTTCCTGGACAATCTGTGGATTCTCCGCTCCTGCCACTGTCCGTTCTGCCAGGAGACCTTTGCGCGGGAAGTCGCCGAAGGCGTGCTGGGCCGAGGCGAGCTGGCGCTCAAAGAGGTCCTGGACATGCAGAAGGACGCCTTCAAGGAGGCGATCCTTCCCGACGAGGCCCTGCACAAGGCGGTGGAGGCCGGGCGGATCGATCTCACCGGGGACAAGTTCCGTGTTTACAACGAGTACGTCCGCTGGCGGGTGCGGAGTGCCATAGAGTTTCTCCGCACGGTTCGACAGAAGGCCGAGCGCAAACTGGGGCGCAAGATGCTCTGCCTCATCAATTCGCACGCCAGTTTCGGCTGCTACATGTCGCTCCAGGCCGAAGAGGACATTGCCGACGCCCCCTACTTTGAAGAGGGATTCACATTTCCGCCTCACAACAACATCTATGCCGTCAAGGCGGGACGCGCGGCTCGCCGCGGAAACACCGTTCCGGTCATCGTCACCCGCGTCGGCCCATACGGCAACCCAACGCCTTGGCAGAACGCCGTGCTGTTGGGGGAATTAATGGCTTTCGGAGGCGCCGGTTCGCCCTGGGGCTTCAACATCCACGGCGACCGGACGCTGGAGGAGCTGAATCGGCGGTTCAACAATTTCCAGCGGCTCTATGAGGAGATGTTCGCTTCCGAGCGGGAGACCTGCGAGGTCGCCGTACTGTACTCGACGCAATCGCACTTATATTTCGAGCAGAACTCCGGCCGGCCCACGGCCAAGGCGGTCGCGCAGTTGCTGCTGGACCTCCAGATTCCGTTCGACGTTCTGATGGTGGAAAAGGGAATAGGCCTCCCGACTCTGCGGAAGTACAATCTGGTCATCCTTCCTGAGCTGGGTTGCATGTCTGATGAATCGCTGGAACTGCTGGGGCAGTGTGCCGCCGAAGGCGGGCGGCTGGTCTGTATCGGCGCCCTGGGGCGGTATGACCTGAGCTTCCGTCGGCGCAGCCCCGAGCCGATGATGCCTGACTGCGTCGGGTTTGTCCCCGGGGACATCCAGAACCGTTTTTCCAAGTCGGGAGAAATGGCCTCCCTGCCGGAAGGCTCCGCCATGATGTACATGTTCAACCCGCCGGAAGGAAGGCTGGCTGATTATCTGCGCCAGGAGCTGCTCCCCCGGCCGCTTGTGCGCACGTCCCTGCCCACCGGAGTCCATCTCAACCTGACCGAAGGGCCTGGCTTCCTGAACCTCCACCTGGTCAACTACCGCATGTACCGGTTCGGAACGGTGGTGCGAATTCAGATAGAACCGTTCGCCGATGCACAAATTGAGATCCGCACGTCGCGGAATATCCAGAACGTCAGGTTCATCTCGCCGGACGCAAATCCCCTGGAGCGGACAATACCGTTCCAGAAAAAGGGCCAGTACGTGCGCTTGCGCCTCCCTCTGCTGAAGCACTATTCAATCGTCCATTTGGAGTACTCTTCCTAGAAAGGGACCGCAATGGCTGCCAGGACGGAATATCCGAAAGTCTGTCATGACATCTCCGCCCAGCTTATTTCAGGCCTGGAGGTGAGGTCTCTCCAAGGCAGGGAGCGGGCGCCTTCACAGGAGCTTTCGCAGGACGTTCAATCGCTGCCGTTGATCGTCCGCGAGAGCCAATGGGTGAAATTCGCGGACCGTCACTTCCATCTGCGCCAGGAAGGGCTTTACCGGTTTTGGGACTGGGGCAAGGTCAGCAAGCCCAACGCCATGGACATGCCGACCGTGCTTGACGGTGCGCGGGAGTATTCCTGTGTGATCCTCTACCGGAAAGACGTGCTGACGCTATTGCACTCGCTGGCCGCCGTTCACGTGCACGGCTACGTCCACGGAGCCGCCAGCTTCGAGGACAAGCTCAAGGCGGCCAAGAGAGGCAGCGTATCCATGATCTGCGGGGAGACGGCGTTGTTCCTCTGCAAGCTGCTTCCCGAACTGGGCATCCAGACCCGCTTCCTCGTGGGCATGCGCGTGGAAGGGCCATACAACACTTACGATAACGGCCACAGCGTGGTGGAGATGTTCTGGCCGGAGTTCAAGAAGTGGGTGGCCGTCGACGTGGACCTCCACTGCCTGTTTGTCAAAGGGCGGAGATATCTCAGCGCCCTGGAATTAAACCAGGCGATCCGCCGCGGCGGCGACTTCAAGCTGCTGCGCCTGGCCCCAGGCTGCATAGGCGGAGTGGACACCACGCCCAACGTCGCCGGCGAATACAGTTGCCAGCTCTACCTCGAGCCGGTCTTCCACGACAGCAAGCTTCTGAAGGAATGGGTGTGCAGGTCCTTTGCCGCACCGGGAATCGGCGAGGGCGGGTTTTACTGGCTTTTCGGCCGAACCCCTGCGGAGCGGAAGCGGTTGGCGGAGTACAGCGCCACCTACCGGGTCATCGACGAGGCCGAGTGGATTCGGAGGTTCTACGGTGGCAAGTAAGAAGGTTACAGCCAAGGTCGCGTGGTGGCAGGACGAGCCGCTGCTGATCTACGAAACGAACGTGAATACCATGCCCGGTTGTTCCGCCGGCAGCGAATGGCAGGACCGTTTCGATCCCTCCGGGGAAGTGGAGCACATCCGGGCCTCCCATGCGCTACAGACGCACCTGCTGAGCGTCGTCGAGGCGCATCTGACCAACCAGTTCTGCTCGTTTAAGTCCGCCAAGTTCAAGCGGCAGGGAAGAGACTACCTGGCGGACTATCTTTTGAAATCGCGCAAGGCGGGCTATCGCACCATCATCTATTTCAATGTCCATGCGATCAGGCCGGCGTTCGGCGCGGAGTTCCCGGACTGGAAACAGGTTAACTTCGACGGAACCACCGTGGAGGGCCTCTACGGGCAGGAGACAAGCTTCTGCGTCAACAGCCCGTGGCGCGACTGGGTGCGCGACGTCTGCCTGGACCTGTGCAAGTACCCAATCGACGGCATCTTCTTCGACGGTCCCTGCCTCTACGGGTGCTACTGCCAGTACTGCCGGGAACTTTACCGCAAGCAGTTCGGGCGGGACATCCCGCCCAAGCAGCCCGGCCATCCTGAACTTAAGGACCTGGCCGATTTCCAGGCCCACAGCCTGCGCGAGTTCATCCGCCACTCCAACCAGGCCATCAAGGCCATCCGCCCCGACGTGATGCTGTACTGCAACAGCGGACCGAGGGAGGAACCCTACTACGCCGTGGGGCGCAACAACCGGATCACCATCGCCGATCAGGATGTCCTGGCCGCGGAGGGCGGCTTCGTGGGCGGGGACTTCCGCTGCGCCGTCTGGCGGGTCGGCTCCAACGCCAAGTACTACCAGACCCAGGCTCACGGCAAACCCACGCTGGTGTTCAACAGCCCCGCCCAATCCCCCTGGCGCAGTTATTATCACACCGAGCCTGAGCTTCGCCTCGCGCTGGCCCAGCCGCCAATCCACGGATCGGGCGTGTGGTTCAGCGACTTCCTGTGGTTCCACGATCAGCCGGTGTTCAGAAAACTCGCCGAGGACTACAAGTTCTTCTCCGACAACCGGCGGTTCTATTTCAAGACGGCCTCGCTGGCGCGCGTCGCGATCGTCTGGCCGGAGGACTCGCTCAACTTCTACTCCAAGCCCCGCGTGATGAAGACCGACTTCACCCAGGCCGGCCAGAAGGGCGAGGCAGTCGGGGACATCAACCAGGAGTTCGACGGCCTGTACGACGCGCTGGTCAAGAACCACTTTCCCTGCGACATCCTCGACGAGCAGTCCGTGCGCGGCGAGGACATCTCCAAATACGCGCTGCTGATCCTGCCCAACGTCGCCTGCACGGGAAAGGTCTTCGACGATCGCCTGCGGGATTACGTCCGCGGCGGTGGCAACGTGGTGGCGACCTTCGAGACGTCCGTCTGCGACGAGGTCGGCCGCAGGGCGGATCGCCTCGGCCTGGAGGACCTTTTCGGCGTGCGCTTACTGCGGAGTCCCGTCAGGCCGTATCCGCACTTCTATTTCTTCAGCGACCCGCAGCGGACGGAGGTCTTCGCCGACATCGCCCCCGCGCTGCTTCCCGCGCCGGCGGTCTCGGCGGAAGTGGCGCTTGCCGGAGCGGAACTCGTCAGTCCCTTCTCGGTCAAGCTTACCGGTTGGTCCGGCGAGGAGATCGTGCCTTCGGAGTTCCCGGCCGTCACCGTAAACCGCTACGGTGAGGGCAAGGCCGTCTACCTGGCCGCGACGTTCGGCGGATCCTACTGCACCCACCGGCCGATGGACACCCGCCTGCTGCTGCGGAACCTCTGTCGCTGGCTGGGGCGGCGCGACGTGGAGCTGCCGAACGCGCCCACCAGCGTGGAAGTGACCCATCGGGCGGGTGATGATTTCGAAACCGTCAGCCTGATCAACTATTCCGGTCCAAGCTCCCGGCCCATCGAGTCGGTGTACGTCCTGGAGAAGATCGTCATCCGCGTTCGGACCTCCAGGACCCAGGCCCGCGCCCTGCGGTGCGGAAGGAAGCTCCAGACCGCACGGGAGGGGCAATGGCTGGTAGTACGATTGCCGAAACTCGATATCTTTGAGACGATCGTGCTTGAGTAGAACCGGCTTCATAACTGCCGGCAGGGCGGCGGAGTTCCTATCCCGCCACCCATAAGAACTGCACTGGACGGCGACTCCGCGGCGGGACAGAGACCCGCCTCGCGGAGATGGAAGAGGAGCTGAACCGATGAAACTGGCGACGCTCGCGGTGTTGTCGGAGGCGGAAATATCGCAGATTCACGAGGCGACGCTCGACATCCTGTCCGATTGCGGCGTGATGATCGGTAGCGAGAGGATGCTGGAGCTTGTGGCCGAAAAAGGCGTGGCAGTGGATCGCCAGCGCCGGATCGCCCGCTTCAGCCGTTCGTGCGTGGAGGATGCCCTGGCAAAGGTTCCGCCGCGCTTTGAGGTGTTCGACCGGCAGGGCAATTTCGCATTCATCCTGGGCGACGGGAACTCGAAGATCGCCGCCGGCCACAACGCGGTCTTCTGGGTGGACAGCGGCACGGGAAGGACGCGCCCATCCACGGTGGCCGACGTGGAGCTTTTCGCGCGGATCTGCCAGCAACTGGAGTGCATCGACGTGATCGGCATCCCTGTCATGCCGCAGGATGTGCCCAGCCCCCGCGCGACGCTGCTCTACGGCGTGCGGGCCGTGGCCGCCAACAGCACCAAGCCCGTCTTCTTCTCCACCGACAGCGCCGCCGTCAACCGTGCGGTGATCAACCTGGTGGAGGCGGCTTTCGCCGGCGACTTCCGCTGGCAGGTCTACGGTATCGCCCAGTTCTCCTCGACCGCCCCGCTGTTCTGGGAGGAGGGCGTCTGCCAGGCCATCCTTGACACGCTGACCACCAACGTGCCGCTGGCCATCCTGCCGGAGCCCAACGCCGGTGTCTCCGCGCCGTACACGCTGGCCGGCCTGCTCACGGTCAACAACGCCGAGTGCCTCAGCGGGCTTGTGATGATCCAGCTACTCAAGCCCGGCCACAAGGTCCTGTACGCCAATTCCTGGACGACCACCGACATGCGGACCGGCGCGGCCTTGGTAGGCTCCACCGAGACCAGCATCTGTCGCATTGCCGGGGCGCAATTGGCGCGGTTCTACCACACGCCCTCGCACACCACCGCGCCCAACAGCGACAACCATGCCCATGACGAGCAGAACGCCTGGGAGAAGACCTACAGCACCTTCTGCGCCGTGGCGGCGGGCAACGACCTGGTCGTCAACTGCGGCATGTTCGCCACGGGCATGACGTGCAGCCACGAGCAACTCATCATGGACGAGGAGATCTCCGCGATGGCCAGACGGATCGCCGATGGCCTGGAGGTCACCGATGAGACGATCGCAGCGGAGCTGATCAAGAGCATCGGCCCGCGCGGGGACTACCTCACCTGCGAGCACACGCTGCGGCGCCTGCGGTCCGGGGAATACCTGCCGCCGCGCGTCTCTGTCCGCGGCGCCCGTTCCAGTTGGGAGGCCCAAGGCGCACCGGACACCTACGCGCTGGCGCGTGAGAAGGTGCGCCACTATGCCGCCTCCGCCCCCGGCGCACCGCTGGATGCGGCCCGCTCATCCAGGCTGACGGAGATCATCAGCAAGTTTGCGGGATGAGGCGACAGGGCGAAGGAGTCTTTGCCAGCGGGACGGAGACCAGGCAGGTCCTCAGCGATTGTAGGCCTGGAGGACCTTGCGGATGCCCGCGGAGGTCTCGGCGACGTCCTGGTCGGTCCAGAAGGCGCCCATGCCCATCATGATCCCGGTTTCCAGGGCCTTCTTGTGGATGGGCGTCTGGTCGGTGGAGTAGTGATACGACCGCCCGTCCGGCTGATCGAATGGGAAGGCGGCGCGGCCGTCTTTCAGCCACGGGCGGACCTGGCGCTTCTGGAACAGGGGTTTTTCGATCAGGTCGTACTTGCCGTAGGAGCCTAGCGGAAGCCCTTCGGCCTGGAAGGCCTTCGCAATGTCGTCGCGGCTGGCCGTGACGGCCTCTGGCTCGACGAATAGCGCCGTCCACCAGTATGTGGCGTAGCCCCCTTCGATCGGCTGAAGGATGCGCGCCCCGGGCAGGCCTTCAAGCCGCCGGCGCAGCGAGTCGCCGATTTCGTGCTGGCGGGAGGTGATCTGGTCGACCCGCTCAAGCTGGGCGCAGGCGACAGCCCCCTGGAGTTCGGTCATCCGGTAGTTCATGCCGTGATGCGCCTGGAGCAGTTCCATCTTGAAGAAGCGGTCATAGTATTTGTCGGCGTAGTTGTGGACCCGGCGGTAAAGCTCCGGATCGGACAGGGCGACGAAGCCGCCTTCCCCGGTGGAGATGTGCTTGAAGTCGTTGATCGAGTAGCACCCGGCCGTGCTGGACGTCCCGACCCGCCTGCCATGCAGCCGCGCGCCCCACGATTGCGCGCAGTCCTCGATCACGACGATCCCGCGGGGACGGCAGAGTTCCACGATCTGGTCAACCGGGGCGGGATGACCGGCCAGGTGAATGACGACCACGGCTCGGGTGCGGTCGGTGATCCGATCGGCCACCGTCCGGGCGCTTGGCTGAAGGCTCCACTCGCAATCGCAGAAGACCGGGACCGCGCCTTCCTCGATGATCCCGATGGCCGAGCCGGAGTCGGTGTTGGGCGTCAGGATCACCTCGTCGCCCGGACCGA
>Ga0315279_10005807_pt1 | contig 15825 bp, 15 predicted proteins | sample YL17G06_20_MG_FD_203694 | JGI IMG/M metagenome (GOLD analysis project Ga0315279, IMG submission 203694) | Sediment microbial communities from Yellowstone Lake, YNP, Wyoming, USA - YL17G06_20 | ecosystem: Environmental > Aquatic > Freshwater > Lake > Sediment | place: USA: Wyoming | collected...
TTCTTCTCGCGGCATTAGTCGCATCTGCCACATCGAAATAAATGTAATTTTGATACCTATTGATGGCTATACCAAACAGCCCACCTTCATAAGTCCTCAAACCCGCTCCTCCGAATAAGCCGGGATAGTTAGCATGGTCCCAACTGGTAGGCTTACACCAGATTGCCAGTGTAAACGCTCCGATGGGTCGGCTACCTGCGGGCAATCTTACTATGTCATCTACCCCATCAAAGTTCAGCCCGTAAAGTGGGTCTGCGCCATAGTAAAACCCTCGCCTGGTTATATTTTCCCCTGTTACCGTTCCGTGTGCTGTTAGATTAGTCGTTGCGATGTTTGTGCACTGGTTGGTGACAACCGTGGGTCTTGACGGTGTCCCCTGATCACAGGCAACGAGTGTGAAGAGCAGAAGCAAGGCTATGAATATCCCGGATATCTTCATTCTATCCTCCTTTCAAAGTGTCCACCCTGGCTGTGATTTTAGTATAGCACATCATATAGGAGTGAGGCACAGATTGTCAATACCCATTTTTGTTATTCTGAGGAGCGAGATTCCTTGCTTACGCTTTGGAACAGGCTCCGCAATCTGAGTGGGGCAACGAGATTGCCACGCCCCGACAAGTCGGGGCTCGCAATGACATAGAATTCTGTCATTGGCCTGACGGGTTGGGGCTCAGAATGGTAAAAAGTCGAGGGCGCGCAGTGACAGAGGGTGGGAGCAGTGGCAAGGCAATTATGCTCAGCACACAGCAGCCTAAGATTTTATCACGACGGTAGTATCTGTATAGCGGAAGGCTTCGATATCACCCTTGGCGATGTATATGCCAAGCTGGTAAGTTCCGTCTGCGAGTTGGTCTCTAGGTATTCTGGCTATGAATCCCGAGTAATCTAAATCCCAGTCGTAGTAGTTTCCAAACTGATAGGCAACCCGCCATGCATACTTGGGAATCGTGTCAAATACATAGGTATTGATATCGGATTTAAGTATCACGTAAGTCTTGCTATCTTTCGTGCTATAACCTTCGATAAACGCCCAACCGCGTATTTCCACAAATTCCTGCTCTTCATCCTTCAGTTCCTTTACCCAAACTACCTTGAATTGCATGTTTTTTGATTCTTCAGGTAACGTGACTTTTACCAGCCTTGAAGTACGTAATGCCGATGTCACAGAATCTTGAGACTTTATCACGACCCTATCTGTGTAATAAAGGGACTCAATAACGCGATTCCTGAGATAAAACCTGATATAAACCCCCACGATGTATTCGCCATTACTTATCTTCCTTGCCGGAATAAGCGTCTTAAATCCCGAGTAGTCCGCACTCGAGACAAACTCTTCATCTGGGAGAAGGTCTGGCCTCAGTTCTACCCTGGTATCGAAAACATACGTCTGGTGCGCTGATTTCAGGACAATGTACAGTTCCCTGTCCTGAGAATCCTGGCCATCGACAAATGCCCAGCCATGTATTTCTACTCCTGAGTGACCGTCAGTAAAAATATAATCTATTTCATACCTCATGTTGGTTGTTTCAGCCGGTAGCTGAAGCCTATGGAGCTGTGCTTCGCCCGGAATTCTGTCAAGTCTATCGAAAAGAGGCACCATCACAAAGATGGTGAACAGCACAAATCCCGCAATAATTGCTGTGTGGGTGATTATTTTTTTTCTGTGATTCCTGAGCCAGCTTCCTATTGACATAGCTAATTACTGCTCCTAATCATCCTCCAGCAGTGGATAATCTGCGTCGAAATAGTGGTTGAATATCAGGCGGAACGTATTTACCGGTGATATGTTATCAGACAGAATATCGTAATCCATACCCGGCAGATACATGGCGTTAAGAATTTTCTGCCATTCACTGCCGCCGACAGGTAAATAAGTCCTAGTACCGTGGTCTGACTGGACGATGATAATTGGAGGGATTTCCGATTTTTTCAGCAATGCATCAGTTACTTTTTCTATCTCCGTGGAGATGAAAATATACTGTCCGAGGTAAAACTGTTTAGCACTGAAACTGTACCAATCATTAATAGGAATGTCCTCGCCTCCTGGTCCGAATACAAAGGGTGAATGAGGACAACATATGTAGGCAACGACGAATTTGGGGCCTTCCATTTCAGGGATTCGTTTCAGGTGCTCCAGCGTGTACGAGGTCGGGCGCCGATATGTACTTTCATATTGAGTCCCGACCAGGTGATAATAGAAAGGCTTGAGCATAGTGGTGCTCCACAAGATTTCCTGGAATTCAGATACCCAGCGGCCGGCACCGGTCTGAAAGTAATTGAAATAGAGGTCGGCACTATCTTCCATATAGCTATCCCATCTGCCAACATCCCCCCAACTCCCAAAAAAAATGTATTGATAGCCCTGTGCCTTCAGGAAATCTGCCACCTGGCTGTAGGCCAGCTTGCGGTAAATGTCGCTCCACGCGGAGACACGGGTATAGTCGCCTTCCGTAGAAACAATCTCCATATACTTTCCCTTTGCCTCATCCCAGTACCAACCCGCAGTGAGATATTCCATGTTCAGCACCTGGGCCATACATTGCTCGGTATGTGGCGACCGTGTCTTGCCCTGCGACGCTATGAAGAAGCCTTTATCCTTCAGGCTGTTGATAAAATCGCTGTTATCATAGTCATAGTATTCCTTCATGGTATCAGGATGGGCGTACTCGTCCAGGATGATGAAGTAGATATCGGGCAGGGTGCTGAGGTCCACCGGGCTGGCGGCAGACTGCTCCGTTGAGTTCACCGATGTGACATCACTCAGCTTGGCTAGTTTAACTTGATAGCTGGCGATGTTAAACAGGTTTATGGCAATGAGCGCCACCGCCGTTATGTTGAGCACCCTGGTGGTGATGCGGAAATCCCTTTTGGCCCGGCTGATGAAATAGACGCAGTAGCCCCAGACAAACAGCGTGCCGGGGAGCAGGTAAGCGTGTTTGGGCACAAATACGCCCCATGTCTCCAGCGCTTCATAAAGGCGTCCGTAGGAGAAAAAGAAGACCAGCAATATAGCTGTGGCCAGTCCTGCCTTAGCCAGGCTGCGAAGTATGAGGCTCAAGACTGCCCACAACACCAGGGCAGCAGCCACTGAGATCGCCAGCGGTAGCCAAATCTGGCTCGCCGATGTTTCATTTATGTTGTGGGCATAGAGAAACAGGATAGGGAAGGCAGCCAACAGCAGCGGATAAAAAACCACCGGCCCCTTGAAAATGGCTTTTAGTCTTTCTCTCATCTCTGTATCCGGCGCATCAAGTAAAGTGTCCGTTGCGATTCTCGGATATCGGTGGAATCATCTATGGTGAAATAGCGACCGAACTCCTGCTCGAACGCCTGGCGGGTATAGTTGGGGAAAATATCCTCCCTGGTAGCCAGAAGCCTCTGGACCTGCGAATCACTCTTGGGAACAAACTCAATGATGAGCCAGTGGCAAATGTCGCTGAGAAATCTGGCAATCCTGGACAAAGGGACGTTGTTGGAGATAGCCAGGTGGTGAACCAGCGCCAGGGCAAGCACGGCATCGGCAGGGCCACGTTCTTTGAGAGACATCCGCTCTTTGTTCTCCCAGCCGATAGCCGGGCTGGGATTGGTTAAATCAATCACCAGCGGTAGAATACCGGTATCGCCCCGGGCAAGGCAGTCCAGGTAGCTCTTTTCCACGGCAGCGGGGTCAACGTCAAAGGATACGGTGGGAATTCCCCGGTCACTGGCAAGGCGGCTGAATATACCCACGTTAGCGCCCAGGTCCCAGACAGTGGTCGGTTTCACCCTGTCCAGGAAGCCGTCCACAATTGTCTTCTTGTGTTCGAAGGCTGGCGGTGAGTAATTGGTGTCCTGATAATAATCAGCCCATTCCGTGCCCTTGGGCTGCCATTTTAGGTTCTTAACAGTGGATTCCAGACTGTTAAGAATGCCCAGGGAGGCATAGCGGCTCAGCCGGTACTGTTTGACGTTTATCGGTTTATCGGCAAAATGTTTCTGACTTCGAGCATGAAGGTGAATATGGGAAAGCAAGGAAAATCTCAGGTGAGTGCGCCACGGCAGGAGGCAGCTTGTCAAATCCAGAGGTAGCCCATCTATGTAAACGTGAAGCAGCTGACTCAGCCGTATATCCTTATAGCTCATCAAGGCCAGTGGTGCTAAGAAATGCTGGCAAAACTGGCGGTAAGCAACCCAGGGTTGTCCTTCATGATATTTCCCGAATGAAAGCGTATCGATGAATATCGGCCGGCCGTTTTTGAACTGGATGTTGTAAGCGCTGCTGTCTCTCAGTGACATGCCGAACTCAAGAGCTTTTCGCTGTATTTTGAGCGTGGTCAGAGCGGCATCCCTTAGCTGACTGAAGCACCACTCGTAGGGATATGAGATAAACGGTATCGGTTCGGGCTTGATTATCTTGTAAACAAGCTCAGGCACTGGCGGCTCAATGCTGACTTCCTCATGGGGGATCAAAAGGTTATCGTCAACAAGCGCCTGATAAAGGCCTGAACTCATTAAGAGGTCATAGTCGTCCTTATAGACCAGGTTTACCTGACGGTAAATGATGCCATCCTGTTGGAAAAGGAAGCCGCTGGGGTCGCGGAAAGAAGCCGGCAGTTGCACATTACTCCTTCTCTTCATCCCCCTTTTGCTTTTTGAATAGATTGCGGAGGAAATTTTTTACCCTCATCCGGTATACACCAGCTAATGCCACTAACCCGACCAACGACCCGATGAGAAACTGGATGATAATACTACCTGTACCGGCGTCGATATAATAGGAATAAGCTGCCTGGCCGGATGTACCAACCACGGTAGAGGCATAAACCGCCTGCGAGAAAATCAAGTAAAGCGAAATAACGACGGCAAGTATAATTCCTAGATGTTTTACCCGATTCATGCTGCTCCTCCCTTTTATGTTGTGTTAGCTACTTCATATATTACTTAAGCGCTATGCATTTGTCAACGTATGTAGGGGCATGCTTTCAAATGCGCTCGATGTAGTTGCTTAAAGGTGGTGAGATGGTCGTGTGGAGTTTACCCGGGGCGGTATGAGATTGTTCGCCACGACAAGTCGGGGCGGCGTAGCAATCTGGCCTCTACGAGATTGCTTCGGCACTATGTGCCTCGCAATGACAAAAAGGAAAGGTACCTCGCAATGACAGAGAGGAAATGCGCCTGGCAATGACAAAAAGCGGGTTTCAATGTCAAATTACAAAGCTCGAATGACAAACAAAGCTCAAAGTCCAAATGACAAAGAAAAGTACCTTGGGCATTCAACCTGCCCGCCAGGGCTCGGCAGGCGGGGCATTTGGATTTCGACATTTGGAATTTAACTCCCCAATGGCTGGTTGACTTAGCTATGCCGACTAGAATAAGATAAAAGGACTTTGCTATGAAAGCTAAGTTGGAAAAGAATAAAGACCTCTGGCTCATCGGTATATTGACTATCCTGCTTGTTGTAGTCATTGTCTTTTTCCCTTCCACTGTAGCTCGGATTGTCCTGGGACTTCCGTTTTTGCTTTTCTTCCCCGGCTATACTTTGGTGGCAGCGCTGTTTCCTAAGAAAGAAAGTGTAGGGGGAGTGGCAAGAGTGGCCTTGAGCTTCGGGCTTTCTATCGCTGTAGTGTCACTGATAGGACTTGTCTTGAATTTCAGCCCCTGGAAAATAAGGCTTGTGCCCGTCCTGACCTCACTTGCGGTGTTTGTCATAGCTACATTGGGTGTTGCCTGGCACCGCAGGGAAAAGCTTACCCCGGAGGAAAGATTCACGGTGTCGTTTGGTATCAAGCCGTTATTTAAGGTCAAGCTGCCTTTTTGGTATTGGCAAAAGGAGAGCCTTGTCTATAATAGCGTATCACTGGTGCTGGCAGTGGTAATAGCGGTGGCGCTAGCAAGTCTGACATATACGGTGGCTACACCCAAGGTCAGGGTCGGCGAGAAATTCACCGAATTTTATATCTTAGGCCCCGATGGTAGGGCTGAGAATTATCCGACGGAGTTAAAGGTAGGTGAGGAAGGGCGGGTGATAGTGGGAATAGTGAACCATGAACAAGGGGAGGCAAGCTATAGGGTAGAGGTATGGATAGATGGAGAGCAGACAAAGCTGAGGATTGACGGCGAGGACAGGAATGAAATAATGGTGGAACTAGGGAATGGAGGAGGATGGGAAAGGGAAGTGGGCTTTGTGTCTCAAAAGGCTGGCCGGCAAAAGGTGGAGTTTGTATTATACAAGGAAGGGGAGCCCTATTTTAAAGGGCCGCCATATCTCTGGATAAATGTTGAGGCAGCTTGAGTGTAATGCGGCGCGGAGAGATTGCCACGGCACTACGTGCCTCGCAATGACAGTGGCGAGGTTTATCCTCGCCTCCCAATCCTTGGAGATTGCTACATTGTCCCGATTCATCTCTCCAACCTCGCTAATAGCTGCAAATGCTGAATATTTTTGTGGTCATCACGTCCGGTATAATATTGCATGCTGCAGTAATTCCTTTTGCAAATGTTTTTTCTTTTTGCTTTACCACAAAGCGGCCGCTGCTGCAGCGCTTTTACGTAATCAATGATGGTAAGTGGAAAGACCTCGGAATGATACCCCGAATGCATATCCATTTTCTTCATAGCTTGGATTTACTTCCTTCTAAAATTTTAATCAGGCCAAATCATAATAGTTTTCGGGTTAGATTTTAGATGATTTAACCCCTTGACATCCTTTTGAAAAAATGTTACTCTCACAACATTATATCGCGCATAATTTATTAAAATGCGAACGAGGTTATTGCTCAATAGGAAATCGGCATGGCCAGTATGTAGAATACAATGGCGCAATAACCAGCTTTCTCGTCACTTACCTCCTTTGTTTTCAATATAGACGGCGGGAGGGAGTCAAACTCCCGTCGCCACCTCTCTAGATATTTCTGGTGGGCAGCTCACATGCCTTCATCATTACCCATTTTGTAGCTCTCTGCCTCGACTGGAGACAACAACAATTCTTTAAAAGAAAGTCAATACCCCAAATGGTTATCATTTATCAAGAATCTATTGGTTGCTTAAATTCCATTGAGCACGTTTTGAATGAATCATGATTTGGCCAATGCGGACTGCACGGATTGGAGAAAATTATTATTGAGTCATGTTGATTTGTTGTAAACAAACAAAAGTTGTTATAATAGAAGTGGACCAAACGAGCAAAGTTCCCATGAAATAATCAGGAGAGGTTAAATATGAAGACAAATATTGAAGCTGAAAGTATGGTTTTGAGATTGTGGCGCCAGGTGTACCAAACCTACACCCTGCTTAAGACGTGCGAAGACCAAATATTTGGGGAATACGGGCTTACTACGGAGCAGTACGGAGTGCTTGTGGCTATGGGATATCTCGATAGTCCTATAAGGATAACTGACATCGCCCGGTGGTTGGAGCGTAGCACGAACAGTATCAGTATGATAGTGGACCGCATGGTCAAAGCTGGTTTGGTCACAAGGAAAAGAGACAGGAGTGACCGCAGGGTGGTATATGTGGTTAGCACCAGCAAGGCGGAGAACGCCCTTAGCCCAGCAACTCGGGCAAGCTTGAAGTGTATTCGGAAAATCATGTCGCCACTATCATATGAGGAACGGAGTACCCTTCTCAGTCTGCTCGGGACGGTAAAGTACGAGATAATAAGGTATCTCAATCCTGGAGTGGATATAGAAGAGGTGAAGGAAAAAGAGTTAGAGCAGGGGGCCAATGTAAAGCAATGGCTGAACGAGTACGGTTTGCCCTCCACTCCTCAAGCCAAACGTCAGGGCGGTGATAAGAGAAAGACCAAGAAAAAGACTGAATGACGAAGTCAATTAAGTCAACTTATGCTAGCTGCTGTAGAGCAGCTCCGCGGGGTCCGCAATAATCCCGCTAGGACGAACCATGCTCCCCCTTTCAATCCACAGGTAAAACACCGTAGCCACCGCTATCATTAATGTGCTGTACCACGGTACACGGTAAGGTATGTGTCAAATCGACAAATAGATATAACTGGATAATTTGTTATATAATATGACATTGTCTGGTAAGAATCTAAAAAGGTGGCAGGGAATTGTCAGGCCAATTTTATGATGTCATCGTAGTAGGAGCAGGGCCAGCCGGAAGCTACATAGCTTATGAACTAGCTTCATTAGGTCACGATGTCGCTGTTTTTGAGGAAAAAAGTGCGCTGGGGCTTGATGTTTGTTGCACAGGAATAATCAGCACCGAATGTTTCCAGTCCTTGGACCTCGGCACAGATGTAATATTAACCAAGTTAAACTCAGCCAGGTTTTTCTCCCCCTCAGGAAGATGCTTAAGATTGCAAACTGAGAAAATTCAAGCTTACGTAGTCAATCGATTTTTACTTGATAAAGCGATAGCTTCTAAAGCCCAATCCCGGGGGGCACAATATTTCTTCTCTTCTCCGGTCATTGACATTATTCCTGAGGAGGATAGCATACAAGCTGAAACTTTGTGTCTCGGAGCCAGGGAGAGATTCAGTGCTAGAGCTGTGGTCCTGGCTAATGGATTCAGACCCAAGCTGCCCCGGAAGCTAGGTCTGGGCAAAATCAAGAGTTTCCTCGTTGGTGCTCAGGCTGAAGTTGAAGTGAAAAACGCGGATGAATTCGAAATATACTTTAGTCAAGAAATAGCACCGGGTGCATTTGCCTGGCTTGTGCCCACTTCAATAAACAAAGCATACGTTGGCCTTTTAGCAACATCCCAGGCCAAGCTATATCTACAAAAGTTCCTCAACAATCTCTTTAGCCAGGGTAAAATAACAAGTCGAGAGGTGGAAATCAGGCAAAAAGCTATCCCCCTAGGAACTTTAGCTCGCAGCTACGGAGACAGAGTACTGGTTATTGGGGATGCTGCCGGGCAGGTAAAGCCCACTACCGGTGGAGGAATATACTTTGGGCATCTTGGTGCCCGGATAGCTGCCGGGGTGCTTGATGAGGCTCTCAGCAGTGATAATTTAGCCGCTGGCCAGCTTTCGCGCTACCAAAAGCGGTGGAAGGCAAAAATGGGCAAGGAACTCTCCCGTGGCTACTGGGCTAGATGGGCTTATGCCAAACTAAGCGACCGCCAAATCGAGGGAATATTCAACATGTTTGATTCTAATGGCATGGCTGAGGCTTTGCTCAACTCAGGCAATTTTTCCTTCGATTGGCACAGCGGGTTAATTTTGGCTGGCCTGAGACATAGCTCCGCTTATCCCCTGCTGAAAATCAAGCATCTCTTTTTTCGTGAGGTCAGTTCGTGACTCAAACAAATTATCCTCCCCAACATGTAGCCATTATCATGGATGGCAATGGCCGGTGGGCAAAGGAACGTCGTTTACCCAGGCTTGCCGGACATAATGCTGGCGGTGACAATATTCGCCCGGTGGTAAAGATTTTTGCCGACTACGGAGTAAAATACCTGACCCTTTATATGTTCTCCACTGAGAACTGGAACCGGCCTAGGATAGAGGTTGCTGGCTTACTCAGTCTTCTAGCAAGGAAGATTGACCAGGAAACTCAGACTTTTCATCAAGAAAATATCCGACTGGTACATCTGGGCAGGCTGGACAGGCTATCTCAGAAACTAAGAGAAAAGGTGCAGGCAGCAGTCGAACTCACCAAAAATAATACCGGGCTTACGCTTTGCCTCGCCTTCGATTATGGTGGGCGAGGTGAAATTGTCCAGGCAGCCAGACGTATCGCCAGCTCTGGTATTTCCGGCAACAATATAGATGAGTCTGTGCTTGCCCGGTATCTATATAACCCTGACATCCCCGACCCTGATTTGGTCATACGCACTGGCGGTGAGAGTCGCCTCAGTAACTTTCTCCTCTGGCAGGCTGCCTATAGTGAACTTTACTTCACACCAGTGTTATGGCCCGATTTTGGTCGTAAAGATGTTGAGGAAGCGCTTTCTGAATATAAACGCCGCCAGCGCCGTTTTGGCAAAATATGAGGCGCTTAACAACTACCCAATGACAAGTATCCAGTGACAAGAAAGGGCGTGTCATTCCGCGCTCTGCGCTTTCTGTCATTGCGAGCCCCGACTTGTCGGGGCGTGGCAATCTCCGATAATTACTTTGAGATTGCGGAGCCTGTTCCGAACCGTAGGTGAGGAATCTCGCTCCTCACAATGACAAAGGGAGAAAACGGCCCACAATAACGATTCGGGTTGCTAGACAACCGCGATTGCCGCCCATACTATGCCGATAGGAATCCTCCGTCAACAGGTATCAGCGCTCCGTGAACATAGCTGGATAAATCACTGGCCAGGACCACAGCAATGCGGGCCACTTCGTCCGGCTGCCCGCCCCTTTTAAGAGGCAGCCTGGTGCTGAACAATACGCCAGTTCTAAGCAGGCTCAGCCGGAGCTGGGTGATTTCCTTGGCCACGGCCTTGGTTCCCGGAGTTATTATCCCGCCAGGTATGATTGCGTTTATTCGGAAACCATTTTTGCCATATTCCTTGGCCAGAGATCTGGTCAGAGCGATGACTCCCGCCTTGCTTATGCTATAAGTAGTCATGCCTTCTACGAAAGGCATGATTGCCTCGATGGAGCCAATGTTGATGATGACTCCACCTCTCTTTAATCGGCTCTTTATCATATGCTGACACATCAAAAGAGTTGATTTCAAATTAATGTCCGTCACCTTGTTGAAAAAGGCATCGTCTACTTCCAAGAAATCCTTAAAAGGATATATTCCAGCATTGTTTACCAGTATGTCAGGCTCTTTCCTTTTCAATTCCTCCCACAAGGCAGCTATCTCCTCTTTTGAGGCAAGGTTTACTTTATGAATGTTGATTTCCACTTTGAACTTTGAAAGCTCTTCAGCTAGAGTCCTTAGCCCCCGTTCGTTTATGTCTACAAGTTCTAAGTCCGCACCTGCCTCTGCAAATCTATAGGCCATTGCCTTACCAATACCAAGGGCGGAACCAGTTATTAAGGCCTTTTTCCCTTTGAGGGAGATAAGTTCAGATAGAGGCTTTAAAACTTTCATGGCAATACTCTAGACTATTTGAGTATGCGTTATGTAACTGCTTTACTATTATACCATAGTGCGAGGGCAGTTCCCGAGCTAATTTGTATGTATTTCAGAACAGACTTCAGCGATAATAGGCTTTGTGTAATATTATATAATTGAAACGAAGTATGCCTCGGCATATTTACTATTATGGTCTCAATAATCGTTCTGCTGGTGGTTTTTGTTCTCATCGCCGTCCGGCAAGTCGGCAGGTTCCACCTTCAGATATGGCAGGCGATGCTGCTCGGGGCACTGACGGTATTGCTCACGGGACAAATCTCTCCGGCTGAAGCTCTCAAGGCCATCAACCTCGATGTCATACTCTTCCTGTTTGGCATGTTCGTGGTCGGCCAGGCGCTGGAGGACAGTGGCTATCTTTCTCACCTTTCATCCCGGCTGTTCGGACGAGCTAAGACAGTGGACAGTCTGTTACTGCTGATATTGTTTGGTACTGGGCTGCTATCAGCTTTCCTGATGAACGACACACTGGCCATTATCGGCACCCCGGTGATGTTGCAGATTGCCAAAAAGACAGGTATTCGCCCGAAGTTGCTGCTACTATCGCTAGCTTTCTCCGTCACCATTGGCAGCGTGATGAGTCCTATCGGCAACCCGCAAAACCTGCTGGTCGCCATCAACGGAAATATTCCCAATCCATTCATCACTTTCCTCCGTTACCTGGCGGTGCCAACTCTCATCAATCTTTTCTTGACATACCTCATTCTCAAGTTTTTTTACAGGGGACAATTGAAAAACGAGCCACTGAATTACTCAGCTGACCCCATTACAGACCCAAAGCTGGCGCGATTGTCGAAGGTATCTCTGATTATTATTGTTGTCCTAGTGCTCGCCAAAATAATCATATCCCTTCTGGGACTTGATATCGATTTCCGGCTTACCTATATTGCCCTAGCAGCGGCGTTGCCCATCATCTTACTGAGTCCCCGCCGTCTCGGGGTAGTCCGTAAAATCGATTGGACCACTCTGATTTTCTTTGCGGCGATGTTTGTCCTGATGGAGAGTGTCTGGGACTCCGGCTACTTCCAAAATATTATTGCTGACCTGCACCTCAATCTTCGTTCCGTTGGTGTTATTATGGCGCTAAGTGTTGCGCTAAGCCAGCTAATCTCAAATGTTCCACTGGTAGCACTCTACCTGCCTGTGTTGAGTCATCTGGGTGCAGCGACTAAGGAAATGATGGCTCTAGCGGCGGGCAGCACCATTGCCGGCAACTTCTCCATCCTCGGCGCAGCCAGCAACGTCATCATCATCCAGAACGCTGAAAAGAAGGCAGGAGAAACCTTGACCTTCTGGGAGTTTGTCAGGATAGGCATTCCCCTGACGGCAGTGAATACACTGGTCTACTGGTTGTTCTTTCTGCTTTTCTGAAGGTTGAGAAGGAAAATCAGGCGATTACTCGTAAGGCTGGCAAATTTGAATCCAGATATTGGTAATTTAATTACTTTTTTGGTGGAGCTGAGGGGATTCGAACCCCTGACCTCCTGCTTGCAAAGCAGGCGCTCTCCCGACTAAGCTACAGCCCCATTGTCAATTATTGTATCAAATACTGTGTGGCAGCAAAAGCTTTATGCTGTTAAGCTTATGACATAGCTGCTATACTAAACAAAGGGGATACGTAGATGTCAAGTATAACCTTCTTAACGGCTTTCACCGGGGGGATTCTATCCTTTTTATCACCTTGTGTTTTACCGCTGGTTCCGGTATATCTGGCCAACATAGCTGGTGCATCAGTTCTTACGCCAGCCCTTGCTGACCGAAGACATATTTTCCTCCATACCATCAGCTTTATAGTCGGTTTCTCTCTGGTTTACACCGCTTTAGGAGCCTTTCTTGGCTTATTGGGGGCTGCGGCGCCGCAGGAAGTGTTGGAAAAAGTGGCCGGTGCTCTATTAATCACGTTTGGCATATACCTAATAGCTGCTACTAAAGTGCCCTGGCTCAATTATGAGAAACGCCTCAATTTCACTATAGTTAAAGGTTCGGGCTATCTGAGGTCACTGCTAATAGGGGTAATATTTTCTCTGGGCTTGACTCCCTGCACTGTCCCGATTGTGGGAAGCATACTAACCCTAGCCGCGAATGCACAAAAAGCATGGCTAGGAGTTTATCTTTTACTTGCTTATTGTTTAGGGCTGGGGCTGCCTTTCATCGCCGTGGGGCTAGCGTGGGGGTCAGCATCCCGATACATCAGATGGCTTAGCCGCCATGCCTTCGTCACCTCCGTAGTAGCCGCGGTATTGCTTATCAGCATAGGGATTCTGATGTTGACCGGTTACCTGGACTATCTCAGCGGGCTTATGCCGGGAGGTTACCAATATGGCCAGTAGAGTGTCAAAAAAGACTTGGTTAATATGGGTGATCTTGATTATTGCGGTTGTTGCTCTAGTTGGAATCGCTCTGAGTTGTAGTTCCTCCAATCCGTCAGATTCAACGCCACAATCCCAGAATGCAACAGACTTCACGTTGCCTACATTAACAGGAGCTAACATAACCCTGTCTGAGCTAGAAGGGACACCGGTGGTGCTTAATTTCTGGTCTATTTCGTGTTCTTGGTGCAGGAAACAACTGCCCTACCTTGAGAATGTAGCCCAACAAAGTGAGGGTGAGATAAAGGTCATAGCCGTTAATGTCGGAGAAAGTGCTGCAAAGGTACAAGAATTCTTCGGCGATTATGAACCAACCATGATAGTAGCCCTGGATGAAAATATAGAGACTTTCGTGACCTATTGCCAGAATTACGACAACCTACGAGGATCTATTCCATTTACATTATTCGTCGATAGCGAAGGCGTAATTCAGTACAAAAGAATTGGTGCATTTACCAGTGAGGCGGAGTTGTGGAATACCCTGCACGACGTTTTTGGAATTACTATTCCTTAAACTTCCTGAAGACAAGTGTGGCATTAACTCCACCGAAGCCAAAGGAGTTGGAAAGAGCTATATTTACCTGCGCCGTTCTGGCGATATTAGGGACATAATCTAGGTCACATTCAGGGTCCGGAGTCTCATAGTTTATGGTAGGCGGTATAATACCATCCCTGATGGTAAGAACAGTGAAAATAGCTTCCACTGCACCTGCTGCCCCCAGTAAATGACCAATCATAGATTTATTGGAGCTTATGGGCACCTTTTTGCTGTGTTCTCCTAAGGCTGCCTTTATAGCCTTAGTCTCTGATACGTCATTGATAGCGGTAGACGTTCCATGAGCGTTAATATACTCAACATCGCCAGGTGAGATAGCAGCGTCACTCAAGGCTAGCTTAAGACACCGTGCTTGATTTTCCCAGTCAGGCTCGGTTATATGAAAGCTATCGATGTTGGAGCCGTAGCCAATAAGCTCGGCATAGATTTTGGCCCCTCTTCGTATAGCTGACTCCATTTCCTCCAAGATAACAACCCCGGCACCTTCTCCGATTATAAAACCATCACGGTCTTTATCAAAGGGACGGCTCGCCTTCTCGGGTTCATTATTCCTTCGGGACAAGGTTCTCATTTTGTCAAATCCAGCAATGGCAATGGGGAGAATGTAAGCATCGCTCCCTCCAGCGATCATGGCATCTGCTTCGTCATATTGAATAAGCCTGAAAGCATCACCAATACAATTGTTTCCGGTAGCACAGGCAGTAATGACACATTTGCTCGGTCCCCGGGCACCAAAATCCATGGAAACCTCCCCTACCGCCATGTTGGCTATAAATCCAGGAATGAAGAAAGGAGAAACCCTCTCGGGCCCCTCATCGCGAAGGGCGAAGAGGTTCTTTTCATACATGTTCATGCCGCCAGCACATGAGCCTAGCACTACTCCTACCCTGCTGGCGTTATTTCCATTTATAGTAAATCCAGCATCAGCTATTGCCATGCGAGCAGTCACTAGCGCATATTGTATGAAGGGGTCTGTCCTTCTAATTTTTTTCTTATCCAGAAAATCTTCAGGATGAAAATCCTTGAGCTCGGCAGCGATTTGCACGTTAAAACCAGAAGTGTCAAACTTGGTGATTCTGGCTACTCCTGATTTGCCCTGGCATAGCTTTCGCCAGGATTCCTCAACACCCGTGGCTAAGGGAGTAACAGCACCCAGTCCGGTGATTACTACTCTTCTTTTAAGTATCCTGTTCACGCTTGTTCAATACTTGTTATCCAGCCTGAAAAGCTTTTTAAGCTAATTTTCTAGTCCTGTCGCATCGTCACAAGCAATAAATGGAGGCATGAGTGCTTATTCCGGCAATGGCTACTTTCTAGATTTTTGATTCGATGTAATCAATTGCGTCTTGAACAGTTTGTAAATTTTCCGCGTCCTCATCGGGGATTTCGATTTTGAAGGTGTCTTCCACCGCAGTAATCAATTCAATAAAGTCCAGGCTATCGGCATTAAAGTCATCAGCAAATGATGCTTTGGGGACCACTTTTGATTCATCAACCTCCAACAACTCCACGATCAACTTTTTTAACTGTGCAAAGGTTTCGGTCTCACTCATTTTGTCATTCCTTTTCTGGCGCTAATTTCCTAAGCCTGAATCATATTGCTCTTGTATTATAGCACCCCCCACGCTGCCAAGGGAATTGGGGAGCGTACAGAGTGATTATTAAAATCTTAAGATGAATTCCAAGCTCCCCGGGCAGGACTCGAACCTGCAACCAAGCGGTAGCGGGAAGTATTATAGCTAATAGTTGCGGAAAAATCAAAGCTAAAGTAAAATATGGTTAATAAGCCAATTAAGGCTACATTTTCTTGAAAATTCCCCAGTAGCTCAATGGTAGAGCGCTCGGCTGTTAACCGAGGTGTTCTTGGTTCGAGTCCAAG
>Ga0315279_10005808_pt1 | contig 15825 bp, 15 predicted proteins | sample YL17G06_20_MG_FD_203694 | JGI IMG/M metagenome (GOLD analysis project Ga0315279, IMG submission 203694) | Sediment microbial communities from Yellowstone Lake, YNP, Wyoming, USA - YL17G06_20 | ecosystem: Environmental > Aquatic > Freshwater > Lake > Sediment | place: USA: Wyoming | collected...
GCGCTATCTGCGGCAAGGGAACCACATTCGGACGCAACATCCGCCACAAGCACGCCGGACGGTGGGAGCGGCGAGCGCCCAAGACCAATCGCGTCTTCCGGGCCAACATCCAGAAGCGCACGATGACCATCGAGGGCCGCCCGGTGCGGATCGCCATCTGCACCCGCTGCCTGCGCACCCAGCTCAAGACAGCGATCTAGTCCTCACCCTCGCCAATCGAAAACGCCCTGGCAGAAGCCCAGGGCGTTCGTCTGCAGAACGAAGTCGACCCCTAGCCCGGCCTCACCCTGCGCACGCTCTCCTCGATGCGCGCCATCGCTGCCGCCACGCCCTCCGCCTGCCGAAACACGGCCGTGCCCGCCACCAGCACTCGCGCCCCCGCCTCCACCACCAGCGGCGCCGTCTCCGCCGTGATGCCGCCGTCCACCTCCAACTCGGCCGCCAGGCCCTGCTCGTCCAGCATCCGCCGCAGCCGCCGGATCTTGGGCAGAACGCTAGAGAGGAACGCCTGGCCGCCCCAGCCGGGGTTCACCGTCATCAGCAGCACCAGGTCCACGTCCGCCAGCACCTCCTCGATGAGACAGAGCGGGCTGGCCGGATTGAGGGAGACGCCGCTGCGCACGCCCAAGCCCTTGATCATCTGCACGAGGCGATGGACGTGCGGGCCAGCCTCTGGGTGGACCGTGAGGATGCTGGCCCCCGCCTGGGCGAAAGCCTCGATGTGCCGCTCCGGCTCCTCGATCATCAGGTGAACGTCCAGAGGCAGGTCAGTCGCCCGCCGCAGGGCCTCCACCACCGGCGGCCCAACGGTGATGTTGGGCACGAAGTGGCCGTCCATGACATCGACGTGGATGTAGTCGGCGCCGGCGGCCGCAGCCTCCCGGGCCTGCTCGCCCAGGCGGGCGTAGTCAGCCGCGAGGATGGATGGCGCCAGCTTGATGCCGTTGATCATTGCCTTCCGCCTTCCAGTCGCCGGCGGGCGCGCTTCAGCGCCGCCGCCACCTGCCGCGACGACGTCCCGCCGGGCACGTCCCTGGCCTCGATGGCCGAGCGCACGTCCAGCTTCAGCACGCCTTCATCGAACAGCGGCGAGAAGCGGCGGTACTCCGCCAGGGTGAGCTGCGAGAGGCCCTTGCCCTGCTCGTCGGCGTATCTGACAAGCTGCCCGACCACGCCATGCGCCTCGCGGAAGGGCAGGCCCTGGCGCACCAGGTAGTCGGCGACGTCGGTGGCCAGAGTGTGGCTCTCGCTGGCTGCCGCCTGCATCCGCTCGGCGTTCACGCGAATGCCCGGGAGCATGGCGGCCACCACATCCAGGGTGGCGAGAAGGGTGTCGGCGCTGTCGAACAGGCCGGCCTTGTCCTCCTGCAGGTCGAGGCAGTAGGCCAGGGGCAGGCCCTTGAGCACCGTCAGAATCGACAGGAGGTTGCCGTACACTCGGCCCGTCTTGGCGCGGGCCAGCTCGGCCACATCGGGGTTGCGCTTCTGGGGCATGATACTGGAGCCGCCGGCGAAGGCCTCGTCTATCTGGATGAAGCCGAACTCGGCGCTGGACCACAGCACCAGCTCCTCGGCCAGGCGCGACACGTGCATCATGCTCAGCGCCGCCGCCGCCTGGAACTCGACCACGCAGTCGCGGTCGGAGACGGCGTCCAGGCTGTTGTCGCTGATCCGGCTGAAGCCCAGCTCGCGCGCCACGAACTGACGGTCGATGGCGTAGGGCACGCCAGCCAGGGCGCCGGCGCCCAGGGGCAGGACATCGGCTCGCCGGAGGCAGTCCTGGAAGCGTCCGACGTCGCGGTCGAACATCTCGAAGTAGGCGAGCAGGTGGTGGGCGAAGAGCAGCGGCTGGGCCCGCTGGAGGTGGGTGTAGCCGGGCATGATCACCTGGCGATTGGCCTCCGCCAGGTCGAGAAACGCCCCCTGGAGGCGACGCAGGGCGGCCAGCACGCCGCCGATGGCGTCCTTCAGGTAGAGGCGCAGGTCGGTGGCCACCTGGTCGTTGCGGGAGCGAGCGGTGTGCAGGCGGTCGGCGGGCAGGCCGATCTTCTGGCGCAGGCGGGCCTCGATGTTCATGTGGATGTCTTCCAGCTCGCGCCTGAACTCGAACCGGCCGGCCTCGATCTCCTCGCCTATCTCCGCCAGCCCACGCACGATGGCCTCGCCGTCCTCTTGGGGGATGATGCCCTGCTTGGCCAGCATGCGGGCGTGGGCGATGGAGCCGGCGATGTCGTACGGCCACAGCCGCCGGTCGACGTCGATGGCGGCGGTGAAGGCCTCGGCCCGCGGGTCGGTGGCCTTGGCGAAGCGGGCAGCCCAAACCTTGTCGGACTTCTTCTTAGCCATGATTGAGAACGGGCAACTGGGTCATCTCCCAGAGATTATCAATGATGTAGTCGGGGGCGATCTCGCCCTCCACGTCCAGCTTGTCGGCGCCGACTTCCGTGGGCTCGTCCAGGGGCGGACGCTTCCAGACAGCGACCATGCCCAGGGCCTTGGCCCCGGCCACGTCGCAGCGCAGCGAGTCGCCCACCATCACCGTCTCCTCGGCCGCCACCGCCAGGGCGTCCAGCGCGTGCTGGAAGATCCTGGGGTGTGGCTTCAGGTAGCCCACGTTCGAGGAGATGGTCACCTCCTGCAAGTAGCCGTCGAGGCCGTATTCCGCCAGCTCGGCCATGAAGCGCGGCCCGCCGAAGGCGCGGTCGGTGACGGCGCCCAGCTTCAGGCCATGCTCCTGGAGCCAGCGCAGGGTATCGAGGGCGTCGGGGAAGAGGGTGCGCCCGAAGAACCGACCGCCCAAGTTCCAGGCGTCCCACAGCTCGAGCGTCTGCTCCTCGGTCAGGCGCAGGCCGAAGCTCCCCGCTATCTCGGCGCACAGGTCCAGATAGTCGGGGCTCACGTAGTCGGTGCGATAGGCCTCCCCCGTCTCCCGCCCCACCGCCACGCGGATGTCGCGGCCCAGGAAGAAGAGCGGTCCCTCCGGCTCGATGCCCCAGCGGCGCAGGAGGGCGTTGATGCGGCGCACCGTCTCCTCCCGCACGAGGATGTGCGGCGGCATGCTGGGGAAGTGCCACAGCGTATCGCCGAGATCGAAGAGGACAGCTTTGATGGCCATAGCCGAAACTATTTGCCCTCCTCCTCCAGCATCTGGGCACGCGCCTGCACCCGCACCGGCAGGCCCCAGATGTGGATGAAGCCCGGCGCCGCGCTCTGATCGTACACGTCGCCCTTATCATACGTGGCCAGGGAGAAATCATACAAGCTCTTGGGCGACTTGCGCCCCACCACCATCGCCGTGCCCTTGTGCAGCCGCATTCGTATAGTGCCGGTCACGTGCCGCTGGGTGCTCTGGACGTAGGCCGCCAGGTCCTGATGGTGGGCGGTGAACCACAGGCCGTTGTAGATGAGGTCGGCGTACTCCTGGGCGATGCGCTCCTTCAAGCGCACCTGCGGCTTGGACAGCGTCATCTGTTCCAAGCCCTCGTGGGCCTTGAGCAACGTCACCGCCGCCGGCGCTTCGTATATCTCCCGCGACTTGATGCCCACCAGCCGATTCTCCAGATGGTCGATGCGGCCGACGCCGTGCTCGCCCGCTATCTCGTGCAGGCGGGTTACCAGCGACACGCCATCGAGCTCGCGGCCGTCCAGGGCCACCGGCATCCCCCTCTCGAAGCCGATCTCCACGTAGGCCGGCTTGTCGGGCGCCGCGGCCACCGACTTCGTCCACTCGAACACGTCCTCCGGCGGCTCGACCCAGGGGTCTTCCAGGACGCCGCACTCGATGCTGCGTCCCCACAGGTTCTCGTCGATGGAGTAGGGGCTCTCCTTGGTCACCGGTACTGGGATGTTGTGCTGCTGGGCATAGGCGATCTCGTCCTCGCGGGTCATCCCCCACTCGCGCACGGGGGCGACGATACGCAGGTCGGGAGCGAGCGCCTGCACGCTGACGTCGAAGCGCACCTGGTCGTTCCCCTTGCCGGTCGAGCCGTGGCCGACGGCGGTGGCCCCCTCCTGACGGGCGGTCTCCACCAGCAGCTTGGCGATCAGCGGCCGCCCCAGGGCGGTGGCCAGCGGGTACTGCCTCTCATAGACGGCGCCAGCGGCCAGGGCGGGGAAGGCGAAGTGGCGGACGAACGTCTCCTGGGCATCGGCCCAGCGGAAAGCGACGCCCCCCGCGGCCAGCGCCCGGCTGTGCAGCGTCTCGCGATCCTTCTGCATGCCCACGTCCACGGTCAGGCAGACGACGTCGTAGCCCCGCTCTTCCTTCAGCCAGCGCACGGCCACAGATGTGTCCAGGCCGCCGGAATAGGCAAGAATAAGCTTCTCAGGCATCTCTCTCCCTCTCTTCTTCCTCCAACTTTGCCAGCACCCTATCGATGGTCTCCACCGCCCGGTCCAGCTCCTCCTCGCTCACCACCAGGGGCGGCATGAGTCGCAGGGCAGTCGGCTTCACGTTGTTGACGATGAGTCCCTCTTCCAGGCACATCCCTACGGCTTGCTCGGCCAGCTCGCCGGCCAGCTCGATGGCCCACAACAGGCCGCGACCACGCACGTCGGTCACGATGGGATGGCGGTCGGCCAGGCTGCGCAGGCGGCGCTCCAAGTGCTGGCCCTTCCTGGCCACCTGACCGGGGATGTCATTGTCGATGATGTACTTCAGCACGCAATAGCCCACGTGGGTGCACAGGGGGTTGCCCCCAAAGGTGCTGCCGTGGTCGCCCGGCGCGAACGCGGCGCAGTGCTCCTTGGCCAGGAAGGCGCCAATGGGCACGCCGCCGGCCAGGCCCTTGGCCAAGGCCATGATATCGGGCTCGGCACCGCACTGCTGGTAGGCGAACAGGCTGCCCGTGCGGCCGATGCCCGTCTGAATCTCGTCCAGGATCAGCAGGATGCCCGCCTCATCGCACCAGACGCGCACCTGGCGCAGGTAGTCGTCTCGGGGGACGTTGACGCCGCCCTCGCCCTGGATGGGCTCCAGGAGGACGGCGCAGGTCTTGGCGCCGGTGGCCTTGCGGATGGCCTCCACGTCGTTGTAGGGCACGTGGACGAAGCCTGGAGGCAGAGGCGCGAAGGGCAGCTTGTACTTATCGGTGCCGCTGGCCGTGACGGTGGCCAGCGTTCGGCCGTGGAAGGCGTTGTCGGTGCAGATGACCTCGTAGGCGCCTTCCCTCTTCTCCTTGCCCCACTTGCGCGCCAGCTTGATGGCCCCCTCGATGGCCTCGGCACCGCTGTTGCAGAAGAAAACGCGATCCAGACAGCTATTCTCCACCAAGAGCTGGGCCAAGCGAAGCTGGGGGATGCTGTACACAAGGTTGGACACGTGCGCGAGGACGCCGGCCTGCTCGACCAGAGCCGACACGACCACGGGATGAGAGTGGCCCAGGCTTACGGAGGCGATCCCCGCAACGAAGTCCAGGTACTCCCGTCCCTGGTCATCCCAGACGCGCACGCCCTGACCCCGCACCAGGGTGACGGGCTGACGCTTGAAGGTCGAAAAGAGGTAGCGTTTCTCCAGTTGCTGCCAGTCGCTCATGGTTCCGCCTCGCCCGCAGCGATGGTCGTTCCCAGGAACCGACCTTGCTGAACTGCCGCCAGGAGGGCATGCGGCTGACGACCGTCGATGATAGCCGTGCGCGTGCGCCCCTGGCAGGCCCGCAGGCAGGCCTCCACCTTGGGGATCATGCCTCCGGAGACCGTCCCCTGGTCGATGAGGGCCGTCGCCTCCTGGCAGGACAGACGGGCCAGTGAGGCGCCGTCGCTGCCGCTGACGCCCGCCACGTCGGTCAGGAATACCAGCCACTGGGCGGCCAGGGCGAAGGCCATCTCGCCCGCCACCGTATCGGCGTTGATGTTCAGTATCTGGCTCTGGAGCCTCTGGTTCTCCCACAAGATGCCCAGGGGCGCGACGACAGGCAGGTAGCCCGCATCGAGTAGCCGTACAAGCATATCGCTATCCACCCGCTCGATCTGGCCAACGTATCCCAGCTCGGGATCTAGCTGGCGAACGCGGATCAGGCCGCCGTCGGCGCCCGAAAGGCCGATGGCCTGGCCGCCCAGGGCGCTGATGGACACCACCAGCTCCTTGTTGATCAGGCCAGCCAGCACCGCCACCACCACTTGCAGGGATTCAGCGTCGGTGACCCGCAGGCCGCGCACGAAGCGAGTGGGGGTAGCGCGAGAGTCCAGCCACTCGCTTATCGCGGCACCGCCGCCGTGCACCACAGCCGGACGCCAGCCCTCCCGTTGCAGCGCCACCAGGTCCTCCAGCGTGGTGTCGTGGCTGCCCAGGGTGCTGCCACCAATCTTGACCACAATGATCGGCGATTCGCTCATCTCACGTTGTGTAGGCGCTGTTCAGGCGCACGTACTCCTCGGTTATGTCACAGCCCCAGGCGGTGGCCGCCCCCTCGCCCAGGCCCAGCTCCAACCGAAGCTCCACCTCTGCCCCTGCCAGGGCAGCGCGAGCGGCCTTCTCATCGTAGTCCAGCGGACGGCCCCGCCGATAGAGGCAAACGCCGCCCAGGTGGAGAGTGGTCTTGTCCTCAGTCATGTCGGCGCCGCTGCCGCCCAGGGCAGCCAGGATGCGCCCCCAGTTGAGGTCCTCACCGTAGACCGCCGTCTTGACCAACAGCGAGCCAGCCACTCCCCGAGCCGCTCGACGGGCATCGGCGTCGCTGGCCGCTCCTTCCACCCGCACCTCGATCAGCTTGGTGGCCCCCTCGCCATCGCGGCAGATGGCCTTGGCCAGGTGAGTGCAAACCTGGGTCAGGGCCTCGCAGAAAGCCTCCGCCGCCGGATGCTCAGCAGTGAGCGGCTCCCCTGCCGCCAGGCCGTTGGCCAGCACCACCACAATGTCGTTGGTGCTGCTATCCCCATCGATGGTGATCATGTTGAACGAGGTATCCACTGCCCGCCGCAGGGCAGCGTCCAGGAAGTCCCGGCGAACGGGCGCGTCGGTGGTGAGAAAGCAGAGCATGGTCGCCAGGTTGGGATGGATCATCCCCGCCCCCTTGGCCACCCCACCCAGAGTATAGCGACGCCCCTGGCAATCGAAGCGAACGGCGATCTGCTTGGGTACGGTGTCGGTGGTCATGATAGCCAGGGACAAGTCGTCGCCTCCCTCGCTGGAAAGCACAATGTTGCCGATGCCCGCGCGAATCCTGTCCATGGGCAGGCAATTGCCGATGACGCCAGTGCTGGCCACCAGCACATCCTCGGGCGGGATGGCCAGCTTAGCAGCGGTCAGTTCAGCCATCTCGTAGGCTTGCCGCAGGCCCTCCTCGCCCGTGCAGGCGTTGGCGCAGCCACTATTGGCCACGATGGCCTGCGCCCGCCCGTTGGCCAGGTGCTTCTGGCAGAGGAGGATGGGCGCAGCCTTCACCAGATTGCTGGTGAAGACGCCGGCCGCCGCGCAGGCCTGCTGCGAGTAGAGGATGCCCAGGTCCAGCTTGTCGACGCCCTCTTTGATGCCCGCACGGACGGCGCCGGCCAGAAAGCCGCGAACGCTGGCGACGCCCCCCTGGGGAATGACTACAATCTCCGAACTCATCGTCGAGAGGTCCGGCCCGATCGGCTCACGGGTAGACAGCGGGCAGGTCGAGGCCGGCGGCCTCGGGGAAGCCCAGCATCAGGTTCATGTTCTGGATGGCCTGGCCGGCCGCTCCCTTCACCAGATTGTCGATGCAGCTCACCACCACCAGGCGGCCCGCTCGCCTGTCCACCATGGGATAGATCAGGCAAAGGTTGTTGCCCCAGGTGTGCTTGGTCTGAGGCGGCTCGGCGGTCACCCGCACGAACGGCTCATCCTTGTAGAAGTCCTCGTACAGGGCGTGTACCCCTGCCTTCGTTAGCGCCCGTCCGTCGGCCACGGGCGCGTAGCAGGTGGTGAGGATGCCGCGGGTCATGGGAACGAGATGCGGCTGAAAGGTGACCCGCAGCGAGGCCGCGGCCTTTGGCCACAGCCGCCCCAGCTCCTGGACTATCTCCGGCAGATGGCGATGGCCCTCCATAGCATAGGCCACCGCGCTCTCGTTGGCTTCGGCGTAGTGGTAGCTGAGCCCCAGGCTACGGCCCGCCCCCGATATGCCTGACTTGGCATCGATGATGACGTCAGGCTCGATGATCTCGCCCTTGACCGCCGGCGCAAGAGCCAGCAGCGCCCCAGTCGGGTAGCAGCCGGCGTTGGCCACCAGCCGCGCCTCCCGAATGGCCGAGCGGTTGAGCTCCGGCAGGCCGTAGACGGCCTTCGGCAGCAGCTCCGGCGCCGGGTGAGTTACTCCATACCAGCGCTGGTACTCGGCAGCGTCGCTCAGGCGGAAGTCAGCGCTTATGTCGACCAGCGGCAGGCGCTTGCGCACCAGCGGCACCAGCGCCTCGGCGCTGGCACCGTGTGGCAGGGCGGAGAAGACGAAGTCCACGTCGTCCAGCTCGCTGCTGACCTTCAGGTCCAGCGGCCAGAGGTGGGGAAAGACCTCCGCCAGCGGCTTGCCCGCCGCGCTGCGCCCGCTGACCGAGGTGACCTTCGCCTCCGGGTGCAGGTAGAGGAGACGGGCCAGCTCGGCGCCAGCGTAGCCGGTCACGTTGATGATGCCAACCCTGATCAACTTGCTCCCTCTCGCTGCTCTGGATGGCTAGAGTATACACAGGGGCAATAGGTGCGAGCAAGGAGCGAAGCAGACCCTTGCCATCGTGTACGCGAAAGGCTAGGATCGCCCCGACAGGAATGCGAGAGGAGGTCACTTAGTCATGGCCGTGTGGGAACTGATACGCGACGCAATGCAGTCCGCCCACGAGCGCGGGAGGGACTGGCTGCCCGTGGGCGAGATAACCAGGGAGGTCCACGCCATTGATCAGGCCGTGAATAGGGGAACCATTCATGCCTACGTCAGGTACCTCTGCATAAATGACCCTAGCAAGAAGCATTCGGCTGCACCGTTGTATCGGACCAATCCACTTTTCGTCACCGACGATCCGACCATGCACGGCAAGCGCTACCGCCTCCTCACAGAGGACGAGCGACTGGCTTTCCTCTCGAATCCCACGGATGACCTCGACAAATTCACCTACGCCCGGGTAGTGGACTTGCTGGGGTGCGGCCCCGAAGCTGGCGGGCGCCCGTCCCCTCCCTCGGGAGGCCGCAAAGAGGAGGCAGCCACGACGCCGCGTGCCCAGACGACTATAGCTGGACTGCTACGGGACGTGCTGCTCCTCATCCCTTGCTGCGCTGAGAAGCACGGCACGGGGCCATCACCGCAGACGATGCCGACGGCCCTGGCCGAAGAGCTCTCCACGTCTTCCCGCACCCTTCTCCAAGAAGGGCGTAAGCTTGCCTTCTCGCGTCCCGGCACATCACTGGATGTAGCTTCTCTGCTCCTTCCAGCAATAACGTGGTACACGGGTAGACCCTATTCTGTGCCAGGCTTCCACGAGGCCCTCAACAGGGCTCTCGAGCGCGGGTTACGGTGCCTCGTCATCTCTGGGGGGTACGGCCTTTTGAGGCTTGATGAGCCGATTCACAGCTACCAGGCGCAAATGGCCAGGACGCGCACCGTCTGGAGAGTTCGACTGCCTACGATACTCCGAGATTACGTGACAAGAAACGATGTCCGAAGAGTCTTCGGTGCCCTGTCCGCCGCCTACCATGACGCTATAGGACCCGGTCGATGGGGCCCGCTTGAGGCGGACACTTGGTGGTATGTCCCACGCTTCCGGCGCGGCATCGACGCCGGATCACCGATGCGCGAAGTGCCGTTAGCCGTAGGGCAGGCCGTCATCGACCTCGTCGAGCTGGACTTTGTGCCGGGGCCAGGCTGGCAACACCAATGAAGCGCAACAACGCCCGACGACAGAGAGACGCTTGCCATGACGCCTGAAGTCACGCCCGAGGAGGCCTGCGCGGCGCTCCACGAAGTTTTGGAGGCACTGCCTCGGCTCGTCTCCCCAGCCGAGGCGCCATTCGCAGACGGACTGTACTTCTTCTACGAGCAAGGGGAGGTCAGCGACCACGCGCCCAACGGCCGGATCGTCCGCGTAGGGAACCACCCAAGAAAACAGAGTGGGCTCGTAAGCCGTCTAAGGATGCACTACTCAGGCAGCAAGAACTCCAGCGTGTTCCGCAAGTTCCTTGGTGGGGCTCTCCTCAGAAGAGACGACCCCACGAGCTCCTGCTTGCTGCCCGGTCCAGGGAAGGGCCACTGGGAGAAGCAGGACGCCAAGACGTGCCCCCGTTGCAGGCCTACGGAGGCGCCAGTATCTGAGCTCCTTCGTCAGCGCTTCACGTTTCGCTGCTTGTGGGTGCCAGATATGACCGAGCGGAACGGACTAGAAGCTCTTCTAGTGGCCACGCTGGCCGCCTGCCAGGTGTGCGGTGCCTCCCCCTCCTGGCTTGGGCTGTACGCGTACAGCGAGAAGGTTCGTGCATCCGGACTTTGGAACAGTCAGTACGTCGGCGACCCTACGATCGACCAGCTAACCCTCGGGCGTCTTCAAGAGCTTGCATCCGGCTCGCTTGAGCTCTTCGGCCGCTTGAAGAAGAACATGTAGCTGGAAACCTGGGAGGCGCCGGGCCCGCCTGCCCAGGACTCCCCGCTGAAAGTGCTGACGAAGGGCTGCACCGATACCAGTTCCCATCCCTCTCTCCCGGCCTTCTCCACCCCATCCGCCCCCTCCCACCGGCCCTCCACGACCGTCCTCCCTTCTTGCTTCCTTCTCGCCAGAGGCACCCAGAGCACCAGCAACCACTTGTACTCCCATTCCTGCATCTTGTCCCCCTACCGCGCCAGCCTGTACAGCCCCTGGGCGCGAGCCAGCTCCACGGCCTCCTGATATTCCTCGGCGCTGATCCGCCGTGACAGCTCAGGGTAGCTTTGGGCCTTGTTCTCCGGCCGGTACTGGGCCATCACGTTCACGTAGGAGTGCACCGATAGCTCCTGAGCAATGAAGCGCATCACCTCGGCCGTGCCCGCCAAGCGCTCGGGCAGCACCAGATGGCGGATGATCAGCCCCCGCACGGCCACGCCGTCCTCGGTCACCAGGTCACCCACTTGGCGGTGCATCTCCTTCAGCGCCGCCCGCGCGACCGGATAGTAGTCCTTCACCAGCGAGTACTTGCGGGCGAACGCCTCGTCCGCGTACTTGATGTCGGGCATGTAGATATCGAAGATGCCGTCCAGCAGGCGCAGCGCCTCCAGGGAGTCGTAGCCGCCGCTGTTGTACACCAGCGGCAGGCGCAGGCCGCCCGCGACGGCATACGGGAGGGCAGCCAGGATCTGGGGCACGTAGATGGTGGGCGACACGAAGTTGATGTTGTGGCAGCCCAGGGCCTGAAGCTCGAGCATCGCCCCTGCCAGTTGCTCGTCGGTCACCTCGCGTCCCCGGCGGGTCTGGGAGATCTCCCAGTTCTGGCAGAAGACGCAGGCCAGATTGCAGGACGCCAGGAAGATGGTGCCCGAGCCGCCGACCCCCACCAGCGGCGGCTCCTCGCCGAAGTGGGGGCTGAAGGACGACACCAGCGCCCGCACGCCCACCCGGCAGAAGCCCCGCTTGTCGTCCTGGCGGCGATCCACCTTGCAGGACCTTGGGCAGACGCGGCAGGGGCTGGCCATCAGCTCCCACGCCTGCTCGCCGCGCTGGCGGAGCTCCTGGGGCGAAAGCTTCAGGTAGGATGGCCTGTGCAGAATCGTTCTCCCCATCACAGCCAATATAGCATTGGCCACCACCTCAGAGCACCGCCGAAGGGCACCCGTGGGCCAGCACGCACTGGGGGCACAGCGGCCTCTGAGCCTTGCAGATGCGCCGCCCATGCTTGATGAGGCTCATGTGGAAGGGGTAGACCTCTTCGGGGGCCAGCATGCCCTCCAGCAGTTCGTGGGCAGCCGCTGCCCCCACGCCAGGTGGCACCAGTCCCAGGCGCCTGGCGACGCGATAGACGTGGGTGTCCACCGGCAGGGCCGGGCGGCCCAGGGCGAACAGCAGGACGCAGGCGGCGGTCTTGGGCCCCACCCCCGGCAGGGAGCGGAGCCAGGCCTTGGCCTCCGCCAAGGGCATCTCCGCCAGGAATGACAGGTCGAAGGAGCCCAGGCGGGCCCACACCTCCTCCACGCTCGCCTTGATGCGCGGCGCCTTCACGCGGGCCAGGCCGCCCACGTGGATGGCCTCCGCGATGGCCGTCGGGTCGGCGCCCAGAAGCGCCTCCCAGGTGGGGAAGCGAACCAGCAGGCGAGCGAAGGCGCGGCCGGAGTTGGTGTCGGAGGTGTTCTGGGAGAGGATGGTGCCGACGAGCTCGCTCATGGGATCGCTGCGTGGCCGCCAGCGAAGCTCCCCGTACTCCTGGCGCAGAAGGTCGATAATCTCCCTGGGCGTCAGCACCGAGGCCCTCGACTCGATTCTAGCACAGCCGCCCTTGTGGTGGCCGAAAGAGGAACCGTATACTGATTGTGTCCGTATTGAGGGGAGGTCTATGACCAGGAAAGAGATCCGCCTGACGGAGCTCGCTTCCTGCGCGGGTTGAGCAGGCAAGGCTGGGCCGGAAGCCCTGGCGCAGGTCCTGCGCCAGCTCAATGACGTGCTAGCGGGCGCCCACCTGCCCAACCTGCTGGTAGGGCTGGATGCTCGCGACGACGCCACCGTCTATCGCTTGAACGACAAGCAGGCGGTGGTGCTAACGGTGGATTTTTTTGCCCCGCTCGTCGATGACCCCTACTCCTACGGCGCCATCGCCGCCGCCAACGCCATGAGCGACGTCTATGCCATGGGCGGCGAGGTGCTCCTGGCCCTCAACGTGGCCGCCTTCCCCGACGACCTGGGCCAGGACATCGTCGCCGATATCCTGCGGGGCGGCGCCGACAAGGTATTCGAGGCTGGCGGCATCATCGCCGGTGGCCACACCATGATCGACAAAGAACCCAAGTATGGCCTGTGCGTCCTGGGCCTCGTCCACCCCCAGCGGGTCTTCACCAAGAACGGCACCCGCCCCGGCGATGCCCTCTATCTCAGCAAGAAGTTGGGTACGGGCATCATTACCACCGCCGCCATGATGGACATCGCCGCCCCTCACCACCTGGAGGCGGCCATCGAGAGCATGGCTCGCCTCAACCGTCACCCATCGCACATCGTGCGCGAGGTGGGTGCCCACGCCCTCACCGATGTCACCGGCTTTGGCCTGCTGGGCCACGCCTTCGAGATGGCCGAGGCCAGCGGCGTGGCCTTTCACATCGAGGCGAGCCGCGTCCCCATCCTGGAGGGTGCCCTGGAGTACGTCGCTCAGGGCGCCATCACCGGCGGCGAGTCACGCAATCGCCATGCCTGGCAGGAGAAGACAACCTTCCAGGACGACATCGCCGACGAGATGGCCTCCGTCCTCTTCGACCCTCAGACGTCGGGCGGCCTGCTTGTCGCCGCTTCGCCGGAGCAAGGGCGTGAGCTTGAGCGGCAGTTCTCCCTGAGCCATCTCGGCCTCTGGCGCATCGGCGAGGTGGTCGAAGGGCAGGGCATCACGGTGGTGCGCTAGCGGCACCCCTCCCTCAGCAGGGCGACCATGCCCATCACGCCAGCGTAGTCCTCTAGCTCAGTCATCTTTAGCTGCACCGCCTTCAGGGCCTCCCGCATGGCCCGGGCTTCCATCTCGGCCCTGGCAGGCGCCAGCAGGAGGTCACCCACCTTGGCTAGGCCGCCGCCGATGATGATGACCTCGGGGTTGAAGATGTTCACGTAGCTGGCGAGCCCCACGCCCAGATAGTACCCCGCTCGCTGGACGATGCCCTGGCAGGCGATGTCGCCCTGGTCGGCAGCGCGCGAGACGGTCCCGGCGGTGAGATCATCTTCCTCCTGAGCCAGCCTGGCCAACAGGGCCGATCCCCCTTGGGCGACGAGCTCCTCTCCGCGGGCGGCGATGGCCGTGCCGGAAGCGAGGGCCTCCAGGCAACCGCGATTACCGCAGCCGCACAGCGGGCCTTCCGGCTCGATGGTCATGTGGCCGAGCTCGCCCGCGACCCCCGTTGCCCCCCGGTAGAGCCTGCCGCCGATGATGAGCCCGCCACCGACGCCGGTGCTCACGGTCATGTAGATCAGGTGGCGACAGCCGCGTCCCGCCCCGTAGACGTGCTCGCCCAGGGCGGCGGCGTTGGCATCGTTCTCCAGACGGGCGGGGACGCCCAGCCTCTCCTCCAGGTATCGACAGATGGGGACGTCGCGCCAGCCCGGAAGGTTGGGAGCGCTGGAGAGCACCCCAGCGTCGATGTCGCAGGGGCCGGGGGAGCATATGCCCACCGCCGCCAGGTCGCCCTGCCGCAGGCCAGCCTTGGCCAGCGCACCCTCCAGGGAGCCGACGATGCGCTCCAGGACCGCGTCCGGCCCTGCCTCAGCATCGGTGGGTCGCCTATCCTCCCCCAGGCGGCGGCCGTCGCCCTGGGCGACGACCGAGAGGATCTTGCTGCCGCCCAGATCCACTGCCCCCAGGTATCTCTTCCTCTCCGGTGCTCCTGTCATAGCCGCTCCGAGCGCCAATGGGGCCGGTTTGGCCGGCCCCATTCCTATTACACCGCATTCAGCACAACCGCTAGTACATCTCGGAGGGCACGTGCGGCTGCTCCTTCTTCTCGGGGATCTCCGCTACCAGGCAGTTGGTGGTCAGCACCATGCCGGCGATGCTCACCGCGTTCTCCAGAGCGGCCCGGCTCACCTTGGCCGGGTCGACGATGCCCCGCTCGATCATATTGCAGAACTCGTCGCGCTCGGCATCGTAGCCCTCGTTCGCGGGCAAAGCCCTCACCTGGTTGACGATAACCGAGCCATCCTGGCCGGCGTTGGTGGCGATGCGCCTCGTGGGCTCCTCCAGAGCGCGCCGCAAGATGCTGACGCCGGTGACCTCGTCGCCCGCCAGCTTCAACTCGTCCAGGGCCGCCTGAGCGTTGAGGTAGGCCACACCGCCGCCAGCCACCAGCCCTTCCTCCACAGCAGCGCGGGTAGCCGAGACAGCGTCCTCCACCCGATGCTTCTTCTCCTTGAGCTCCGTCTCGGTGACAGCGCCCACCTTGACCACCGCCACCTTGCCCGCCAGCTTGCCCAGGCGCTCCTGCAGCTTCTCTCGATCCCAGTCGGAGGTGCTCAGGTCGATGGCCGTCTTCACCGCCTTGGCCCGACCCTCGATGGCCTCAAGGGTGCCCTTGCCTTCGATGATGGTGGTCTCCTCTTTGGTTACCACCACCCGGCGGGCGCGGCCCAGGTCGGCGATGGTCACGGTATCGAGGCGGCGACCTACCTCCTCGCTGATCACCTCGCCACCGATAACGACGGCAAGGTCGCCCAGGTTGTCCTTGCGCCGGTCGCCGAAGCCCGGCGCCTTGACAGCGCAGACGTTGAGGGTGCCCCGCAGCTTGTTCACCGCCAGGGTGGCCAGAGCCTCGCCATCGCAGTCCTCGCAGATGATCAGCAGGTCCTTGCTGGCTGCCTCCACTATCTTCTCCAGCGCGGGCAGGATGTCGTTCACCGCCGATATCTTCTTGTCGGTGATGAGGATGTAGGGGTCCTCGATGACCGCCTCCATACGCTCGGGGTTGGTAACGAAGTAGGGGCTGATGTAGCCGCGGTCGAATGCCATCCCCTCCACATACTCGACCTCGGTGGCGATGCCCTTGGACTCCTCGACGCTGATGACGCCATCCTTGCCTACCCTCTCCATCACCTCGCCGATGAGGTCGCCGATGGACGCATCCATGGCCGAGATGGCGGCGATCTGCGCCATCTGCTGGCGAGTCTCGACGGGGGTGGCGCTTTTCTTGATCGCCTCCACCGCCGCCCCGCAGGCCTTCTCTATGCCCCGCTTGATAG
>Ga0315279_10005809_pt1 | contig 15822 bp, 6 predicted proteins | sample YL17G06_20_MG_FD_203694 | JGI IMG/M metagenome (GOLD analysis project Ga0315279, IMG submission 203694) | Sediment microbial communities from Yellowstone Lake, YNP, Wyoming, USA - YL17G06_20 | ecosystem: Environmental > Aquatic > Freshwater > Lake > Sediment | place: USA: Wyoming | collected...
CGTCCAAGTGGATCCCGTTCCGTACCAGGCAATTGTCAAGCATGTCCGAGACCATAGAAAAGCCCACCACAATGTGTAGGGGGTACTTGAGTCAAGTAAATACCCCCTTTTCAATTTTTATGCGCGCCCACACGCCGGGTGTTAAACTGTTGGCGGTATTGCTGCCGCTTTTGGTCGTCGGGATATTTTTCATCCGGCCCATAAGGATAATTGCTCATCGAATGAAAAGGAAGCGGCTCCACGGTATCGGGATACGCTGAGTAGAGGTCCATATCCTTGCAGAAGCTGTCGGTTTTAAGAATAAACGTCCGACGGTATCCTGCCCGGATCGGGCCGAAGGCGCTGGCGGAAAAACGCAGCGTAAGCTCCTCGCCCCGGCCCATAATCACATAGCGGTCGTCCGCCTCAGAAAGAAGCTCTTCTACCTGCCCATAGCGGGTGTAGTCGCCCTGCATAGTTTTCCATGGCACCGCCCGGTCGATGTTGTCGTAGTCGTAAAGATGCGGCTGACGACCATCGGGAGAATATTCTCGCGGATAACCCAGAAAGTGGAGGTCTGCACTTTCGACTGGCACTTCTTGTACTATTAGCCCCCGCCTATCGGCGTGGGTACCCAGGCCAGTGGCCGGGGCTAAAATAAAGTCAAGTATGGGCGCTATGAAAATGCGGTCCCAAAAAAGCTCCATGTTACTGCTGATGCGAATACGCTGATCGCCCGGCAGCACTTTTCCGGTTACATCCAGCGTCATCATGTGCTGGATGCCGCCTGGGTATCCCACTTCGTGGAAAAGTTCTACCCATACGCCGTCGCGAAGAACGTCGATGCTCGGCGGATGCACACGCAAACCCGCCTGGCTGGCGGCAAAGTTTGTGGCGGAGTAAGGGTACTCGACCCATCCATAAAGAAACAGCACCAGTCGTGATTGCGACGGGACTGCTGCCAGACGCTCTGCGAAATCAAGCTCAACGAAGTGGTCTTTGGCAAATCCCACAAAACGCCCGTCAAGATCAGTCGCGCCGGCATAACGCCGATCAATCGCACTTATTTCCTTCGTGACATCGACGCCGCGATGGTCAATGGCCCGCACCGGCTCAATAATATCCTTGAAACAAAATAGCTCAAAAGGCGGCGGCGGAGCGTTAACAGCCATCATCTCATTGGGATAAACTTGCGTCCCTGCTGGATGGTCAACCGCTATTAACTTAGCCTCATCGAAGTAGACCGCTTCCTCTATAGGCTCCAGCACCTGAAAGACATATTCGCCATCGCGAGCCGGAAGATTAGGAATCGGTATATACTCCGTGGGGTCGGGCTTGGAATACACGCCTGGCGCCGTCAGGTAGCCGATGCCCCCCATACCTCCGAAGTCGGATACGAACTCAAAGTGCGAGCCGTCCCAGGCAAAAAGGTGTGGGCAGGAAGAGGTCTTACGCGCCAACTCGGTGATTGTGATGACCTGATCGGCAGGAAGCTCCAGCTCGGCCTGCAGGACGGCATCGGGCCACATTATGCGCAGCCAATCTACGCTGGCGTACTGGCCTAAGCCGGCGTGAATCCGGTAGGGCGGCATCGCTGCCGGCCCTGACGGTACTCCTACTACATACTGCTGGAAGATGTTGCCGGTTTTGATCTCTACGCGAGCACCGATGCCCGAATTGTTTGAGCGGGATTTTCTGTCCTGGCCGCGAGTGCCGAGAAGGTCAATTTCAATCCAATGTCCGCCCGGCGTTGCATTCTCAATTAGGACCGGTTTTTCGCCGGCTGCCGCTAGAAGGATATCGCATCTTCCGTCGCCGGTAAAGTCGGCCACCACGCAACTGGCATTTCCGTTGGTGTTGATGGCAGCCAGAAGATTTCCAGGGTCGAGTTCAAGCGCATTAATAAAACGGTTTCGAGGCCAATCGTTTATCAATAGCGCAGGCCCGCGGCTGCCGTCACGCCTGTAAGCGTCGGCAATCACGATATCCAGGTCGCCGTCATTATCCATATCTGCAAACTGGCCGCCCGTACCGCCGAGCCGACCGCAGCTATCTGCAAAGGTCTGGTCACGGGCAAAACGAAAGCCGCCCTCATTCAAGAAAAGGTATAGCCCTTTATCTGTAGAGACCAGAAGGTCACGGTCTCCGTCCTTGTCGGGATCGCCGGAGGTAGCGCTGAATACGCCCGTTACCGAGAGCCCGGTTTTGTCCGCATCGAGTATGTGATACTGCCAGGCACGGTCGTTCACCCAGCCGAGGGGCTCACCACTGGCAGGGAAAATCACTAAATCCAGATCGCGGTCGTTGTCGAAGTCATCATATACAACTGCTGCAATGGCGGTTTCTTCCAGACGTAGGCCGAGCTTTTCAGCAATGTCAGTGAAGGAGCCATCGCTATTATTGTTGTAGACGCTCCCGCCGATTAGCCCCCGGACCTGTGCCGGGGGCGAGCCCTGCCCACATCCCTCGACTTCGCTCAGGACAGGGGTGGCAGGGCTAAACAGAGAAGGGCCGGTGCGAAATGCCAGGAAATCCAGGTCGCCGTCACTGTCGAGGTCAACAAGCCTTGCGCAGCAAGTGATGCCCGGCTCTTTCTGAATTCTGAATTCTGAATTCTGAATTCCGAACTTGCCCTTGCCGTCGTTTTCAAAATAAAGGTCGGGGCCAGCGCAACCCAGCCAGAGATCAAGATCCCCATCATTATCCACGTCACCGAAGCAGGGCGAAATGCCCTGCTGGGCTATAGTTGTATGGTGCGAGAATTCGCCCGTGCCGTTGTTGAGCCACAGAGACGTGCTGCCGTTCTCCCCGATGGCAGTAATAAGCAGGTCGATATCGCCGTCCCCATCCACATCGCCGGCGGCAAGCCCGGGAAGACCGCCTAAAGCGGAGTTTTTAGTTTTGAGTTCCCTCGGCTTCGCTCGGCACAGGTTTGAGTCTTGAGTTTTCGGGGGGAACGACTTCACTTCGGGCGAAAAAAGAATACGCCGTGGCGAAGGCTGGCCTTCGGGCCGCTCTCTTACGGTCACGGCTCTGGGCTGTTCGTCCTGCGCCATATAGTATTTGCCCACCGTTCCGTAGGTCTTCAGGACGGTGAAACTGCCGCCGGTGAGTTCTGCCTCGTTGAGTTTCTTGAAGCGTTCAAAAAGAGGCAATGCCTTTTCGCGTTGCTTGGTGTGCTGATACTGGCCGGCAAGCCGATATATCGCCGAGATAAAGCCCGGATCGAGTGCAACAACCTCCTCCAGCATCCGCGTGCCTTCTTCATTACGACCAACGCTCAATAGGGCTTCTGCGTATTTGTACGCGACGTGAGGATCGGCAGCATCATCCTGATGCACTGCCTGGAAGCATTCCAGTGCCTTCTCGTTCTGCCCGAAATGCTGCCAGTAAAGCCCCAGGCAAAAGCGCGCATGGATGTGATTGGGGTCGGACTGTAAAACGGCTTCAAACGCCTCTCGGGCATTTTTTAGATAATCTTTGCCGCCGGGCGTTTCCTGCAGATTAAAGTAAGCCAGGCCCAGGTTAAACCGCGCCGCGTTCCAATCCGGTGCAAGTGCCAACACCGTCTCGAAGGCCTTCGCTGTTTCGGCGTATTTGTACTGCTCAAGCAGAGCCACCCCTTTGTTGAATTCCGCCTGTGCCCTGCCTACCGATGGACGAAGGACGAGCGACCCCCGCTGTTGCGGGGGCAGGCTTGCCCCTGCGGAGGCAGGGGGACGACACGAGCTGCAGTTTACAAGTGCAGCCATCAGCAGAAAAAAGCACACCACTTGGTGATTTGCGATGGTTCGACTTGGCTCACCACAAGTTTGCGGTTTGCGATTTCCCATTCGCCCCAGAATAGTCCGGCTGATAATTCCTGTCAAGGGCGACCCCGCCATAGTGATGGCGGGGTTAACTGGTTAACCCCACCTTCACCACGGTGGGGTCAGTTAGCGGACAATCAGGCTGATAATCCACAGGGCAACACCGGCGGCGATGCCCTCAAGGAGAGTTCCCAGTGTTTGCAGCTTGTAGCCCTGCTTGACGCTCATTTTGGATAGGCCGGTGACTACCCAGAAGTAGCTATCGTTTGCATGGCTTACGACCATAGACCCAGCTCCTATCGCCACCACCGTTAGCGCCCTACCTGTGGGATCAGCCAAACCAAGCGATTCGATTAGCGGCGCCATGGCGCCGGCGGTTGCGATGATAGCGACGGTCGATGAACCCTGTGCGGTCTTCAGTGCCGCTGCCATAAGGAAAGGTAAGGCGACGCTGAAGTTCTTACTGCCGAGCCGTTCAGCCACAACTTCGGAAAGGCCGGAGTCCTGCAGCACCTTGCCGAAGGCGCCGCCGCAGCCGGTAATTATGATGATGGCTGCAACAGCGAGCACCGCCTCGCCTACCCATCCCGACGGAGAAAACATATCGGCGGTGAGCTTCTTGGGCAGCAGAAAGGCGAGGAAAACGCCCGCGAGCAGCGCCACGACCGGCTGGCCGGCAAACTCGATAAAACCCGCCAGGCCGCCCCGGCCAAAAGGATGGTTCGGAAAGTCACTTACCGACCGCAACACAATCAATAGGATGGGCAGAAATATCGGAATCACCGACTTAAAGGCCGAAGGAGCTTGGGCCGAGAGATTATCTTTATCGGATTGCTCAGACGCCGTCGTCCAAAGCCGGACTTTGGCGTCGGACGATTCTGATTCAACCTTTATATCTACTTTGGCGGCAAACTTAATGCTAAATACCCAGGCGGCGGCGACGGCGAAAATACCGACAAATAGGCCCCACAAAATGACTAATCCCAGGTCGGCCTTGAGTATGCCGGCGGCGGCGACCGGCCCAGGCGTGGGCGGCACCATAGTATGCGTGGCGTACAGACCGAGGCTGAGAGCGATAGCGGTTGCCGCCAGCGAGGTTTTCGCCCTGGCGGACAATGATTTAGCCAGCGGCCAGAGGATGACAAAGCCGGCATCGCAAAACACAGGGATGCTCACTATGTAGCCGATTATACCCATCGCTAAAGGGACATTCTTATGGCCTACCAGTTGCAGGATTCTCTGAGCCAATTTGACTGCGCCGCCGGATTTTTCAAGAAATGTGCCGATGACCGACCCGGCCAGAATGACAATGCCGATGTAGCCAATGGTACCGCCGAAGCCGGCGTTGACCGATTCGACAACCTCTTGCGGCGACATCTTGCCGCAAAGCAGTCCGTAGCCAAAAGCTGCGATCAGCAGTGCCAGGAAGGGATGCAGTTTTAGTTTGGTCGTGGCGACAATAATAAAGATGATGGTCAGCAAAAGAAGGACTATCAACCACATTCTGCGAGATCTCCTACCGCAAAGACCCCCCCTGAAGGGGGGGGCTAATTAGCCCCACGTTCCACGTGGGGTGCCCATGCGGACGTCACTTATCCGGAAAGTACCGCTACCAGGACGCCTGCAGCAGCAACAAAAACTATCGGGCCCAACACCTTCAGCACGATTCTTAGAAGCGGCGCTTCAAAGTAGCTGGCTGAAAGTGCCAGGCACAGGTGCACCGGTGTAGCCAGAAGTCCGCAGACCAGGCCCGAAAACGCCAGCGTTTGAAGCCCGACTTTGGCCTGCTCACCTGCGCCGATAAAAGGGGCCAAAAACGGAAAGGTAATCGCCACGGTCGGCATTGTCACGCCCGTAAGATACGCAACAAGCAAGGGCAGGAAAAAAATGACAAAATGCTTCGGCACATTCATCTGAGATAAAAATTGTACTACCGCCGGAATTGCTGCCCCTGCCTCGAGGTTGAGCTTAAATAGTAAAGCTCCGAGTATCAAAAGCGCAAAGTCAGGCTCCAGCCCCGATCTGAATATCGACGCCCAGCGGTTCAAAGCGACCTTGTGAAAAAGCAGGAATACAAATATCGCCAGCAGCAGTCCGATTGCGGGCGGCATATCGATGGCGGCATAGAGCACCGCCACCAGCGCGATCGGCCAGAAAGCATGGGCAAAGCCACGCACATTTGCGACAAAACCGGTGCTTGAAGAGTCTTGCTGACTTCTGGGCGGGATAGCTGGAAGCAGCAAGAAGATAAGGCCGCCGAGTGTGCCCAGCAGCATAATGGCGATGTTGTGCGCAATAAGGGCAAGCGCGGATATGCCCAACATGCCCTGTATCAACGGCACGGCGGGGAAAAGCGGCCAGACCGTTTCCCACTGGTGACGGAAGAAGAAATTGATGGCTGCCAATCGTGTCCGGTCCACGCCGACGTGGTCGCCGAGGTCACGAACCATCGGCGCCGACAGCATTATTCCCCCCGGCGTGGGCAGTAGGCCCATCATCATAGGAATGACCGCCAGAGCAAAACGCCGACTTCTAAAAAGGCCCTGGAGCGCCGGGGTAAGCCGCTGCGAGACGCCCGTCTCTTTCATCGCCGTTCCCAGCACGTTTACGAGCATAACCAGCGCCGTCAGCGTGACCAAAAGATAGCCGGTTGTCTGGCTGAGAGGTTTGTTGTGCCATTCGTCAACCACGGTCCGGCAGAACTCGCCCGGCCTGACGCCCAGAAGTACAGCCAATCCGACCGCGGACAGAAGCATCGAGCGTCCAAGTTTGATGTTGCGCCGCAGAAGGACAACCAAAAGAGCCAGTGCCAAAGCCATAGCGATTAGGGCATACATTTACGCTCCCACAAAATAAGGCTCGATCCGGTCGGGCTATTGCTCGACGACCGCTTCTCTCTGAGCACCGTTTTTCAAGACGAACGAATTTTGGGCGACGGAAAGATGGTTCCCAATCAAAACAATGCCCTTGGTATTTTCACCTGCGATTTCGAGAAAGCTCCCGGTTCCTGGAAATGCGCTACAGCCGCGGATGAAAGCACCTTCTATGTTCTCCAGGCGAACAACCGGATCCCCGGCGTGAGGCTTTGTGGTTTTTATTCCGGATAGTTCCAGATTCCGGCAGTTTCGCAGGTCGAACGCCGGTCCTTTGTCGACATTTGACTGAACGTTCTGCAGGTCAAGGCCGGCCACACTGTCACAAACGAAACCTGCCGCTGTGTCGGCCACAATGTCGGCAATAGTCAGCCTGTGAACCGGCATTTCAGGCAGGCCGAAGATTTTCGCCATACAGGGCGACTTCTTGATGGTGAAATGGCTGATAGCGATATCGCGAAAAACCGGCGTCCGCGCCGAGACAGGCTCGGGATCGCTCTTTGTGTAAAAAGCCGTAATGGAGATGGGTTCTTTGACGTTTTCGACGACAAAGTTTGACAAACGGATGTTTTCCACGACTCCACCACGGCCTCGTGTGCTTTTGATACGGACCGCGCGGTCGGTTCCCACGCAGATGATGTTGCTGGCAGTGACATTGCGGACGCCTGCCGACATCTCGCTGCCGATGACGATCGCGCCGTGACCCTTGTACATCACGCAATTTGTGATGGCGACGTTCTCGGTTGGCCTGGCTTTAGCTCGGCCTTGCTCGTCCCGGCCTGATTTTAACGTGATGCAGTCGTCACCCGTGTCGATGAAGCAGTTGGAGATGCGCACATTCCGGCAGGATTCAGGATTTACGCCATCGGTATTGGGACTATTTTCAGGATTGATGATCGAGATGCCGTCGACGACCAGGTTTTCGCATCCTACAGGATGGATCGTCCAGGAAGGAGAATCAACGATTGTCACTGCCTGGATAAGAACGTTACGGCAGCGGTACAGGTTGATTACTCTCGGCCTGCCATACGTAAGAATCTGTTTTTCTCCTTTTTTTCTGCTGCTATCCTGGCGTAGTGCTTGCCACCACGGCTGTCCCTGGCCGTTCAGCGTTCCACGCCCTGTAATGGCGACGTTTTCGAGGTCGAGGCCCGTTATCAAGCTCGACCGTATTGTATCGTCCGATTGAATCTTCCAATCCGGTTTAATGGGTGGAAAATCATCGAAATTAGTGCTCGCCAGCAAGGTTGCGCCCTCTGCGATGTGCAGAGTGATATTACTTTTGAGGCGGATTGCGCCGGACAGGTATTTTCCTGCGGGAAAATGGATCGTACCGCCGCCCGCTGCTGCGCATGCGTCCACTGCTTTCTGGATGGCCTTGGTGGCGAGCGTTTTTCCATCGGCGACAGCACCGTAATCCAGCACATTGAAAAAACACGCAGTTTTCTGTGGTTGGGCGACCGCATCTTTATCCCTCGACGGGCTCACTCCGTTCGTTTGCTCGGGATGGTTCGACGCAACAGATGGTGAGCAAGGCAGATGGCTAAAAAACATCTGCCGCGTCGAACCACTGGCAATAGGCTGACACAGGGCAAAAAGAATTGATAAGATTGGCCCGTACCTGAGGCCTCGCGTCACGCCACTTTTCATGGGCATCTTCTCCCAGTTTAGCAAGATTGGCAATTGCAAATCGACTACGACTATTTTCATAGCATTTTCTCTCTGCTTTGCGAGATTGACAATTGAAAATTGACGATACAGATCGGATACACTTATCGAGCCCGTTATGTTCACTCGTGTCTTTTTCCTTGATTTGCTGCCCTGACAAACTATATACTGATATGGGATTTTGTTGATTTGGAGGAAGGAGTTTGAAGGTGTTGATGAAGACGCAAAGGCACAAAGTGGCAAAGGCACAAAGTACGTGTCTTGCTGTGTGCCTCTGTGCCCTTGTGTCTCTGTGCCTCTTTCCGGCAGTTTTGGCTAACGCCCAGCCATACCCCATCGGTGATTTGGATGGCGATAGAGACGTTGATTTGCAGGACCTGCAGATTCTCGCCGACCAATGGCTGGATGAGGCGTGCCCGGTGGCGGAATGTGAGGCCGACTTGAACGGCAGCAGTATCGTTGACTCGGCTGATTTTGCCCTATTGGCACAGAATTGGCTTGTGCAGACAACAACGCCTGTCATAAGCGAATTTATGGCCAGCAACGGCAGCAAACCTCCACCTAATCCATCCGGGCCTGGTGATCTGCTTGATGAGGACCAGGATTCTTCCGACTGGATAGAGATTTACAATCCAACCGACGGGCGATTCGATATTAGCCGCTGGTATCTGACCGACGATCGGAACGACCTATCTAAATGGGAATTCCCGGATGGTATCTGGCTTGAGCCGGGCGGGTTCCTGATTGTTTTTGCCTCGGGCAAGAACCGGGCAGTGGCAGGGTCCGAACTGCACACCAACTTCCAGCTTGACGCCGACTACCCTGAATATCTGGCGCTGGTGAAAAGCGATGGCGCCACAATAGCTCACGAATATGACTACCCGCAGCAGCTTACGAATATCTCTTATGGTCTGAGGCAATCCTCTAAAACCCTCGTCGCCAGCGGCGATACTGCTTCATATCATGTGCCGACAGCAATTGATGACGAAGCACAATGGACGGCAGTAACCTTCGATGATAGTAGCTGGGATACCGCAAGGACCGGCTTAGGTTTTGTCCAGGTACAGCCCGCGGTGATTGATGTTACTAATCCTGGAGATGTCGTCCAGGGTGTTCCGAACGATGGCGATTGGCCAAGTAATGAATCACCTCCCAACGCTATTGACGACAACGTCAATACGAAGTATCTGCATTTTAAGGGATATACAGGCACTACTGGTTTCCGGGTCTCTCCATCAGTTGGCGGGAGTATTGTTACCGGACTGACTTTCACCACGGCGAATGATGTGCCGCAGCGCGATCCGACCAAGTTTGCGCTGTATGGCTCGAATGTGAGCATAGATGGACCATATACATTGATTACCACCGGCCAAATCGTCGATTTCAGTCAACCAACTGCGTGGCCACGCAACACAAAGAACACAACGCCGATTTCGTTTGCTAATACGACACCATACAACCACTACCAAATTATATTCACGGCCATTAGAGACCCCGCATCTGTGGTTCATATGCAGATAGCGGAAGTCGAGTTTTCAGGTAGACCAGTCGGGTCAGCCGCTTCAAACATCCAAACACAGATGCAGAACATCAATTCCTCGCTGTGGTTGCGGCTAAAATTTGCTCTCTCTGCCGACCAGGTCGGGCTGTACGACTGTCTGACGCTGCAATTTAAGTACGAAGATGGACTTGTGGCTTATCTGAATGGTATTGAAGTAGCCAGACGCAATTTCAGTGGGTCACCGAACTGGAATTCCCGTGCAGACAGCGACCGCCCGAATGACTCCGCGAAAGACTTTGAGACAGTAGATATTTCTGCTTACATGGACCTATTGCGAGAGGGCACCAACGTGCTGGCAATTCACGCCCTGAACGATAAAGCCAGCGACGGGGATTTTTTGATCCTGCCTGAACTTATCGCTGCCAGCAGCATGGGCGTTCCGCAGTACTTCACACAAGCAACGCCGGGCAGATTCAATACCCCCGGCGCGATTGATGTGGTAGCAGATACCAAATTCAGCCGGGAGCGGGGTTTCTATGATACGCCATTTTTGGTCTCGATAACCACCGAAACAGAAGGGGCTACGATACATTACACCACAGACGGCAGTACGCCCACCGAAGTGCGCGGGCAACCGTACACAGGTCCGATTCCGATCCCCGCGAAAGCGGGGACCGCAACCACATGCCTGCGGGCAATGGCATTTAAGCCGGGCTGGATTCCCACCAACGTTGATACTCAAACGTACATCTTTCTGGCCGATGTAATTAGTCAGCCGGCCAATCCTGCTGGTTTTCCTGCCTCCTGGGGCAGCACGACCGCGGATTATGCAATGGATAGCCGCGTGGTTAATGACACGCGGTATAAGAACTTGATGAGAAGCTCGCTATTGTCGCTTCCGACCATCTCGATTGTAACAGACTTAAACAATCTATTTGGCGCCACCGGCATCTACGACAATTCAACCATAGCAGGCGTGGCCTGGGAACGACCGGCGTCCATCGAGTGGATCAATCCCGACGGCACAACAGGATTTCACGTCAACGCTGGGCTGCGTATCTACGGCGGCGACCCGTTCCGCGGAATGAGTCTGACGCGGAAGAAGTCCTTCCGTCTGCTCTTCAAACGCCAATACGGCCCCGCCAAGCTGGACTTCCCCATGTTCGACGCTGAGGATGCTGCTACGAGCTTTGACACCATTGTTCTTCGGGCTGGAGCAAACGACGGTTGGAACAACTGGACAGGCAGCGGGAACGGGCCGAACGTTCAGTATATTCTCGATGAGTTCATACGTCGCACACAGTTGGCTTTAGGCCAGGTTTCTCCTCACGGGACTTTTGTGCACCTGTACATCAACGGGCTTTACTGGGGCTTGTATAATCCGGTCGAACGGCCTATGTCGTCCTTCTGCGCCACTTATTACAGCGGCGACAAAGAGGAATGGGACGCCCTCAACTCCGGCACCCCGACAGGCGAGAGCAGCACCACCACCTGGAATGCGATGCTGAGTCAGGCCTCGGCGGGACTGTCGGACAATGTCTCCTACCAGAAAATCCAGGGCAACAACCCTGATGGTACGAGGAACCCTGCCTACGATGATCTTCTGGATATGGATAACTATATCGACTGGCTATTCTCCAACTTCTGGGGCGGCACAGCTGATTGGCCTTATCACAACTTCTACGTTGGCTGCCGCAGACCTCCCAATACTACCGGCTTTAAGTTCTTCGACTGGGACGCGGAATATGTTATTGTCATCGGCTCAAATCTCAATTCCAACGTAACAGGCGTGAGCGATAACGGAGCTCGGCCGTACGTTACTCTTAAACAGAACGGTGAATTCCGCTTGCTTTTCGGCGACCATGCTCACCGGCATTTATTCAACAATGGGCCAGCGACCTCAGCAGCGTCCTATGCACGTTATAAGGAACTCGCAGACAAGATTGAGCTTGCCATCATTGCCGAGTCGGCACGCTGGGGGGATATGGGACGCAGCAGCTCGCCGTTTACCCTGGCCGACTGGCAGGCCAGGCGTAACTATATCCTGGGCACATACATGCCGCAGCGTCCGGCTATCGTCTTGGGCCAGTTGCGAGCAGCGGGACTTTATCCCAGTGTTGATGCACCAGTCTTGCTTATAAATGGCGTGTCGAGCGGAAGCGGTCATGTCTCAACAGGTGGTATTCTCACGATGACAGCTCCGAAGGGCCAGATTCTTTATACGCTCGACGGCAATGACCCACGCGTACCCATGGTTCAGTCTAGTCCTGTAGCCACTTTTACGCTCGTTGCTGAAAATGCTGCAAAGCGAGTACTCGTACCGACAAGCGCTATTAGCGACGCATGGAAAGGCGGCCAGATATTCGACGACTCAGCCTGGATCAGCGGCACTCGTGGAGTCGGATACGAGGCAGGCTCTGGCTATGAAGGCTTTATCGGCATCGATGTCAAGCAGCAGATGTACAACAAGACCGGAACCTGCTACATAAGAATCCCATTCACTTTATCCGCCGGCCAGCTCGCAGCGATCAAGAATCTTACTCTGAAGGTCAGGTATGACGATGGCTTTGTCGCTTATATTAATGGTTCCGAGGTCCAGCGTGCGCTATTCACCGGAACGCCCGCATGGAACTCCCTGGCCGACACAGGCCATGATGATTCCGCCGCTGTCAACTTTGAGAGCTTCGACATCTCGGATCATCTCGGCACACTGCAACAGGGCGACAACATCCTTGCTATTCACGGGCTTAATACCCCAATCAGCAGCACAGATTTCCTGATCTCTTTCGAGTTGGTGGCAAGCGAGGCTGCTTCTACAAATCCGGCAGAAGTCTCACCTACCGCCGTTGAGTATAAAGGGCCAATTGTCCTCACGAAGAGCACACGTGTCAAATCAAGGGTGCTTAGTAACTCCTGGAGCGCACTGAATGAGGCGGTCTTTGCCGTTGGGCCAGTGGCAGAGAGCCTGCGTATCACGGAGATCATGTACCACCCGGCAACAACCTTTGACCCAAACAACCAAAATGCTGAGTTTATTGAGTTGACCAACGTCGGAGTTGAGACCATTAATTTGAATCTGGTGTGCTTCACGGAAGGGATACAATTCATTTTCCCGGACCTGCAGCTCGCTGCTGGCCAATATGTGCTGGTCGTCAAAGACAGGGGAGCTTTTAACGCTTATTATCCGGACTGTTCCGCCGTCATTGCTGGCCAGTATGAGGGGAGTCTGGATAACGCCGGCGAAAGAATCAGACTCCAGGACGCTGTCGGAGAGATATTCCTGGACTTTGAGTACAAAGATGGCTGGTACGATATCACCGATGGCGAAGGGTTTTCTCTGACTATCGTAAATCCAAGCGATCCTGACGCCAACAACTGGGGTCTAAAAGACTCCTGGCGTCCGAGTGCTCTATTCGGCGGTTCGCCCGGATATGACGATACGGGCGTAATTCCAAATCCGGGTGCGGTGGTAATCAACGAAGTCCTGGCGCATTCCCACGGTGGGGCCCCTGACTGGATAGAATTGCACAACACCACGGGCGCACCTATCAATATTGGCGGGTGGTTCCTCAGCGACAGTGACCAGGATGACGCCAGCATAATGAGATACAGAATCGCCGATGGAACAACGATTGAGCCGAACGGCTACATTGTCTTCTACGAAGACCAGCATTTTGGCTTTACCAGCGCTGATCCGGGGCGGCTAGTGCCTTTTGCGCTGAGTGAAAATGGCGACAAGGTAGTCCTGGCTTCGGCTGTGGGCAACATCTTGACCGGCTATCGTGACGTGGAGGATTTCGACGCCTCAGAAACCGATGTGTCATTTGGGCGATACCGCAAGAGTGGTGAAACCTACAACTTTGTGCCGCTCAGCTTCAAAACGCCGGGTTCCGCCAATGCCTATCCGATGGTCGGCCCGATTGTGCTCAACGAAGTTATGTATAATCCTGACCCGCTGGCAAGTAGTTCGTACGATAACGACGACTTCGAGTACATCGAGCTTCGTAACATAAGCGCAGGCCCGGTAACATTATATGACGCGATAAGCGGCGAGCCCTGGAAGTTCACCGATGGCATCGAATTCAGCTTTCCCATAGACCCACCTGTAACAGTGCCGGCGGGCAGTTATCTTTTGATCGTGAAAAATCCGGAAGTCTTTGCCCAGCGGTGGCAGGCTGCGCCGATAGATATGATTCTTGGCCCATACGATGGCAGATTAGATAATAGCGGTGAAAAGATCGAGATTGGCAGGCCCGGCGATGCCGACCAGTTCGGTATGCGCTATTATATCCGTGTCGACCGAGTCAATTACAGCGATGGTTCGCATCCTACGGGCGAGGACCTCTGGCCGAGCCAGGCTGACGGCGGCGGAAAATCGCTCAGCCGAAAGGTGCCGCAAGAGTACGGCAACGATGTAGTCAACTGGAAGGCAGCCGATCCTTCGCCCGGAGCCGCAAATCCATAGCCTTTGGGAGTGTCAAAAATGATGAGCAATAACAAATCGCTATCCAGGCGTGAATTCGTGAAGAAATCTTTAGCTGGAGCTGCTCTACTGGCTTCGGTATCGTCGATTAGGTCAAAAGCCACACAAGCCAAAGGTGGATTGCTACGACTTGGCGGCCCCACTTTTGAGAAGTACCAGGACCCTGACGGTTGGGTGCAAGCCGTGAAGAAGCTGGGCTACGGCGCCGCCTACTGCCCGGTCGGCGCCGACGCCAGCGACGATGTTGTTAAGGCATACGCCAACGCGGCAAAAAAGGCTGACATAGTGATCGCCGAGGTCGGAGTTTGGAACAATCCCATCAGCCCCGATGAGAAAGCTCGCCAGGCGGCGCTTGCCAAATGTCGCAGCCAGTTGACCCTGGCGGACCGAATCGCAGCCAGGTGCTGCGTGAATATCAGCGGCTCAAGAGGCGAACTTTGGGATGGACCTTCGCAAAAAAACCTCACCGAAGAGACCTTCGATATGATTGTCGAAACAACGCGCGGCATTATTGATGATGTTAAGCCGACGCGGACATATTTCACCCTGGAAACGATGCCGTGGGCTTATCCGGATTCGCCTGATTCATACCTGCGTTTATTAAAAGCGATTGACCGTAAGCAGTTTGCGGTGCATCTTGACCCGGTAAATCTTGTATGCAGCCCACAGCGGTATTATGGAAGTGCACTGTTGATACGCGAGTGTTTTGAAAAGCTGGGGCCTTACATCCGGAGCTGCCACGCCAAGGATATTCTTCTGGAGTCAAAGCTAACTACTCATCTGGATGAGGTTCGTCCAGGTCTGGGCGGGTTGGATTACGCCGCTTTCTTGAGAGAGTTGAGTAAGATACCGGACACGCCGCTAATGCTGGAGCACCTGCCGAATGCGGAAGAATATCGTCTGGCGGCTGAACATATTCGCGGCGTCGCACGCCAGTTAGGATTGTCCTTCATTTAGGCGTTAATAGCGGCGGTCGGGTTCGAACCGACGACCCTGGGCTTATGAATCCCATGCTCTAACCAACTGAGCTACGCCGCCATCATTATCTAAACATCTACACAATAACAGCTTCCGCTTCAATTGTAAATTGACAATTTTCAGTTTGAGACAGCGGATGGGCTCGTTCCAGTTAAGACATCAAGCCTGCCGGTCGATAATAGCTGTACAAGGTGCGAGATGAAGAGGCTAATTGACAGCAACAGAGCGATAAAACCCGAGCCCACAACGTACCACGGGCTTGATTCTCATAAATGGGCGACCAAAATGGAGATACAACGCCTGCTCTCCGGCAAGCCCGACCTGAAGATACAACTCACTCCGGGCACCCATCAAGCCACCCTGCATAAGAATATCGAATGATGACTGATGAATTTCGAATTTCGATAAAAGGGGGTATTCACTTGACTCAAGTAAGCACAAGATGTAGTGTACGGGGTCATGGAAGATTATCCCCGGACGCTTACAGAATTCGAGGCACGTTTTTCGACAGAAGATGCTTGCCGCCGATAC
>Ga0315279_10005810_pt1 | contig 15821 bp, 18 predicted proteins | sample YL17G06_20_MG_FD_203694 | JGI IMG/M metagenome (GOLD analysis project Ga0315279, IMG submission 203694) | Sediment microbial communities from Yellowstone Lake, YNP, Wyoming, USA - YL17G06_20 | ecosystem: Environmental > Aquatic > Freshwater > Lake > Sediment | place: USA: Wyoming | collected...
TCTTCGTCTCTATTGAACCGTACCTATTCTACTTGAACGCCGTCTTTGACCTCGCAGGGCAGGAAATCCTCTTGAACGCCGCTTCAGTAGCTTTCGCACTAGACATGGCAGGGTTAATGGCGATTCTTGCCCTGTTCATGCATCAATTGACCGTGGAGGAGAAGGGCCTAATCCCTAAGAGCCTCCTATCCAATTACAAACGTATTCAAATCAGTCGTTTGATCGCAGCTCTCCTTTTCACGCTTACCATCCTTCCCATCTTTTGGAGTCTGAGGGTACAGAACATACCCTTGCGATTCTACCTTTGGTTTGTGTCACTGATTATAACCCAGACCACACGAGTGACAGACAGAACAACAGCACGAGCGCACGAGCCCGATTTCTAAACCTATGACCTGTCAGCATCGTGGAAGAAGAGGAAGCTGATGGATAAGAAAGCGCGGCACGAACCATGCAGTTTCGCGAAGGAACAGTGGTCCACGCCTACGAGCGCTGTGGCTTAGCTGGTTACGTAGATGTTCCCGGATGAAGCATCATACTGAATTGGAATGTTCTGTAACGGCGTTCGAGCGGGTCCACGAAGCACTTGAGCACCATTGTACGGGTCATACAATGCGCCATGGCAAGGGCAGGCTATGTCACGTATGGAAGGATCAAACTGTACCTGACAACCCGCATGAGTACAGACCGAGCTATAGGCCACGTAACTTCCGTTATCCAAGTGAATTAGGATGATTGTTCCATAGGTCGGATCATTGAGATTCAACGATCCGTTCGATGGGATGTCGGACGCGTTCGCCAGCAACCTGCCCGCATTCGACGGAAGAGTCGACACGGTCGTCGCACCGCCAGCTGGGTTTGACGACGCGGTTCCTGATTGGACTGAAACAGCTGATGTGGTGGTCCCGACCTCCGGTTGGCTCAGGAGAGAGCCGAGCTCAAACAGCGCCAGCCCGAAAATTCCGACTCCCGCTAGGGCTAGCAGGTTGCGGAGAAAATGCCTGCGCCCCTGTGGAAGCCGTGTTGCTTGCTGCATTCGAATATTCGGTCGAAAAGCGGCACGTGATAGTTGAACTGGGAGCCGGGGTTGATTCGCGAAAGCAGAAGCGATTACGTCGCTGGGAACTCGCATGTGATAGGCCGACGCAATCTTGTCCGCGATCTTTCTGGATTCTTCAGCGTTTGACAAGTTTGGCACCTATTTTTCTACCATTGCTTAGGCAGCGTCTCTGTTGACGATGTTCTGGAGTGCGCCCAGTATCTTTCGAGCGTCACTTCTATCCACTCCTAGGCTGATGACGAACGCACGTGCGAATTCCAGAATAGTCTGGGTCTCGCTGTCAGCAAGAAATTGCTCCTTGATCCGGTCAAATGCTCTGTCCACCTCCTGCACCTGCTTAGGGTACAAGTGGGTTCTTTCAGGGAGCGGAACCCTTGTTTCGGTTCGCTTGGTAACAGGAACCGGAATCGTGCTGGCACGCGGGTTCGTGGCCGTTTGGTCGACTTTGTATGTGAGCCAGCGGAGAGAGTGAAACCGTGCTGCGAGTATCCCGTCGACACTTTGGCCCAGCTGAGGCCCTGTCAGTAGCAATGTCAACCAGCAGATGGCGAAGACGATGTCTGAGCCGAAGTAGAATGGGAAAACGCTCCAAGTCGCTGATAAGAGGAATGTTGTGTTGAGCAGCAGTGCTGCGAGTGCGGCGATTCTGAAAAGGAACCCAAGAAGGGTGGCAATTCCGATCAAGGCCTCGCCCACCCCAACCATGTAGCCGAAGAGCACGGCGTTCGGCTCAACAACTCCGAGCAGGAAGTCGTGGATTGGTGACCCGATCGCGTATTGCGGGATCAAATTCCCGATGTATCTTGCTTTTGTCGGGTCGAAGTATGAAGGGTCGGTTAGGTGTTGCAAGCCAGCGTAAAGAAAAGTCAAACCCATGAAGACACGTAGAGGCCACAGTTGATTCATGGAAAATGCTGAACTTGCTTCTGTCTTGCTGGATGTAGCTGCCCACATCGTAGCGTCCCATCTCGTAACGGCCCAGGCCATCCTCGGGTATACTTGTGCCTGCTGCAAAACCTTCTGGAGCGTCAGCGACTTGCGCGTTTCGACACCGTCATGTTTCTCGTGTATCCTCTGGTCATAGCCGGGATGACCCTGCTTCCGAACGCATATTTGCAGTATCAAGCACTGCAAAACGTCTTGATCATGGGCGTGGCGCTTGGTTCTGTTCTAGTCGTTCTCACGCTCTTCTTCGTCTTTGGACTCGTCGTTGGATTCATGCGTTTTGTCTTTGCTTATCTGGTTGACGACCTGAGAGGACGCATATTTGCCGTACGTTCTCTCATTACGTTCGCCGGTTTTCTGGCCATCCAGCTTCTTCTGATGTTTCTGGGGCCACATGTGCAAGAACTTGCTCGGGAAGATTCGTCCCTAATTCCGTGGGGTATCCCACTTCTATTCTTGGCAACCCTAGGCTTCGCAATATTGGAGCTCTGGGGGGCATGACTCACCGGTTCACGAAAGGACTTTTCCGATGGTTCGAGACAAATGCCCCGCTGACTCTGGAAGCGAGTGCAATAGATTTGGTTGTGACTCGTCACAACTTGGCAAGAGAAGAAGAGTCGTCTATCCGTCTCGCAGGCGTTTCTTTGTGCGTAGCCTGTGGGCTCTACGGAGCAATGGTGATACTAGCAACAAGGGCATCTGGAGTGCTAGAATTGGTAGCTTACCACGCCGTATTTCTCGCCGTGCTTCTTGTCGTAACGCTCATGGTAGTCTTTCGGAAGAAAATTAGGACATTCGCCTTCCCCAGTCATTCGACGGGCTCGCAGCCGGAGGCACAGATTCTACGATAGTTCTAAATGCTGAGACGGCATCACTTTTCTTTGGGGCTTTTTCGTGGCTAAGCAAAAGGTAGCTGGGCTCGCCGGCTTGATCATGATTCTCGGGGTGCTCATACCTGCCTTCTCTGCGGGTTTCCTGCTCTGGGAGGCGAGACCTATGGTCGAATATCGAATAGATGCCTTCGACCTTCAAGGACCCCCGAAAGTCTTGGACTTCAGGTTAGGATCCAGAGTTTCCCTTGTGTTCCAACTAAGAAACCGCGGAGCCACAGACGCCCCAGTCTTCGTCAACATTACTGTGGCCAACGCTCGCATTGGCACGCTTGACCAGATGAACAATGGATCGATAATATTCTGGACACTGATCGCGGCCCACTCAGATCAATATGGTGGGTGGGAATACTACATTACAGCGATTGGAGATCCCGAGAGCATCACCATCACATTCGACCTAACCAGGGAGTGGAAGACCGATCTCACACATCATCAACTGGTATTTCGGTGAGTACACTCCTTGGTACACATATCTTGTCTACACACGGACTGAACCCGGCGTATACAAACTGAGTTGATAGTCCGATGGTCTTACTACCAATTTGACTATCCGCGTTCTGCTCCTGCAACAGTTGGCAGAAAACAGCTACCCCGAAGACAGAGAAAAGAAAGCCCTCGGACTCTGAAGCCACGAGGAGATGAATGGAGAAATATCGTCGGGTCAGTCGCCCAGAACATACACTGGCCGACGCCCAGTCTCACGATGACGCGGTGAATCGCTTCGACCTCTCCAAATCGTGAAGTGAAGCCACTCAAGGAACTCGTCATAGGGATCTACCACTCCTTGCCGCCTTGGATGAAGAATCTCGTGGACGGCGAAATGCCGCAAGAGGAGGTGGCTCGACACATCAAAAAGGCTAGGGAATTCGCACAGAGTGTAGGCTATCCGGCTCAACTAGTGCGTGTTCCACGAGTCAGGATATTCGTGCTCTCACGGGGGGATTGGCGAGATATTCACAGGTCGCTGACAAAGACTGGGATCATCAACCCTCAGCTAGGCCAGTTACTGGAGTACGGTCGCACATGGTCGACGAGAAAGGCCCCAGCCATGACGATCGGGCCCTCCGGTAAGAGGGGCGAGTACACCATCTTCATAGAGAAAGACGCATTGTCTTTCCTCATGCATGAATGCCTACACATCTTCGAAGGCTGTATGCGACTGCAACCCGGTAGACTCACGAAACGCCGCAGCTAGTACATCAAGGAGACAGCGAGGGTCCTAGTACTCGTTCCAGTGCTCAACATCGTCTCCCGCAACCATTCCTCAGGAATGAGCTGCTTGAAGGAGGGGGGTTCGGTCAAACCGGCTAACCTGTGTAGCCTCGCGGAACGGCCAACAAGAGGGGATCTTGCGCGGGACTAGGAGAAGAAAGCCCTTGGTGCAACTCAACACCCAAATGCACAAGAATATTGGATTCCCTCATGATCAACTGAAAGACCCAACGCAGTCCGGTGATTTCCAACGACCCTGATCACTAAGGGGTTCTGCCTATTCTGTGGCGCTAAGCCAGCAACGGAGACGAAGGAACACATCATGCCTAAGTGGCTCATAGAACTAACAGGCGATCCAAAGCGAAAGGCGTTCTTTGGACCCTTCTTCGACAGCAACACGAAGAAGCTTTCGATGCGAGCTTTTCTACTTCCAGTTTCCTTTTCCTATAGTTGATGGAAAACCGAGTTACACGTGATACTCCACAAACCCGACCCGAGTATCACGTCACAGTGACACGTCCAAAACATAGGGTACCACGTCCCCCACCAACCAGCTCTCTTACCTATATCCCCCGCACTAAGTGTACCGACGACGACGCGCACCACGATACTCGACGACGCGTTAAGCAGCGCGCTAGGCAAGATAGGTATGCCATTCACTCAGATCATGGAAGCGACCGAGAAGATCTAGGCCTAGGAGAATTCACAAATTTCGAGATCCGAAGAATCGGGTACCTTCCTCAACCGTTTTTTGCCGTCCTCCTTCCAGACTAGGTGCTGCTAAATCAGAGCCATGGTTCCCTAGTTAATGCCGTTATTTCCATACCGATTGTGGTGGGCAAATGCTTCAACATCGCGACGTACTCTCAGGTATCTAGCTGACGGAGAGACAGGATACCCCAGGCGAATAGCATAAGCGATGTTCATGTATTCGGCGATGTCGAGAATCTGCTTCACCTCTTTCTCTACAGGTTCTCCGCTGAACCTGCTCAGTATCTGAAGGCTGATCCCAAGCGATTGGGCCATGAGCCACATGTTCTGCATGACACAGCCAAGGCTCATAAAACCCAAGACATCCCCTTGCGAAGCAGGCGCTCTTTTCCTAGAATCGTAGATCACAATCAGAAGGACCGGACTATCATTGACACTCTGATCTAGGGACCTAGACATACTCTCACGGGCGGTCTTCTCCATCTTGGAAGGGTCTCTCCACGAGGGCGGAAACATGGTGCCGAGTATTCCGACCTTCTTCCTGAGTAACTCCTCTTCCGAGAACGAGAGCTGCTCGTAGTTCTCGCGCAGGAACTCTACTGAGACACGAGATTTGATGTTCCCTATTTTCTTTAGAATCTTCTTGTCATCGATGACGAGGATCTCGAAGTTCTGCATGTTGTGAGCTGTGGGCGCCCATCTCCCTGCCTCTAGTATCTGCCTCAGGTCTTCTTTGGCGATCGGGCGGCGTGGGTCGAAGGGGACTCTTGCGGATTGTCTTTGTTGGATGAGTTTGAGGATACTACTCATAGCGACCATCTCCTATCTTCAAGACAGCCAGTAAAAGCATCTTCGGAGACATCATCCGCTCGACCTGTCCAGAACGCGCTCCAACACGTAATGAGAGTTCGATATATCCGCAAGTAGAAGTCCGCCCTCACATCACTTAACATGCGACGACACAAATCTCGACGCCCGCGCGAAGAGATTCGACGACGAACGCCCCTTCTCCATGTTAGTGTCCCGCTCTATGTCAATGTCAATCTGTGTGAGCATGTTGTGCTTCGTGCATGATGACGAAACCTGAGTTTGATTCCATTGAGCACGAAATTCTCTGTCTCCGCAAGAGGATGACCAGCCTGTCCGGGCTTCTCTTCAGTTCATGTGTGTGTGCGCACCATGGTACCTTTCGAGACGTAGGTGACCAAGAGGAGTGATGAACCTCAGCGGTGAGGTCTCATCAGATACGCTCCAAACGTCAAGTCCCAGAGCACTATCGGATAGGCAACCATCCTCTCCATTCCACCCGGACCGATTCCAAAGTCATTATTCAATCGCATGAAGGGGCCGCTGAAGACCACGGGAATCAGTGCGGCGAGGGCTAAGACACCAAGCAGCACGGAAACGTACCGAAAGAATTTCGGCATCTCAAGCCCAAGGTTAACAGAGCTCAGGACAGCTATTCCGCCACACACAAATGCGAGGAGCGACGCTAATTCGTGTACTATAATGAATGTCTCTGGGAAGACTCCTGCCAACAGCGTGCCGACTCCAAATAGGCCAAATAGCGTCGGAAACAGCCTTCTCCCAAGTGCGCGATAGATCAGGTAGGCACTAGCAATAGACAGAAGGCCCAAGAGAAAGAGTGCCGAGTTGAAGATTATGGACGAGGGTTGCACTATGAAACAGGGGGATGTGCCCGCTCCAGAGTGGCATGTCGCCCCCAAATCACTCAGAAAATTCTGTGAGACGCTATAATTCGCGTAGGTACTCTCGGCAACGATTATTCCAAGAATCCATTGAATGGCTGCAACGAGCGCCAGAGCTCCTGCGATGTTGAGGTAACGCTTCTGCGATACGTCAGGTATTTCCAAGGCTTCTCAACAATTTTCTCCTTCTGAAAGCTTGCCATATTAGCATTTTACTCGTCTGACATACTTTGAACTAAACCGTAGTCTTGGTGTGTGTAGGGTCCCTTGGTGCGCACACACACACAAAAGAACGAACGACGACGGTTCAAATCCTGATGCCCGCACCGAGAGACCCACACACACACAAAATCAACAGTTCAAATTACGACGCCCGCACCAGCCTACCCACACACACACCACCTTCCTTTTTCTAATCAAACAATAAAACTCAAGCACTTATTTCGTTGAATTGCAGGGAGTGGGATTTGAACCCACTACAAAGTGGCGATTTCACCCACATTTCCCTTTTTTTCTCATTTCAGAACTCTAGTTGTCTTTTCTTGCAGAGCAATGTTCCAATAACTACTGCAGTGTTGGTGTGGGACTTGGTAAAGGGAAGAAGAAAAAACTCATCACTCACCAAACTCCTTCTGTTCCACGTATCTCAAAATGTTCAATTAAAGCGGTATGGTAGAAGGTCATCTGTACAGAGTTTACAATACCACATATACCAAAACATATATGTCAAATGGAGGTAAATGCAGGTTATGAACGAGAAGGTTTACGAGAAGTATGCGTGGATACTCCTCTTCGCTATTGGAGTAATCTTCCTAGTTATTGGGGTGCCTCATACATTGGGCATCAACACAGACCCGGAGACGGTAGAGAGAATTATCGGCATGACGTTAAACGAGCTGAAAGATTCGAACCCGGGGTTTTTCGACTTGCATATTTTCTATTTTAGATTTGGAGCTTTGTCTGACTTAGGCTTCGGCTTCTTTATCACAGCTATCTCTCTGACTGCGTACAGAAAGGGGGAAAAGTGGGCTTGGTATGCCTTCTGGTTTCTTCCAGCGTATTTTATAGGTTCCGCAGCGATTGACATTGGCATTGAATCGATTGGCATTGAATCAAGCCTTTCAATGCTCCTCCCGATAACGATGTTTGTAATCTTGAGCCTCTTGGGACTACTCTTACCGTACAGGAAGTTCTTCCCAAGCAAGGCCAATCTCAAAGCATGATGCGGTTGCTTTAGCAAGCAGATTTACTATAAGACGTGGTAGAATATCAGACAACTTTTTGAGCTTCATGCACAATCAACGCATAAGACCCTCACTGACCAATTGGATTTCCTCGCGCGCCAACATGCATGCAAAGGTCTCAAACTAGATGGAAAATAACAAAATCGTTCAAAAAAGGAGAATAAAAATGGATTCAAACAGAAAGACCGCAATAATTGTGGGAGTATTATTCATAATTGCGACGGCAGCGCCTATCATAAGTCTTGTTCCGCTTAGTGTTGTTCCGCTTGGTTTCTTAGGATCTATAGGTGATCCAGATTATCTTACCGCTGTTTCAGCAAATGAAAACCAAGTGTTGATAGGAGTGCTCCTTTGGTTAACTATGACCGCTTCAATTGTCATGATTCCAATTATGATGTTTCCAATCTTGAAAGAGCATGGTGAAAGCTTGGCTCTTGGGTACGTTGGAGCCAGGATTTTTGAGGGCTTTTTCGATGCTGTTAATGTAATCGCCCTACTATCACTATTATCATTAAGTCGAGAATTTGTAAACGCAGGAGCTCCGGCTGCTTCCTATTTTCAAACTTCAGGCGCTTTGTTACTAGCAGTAATTGGTTGGGGCTCTGTTCTGATTGACTTTCCTTTTTGCCTAAGTGCTCTGGCGCTTAATTATGTGTTATATCAATCAAAACTCATTCCACGATTCATATCAGTCTTGGGTCTTATCGGAGGCGCATTGGTGTTAGCAACAGCCCCTGTACATTTGTTCGGGCTTAGTCCTCCATCGATCGAGATTTTGGCTCTTCCAATAGCCGCGCAAGAAATGATTCTAGCAGTATGGCTTATCGTTAAAGGATTCAATCCATCTGCAATCGTTTCCGAGTCTGCCAAAACGATGTAATCAAGATAGAATGACCAGATCAAAGTAATCTTGGAATACTCATGAAAGCGATCGTATGCACAAAATACGGATCGCCGGATGTTCTTCAGCTCAAAGAGGTAGCCAAACCTATCCCTGAGGACAATGAAGTACTGGTAGAAGTTCATGCGGCATCCGTAAATGACTGGGACTGGGGGCTCCTGAGAGGTAAGCCGTTCCTGAACCGCCTACTATTTGGGCTTCTAAAACCAAAAATCAAGATACTCGGGTGTGACATAGCGGGGCGGGTTGAAGCGGTTGGCAGAAACGTCAAGCAGTTTCAGCCAGGTGATGAGGTATTCGGGGACATATCCGGGTGTGGTTGGGGCGGTTTTGCCGAGTATGTATGTGCTCGTGAAAATGCATTAGCACTGAAACCGGCCAGTATGACATTTGAGGAAGCAGCGGCCGTACCTCAAGCGGCAGTCCTCGCCCTGCAGGGTCTTCGCGATAAAGGACAGATTCAGCCAGGACAAAAGGCTCTGATTAATGGTGCGGGTGGTGGTGTGGGTACGTTTGCGGTGCAGATTGCCAAATCATTCGGGGCTGAAGTGACTGGCGTGGACAGCACGAGGAAATTGGACATGGTGCGCTCGATTGGTGCAGACCAGGTCATTGATTACACTCAAGAAGATTTCACCCAAAGTGGGCAGCGTTATGACCTGATTCTTGATGTTGCGGCATATCATTCGATTTTCGATTACAAGCGTGCATTAAGCCCCAGGGGAATTTATGTCATGGTCGGAGGTTCCACGGCTCGAATTTTCCAAGCTATGTTCCTAGGTCCATTGATTTCAATGACCGGCAGTAAGAAAATGGGTATCCTGATGCATAAACCAAACAAGGATTTGGCCTTTATGAAAGAACTTTTTGAGGCAGGCAAAGTAGTACCTGTTATAGATGGACGTTACCCGTTGAGTGAGGTTCCTGAAGCTCTCCGGTATTTCGGAGAAGGACACGCCAAAGGAAAGATAGTGATTACTGTCGAACATAATAGCAAAACCTAACAAAGCGCTGCACGTGCCGCTATGAAGCGTAGCGGAATAGAAGCAACTACGAAGCGATAGTTTCCCCGGTTCTTCTCGGGCCTGCTATTGCGGAATTGTCACTTTGCTTGTGGCTTTTGCTGAAAGGTGACCAGGAATGAGTCTATCTGCGATGAAAGACAGAATTGCTCGCCAACAATCTCGACACTGATGAAATGATTGCACATTTGCCATCAAAGAGCTCATGTGCAGTTGTGTCCGCTGAATATTGATGCCGTCATTGAGGTGGTTGACTTCGAGCCGAATCTAGAGGGCAGGCTTCACTTACCAAAGGATATCGATGCCATTGGCTGATACATAACAAAGCACAAATGCTTGCGAGTCCTATTCTATGATCGTCTGAGATTTGTGACCTAGGCCCGTCTGTGGGAACCACGATTGAATAGTGGTTCTCGGCGGCCGCACCATCTAGACACTAATGTGTAGACATTGAATCAGAATTATCGGTTCAGATTTCGCTGCCCGCACCAAGAGACCCACACACACCAAAAAACGACAGAGTAGTCTGAGTGGATGCAATTACATTGTCTGGGGATCCAAGGCAGTCACGCCTATTCGCTTTCGTATCTGAGGAATCTCAGCAGTATTCGAAGTCTGTGCTCAGGAATTGGTCTTTCTCCTTTCAACCAGAAGTTGATGTTGGAGGTTTGACCGGAAAGCCCCAGGGTAATAGCCAATTGTCTCTTGCTACCGGCCTTTGCGATGCCTTTCTCGATCAGGTGGCGAAGCTGGGGTAGGTCAAGCTCACTCCCTCGCTTCATACTGTATGCGCACCAGCTGTTCACTCAACGGCTTTTGGGATGAATGGATCTGAATCTCAGAGAATGATACTTGACATTTTCCTTTGAGAGTCGGTGTTTGAGAAGATGAGAGGGGTTGGAAGAGGCGTTCTTCATCGTCGGGTGCTTTGGTGCGCACACACACACAAAATGCCTCAAACGACTACGAACGACGATTCAGGTTACAGCGGCCGCGCCAAGCTACGCACACAAAACGCAGAGCAGACGCGCAAAGAGCTACAGACGAAGACCGACCGAGTTGAGAAAGGAGCGTGAGAACATCGTTTCATTCATGAAACTTCTGAATGGATAGAATCTGCAAGCGGACTCTGCTTGAGATGCGAACCAGAATTGGAGATCATGTTCAGGTCCTCTGTGGTGTTGAGACCTCGGGCCAAAAATGTCAGGAAGGCAAAGCCGTCTTTCCGTAACGATTGGAGAAATCAGGAGAGGAGGAGTATTTGTGTGTGCGCACCATTGGACGAGCGTGTTGATATTGATATTGCTAGGAGCAGGTTCTTGAGTAGTCAATGGGCTCCAGAACGATCGTATTTCGATTCCTCTCGTACCAATTGAGATATTGACGCCACAAGTAGTTGAACTCCCACTTGCCAGCCGCATGATCCCAGTCGGCGCATCCTTTTTCCTGGGAGTCTGCAATCTCCTTGATCGCCATCTCGATTGGGGTCAACACCATGAGATATCGTCCCATCTCGGGGATTACTCCAAACAGGTCATCCGATTTCATATAACCTGACATTGTCATCAGGCCCATTTTTGAAAGGAACTGCGAGGCCTGTCTCCTCTGGTTCCATTCTCTCCTGAGGATCTCATCGTCGGTCTGGTAATGTTCCTTCACCCAATCTCTTGCTAATTCATTCCACTGTGGAGAGTTTTCGATAGGTGAACATGATTTCTTCCATGCCGTCCGTAGTTTGTTCACATAGACCATAGCGGAGTAGAGTTCAGGATCCCTCCAACCATCAACTAGCTTCATCACTGTTTGTGCTCTCAAACTCTTTTTCGCCTGCCACACGGCAGATAGTGTCCCAAAAACCCCTATGAGAGTAAGCATCTGCAAGATCGTTGAGAAATCCAACAGACCCAACAAATCCAATAGGAAGCCCACGAAGAAGTGAACCTATTCCATCCTATTAGCGCTTAGGTCAAACAATCCTTTCGTATAGAGAATAGGCCTCGTGTGCGCTCCTTTTAGTGCAGGCGTTGGACCCTAGTTTTGCGTGCGACCCCCTCGGTTTGGGCGTCGTACTTTGACCCGCTCGGATGGGGCATTGTGTGTGTGGGTACCTTGGTGCGCGACGACGACGACGAAAAACGCCTCCTCCAACTCCTCCTATGACGGTTCAAATTACGACGCCCGCACCACGAGACCCACACACACACACTAAGCCAAAAACGACGACCGCACCCAAGGGCCCACGGCAAAACGCCTCAAACGAACGACGGCTTACTCCGAAATCAACGACCGTTTTGCATTATAGGACTCCTCTTAGTCTCCTCGCGCAGTGCGATTAGTCAGGATCTCATCAATCGTTCTTGGAGATAGCCGTTTTGACTCCGTCACTAGATGAGAGGCATATGTAACTGCGCGTTGTGTACGTGAACTGGGCCAGGTTCTTAGGTTAAATGAGTTGTCAGTTATTTCTGCATAAGTGTGTTCTTTCTTGTTTTCATCTATGATCCATGAGCCAGTGTTGACTGTATCTATGGCTATGAATGGTCGGTGTGTATGTCCAAAAATCAATACGTCACTAGGTTTGAGACCCAAAGGAATAACACGCGCAACAGATTGCGCGAAAGTATTGACTGTCTTTAGGTTTGCTCTGTCTTCTGCAGGCGTGTCAGCGGTCACCATCAGAAGCGTGCGCTGCTCACTTAGATAGCCTCTCGATAGCTTCTCGTAAATTGACCACAGGAAGCTCGCGATCGCGCCACCCGCCTCTCCCGCATGGCACATAGCTTCGGAAAAAGCTTCGTACGCATCTATTCCTATGATCTCCATCGACTTGAATACCTCCAGCTCATATCCATGGCAAAGATAGAAACTCGACTTCTCATTCTGAAGAGTCTCGAAGGGTTTGACCTCGAAGACAGGTTGCCTTGGGTATCTCCGGAACAGTTGTGACATTGAATAGTCGTGATTGCCGCGCACGTAAACAATTGGAAGTTTGAATAACTTTTCTACGATCTTCTGATTCTGCAAGAGAAGGTCCGCGTCGGATCTACGCCAAAAATCGAAGATGTCGCCCAACAGTATCAGTCTATCTGTTTTGTCAGCAAGTAGAGAGTCTAAGAATTGGGAGAAGGCTATCGTATCGGAGTCAGGATACCCCAAGTGCACATCAGAAATAACAACGGTTCTCAAACAGTGTCACAATAGAGAATTTCGAAGACTGACGTTATCACACTTGTGCTAGTCATGGTTTTGTGTGTAGTATCTTGGTGCGCAAACACACGAAAACTCATTTCCAAACAGCCAAACAAACAACACAACCCCAAACAACCAACTCCGAGAAACGGCGCGCACACACATCGAGGAATAGCTGAAAGGCCGCCGTTCTTCCTGTGAGCAAGCGCAGTCGCTTAGGACTATTGGGCAATAGCGCTTCGCCCAGCCGACCATGCACCGCTTCACTGTTGGTTTCATTAGATACTCGGTTCTTGTCTTGGTGGTAGCGATGCCATTACTCAGCACTTTCATTTTCGTGAAGCAGCGGGCGGAACAGGCTTTGGTGATATCGTTCGTACTTTGCGAAAGTAGAAGGATCTGAATCTACTCTGGGAACCAAGATCTCACCGGCTCTCTTCACTGCTTCCAAAGCCTTTGCCTCCGGGTACAGTTCTGCGTAGAGACGGGCGAGATGATTCTGTGTCCCTTCTTGCTCACGTTCCGGAGCTCCCCCTGCGATCGTCTCGATTTCTTTTCGGTGCAATTTGCGTAGCTTTTCAGTGCTCTTGTGTAGGTATGCACTTCTGATACTGTTAATCGCCTCGTGTCCAGGCAACTCGGAAGCAAGAACTTTGAGAATCCTGGCGAGTTCAATCAGCTCACCATAGGTTGTTCTATCTTCTTCCATTTTCCGCAAAAGCTCTTTCTTCCTCAGTTCTTGCTTCGGATTACGAGGGTCGTTCTGTTTCGTGACGGCTCTGCCTCGCAGCCATAGGTCCTCATTTATTCTCTCTTTCAGATGGAACTCCGTGGCCATGGAAACTACAGCAATACAAGCGTCAAAGCATCCCAAGGAATAACACAATACTGCTTGAAGGTAGCACCTCAAAGGATGATCAGGGACTTGTGAATAGATGATGCCGCCTACGTTACGGAGTCTCACAGCTGAACGTTCCGTTGTTTCTTTGAAGAACCACTTCAGAACATCTTCCGCTTCTCTTCCGGACGGACTGATCATGACAAATGTGCTAGCTCTGGTCAGTCTTGAGTGTTTGGACTGCGAAAGAAGAACGAGGCAAAGTGGCCATCATTCCTGTACAATGGTCACTTTGAGTCATGAGGTAACCGTCGCTCCTGCTAGCAAACTCATTATCGTCGTCGTGTATGATGGTGCGGACACGCACGAAATGAGTCTTGAATGACGTTCAATTTGCGACTCCAACAAAAATGCAAAACAGACACTAGATTCTTGGTAACTCGTATGGTGTGAGATATTGGAGAATGATCTTGTCTATTCGCACCACGAGGGTGTTTCCCAAATTCTGGGATACGGTTTCTGGATGAGAAAGGAAGGCTACTCGGAAACTACGATTGAACGATATGTGAGACTGCTAAGGAGACTGTCCAGCTATGCTGACCTGAGTGATCCGGAGTCAGTCAAGGTCGCGCTGACATGTACAGGATGGGCTGACGGAACCAAGGAGATGGCCTGCGGAGCATATGCAATCTACGCCAAACAATACGGACTAGTATTCGTCCCGCCCAAGTACAGGCGTGTGGAGAAACTTCCGTTCATACCATTGGACTCGGAGGTGGAGCAGCTTGTGGCCGCGATGCCGCTGCGAATCTCCACGTTCCTCAGCCTACTCAAAGACACAGCTGCCAGACCACTGGAAGCGTGGAACCTGAAGTGGACTGACATAGATTTCGTCAGTTCCACTGTGACCATAACTCCGCTCAAACATTCGAGGCCACGGAGGTTGAAGTTGTCCGCGAGGACTCTCAGCCAATTGGGTCAGCTTCAAAGAACGCGTGTTTCAATCTTTGGTGACGGTACGCTCAGGACCTATCAGCATTTCCTGAGGAACTTCGAGGTCACTCGAAAGCGGGCAGCGAAGCGTTTAGGGAATCCTCGCTTGAACTGCATAAGTTTCAGAACGCTTCGACACTTCAAAGCCACGATGGAGTATCATCGAACAAAGGACATCCTACACGTCATGCAGATGCTTGGTCACAGGAGCATCAAGAACACGCTGATCTATACTCACCTAGTCAACTTCCAAGGTGACGAGTTCACCTGCAAGGTTGCGAGCACGATAGATGATGCTAAAACGCTTCTTGAGAGCGGGTTCGACTACGTGACCGAGATGGATGGAGCGAAACTGTTCAGAAAACGGAAATAAGAGAATCGATGTCGCACGTGTTGTGTGCGGGTAGGCTTGTGCGCACACACACACAGAAATCAAATTAGATGAAACTCTGAAACGGCGAAAATATTTCTTAGGGTTCAAAACCAGACCAAAATTAGGCTGATCCGTACAGCCTTTTGTATAGATAGCCAATAACTATTCCAGGAAAGAGAAACGTTGGCACGTTAAGCACTGCGCCTATGAGGAAGACATGCAAGGCATCACTCGTACGACTTGCGGCAACTCCGAGCAGGATTAAGACAATGCCTTGGGCGACGAAGCTTAGTATCACGGATTTTAGAATTGGATTCTTTGTTGGAATCTTATCAAAAAAACGAAGCAAGAAATAGCTGACGCAGCATCCGATAATCATACCACCAAGCAAAGATTCAACAAGAACCACTTGAATATAAGAAATTGAAAGGGCAGCTCTGAACTCCGCTCTGATGGGAAGCAGGGAAAATGCGATGGTAATTGCCCAGAATGCTACTCCTCCCCCAATAGTCAGTTTGAACAGCTTCTTGTAGAACTCGTATGACGTCTGTCGCTTACTTCGACCTGTCGCTCGGGTTTCCATGGTTGTTCAACTATCCACATGAGGAGACTTGGAAGCAATTACGGATGGATTGAATCCTTTGACTATCAGCCATACCGCAAGAACCAATTCTTGCGGGAGTATTGGAAGATTCAAAACGATTTGTTCCGTAGAAAAGGGAGCGATGAGA
>Ga0315279_10005812_pt1 | contig 15815 bp, 19 predicted proteins | sample YL17G06_20_MG_FD_203694 | JGI IMG/M metagenome (GOLD analysis project Ga0315279, IMG submission 203694) | Sediment microbial communities from Yellowstone Lake, YNP, Wyoming, USA - YL17G06_20 | ecosystem: Environmental > Aquatic > Freshwater > Lake > Sediment | place: USA: Wyoming | collected...
GGATACCCGATAAGTCAGAATCTGACTTGCGGGCTTCCCTTGCGCACAACGGGAGCGACAGTTGGCGGTGCCTGCGGGTATCCCGGTCCGACTACTGAACAGGCTCGTAGCACCAGATGCATGACGACCTCTGTGCCAGCCGCGCAGTCGGGAGGATACCACATTTTCATGCGTGGTGGTGAACGCAGTTCATGGCGACTACTGAGTCTATGTGACGAGGAAATAAAATGATTCGAATACCTACCCACCGCGAGCCAACCCATCCTGGCGAAATGCTGTTGGAAGAATTCCTGATTCCAATGGGTGTGACCCAACGCCAGCTTGCAGACGCCATCCATGTGCCGTATCAAAGAATCAATGAGATTGTGAATGGACGCCGCGGTATCACTCCTAGTACCGCCCTGCGATTAGCCAAGTTCTTTGAGGTATCGCCTGATTTCTGGATGAACTTGCAATTGCGCTGGGATTTGTATCACGCACAGCAAACCGAAGTAGGTGACTTGAAGACAATCAAGCCTCATCATCTTTCGGCACAGCCAGTTGGTTAATGTTGGCATTTTGCAAGTTCCGCTTGACGGACTCCGGGCGATCCGCGCGGAGCAGGGGGGAGGGCGGGCCGCTTCGCGTGCCCTCTCTACGGCGCAGGCGCGCGGGCGGGAGGTCTATCCGTCGCCCGAAGGCGCGCTGGAGTGGGTGAAGCAAGACCACATCGTGGAACTGAACCTGGTTGAAGATCTGCCCGTTCTTTTGCCCAAAGTGCTGGCGATGCGGCCCGACGATTCACTGTTCTTTGCGCGTTATCACTATGACGAGCACGAGCGGCTCGTCATCGCCTTTGCCGATCAGTGAGCGGGATGGGAAAGACAAACTACCCTAACTGCGTCCCACTGACTGTGGCGCAAAGCATCCGGCAAATGCATCTATACCGATATGCCTGCATCTAGCACTAGATGCTTTGGCGGCTCAAAACATAGTTGGGCCGCTTGAAGAACAGGGAGCTTCTATGAACAAACTCACAACGGAATTTCAAAAACGATTTTCAGCGAATTTGATCTTTGACCCGTCAGTTCTGGAAAGAATTGACCCAGCCGTGAAACTTCACGAGGAAACCAAAGGCAATCCGCTAAGCAGTTCTGCTGCATGCCTGAATGTGATTGGCTCCTTAGCCAACGATCCAGAGGAGTTGATAAAATTCTTGGGCTCGTTCGGGCTTGAAATTGAAAAGCTGTATGAGTTTCCATCCCCGGTTTCTTTTGGAAATAGAATCTATCACGATAAGGGTTATGCGATTTTCGAATGGATTGGCCCTCAAGATTCTCCGATCAACGAAACAGGAGGTGGTAGAGGCCAGAATCGGACAAGTGTTGATGCGTTTGTGCTGGGTAAAATCAATGGGAAAACAACTCAAATCCTGATTGAATGGAAATTCACTGAAGGATTAGGCCGTGAGCTTGTCTTGGGTAGGTTTTGTGGCGGGAAAGGTGTCGAGCGGCTCAGAAGATATTCTCTGGTTCTTGCTGAATTGAGAAAACAGGGCGACTTCCCGTTCGATTTTGACGATGAGTATGGATCAAGCAGCCCGAAATCGTCGCTCGGGATTTATGATTTTTCACCTGACCATCTGTATCAGTTATTGCGGATGACCTTGCTAGCCAAGAAGACCACAGGAAAAGCACTTGGAAAATACACTCTTGAAGATTATCGAATTGTTCATTTGACGCACTCTCAGAATAATCGGATCAATATTCTTCATCCAGAATACCTCATACTCTCTCCTGGCCTAAAACAGTTTTCCGGGCAGCAGCTGCATGAGGTTTGGAAGGAGCTCTTATCTCCAAGAGACCGGGAAAGATTCTTCTATGGGCATTGGGATAGAGCAATCAATATGATCGAGGACAATGAACTGAGAGCGTATCTATCGGAAAGGTATGTGTAAAGAGTTGCCTCAATCATCGGTGATTTAGGGTCTGCGGCCCAACCACGCGCTGTAGGCGACTGGGCCTTCTCGCTCCGCGCTCGGCCCAGCGCCTGAGCGCGGCCGTAAGGCCCGCAATTGCCATGCACGCGTACATCATCAAGGTTCGTACACGACGGTGCGGGAGCATACAACTGTCATATCGCTGCGTTGAACCGCGAGACAATGAGACGCCCATGTCCTTGCTCTATATCGGGAGCAGAAAAAGGTCACTCATGTCGCCTAGAAAATCGCAATGGCCATTCGTGTTTGCACTTGGGCTTGCAGCGTGCACTTTCAAACCGATGCTCCCTACCCCGCCGATGACAAACGATGGGGCCTCTATGGTCTTTATCCCGGCGGGCGAATTTACAATGGGGAGCCAAATCCTAGAGGCCGAAAAACCAATCCACACTGTTTATCTGGACGCATTCTGGATGGACACCTACGAAGTAACGAATGTGCTCTACAAAAAGTGCGTGGACGCAGGCGCATGTCAGCCGCCCAGGGTCATCAGTTCCAGTGGAGGCGGCTACACCGACCCCACGCACGACAACTTTCCCATCACTCAGGTCACATGGGCCGATGCCGACCTGTACTGCAAGTGGGCCGGGAAACGTCTGCCGACTGAAGCTGAATGGGAGAAGGCCGCACGCGGCACTGATGCGAGGATATACCCCTGGGGAAATACGTTCGACCCCGCTCTGCTGAACTCGGCGTTCAATAGCGACTTGCACACAAGGGCAGTCGGAAGTTTCCCCGCGGGAGCGAGTCCCTACGGTGCAATGGATATGGCGGGAAACGTGTGGGAATGGGTGGCAGACTGGTACGACGACCACTATTATGCCCAATCGCCACATGACAACCCGAAAGGCCCGGAAGACGGGAGGCAAAAGGTGGCGCGTGGAGGCGGCTATGGCGGCACGGATGCCGTCATGCGAACATCTCAGCGGCGCGAGTTATATCCAGACGATTACGGTGGCTGGTTGGGGTTCCGCTGCGCGCGATAGTGATTCGGGACGCATAGACATAGCGCGGCCTGCTTCCCGCCGCAACCCAATGCTTTATCCGCGAACCCACAGGGGACTGTGCCTAACACGAATGGACACAAATCTTGAAGGATTAGTGCAGATTCGGCCTTGCTTGCAAGGCGTAACTCGTGGAAGAAAAAGCGGTGAAGACTCATGACCATTCTAGTCACTGGCGCTAATGGACTCATCGGATCACACGTCGTCCGCAGCCTGCTCAAGCGGGACTATTCGGTGCGCGCGTTCGTGCGGGAGGGCGCCGACCTGCGCAACCTGGACGGACTGAACGTGGAACTCGTCCGGGGCGACCTGCTCAAGCCAGGCAGCATCGTGGACGCCGCCACAGGCTGCAAAGCCATCCTCCATACTGCGGGCTTGATCAGCACCAGCCCGTACCTTCGCTGGCGTGTGTGGGAAATCAACTTTGTCGGCGCAACCAACGTGCTCACCGCCGCGCACCTCGTCGGCGTGGAAAAAGTCATCTACACCGCATCTATCTTTACGCTCGGCGTCGGCGTCAACGGGCAACCCGTCGCCGAGGACGTCGAAGACAACCTGCGGCGGCTCAAGTTCACTTATCTCGCCGCGCGCCGCGCCGCGCAAGCCAAAGCAGAAAAATTCGCCGCGACCGGCATGCCTATCGTTTACGTCTACCCCACCTACTGCCTCGGTCCCGGCTTGCACAACGTCAACGCACCGCCGCAGCGGCAAATCATCGCCTGCCTGCGCGGTGGGTTGCCGTTTTGTCCGTCCGGCGGGCTGAACATCGTGGACGCGCGCGACGTGGGTGAAGCGCACGTGCTCGCGTTGGAAAACGGGGGCATTGGACAAAGGTATCTCGTGGGCGGCGAGAATGTCACAGTCCGTGAGCTGTTTGCGCGGCTGGGCAAGGCTGCCAACCGCCGGATGCTGATCTTGCCGGCGCCGAGCGGCGCTATCCGCGTGGGCGGATGGCTCATGCAGTGGTTCTCCCGCGCGCCGCTGATGGACGCCACCACCGCTCGGCTGCTGCGCTATCACTGGTACTATGATTCGAGCAAAGCCATGAACGAGCTGGGCTATTCGCCGCGCCCGCTGGACGAAACGCTGCGCGACACAGTCGCCTGGCTGCGCGAGAACCGCTACATTCGATGAGTGCATCCCCCGCCCTCGAACGCAATCTCTGCGCCGCGCTTGAAGCGGATGATTTCGACGGCGCGTTGGTCGCCATCAACTCTGTCGCGCGCCGGCTCGACGATGATCCCAAAGCGCAAAAAGTGTTGGGCGTATCATCCATCATCCAGAGCGACGACCGGGGACTGGCCGCGCGCCTCATCGCGGCTCACTTGGCCGACCGCCCCGGCCAACTACAGGCTTGGACAAAAGCGCTCCTCGCACACGATCAACTTAACGTCCGCGACATCGGCGTGATGATATTGCCCGACCTGTATCCTCATCAGCGCAAATTCGTCACGGCGCAACTGTTGCGTTTTGCCGACGACAATTGGTGGGTCACGCGCGAGACTGCCGGGGACGCTGCTGGACGTATCCTCAATCGCCACTTTGCCGAGTTCTACCCCATGCTGGAACGCTGGACGCAACACAAATCAAATCGGAAAACGTCCGCCGCGCCGTCGCCATCGCCACGATGAAAAGCTTTGACCGCAAGCGTCCCCAACCGGAGCGCGCCGAGCCGCTGCTCAAACTGCACGACGCGCTCATCGCCGACCGCGCCGAATACGTGCGTGTGAACCTGGGGCCGTTCGCCCTCGGCGCGATGATTCTGCCGCACTATCCACAAGCGACGCTCAAACGGCTGCGCCAGTGGGCGCGGCTCAAAGGCGAGGCCGCGCGCTGGAACGTGGCGATGGTGTGGACAGCGGCCGGCGCGCGCAAGTACGCCGAGACCGGCGTGGAATTGACGCAGTTAGCGGCGGACGAGCGGCGCTTTGTGTGGCGCGCCGTCGCCTCCGCCATGGTCAAGCTCACCCGCGCCCGCCCCGACGTGTGCCGCCCCGTCATCCCGCAATGGGCGAGCGATCCCAAGCGGGCGCATGTGGCCGAGATCGTGTACAAGTATATCAAATGAATCCAAGCTACTCTTTCGACCGCGCCGTTGATTTCTACGATGCTACGCAGGCCTACCCCTCGGACGTGACAGACAAGATCACGCAGTCCATCCTCGACCTCACGCATGCCACACCGGCCATGCGCATCTTTGAACTGGGCATCGGCACCGGGCGCATCTCTGCGCCGCTCATTGCACGCGGGCTGCAGGTTGTGGGCCTCGACCTTTCGCGCGAGATGATGAACAGACTGCGCGCCAAGTTTGACGGCGGGCAAGTTGGCAACTTAGCCCACACACTTTTGCTCGTGCAGAGTGATGCGAGCGCGCTGCCCTTTCCCGATGCCACCTTCGACGCAGCGTTGGCCGTCCACGTGTTCCACGTCATCGCGCCGTGGCGGCGGGCCATTGGTGAACTGCGGCGCAGCCTGAAACCGGGTGGGCTGGTCTTGCACAGCACCCACACCCGTGACCCGCAATCGGCCAACGTCATCCTGCGCGACAGGTGGCGCCAGTTGGTAGAAGCGCGCGGCGAGCAGTGGAGACGTCCCGGCGCGCAAGGTCGAGAAGCGATCGCGGCTGAATTTCAATCGCTGGGGGCCAGCCTGGAGGAAATTCCCGTGGTGCGCCAGACGGACGCCACAACGCCCCAACAAGAAATCGCCGGTATCGCCCATCGCATCCACAGCGACACGTGGGCTGTGAGCGAGCCGGTCTTGCATGCCACCGTCGCCGAGCTAACCGATTGGGCGCGTGATTACTTTGGCGCGCTCGACGTGCCCCTGCCGGAAGAGAACACTTTTGCCTGGCAAGTCTATCGCTTTGACCGGCCCCCACTCCTGCCGGAGCCGATCCGCGCCGCGCTGATTCGGCTCATTCCGATCTTGAACGCCACTGGAGCGCCCTGGGTCTTGGGCGGAAGCTGCTGTCTGGCTCTGCATGGCATGAAGGTGGAGCCGCACGATGTTGATATTGTCACCAGTGCGGACGGCGCGTATCGCATCGGCGACGCGCTGCGAGAAGTGGCGGAGGAAAAGCAAGCGGTACGGTGGAGCGAAAGTGAGCGCATCCGTTCGCATCACGGCCTGTACCGAATGGGCGACACGCAAGTGGACATCATCGGCGCAGCAGAATTGCGCGAGGGCGAGGGCTGGGCGCCGGCGTGGCGTCCAGCCGAGTGGCAGACCGACAGCATGGCAGTGCCCGGCGCGGGCGTGTCCGTCGTGACGTTAACGTTGGAATACGAACTTGGCGCTTACCGCAAGATGCAACGCGAGGCCAAAGCTAAACTCATCGAACAGCGGTTGCGCAATCACTCCACTATGACCAACGACTGGATCGTGTGAACGATAGCCTCAAAGTCAAACGGCTTGGGCTGGAATATGGCGCCGATCTCGTCCAGCACGGACTGGTCGGGCCGGTTGAAAGCGGACACGATCACAATAGGTCGCTTTTCACCCTGGTCGCGCAATCTTTTGGCAAGCTCCAGCCCGGTTAGCCCCGGCAGACGAATGTCCAAGATCATAATATCGGCGGCAGTAAACTCGGTCGAATTGGTCTTGCCTAACAACTCTTCGGCGCTGCAATAGATCGGCCTGACGATCATCCCGAACATGCCCAACCCGGCGCGCAACAACTCGGCCAGGTTGGGTTCATCTTCCAGGTACAGCACCACCACTTTTCCGTCCTTCATCGTCTCCCTCCTTGAAGAGTTCGGCGGATTGGCTCCAGTACGCCCATAACCTGGGCCGTCCGCGCGGCGACCCGTTCGAGGTATTTCGTGCTGAACGGCTCGAGCGGGATCGTCTCATAGACTTTGGTCCAGCCCTTGTCCCATGGCTCGGCTTCAAACGACGGGCCAAGCTCGGCTTTGATCTCGAACAGATGCGAAAACATTCCGTCTAGCAGGCGCGCGTTCAACTCGCGGTCGCGGCTTTCCAGGTGCAGGCCGATCTCTAATCGCCCCCGGCGCGGCCCCAAGTTCCAAACCTCGTAATGCACGTGTGGGTCATCGTAATAAAACTGCGCCAGCCACGCGCGGCCCGCCGTCTTGAACTCCCGCAGCCGCTTGTCCAGCTTGGGCCGCACTGCATCCGGCAGCGCGCGCATGAATTCGGAGCTTTTCACGCCGCTGATTGTACCACAGTTGCGGCGACTGGCGAAGCGTGATAGACTTTGAATAACCGCTAATAGGAGAAGCAAGATGCTGATCACACACGGACTAGTCGCAACGCTGGGCAAAGACAATCGCGTCATCCAAGACGGCGCGATTTTGATCGAGGACGGCAAGATCACCGAGGTCGGCGCAACGGGCGATATGAAGAACAAATATCCGAGCGCCGAGGAACTCGACGCCGATGGGATGCTCGTTCTGCCAGGCGCGATCTGCGCGCACACGCATTTCTATGGCGCGTTCGCGCGTGGGATGTATATCCCCGGCGAACCGGCCCGCAATTTCGTCCAGATTCTCGAAAAGCTATGGTGGCGGCTCGACCTGGCGTTGGACGACGAAGGCACGCGCCTTTCCGCGCTCGTCTGCCTGGCTGATGCCATCCGACACGGGACGACGACGCTGATGGATCACCACGCCAGTCCCAACGCGATTGAAGGCGCGCTGGACATTATCGCCGACGCGGTCAAGCAATCCGGGCTGCGCGCGTGCCTGTGCTACGAGGTCACCGACCGCAACGGCGACGAGGGCGCCAAAGCCGGCATCGCGGAGAACGTGCGGTTCGCCAGAGCGCAAGCGCAAGACGGAAGCCCCAACCTCAAAGCGATGTTTGGCTTGCACGCCGCGTTCACTGTGAGCGACCGGACGCTGGAGCATTGCGTGGGCGAAGCGCAAATGCTGGGCGTGGGCTTTCACACGCACCTCGCCGAAGATGCCGCCGACGAAGACGACAGCCTGCGCAAGTATGAGATGCGGATTGCGCGACGGTTTCTTCGGCGAGGCGTGCTGGGACCCAAGACCATCTGCGCGCACGGTGTCCACCTGGACGAAAACGAGTTGCAAACACTGGCCGAAACCGGAACCAAGCTCGCGCATCAGCCGCGCAGCAACATGAACAACGCCGTCGGCGTCGCCCCGGTGCAGCGCGCGCTCGACTTGGGCGTGTGCGTGGGGCTGGGCAACGACGGCTTCAGCAATGACCCCTTTGCAGAGATGAAGGCCGCGTACCTGGTGCACAAGACAAATCAGCGCGACCCGCGCGTGATGACGGGCGACACGGTGATGAAACTGGCTTACGAGAACAACGCTCGTATCGCGGCGGACTGTGGCGGCTGGGCTGAGCCGCTGGGCGAACTGACGCCGGGCGCGTGGGCCGACCTTGTGTTGCTGGACTATCGTCCCTACACGCCGCTCACCGCCGATAATCTGCCGTGGCAAATCATCTTTGGCGTAGACGGCGCGCACGTCAACACCACCATCGTCGGCGGCCAGGTGCTGATGCGCGACCGCAAGCTGTTGACGCTGGACGAGGAACGCATCGCCGCGAAGGCGTTAGAGTACGCGCCGAAAGTGTGGGGACGGTTTGCAGAGTTGAGCGGCGCATAACTCCCTTCTCCCTGTTAGATTGTCGTCCATTGAATAGTAACAGCCTGTGCGGCTGTTCCAGACAGAAAAAGGAGCATCCCCCATGTCACAAGATCAGGTGACACTTCAGGTCAACAGCCCAGAAGTGGGCTATCTAAACGTTCGCAACAGCCCTTCCACGAGTGGCGCGCTTGTAACCAGAGTCAACGATCAGGCGACGCTTAGTACGCTAGAACCGGAAGATGCGGTGCGCCAAAAGGTCGGGCAACAGGGCGCGTGGCTCAAGGTTCAAACGCCGGACGGCCAAATCGGTTATGCGGCGGCATGGTATCTCAAGCTTGCCGACGTGAGCCAGGCGCCCGCTTCGCCTCCAAAGCCCGTGACGACACTCGCCGTCGTGGTCAATAGCCCGGACGCTCCACTCAAGGTGCGCAGTGGCCCAGGCGTTCAGAACGCCATCCTGGCGCAAGCACCAGATGGCACTGTGCTTCAGGCACTGGAATCTGCCGATACAGTCCGGGCCAAAGTCGGGCAACAGGGTCAGTGGTTGCAGGTGCAAACGCCCGATGGCGTCACTGGCTATTGCGCGGCATGGTATTTAAAGCTGGCAGATGCAACTCCCGTGCCTGCTCCGGCCCCAACGCAGCAACCAACCACGCCGGTGAGCGCAAGTTACAGCTCGCTTTCGGTCGCCAATTGGGAACCTGCTCAACGACGCGCCGAAGAGCATGGCGACTTGAACCTGGCTCTGCGCCGCTATACGCCCACCAACGCTTCTCTGAGCCTGATGGATATTAGCGGCGATACCGACCCCGGCGCTCCGCAACTGGCGGGGATTTTTGTCCCGGCTCGCGCGTCAAGTTTCAAGGCGACTTATCGTGTCAATGACTGGAACTGGGATGGCAATTGCTCAGGAGACCCGATTGATGAGCCTGAAGTGACGCTCGTTGACCTGGCAGCAACGCCGGGCGAAAGCCTGCACTTGCCTGACCGCTTGGGGGGCGATGTTGGCGAGGGTTACAAAGCACTCGTTTTGTATGCCAGTGCGCAGCGCCTCACACTCAAGTACACTCACGAAGATAATGTCATCGCCGGATATGCGCTCCATGTTGAGAATATTGACGTGGATCCGAATCTGTTGGCGCTTTACCAGCGGTTGAACAATGAGGGCCGACATGAGTTGCCGGCTCTGCGCGCGGGGCAGGCGTTCGGGCGCGCGAGCAGCGATCGGGTCGGGTTGACGATCCGTGACACAGGCGCATTTATGGACCCGCGCTCGCGCAAGGACTGGTGGCGCGGGTATTGAGGGCCAAAACAATCGTGAGGTCAAGCAAGCTCCAATGGTCAGTCCAATTTCTCCAATGCATCAAAATCTTTACACGCGCGCCGCGCAGAAAATAGCGGACATAGAAGGAGATGAAAAACATCGGCTACTGGAGCCAAGAGCCATTGCCGGAAGACGCCTACGACTTCCGCCAGGCCTTTGCCATGGACACGATGGCGTTCCCGCAATGGATACAGGTTATTCTGGTTCCCCGATTGTCCACACAACTTGGTGAGAGACGATTATGAAGGCGCAAGAGATACACGTCGTCACTAGGGCATTTGGCTATTCCGGCAAATATATCGCCACTCGGCTGCTCGATGCCGGCTATCGGGTGCGCACCCTGACCAACTCTCTGCACCGGTTCAATCCATTTGGCGAAAGAGTTGAAGCCCATCCTTTCAACTTCGACAACCCTGACCGGCTTGCCGCGTCGTTGGAAGGCGCGGCTGTTCTTTACAATACCTATTGGGTGCGCTTCAATCATAAGGACTTTACACATTCCGTCGCCATCCAAAACACGCTAACATTGTTCGAGGCCGCCAAACGGGCAGGCGTCAAACGAGTCGTGCACGTCAGCATCACGAATCCGTCGGAGACCTCGCCCCTGGAATATTTTAGTGGCAAGGCTCGACTTGAACGCGCGTTGGCAGAGTCGGGATTGTCCTATGCGATTCTCAGGCCAACGGTGCTCTTTGGCAAAGAAGATATCCTCATCAATAATATTGCTTGGGTCTTGCGACGATTGCCTGTGTTCGGGGTGTTTGGCGCCGGTCAATACCGGCTGCAACCCATCTATGTTGACGATTTGGCCAAGCTTGCCGTAGAACAAGGCCATGAGACAAGCGACCGCATCATCAATGCCATCGGCCCGGAAACCTTTACCTTTCGCGGCCTGGTTCAAGAAATTGGAACGATCATTGGCAAACGGCAGCTCGTTGTTTCTGTCCCGCCCGCCATCGGCTATGTATTCGGATGGGGCCTGGGCCAAGTCATGGGCGACGTCATGATCACTCGTGAAGAAATCAAGGGGCTGATGGCCGACATGCTACACACCGATGCTCCACCGGCTGGAGTCACCAAGTTGACCGACTGGGCTAAAGAACATGCGGCGACCCTCGGTCAACACTATGCCAGTGAATTGGCCCGGCGCAAAAATCGGCAGAGCGCCTATGACATCCAATAGACAGCCATGACAGCGATTCACCACAAGAGGAGGGGCGCCAATGAACACGAATAATTCTATAGCGGCCATCCCGCAAGACATTGCCTACCAACTCTGCGCCGACATCCGCGAGGAAGGCAGGCGCAAGTGGTATACCTGGTCGGCGTGGTGGTGCTGGGGCTGCATGACGTTCACCGGCGGCGACCCGGCCAAGCGGTGCGGCGCAACCATCGCCTGCCCGCAGGTCGTTGACCGCTATGCCAGGCAGAACAAATGAGGCGTGGAAGTGTGATACGATAAGCGATTAGCGAGGGAAGAATGAGTGAGACATTGGTGAACTGGAGAGAGTGGAGTGACGAGTCATTTGCACAAGCGCAGCGCAGCGACAAACCGATCCTGCTCGACATCGGAGCCGTGTGGTGCCACTGGTGCCATCGCATGGATGCGGACACGTATGCCGAGCCGGAGATTGCGTCCTTCATCAACGGTAACTTTATCCCGATCCGGGTGGACAACGATCGCCGCCCCGACATCAATGTGCGCTACAACATGGGCGGCTGGCCGACGACGGCCTTCCTCACGCCGGAGGGCGAGATCATCACCGGCGCGACCTACATCCCGCCCACCCAGATGCCGAGGATGATGAGCCAGGTCTTGCAAGCCTATCGCGGCAACAAGGCCGCTCTTCTACAGCAGGCTGCCGAGGTCGCCCGGAAACGCGAACAAGCCAGCCGCATGCGCCCGCGACCGGACGCGCGCATCTCGTGGGGCATTGTGACGCAGATCGTGGGCAGCCTCGCCCGCGCATACGATCCGATCTATGGCGGATTTGGCGCCGAGCCTAAATTTCCCCAAGCCGAAGCCTACGACCTGTTGCTGACGGAATATGCCAACGGCGGCCAGCGCGACCGGCGGCTCAGCGACATGGTCGTCAAATCGCTCACGGCGATGGGCACGGGCGGGATGTATGATCACGTCGAAGGCGGTTGGTTCCGCTATTCCACCACACGCGACTGGAGCATCCCGCACTTTGAAAAGATGCTCGAAGACCACGCCAAACTGCTCGTCACCTATCTCAACGCCTACCAGGTCACGCGCGACGAGACACTCAAATCTATCGCCGTCAAGAGCCTGGGCTACCTGACCACTGTTCTATACGACCCGCAGCGCGGGACCTTCGCGGGCAGCCAGGATGCCGATGAGGAATACTATTCGCTCTCGCTGATCGAGCGCCGCCAGAGGCCCACGCCGTTCATTGACTGGACCGTGTACACCGATTGGAACGCGATGATGGCGCACGGACTGTTGATCGCGTCGGCGGTGCTGCGCGAACCGACCTACGCCCGGCGGCCACGATTGCTCGCAATCGAGTCGGCCCGTGACATGGCCCTGCGGCTGCTGGACTATTTGTGGGCGACGTGCTACGACGCCGAGGCGGGTTCCCTCTTCCATTTTGTGGACAACAGCGGCCCGCACTTGCCCGACTTGTTGAGCGACCATGTGCGCCTGGCACAAGCCAACCTTATCGCGTTCCAGTTCACCGGCGATTCCCAATACTTTGATCGCGCGACGACGTTAGGCCGCGCCATGCTCAACCGTTTAGCCGACCCGGACGGCGGCGGCTACTTTGACCGGCCCGACGATCCCATGGCTCAGGGAGCACTGCGCTCACGCCTCAAGCCCATGTTTGAAAACGCTATCACCGCCGATGTGCTCGTCACGCTGCACTACCTGACCGGCATCGTCGAACACCTGGGACTGGGCGAATCGGCGCTCGTCCTGTTTGCTGACGAGTATCAAAAGTATGATACGCTGGCCGCCGCGTACGGCCTGGCCGTCAACCGGGCAGTGAACCAGCCGGTCGAGATTGTCATAGTGGGCGTGATGGACGAGCCGCGCACGCAATCGCTGCTTAACGCTGCGTGGCAGGCTTATGTGCCGTGGCGCGTCGTATTGCCGCTCGACCCGGCGCGCGACGCAGCCACCATCACCACGCGCGGCTTTCCGGCGTCCAGCGTTCCTATCGCGTATGTGTGCCGAGGACAGACCTGTTCCGCACCCATGTCCGATCCGGCGGCGCTCGTCAATCTACTGTCGAATCCATAATCACCACTGCCACGTGAAAGGAACGGAATGTCGGATTACGTCGCGGAAGCAAAAGAAATCGAGCGAGACCTCCTCGCCTGGCGGCGCGACCTGCACCGCCACCCCGAGTTGGGCTTTGCCGAAGTCCGCACGGCGGGCATCATCGCGCGTCACCTGAGCGAATTGGGGCTGAAAGTGCAGACCGGCGTAGGCCGCACCGGCGTCGTGGGATTGCTTGAAGGCACATCCCCTCTGTCCCCAAAGGGGACGGGGGGGACCGAGGGGGGGCCAGTCGTCCTGCTGCGCTTTGACATGGATGCGCTGCCGATTACGGAAGAAAACGCGACCGACTATATTTCGCAAACGCCCGGCGTCATGCACGCTTGCGGCCACGACGGCCATGTAGCGATTGGCCTGGGTGTGGCGACCTTGCTGGCGCGGCATCGAAGTGAACTGTCCGGCTCGGTCAAGTTTGTGTTTCAACCCGCCGAGGAAGGCATGGGCGGAGCAGTGGAAATGATCAAGGACGGCGCGCTGCACGCTCTCGCGCCGCGCCCCAATGTGGCACTGGGGCTACACATCTTTAACCAACTGCCGTTGGGCTTGGTCGCAGCCGGCGAGGGGCCTGTGATGGCCGCCGCCGAGCGATTTCACTGCATCGTTACCGGTCGAGGCGGCCACGGTGCGATGCCGCACCAAACCGTGGACGCGGTCGTCGTCGCGGCGCAGATCGTGACGGCATTGCAAACGGTAGTCAGCCGCAACGTGGACCCGGCAGAACCGGCGGTCGTGAGCGTGGGCAGCCTTCACGCGGGATCAGCCTTCAACATCATTGCCGAGCAGGCCGAGCTGTGGGGGACGATTCGCACCTTCGACGCGGCCACGCGGCAGATGGTGCTGCGCCGCGTGCGCGAGATCGTCGAGGGGACAGCCCACATGCTGGGCGCATCGGCGCAATTGGAAATCGAAGAACTCACCCTTGCCGTCGTCAACGATGTGGCCGCCTCGGCCCGCGTGCGAGAAGCAGCCGCGCGCGTCGTGGGCGCGGAACACGTCAGCGCGCAGCAGCGCTGGATGGCGTCCGAGGATATGTCGTATTTCTTGCGTGAGGTTGGCGGCTGCTTCTTCTTCCTCGGCGGCGCGCGTCACCCGTCCGAATTCCCACACCACAACCCTCGATTCGATTTTGATGAAGGGGTGCTATCGCGAGGCGTTGCAGTTCTGTGTGAAACGGCGGCAAGTTATTTGCGTAAAGTGTAAGCTCGCGCTTCACGTTTCACGCATCACGGGAGTCATGCATGGGCAAGGCAGGTCCACTCCGCTGGCGCGATGGACGAGGTTGGCTGGTACTGACCGGCGGCGGCAAACCAAAAGACATTCCTCACATTCTCCGCGCGGCGATTGAGGCGATGAGCGATGAATCCCCCGCCGTGTTCGTGCCTACGGCCAGCGCCGCGCCCGATGGCGACCACGACACCAGCCAGCGCATCCTCGCCCAGATCGAAGCCTTGGGCGGGCCAGCCGGCTATGTCACGCCCATCTTTACTCACGCCGACGCGACCGACCTCAGGAATGTGCGGAGGCTGGCGCAGGCCGGACTCGTCTACCTCGGAGATGGACAGGCACAGCGACTCGTCACGACCTTGAGCGACACGCCCACACTCGATGCGTTGGTAGCCGCGTATGAGGCGGGCGCGGTTGTCGTCGCCGCCGGCGCAGCGGCGTGCGCGTTGGGCGCGCGCGGCCTATGTGAACGAGAGATTGCCGGCTGGGGCTGGCTGCCGGATGTGCTCATCTGCCCGCACTATGCGGAAGCCTCGACCTTGCGCGAGGCCGTCAAGGCGCATCCCGAATGTCTGGGCCTGGGCATTCCGCAAGACACGGCGCTGGCATTGGGGCCAGAGAACCAGGTGCAGACGTTGAGCGCAAGCGGCCAGCAGGTGACAGTTGTCCTGGGGCATCGCTTTCGCAGTTGACATGCCCTGCCTCTACTGTATAATTTTCACTGCCAGAACTCGCGCCCGGGAGGGACATGCTCAGAATCAAAATTGACCTGGTCCGCTGCATCGGCTCGGCTCGCTGCCGAGTGCAAGCTCCCCATACATTCAAAATCGTTGACGATCATTCGGTCGTGATCAACCCGACAGGCGACCCCCAGCGAAGCAACCGTCGAAGCCGCGCGACGTTGCCCGATACAAGCCATCGCGGTATTTGACGACAACGGCCAACCGTTGTTTGTCCCAGACTGAGGAGGCATCCAATGGCAATCAAGTTTCCCAGCGACGCATGGATCAAGGCTCTGATGGAGGACCTCAACAAGAGCGAAGCGTACGCCGAAGCGGCCAAAACCTGGGAAGGCGATTTTCACTTTATCGTCGAACCCGGCGGGACGCTGAACAAGACCATGGTCCTTTACATGGACCTCTGGCACGGCAAGTGCCGCGGAGCGTTCGAGGTCGCGGATGAATCGGTCAAGACGCCGGTCTTTCGGATGAGTGCGCCGGTGGCGACCTGGAAAAAAGTCCTGACTAAAAAGCTCGACCCGATTCAGGGCCTCGTGACCGGGCAGCTCAAGCTCAAGGGCAACATGGCGATGATCATGAAAAGCGTCAAGGCCGCCAAAGAGCTGGTCGAAGGCTGCACGCGGATTGATACGGAATTTCCGGTTTAGCCTCAAGCG
>Ga0315279_10005813_pt1 | contig 15814 bp, 20 predicted proteins | sample YL17G06_20_MG_FD_203694 | JGI IMG/M metagenome (GOLD analysis project Ga0315279, IMG submission 203694) | Sediment microbial communities from Yellowstone Lake, YNP, Wyoming, USA - YL17G06_20 | ecosystem: Environmental > Aquatic > Freshwater > Lake > Sediment | place: USA: Wyoming | collected...
AGCACGAGTGGTTCGCCCTGCCCTTGAGTCTCATAGTACAGGTCGATTCCGCGTACTTTGATCTGTGGCATGAGTCTCGGCCAGATCGACAGTTCTGCGTTCGAAGCGACTGTGCATATATCAGTCTGTTGCATAGATGAAACGAACCAACTCGTCATAGTACCCTTCCATCGCCAGCAGGAAACAAAAGCATAGAACGTAGAAATCTGCCGGTGACTCACACGATTTCATGATGATTCCCAGAGTTGTAAGCTTGTTCTCAGTGTCTTCCAAGGTGTGGATAATCTCCAAAGTACCTAGCAGTAATGTCCCGAATTCGCTGACGCTGCGCTGGTTCGTAAGTCGCGAGAAGATGTTGTCAACGGCATCGAAGAATTCGTGGCTTGACGACGTCCGTCGATGGAATGATAGAAGCAATCAATCCAGAGTACAGATGGCCGATGAGAAAGCTAATGCCTAGAGGAGACAAAGAATGTGAATGGGTTCTTGAAAAGAAAACCTAACCAATATCCGACCCTTGTTGTGAGGTCAGGCAAGATATTGAACTAGATTCGGATGTGGGGTCGGTTACAGAGTTGATGTTGTCAACTCACATGGCTAGGATAGAAGGCGCCGGGGGTTAGCTTGAAACCCGCGTTTAAAACTGTCAACCAAGCTGACTTTCAACTGAATGAAAGCCGAGAATGAGCTGGAATTGAGCGGTACTTGAACTCAAAATCAGCTGGAAGAGGCGGTCTAGGATGGAGTCGGGAGAGGGCGTTGAACCTCGGGTTCAGCTCCGTGAATGTCGCAGCTCTTCGCTTTAGTCTGCTCAGACTTGAATAACCATAGTCAATTCTTAACTCTTCTCGTCCACTGCGGCTGCCGCTCTGTCTTGGCGAACATGACAGAGGTTGGAGACGTTTCTGCAGCGAGTCCGAACCGCCACTTTCTACGAGTGACAGTACATGTCGTTCCGCGACTCAGCCCACCGATGGTTGGGCTGTAAGCGATGATTCCGCTTGGGCTTCGCCAGTCTCGCGTGTTGAACTGGAGGTCCGGTGTCCTCATGAAAATCTCGCTTGTACGGAATGGTTCTTCTTTCTTGTTTGCGAGGTTTCGGATGTGAATGGTTGGCCAAGCCCGCGCGGCCGCTGAGCCCCCGGTAAGGCTCGAGTGGTGACTGGGCCACCTCTCAATGCGACTGACGAATTGGGCGCCACATAGCGTGTGAAGCCCGAATTGGTGCGTGTCGCCTGTAGGCCAACCAATCACAGGAGGCATTCGGAACCCCCATGTTGAATGTTGGAGTAGATGTGCATAAAAGAATCTGCCAAGCCTGCCTCAAAGATGAACGAGGCAGCATAGTGGAAGAGTTCAGGTTCCCGAACAATCAGGAAGGTGCGAGTAGACTCGCCACGATTCTCAGGAAACATGGCGAGGCTAAGGTAGCGTTGGAGTCTACCGGCAACCTGTGGGTGAAACTCTACGACCGACTCGATGAGGAACCCGGCATCGACGTGATACTGACGAATCCGAGGAAGACCCGCGTCATCGCGGAAGCCAAGATCAAGAATGACAAACTCGACGCGAGGCTGCTGGCGGACCTAGTTAGGGCGGATCTTGTAGCCAGAAGCTACGTTCCACCCAAAGAGATTCGCATGCAACGAGCCCTGCTGCGTGAACGCATCAGCCTAGTGGAATCGCGGACGATAATTAAGAACCAAATCCATGCGTTGCTCGACAAGTATGAGATCCAACCCACGTACACCGACATGTTCGGCAAGCATGGTCGTGAATGGCTCAGAAGCCTCAACTTACCGAGCATCGACCAAACCATCCTAGAAGTTGGTCTCCAGCGACTCGAAGAGTTGGAGGCGCACATAGACGCATTCACAGACAAGATCGCTCAAGAAGCGGTTGAGCATCCTCAAGCGAAACTTCTGATGAGTTTCACCGGCATAGACTACTACAGTGCGATGCTCCTCGCCAGCGAGATCGGCGACGTGACGCGGTTCCCATCCGCGAAGAAGCTTGTCAGGTATGCTGGACTCGCGCCAGGCACGAGGCAATCAGCCGACAAGACCGTCCACGGTCACATCGTGAAGGAAGGCAACAAACGCATACGATGGATACTCGTCGAAGCCGCGCAGCATGCCTCCCGCCACGATCCAAGACTACGAGGCTTCTACCTACGCGTCATGAAGCGGCGCGGTTACCAACGAGCGATCGTCGCCGTAGCCCGCAAGATGCTCGTCTCGATGTATCACGTACTCTCAAAGAACGAGCCCTACCATGGCGAGAGAACGGAGCTTCTGGAGAGAAAGCTTAAGCGCTTAGAATGGAAAGCAACCCACAGCCTACAGGCCATATGAGAGAGCCAACCATTCACATCCAATCAACTCAACACAAACAAGAGAGAGGAACCAAGCCAGCGAGAATTTTCATTGGTGCGGCCGCCGGGACTCGCTCGTGCACTTCCGCGTCGAAAGTGAATTTCTGGGACTCTGGGAATGAAAAGCCTCTCTGCCCACTCTCGCCGGATGCAGCGACCGACGAGTCACGTCCCGCTCTGTGATGATTCCTACCGGTTCCTTGTTCTTGACGACGAGGAGGCTTCCGATGTCTTTCCTGATCATGGCTTGCAGAGCCTTTCTTACCGGTGCATCAGGTTTTATCGTTACGACTCTTCTCGTCATCACGGCTCGGACTTTGTCCTCGGTTTTGGTTAGTGTCAAGATTGTTCATCCCCCAGTAATTCCAGATTCTCAATCTAGAAGCGCTTTCGCTGGCATGTGAGTCGACATACTGCATATTAGAGAAAATGCCTTACCGAGCACTACGCTCACTTACCGTGCCACCACGACTACCATGCTACCATGTCATAGTGCCCACTTTCGATCAAGTAGCGAGTGTGCATTGTGGCGTTAGGCGCGCGCTTGGATGAGCTGTTCCAGTCGGGTTGCGACCATTTGCTGAAGAAGCCTCCTAGTTTTTGCTGGCAGCTCGTACTGGGGCTCCCGACTGGCAGACCAGGTGCTCGGAGACGCACGCTGGATTATTCCATCAGCCTCGAGCTGTCTTAGGTTTCTACAAGGGGTCTCACATGTCCCGTCGATTCCACATCGTTGGCATATGTATGCAACAGGAGCAGCACTCTTGGCTTCATTTAATGCAAGTATGATTCTGGTCTTTCTTTCCTCAAGATACTCCATCTGTTCTTCACCTCCTCCCGTTGATGCGAAGCTATGTCATTGCCTCCATGACGCGTTCCTTTGCGATTTCCATGGCTACGACTCGAGGCATTGTTCCAGTCTCAATAGACCGATCGACGACTAGCGTTGTGTTCTGCCGAATCTTAGAGTCGATAAGACCGAATGCTTCGTCCGCATTCCTGTCTTTGTACTCGGCGTATGAGCCTATGACGCCGCCGGCATTCACCAGAATGTCAGGCAGAACTATGACGCCTTTCCTGTGTAGGAATCTCTCGGCTTCACTTGTTGTTGGATTGTTCGCCGCCTCAAGAACAGCCTTCGCTTTCAATCGAGGAGCGGTTTCCATCGTCAATACATTCCCAACAGCCGCCGGAACAAAGATGTCACAGTCTACGTCGAAGATTGCATCGCAAGGCATCTTCTTCGCTTCTTTGCAGTTGCCTAGCGATTGAGACTCACTTTTGGCATATGCGAACTTGGATAGCTTCGCGAAGTCCATTCCTTTCTCATCATGAACCCCAGACCAGTAATCGCATACGGCAACTATGCGGGCTCCTTTCGCGCATAGGAATCTTGCGAGTTCGGATCCTACGTTTCCAAAGCCCTGGATGGCGACTCTGACATTGTTCAATGAGCCGGGCAGTGGTAGGTGACCCTCGCCGCGTTGTAGCATCGCCTCCATGGCAACTGCAACACCGAATCCCGTGGTGCCTGTCTCATGGGGGATGCCACCCATGTGCTCGGGTTTTCCTGTTGCTGCTTTGAGATCGCCGACTTCGTTGACGAAGGCTTCAATTTCTTTCTCGCCAACGTTCATGTCAGGGGCACAGACCCAGCGACTTGGAACATACGGTGCGATCGACTTAGCGAATGACCTCACGTGCGCGACCCTATCACCCTTGTAAGGGTCTGCGCGTATTCCTGCTTTGGCCCCACCGAACGGAAGATCCGCCAACGCACACTTCCAAGTCATGGTGCGAGCCAACCTGAAGACCATGCTCGCATTAACGTCTGGAACAATTCGCATACCACCCTTGCCTGGTCCTCTAGCCGTGTTGTCTATGACAAGCACACCACGCACTCTGGTCTTGGGGTCATAGGTTTGAATCACCAATTCCGGTCCCCATTCGTCCGGAAAAGTCGAGATGTCAATCTGTCCCAGTAGTTCCCTTACTCTTACGTCCGCGACTTCCTCGAGGACTGCTCTCGTCTTGCTCATCTCGAATCGCCACAGGCCCAAGATCGGACGCGTTCGACATAAACCCCAATTACAAGAGAATGCCCCTGAATGTCAATGATGTCTATTCCAATGTGGTGCGCTTGTCCGATATTGGTGCCTCGATGGCCATTTCGTGACGACATTACCTTTATCCACGGCGCTCACATATGCGAGAGATGTCACTTGGGAGGCGCCTGTGATGCCAACTCTGTCTAGACTCTTGGCTCGTTCATGGCCAGAAGTGCTAGAGGATGAGACGAACCTCCTTCTTCTGCGCAACTTAATTTCAGGAAAATGCGTGAGTGTTAATCTAAGTGCGCTCTCGAAAGCGACTGGGAGGCACAGGAACACCGTCAGGAATGACGTTGCCGAGCTTCTGAGACAGAAAGTGGTGAATCCCCCAGTCTGCCCATTCATGGGGTTGTACAGAGAGTACCCACTGCTGGTAGTTGCGCGAGCAGACCTGCCAGACGAAAAGCGTGTCAACGATTGGGTTGCTCAGGACAAGCACATATTCGCAGCCTACTGGTCGCGCCATGCGGAATACAACATGATACTCTTCATCTATCAGAAGGACGTATTGGCCTATCAGCTCTGGAGAGAGTCGCTTACTGAGGAGCACAAGATACCACCTAGGGAAGCGAGGCTTCCCTCGTACTCCCTCTATGTTTCCAACCAGCTGATGACCAAGTATGAACCGAACGCCGTCATTGGCTTGATGGAAGCTGAACTGAACCGAGTCGGAAAACTCGAGATCAACGGCGTCACTCTTGATCGGCCGCATTTCCAAATCCTAAAACTCTTGGTCACTGGTGATGTCTTCAAGCTCAATGAGAACTTCCTCAGTAGAGAACTCCACATTCATAGGAAGACGGTCATGAAACGCGTTGACCAACTGTTGAGAGAGGGCTGGATACTGAGACCAGTATGCAGGTTCCCTGACCTGCTTTGCCCCCCAAACTACGTCTTGGCATATTCCATGATAGAAATACGGAAAACAAAGGAAAGAGTCACACTCGCTTTTCAGAACGACCCACACGTACCAATGGCCCTCAGGGTAAGCATAGGTGGCTACAATCTTCTACTCATAAGCGCCCATCCGGACGTATCCGAGCACATGGAGTGGGAACGGTCGCTGAGCAAACGCTTTCCATCGTCTATAGGGCATGTGGACGTCACGTATTTGTCTCCCAAAATGAAGATCCTCATCGACCAGCAGAAAGTGTCACTAGGTATAATCGAAGAGAGGCTCGCACAGGCAAGAGGAAGAAGGATGAGAAAAACCACCGCATAACGCTAACCCCCCCCTCCAAGAGTGCGACCATTTGGGCCCATGGTGCCAGACTTTGCGACTGGCCTCTTGACTGGATTGATCGGTCTAGGGATAGAATATGGGTTGTAGCGGATTCGTATTGACCTTGACTTGCGGCGCACTATTTCTCTCAAGCTCTGGAATTGTAGGTTGTTAGGATACTCTTTTGAATCTGAAGCCTTGGATCTCTTTTCCTCTGATCTTGCGGACATGTCCCCAGACTGGACGGACTTTGTCTCCGATCTTGATCTCATCGTCCAGAACTTGGCCTGTCACTCTGACCTTTCCAAACTCGACTATAGCGAGAGTTAGCGGCAACTGTTCGATTCCTTCTGGGATCGCCCAGAGTTTCGTAAATGTCACAATCCTACCCTCACCGTTCAGGGGATACTCCTCGAAATCCCTTCCCTTGCATGATGAGCACATGAAACGCTTCGGATAGGCGATTGCACTACACTTCTTACACTTGAAGCCCATCAGCTTGTTCTCGTTCATCTAGCATCTCTCCACGACAAAGGCGACCACGTTGTTGCCGAATCCTCCCATGTTACAGCAGAAGGCGCGCCGAGCACCTTTCACCTGCCGCTTGTCCGCTTCTCCTCTGAGCTGCCAGGTCAACTCGACTACCTGAGATACCCCTGTTCCTCCGACAGGATGACCTCTCGCCTTCAGGCCTCCGGAGGGGTTTATCGGGAGTCTTCCTCCCAGTGAGGTGACTCCATCACGGAGTGCAATATGTCCAGTACCTTTCTTGAAGAACCCTGCGTCTTCACTTTCAACAATTTCCAGTATGGTGAAGGCATCGTGGAGTTCTGCTAAGTTCATGTCCTGCGGAGTCATCTTAGCCATCTTGAATGCTTGAGCCGCGGAGAGACTCACTGCCTCCAGTACAGCAGGATCTTTCCTGTCATGGACAGCCATGATGTCGGTCGCATGTCCGATTCCTGCTATCTTGATGGGCATGTCATTGTATTCCTTCGCTTTTTCGCTGGCAGCCAAAAGCACTGAGGCCGATCCGTCGGTGACCGGACAGCAGTCATACATGCGTAACGGATCTGCTATGACAGGATTGTTGACTTCAGCCTCCGGTGATCCGTAGATTCCCTCCAGTGTCACGGGTTCTTGAATGTGTGCGTACGGATTCTTGGAGCCGTTCAGGTGGTTCTTGACCGCGACCCGCGACAAGTCCTCTCTGGTGACACCATATCTTTCCATGTAAAGCCTCGCGAGCATACCTGCCAAGGATGGAAGTGTAATGCCATGAACATACTCGGCTTCCATGTGCGTCATGGTGGCCACGTAGTCGGTAATCGTCTCACCGCTCACATGCCTCATCTTCTCGCCGCCCGTAACGAGAACTGTATCGTACATCCCACAGGCAATGGCGCAGTATGCGTCCTTGATGGCTGATGCGCCTGACGCGGGGCCGTTCTCGATTCGTTCCGCAGCAGCGGGGAAAAGCACAAGCTGGTCAACAAGGGCGCTGGCAATGGCGGTCCGATTGTTCAGTTCGCCTGCCAGCATACTCGCGGCGTACACTGCATCGACACTCTTCTCATTCGCACTGGCGTCTTCGATCGCTCTGATGCTTGATTCAGTCATAAGGTCAATGAGAGTCCTGTCATCGTGCCTGCCGAATTTCGTCATGCCACAGCCTACGATACAGACATCTCTCGAGCCTGTTCCCCTCGCATTACTCCTTGGGCAGCCAGTCCAAGGGCGCGATCTCAAAGGTCTCAGAAGATTTCATCAACTCATCGGGAACGGGTCTTGATCCGAAAACCTGTTGGGGCTTGACTTTCTGGTATTTTTCTCTCGTGATGACCCAAGTCTTGGCGCCGTTTAGCTCATGCTGAATGCCAGGCCTTGGTTCACACCATTGTGATATCAGGCGGCGGAAACCGATTGGGCTCTCTGCCGTGACAAGTATCTCCTCTGCTTCCAAAGTCTCCATGGAATTCTCTTGTTTCGCTGCAAACATGTGAGTGCCGACCCTCGCTCCCCGTTTCAAGGCTATGGTGTGGAGGCTGATGTGCGTCTTTGCATCAAAGGCGCGATTGTTGGAAACCCCAGCCAACTTTCCGTTGACAATGCCGACCAAGCAGAACTCATTTCGAGCCCTGTGCCTGTACAACGCTAAGAGCTCTCCACATAGTCTCGCTGCGACGATATCGTAGAAGTCTCTTTCTACACTAATGAGAGGCGCAACCGCTTTGATCAGTTTCGGGAGTTCCTCCATTCTTGCCTCTCGAACAACCATTCGTCCTCCGGTCGGAAGCAGAACTACTTTCGGAGGATACTCCTTCTTAGGTACGTCCCAGTCCACTCCGAGTATCGACTCGATCTCTGCACTCATTCGGCTCCCACCGCCAGCAACACTCAGCATTCTCGTTATAGGCTTTACGTCCAACTGGGCCGGAACCGCCCCCAAAGGCCACCGTGGTGTCATAATCGCCCAAAAAACCGATCCCGCGGCGTCATTTTGGCGCACATCCACCTCTCGGAGTGTCACGATCCGTCACCAAGAGGGCGAGCCATGAAGACATAGTGCGACCCGATGGGCGAGAGGGGAGCACACTTGTACAGGACGAGGCAAAAGTCCGGTGCGTATTGTGCACCGGTGGTTTTCTTGCAATCCTTATTTGTAACCGGCGGTACGCTCGGGTCGAGGGCGCCGACTTGCGGGGTTGGCGAGGGGAGGAGGTGAGGAGTGTGGGGTGGATACGAATTGCCACGATGGAAACGTCCAACGGGCCAATGGACATTCTCCAAGACGACGAGGCGGGGCGCGTTAAGTTTATTGCAACAGTGTCTCTGCTTGTCGAGAGAGAGTTGAAGAAGGAGCCCAATAAGATCCTTAAGCCTGATCAGGTCATGGCCAAGTGCTTCAAGTTCTTCGATAGTTTTGACAACATGATGAAATGGATGGACAAGCAGGACCTGCTCAATTCCCTTAACTTCACCTACTCTGGCGAACGCAAGGAAGAGCTTGGAGAGGACGAGTACCGAGTTTGAATTGTACGAATGGCACAAGCGAACTTGGCAACATGGCTATTGTCTCAGCATTCGATGATCAGGCACCTCAACAACGGCGGATTCGATTTCCAAATTCCAGAGCTGTAGGAACAAGTTGCATCAAGATGCCCAGAAGATAATGCCGCCTGTGCGCAACAGGAACTTTCCCTTCTCTGTGAGCTGCCACTCATGGCATAAGATCTGGTTGCTGACGGGCGACATCATGCCGACCCAACGGTCCTTCACGCAGCCTTCCGCCTTGAGCTTGTATAGATGATACCGGATGGATTTCCTCTCCTTCCCGAGCGTGTGGGCTAGGTTGGACACATATGGGGAGCACATCCGAGCTATGCAACGCATGATTTCGACGTCAAGGCTTTGGTTCTGAAGTGCTCGCTGCAGTTCGGAGATAGACGCGACCAACACCCGCTGCCCCCCTGGGGCCCTACGCTCCGGCTACCATATGCGCTCGGTCTCTGTTAGGGCTTTCTTGAATATTCTTGCAGATATGGCGCTCGAGAACGGAAGCATATGGAAGCTGCTCAATCGCAAGGCGGTGACCTCGATACCACGCCAGTTTCTCCCATATGGTTGGAGATTATGCACCGCTCCCACACGCTGACTGAAGGATGTGTTCCCCACATGAGGGGATCATTCTTTCTGCTCCCACAAACTCCCCATGGACCGTCCGCTAGGAATCCATGTAGCCGGCCGCGGTATGGAAGAAGCCGGAGATTGAATAGGGAAGCATATGGCGGAAATGCGACGCATAAGAAAGCCAGTCGCCACATACACGACTAACGCATCAGTCACCACCCACAGAAGACGCTAGTCAGGACCAGCAAACCTCAAGACATCAACACAGACAAACCAAAACATGAGACAGTGGAGAATGAAACTACAAGAAATAGCACGGCAACCTAGAATCCATTGTCAAAGTTTCGAGGTCAAGTACTCCCGGCGTTTCCGGAAGCTCTGATGTGCGTTTCCTCCATGTCGGCGTGAGCTCCATAGGAAGTTCCATATTCGCTCATCCGGCTCCGGTGACGAGCACAGGGAATGTTAGGCGTCAGCTGCATAGTTCTCATGGATTCGCTCGCTTTATGAGTGCTTCCCATGACGACTCCCCATATCATCTCACCCATAGGCGCTTGTGCATACAGACACAGACGACACACCCATAGAGCGACTATCCATAGGAGCGTAGGCAGCTACCACTCCATATACAGCGTAGTATAGGAACTAACCATGAAACTTTGACAATGTGGAAGTGGAGATGTGTCCCCGGGGTGTGTGATAGTGGTGTATCTTACTTATGCTATTGTTCTTGAGGTAGTGGTTCCCCTTTGTTTTCTCTTGGCGGGGTGGTGTTCGGGTTTGCTACTGTCACACATGCCGGGGACATATCTCTGTGGTTGTGGCTGTGGGTTATGTGATGCGATGAGAAAGGGGTAAGACGGCGGGCGAGCTCAATGCATGATATGAGCTCGCTCGTTTGTGGGTTGGATGTCCATAAGGATAGTGTCTACGCGACTGTGATGAGTTATAGTGGAGAAGTGGTTGACAGGAGGAAGCTGTCTAACGATGAGGTTGTTGGCTTCCTTGGATGAGGAACGTGAATTTGAAGGGAAAGGTCACTGGGAGGTCGGAGGTATTGTTGAGGTATTCTCAGGATACTGTCCATGTTGTACGCGGCTGTGTTGCCACCGTAAGCGATCCGTCCGGATCGGTTAGGCTACCGCTCTGGAACAATCAGGTAGGCGCAGTCTCTGTCGGGAACGAGATCGAGGTCAGGGATGTCGCCATCGTAACGTTTCGGGGATTACTCCACATCATTCCAGCTAGGGAGAGAAGCGAGCTGATCATAGTCAAACTTCCGAGGCCGGTGGATACGAAGCAGGCGATCCAAAACTCAGCCGAAAACGGTCGACAGACAATCATGGTCCTCGATGAAAACGAGAGTTAGTGGGGTGCGACTATGGGTGAAGTAGATGAATGCGTGATATGCAGGATTGTGGCTGGGAAGTTGCCCTCAACCAAGGTGTACGAGGATGAATCATTCTTAGGTATTCTAGACGTCAACCCGTGTGCCGAGGGGCATTGTCTGGTTGTACCCAAAGACCACATAGTACGCTTCTATGATATGGATGATGACATGTTAGGTCGCCTCTTCAGGGCCGTCAAGATAGTTGCAGCGAGGATTAAGCTAGCGTTGGAGCCTGATTTTGTCTGCGTCTTCGTGCGTGGAGGACGGATCTCTCATCTCCATGTAGCTGTCTTTCCATCGATGCAAGGTGATTCACTGAGCGGTTTTCCTCAATCGAGTCTCGGAACGGTCAGCGTGGATCCAGCAAGCGTAGCGGCAAGACTCTCAGCGGCAGACAATCGCTGCCAATAGAATTCGTAGGAATGCGTTGAGGCGCCGAGTCATGAACTTTTGTCCACACTGTAAGTCAGCTCTTCTTCCGGAGAAGAGGAACACTACGGTTACGTTTGTCTGCGTAAGATGCGGGTGGACGAGCGAAGCGCCGAGAGTGGTGACAAAGACACTCGGCAAGGCAGAACAGTCGGTTTTCATCGTAGAGAAACAACGCACGACTCGGCCCGACCGAAAAGAGGAGCAGGCCTAAGCAGAACGACGCCAATCCCTGAGGAGGTTGCAGAACAGAGATTCAAAGAGACGCTCAAGCTCCTTTCCTCGGTCAACTTACGAAAGGATTCCTGAGCTGCATGAAGGCCGACAAACTCAAGAACTCAAATGTTAGAACGGGGCAAGAGGCTGCACGCAGAGGACTGCTCACTCCAACATAGTGGCACCGCCGAACAGTGGTCTCAAATGTCTAGGTTCTTGCCAACTCCGTGCTCAGAAGACGACGACGCCTGATCGCATATCCACACAAAGCCTAGCGCGATCAGAGTGGGATAGCGAGGCAGAATCGGAATTCTCCTGTTGTGATGATCAAACATAGGTCAAAACGCTTTATCACCGAGTCAGCCTAACCTACTGAACGAATCACGAAGTAGTGATTCTCGCCTCCGAAGTAGTGGCTCGCCAGCTATGCAGGGGAGACAATGATTTGCCCTATCGGACCATTGGCAACTGGGAGAGGAGTTCAGAAGAATCATTCCTGGACAAGGTGCGGGGGATCTTCAGCAGAAAGGCGCCGCCGAAGGACAGGATAGCTGTATGCATCTACCGGCTGAAAGCTCAGAAGGCTGAGATAGCCACTTTAGTTGCTAGGATGGAGCAACGCGACAGGGAGTTCTTCGCTAGGTGTGTGGCGGCTCAGATGAGTAAGGAGTCCGCGCGAGCCGCAATGTACGCTAATGAGTGTGCAGAAGTCAGAAAGATGGCGAGGCTGACCCTACGCTGCGAGTTCGCCCTCGAACAGACAATTCTGAGACTGGAGACTGTCGAGGAGCTCGGGGACGTAGCTGCCATAATGGGGCCAGCAACCGGCGTAATTCAAGCCATAAGGACCCAGGTTCAGGGGATCATGCCCCAAGTATCCTTTGAACTGGGCATGATAAGTGAGACCTTGAACGATGTCGCACTTGAAGTTGGCGAAGCCTCGGCTCCAGGATATGATATCACCGTGTCCAGCGAACAGGCTCAGAGCATACTGACTGAGGCAAGTGCCATAGCGGAGGTGAGAATGAGGGAGCGCTTCCCGGAGCTACCCACACCAGCTGTCCGGACACCGTCAGAGAAGGCGATAAGCTAGGGGCCGTACCTGAAGGCTGCCGTACCTCCGGAGAGTGAAACCGAGAAGAGTGAAGATCCGCCATCGCACGTTGAGAGATAGCGATCTCCCTAGAATGGTGGGGAGGATGGTGCGTAGGCTGCTTCTATCACCCAGTGTACGAGATCATTCTCAGTGACTATTCCAAGCAGTTTTCCGCTTTGAGTGACTGGAAGACGCCTGATCTTGTTTCTATGCATTATCAGCAGAGCTTCAAGCGCATTGATCTCCGGAGTTACGGTTATCAGCGGGCGGCCAGACATGACATCGCTCACTCTCGTGGTCAGAAAATCCTTCCCCTCAGCAGACAGCTTCATGACATCTCGCTCTGTCAAGATGCCGACAGGTTTTCCTCTCTCAACCACGACAACATTGCCTATGTCCTTCTGCACCATCTCTCGGATAGCTTTCCTGACAGGTTCCGAGGATTCGAGTGTAACAACATTCCTTGTCATCAGCTGTTCTATCGTATGCGAAGCAAACATGAGCGTCTCACTTGCGATCCTGCCAGACTCGCAGTGGTCGATCTGCCGAATGTCTATGTTTCGCCAAGGTTCATGTCGAAACGCCCCTTGGTTCCTTTGAAGATTCGCAATAAGGTGAATGGTCTAGGTCGCGAACCATGCAGTGAACGCGGGATCTGCGACCTCTTACCGAGATGAGCTCGCTGAAAAGGTATTATGACTCGGGCAGATTGGTTAACAGTCCTCAGCGCGGTTCCGTCCCGCAATCCGGTCCCAATCTCTCTGATCGGACTATCGAGGAGTGAGAGGTTGGGGGTAGAATGTTGCTGTGAGCCGGGATGGGAAAGCGAAGGAATCGCACCGGAGAAAGATGACTGTGACATCAGGCCGAGACACAGCCTTCGGAAAGAAGGCTGCAGTTCGCATCAATGGCTCAAATCCGCGTTCCGGTGCATCAAATTGCTGACCGAAGAGAGACTGGATTCGTCAGTCCGACAGGCCGTGGGTGCTGGCATCATGGCTTGTTCTCGCGTGAGTCGACCCGTCAACCTTTGTGCTTTACATAAGAGTTCATAGCTTGGAGCTTGTGTACGTGGCCAAGGGATTTCACGCGATTGTCATTTGAAATACAGGAACTACCCGATGTCCTGAGAATATTTGTGCTCCTAAGCCTCGGTGAAGGAAGAATTCTGCAGAAACCTCAGCTGAAACGTAGAATAGACAAGTACTGTGCAGGCCACGTTTGCGTTGAGATGAGTGATCTCGACAGAACTCTGAATGAGATGCGCACCGAAGGTCTGGTCGTCGACCAAGATGACAAAGTCAAACTGACAGAGAAAGCGCTGCAGCTAGGGAAGGAGTGGAGAAACCTGCTCTTGAAGCGGGAGCCAATAATGGAACTTGTCGCCGGCCTAACGGACGGATCCATCACAGGCCTTGTCGTTATCCTCTCCGCCTTCCTAGCTGGTCTACCGATCAATATGGCCACCTTCGCCGCCGTCGTGAGTCTATCTGCCGTGGCGGTGACGAACTTCTCAAGTTTCCTCCTCGGCGGAAAGACTGAAGACCTAGCCGATCTAGTAACGCTGAAGACTCTGATAGATTACAGCCTAAGCGACATACCGGACAAGACTGAGCGCGACAAATCGCTGAGACTTGTCAGGCATTTGTTCACAATGTTGCGCGGGGAGATCGGAAGATCGAACATACAATCCGCAATCGTATGCGGGACGGCCACGTTCTTGGCCGGGATCATCCCGATAGCCGCATATCTTGTGCTGCCCAGCCCTCTTGACATATCGCTATCTCTTGGGATAGTTGCCGTAACAGTGGGTTTCTTCCTTGTCCGCTACCGGTCCAAGCGAAGCAAGGTGCACTGGCGAATCACTCTGGCAGAAACCGCTGTAATCGTCGCAATCGCAGTTGTTGTGTCATTACTCATTGGTAGCGGTCTGTAGGGAACGCGGTACTGGAGTCCAACTCGCGTGGACTATGATGCACGATACTTCAACATGCTCACAAGTCATGCTCAGCCCATCGCTCTTGCGGGAGGCCGAGCCAAGGCCATAACGAGGGTTCGGGTAGTCGTTGTTAACACGATTACTAGAGTCATAGAGCTCGCGTTCCGTCATGTGAGGGTAAGAATATTCGCAAGTTACAGACAAGTGACAGCTCGACTGGAATCTACACCAGGTGAACATAGTAATGGCTGAATTGAGCGCTCGCTGAGATACGGAAACAGTCGCCGTTCACGTGCGCTCTAGGTTGAGAACGTAATAGCCGTCTCTTTGTCAAGCCGCTTGCAGAACTTGACAGCTTCAAACGCTCGGACTAATTGAAGAACAGAGCAAGAAACAAGCAGCAAGAAAGCATGGCCTCAGCTCAAACGCAGCCAAAACTCGGCTCGGATGGCGTGAAACATTATGCGCCGGGGGTGGGATTTGAACCCACGAGCCCCTTCGGTGTCCGAACGGGAGACACCTGACGGTTTCATCCCCTCTCTTCCCTCGTCTCCGGTCAAGAGAATCACGAAGATCTGGGTATGGTGTCGTTGAGGGAGATAAGGATCCTCCACCAAACTGTGCCTAGTTTGAATCCCGCTGGTGTCTTAGTCACTCACCCGAGCTTTCTTTCTTCACATGGTTGACATAGTCAGCCAACGTCCAGTTCGCATGCTCTGTGAAACTCAAGCCGACGCGACTGTAGAGGCTCCTCGCGATCAGTTTCTCCATGACCTTGGCACCCGCGCCCAACAAGTCTTGTAGTGCCTTGTGGGAGATCTCAACCTTCTCGGGGATCTCCTCACGTCTATCCAAGAGACTTGTCTTGTGCACCAAATAGTGCTAGAAGCTTCGTAATGCGCAGAACTACTAGCGCAAGTTATCCTGCAATCCCGACCAACCCACTTAGAGAGCTATTGCGCGTATGGTGCCTCAATCCGAAATGTGGCAATTGATTGCCCTCGATTTGAATCCCCAGGTATCGTTTGATGGTGGAGCATCATAGAGTGCCCGTTTTGGCATAGGCGTCCTTTACTGAACGGTTTCGGTATTGCAATCGCCCTGTGGCAGGTAGTCCTGATGGACGGCAGAGGACTTCCTGAACTGCTCATTTTGATGGTGAGGTATCACACGGCTACCTAGCGTCCTCTTCTCCCTTCGACTGACCCCAGTCTTCACTGTCTTCCGTACGATCTCTAGTTCCGTAGTGGGAGTATATGCGTGCAAATAGTAGTCAATGGATCAGTCTATCCAGTATGCAGAAACTATTTCACGCGAGAAGAGAACCCCGCAAGACAGATTAATGCGGTACGTTGTGAGCCGTCTGCACAAGAGAAACGGTGGGACGATCCTTACAGGTTGGTGACA
>Ga0315279_10005814_pt1 | contig 15811 bp, 15 predicted proteins | sample YL17G06_20_MG_FD_203694 | JGI IMG/M metagenome (GOLD analysis project Ga0315279, IMG submission 203694) | Sediment microbial communities from Yellowstone Lake, YNP, Wyoming, USA - YL17G06_20 | ecosystem: Environmental > Aquatic > Freshwater > Lake > Sediment | place: USA: Wyoming | collected...
CCAGTTATTATGTCATCACTGAAAGTCTGGAACAAATCTGAACCTCGCCCCGCGCAATCGCCCACGTTGTCGCCAACCAAGTCAGCGACCACAGCCGGATTTCTTGGGTCGTCCTCGGGGATCTCCATTTCGATCTTACCCACCAAATCGGCCCCAATGTCAGCCGACTTTGTATATATGCCACCTCCGATTTGCGCAAACAATGCCGCCAGGCTTGCTCCAAATCCAAATCCAACAAGCGCCGGAATATCATTCAAGGCTACTCGCAATAGGAACAACGCAACCAAACTTATCCCTGGAACTGCCAGACCCATAACCGCACCTCCCAAAAAGCCTGTTCTCAGAGTTGCCCCAGGTGAACGCGTAGCGGCACTTGCGGTTCTCACGTTGGTTCTAACTGCGACGTTCATGCCAACGTACCCCGCCAATAGGGAGAGAAGGACACCGCACACGAAAGCCAATGAAGTAGTCCAATTGAAAAGAAAGAGAATTATTAAGGCCAGCCAGGGAATGACAAGAATGATTGTCCCTAATTGTCTCTTGATGTAAGCGCTTGTTCCTATCACAATATACCTGCTCACCTCTTGCATACGAGCGGTACCAGAATCACGTTTGAGAATCCAACGAGTGATATATGACGCCACCAAAATGGCAATCATCCCAACCACGAAAGCAAACAGAAGCGGATCTGCCATAGCAATACCTTACACGCGCGCACCTTAATGATGTCTGGCAAAACAGTTGGTCGCGTCTTCTTTCTCTTTCATACTGTAGCCTTGCCTCTTGCCTGAGAAGAGCAGCTTCTTACCTGATAAGGCTGACCCTGAATCAACCGTAAAACATGTTGATCCTTGGGGCATTTGTGACCTAGTGACTTTTTTTTGAAGAATGCTCTGGACCTTTGGGCATATCCAGATTGCAGGGGCTTTCATTCTAGCGCGCGAAGGTATCGGGCATAAAGGCATGGCAAATGCTGATCTATCAGGTAAACGTCCTTGTAACGTTTTTTATCAGTTTTCTCAACAATCGCGCCACTGTCTGCTCGAAGCCTTGGAGAACCGGCCTCTGCAGGATGCGCGCAAGAGATTAATACTGTGAACAGTAATACGTTCTAACGGTGGTTGAAATGATTAAAGCTTTGGTTCTTGTCCGCGTCGGCTCGAGTGAGACTTTGAATCTTATGAAGACCGTCAAGGAAGAAATCTGTAAGGTCAAAGGCGTTAAGGACGTATACGGCGTGTTCGGTCGCTATGACTTCGCGGTGATGTTGGAGGCAGAAACGACTCAGAAATTGGGAAACCTAGTCACGGATTGCATCAGAGGCATTAATGGAGTCGTGTACACAGAGACGCTTGTAATTGGCTTCTAACCCCTGCTCATCTCCTGAAAACCTTTAGGCCATAACGCGCCCGCCATGTTCCGAGTCCGACGGCACGCCGCTTTGCTCTTTTGCCTCACCGAGAGGTTTTCCTTGCGTTTGAAATGTGGTTATGACAACTACGGCTGCCAAGATTATTGCCGTTGCCACTATGTTTCTTAGAGTGATCGGCTCGTTCGCCAGCCACCATCCTAGGAGCATTGCAACGATGGGATTAACGTAAGCGTACGTTGAGACTTGTGAAGGAGATACCATTTTCAGCAGCCAGATGTACGAAGTGAAACCTATGAGCGAGCCGAAAATGATAAGGTAAACCCAAGACGCCCCAGAGTGAACAGACACCAGATCCAGCCTTACTCGAGTCCATTCGCCCGTGATCAGGCTTGCCAGAAGCAGTAGCAATCCGCCTGCGGTCATTTCCATGGCCGTACCCAGCAGGGGCGAGGCGGATAGTTTGGTTGACCGCGAGTATAGTGACCCGTTAGCCCACAGAAAGGCGCCAGAGACAAGTATTGCGGCGCTGACGATGTCAACGCTGCTGGCTCCTAGGCTCCCTACGCCGCCTACGAGCAACATGACTCCGAAGAAGCCTAGAACCAAACCTGCAGCAACCTTGGCGTTGGGTTTAGAGCGATTCCACACCCAGTCCATAATCGCTATCCATAACGGCACAGTGCCAACCAAGAGCGCGGTTAAGCCTGAAGGCACGACCTGTTCTGCCCACACGACGGCGCCATGCCCACCCAGCAACATCAGGCCGCCAGTCACAAACATCTTGCCCCAGTCTGCCCGAGTCTCGCGCCGAGCACCACGCAACCTTGTCAAAACATAGAGGATCAAACCAGCAATCAAGAACCGCGTGCCTGCCATAAAGAAGGGCGGCAAGGACTCTTCAACGAATCTGATGGCCAAATAAGTAGAGCCCCAAATGAGGTAAACTGCAGCAAAGGCCGCTGCCACTTTTCCACGCAATTCTCTCACTGACCCAGCACGTGAAGTCTCCAGAGTCTAATATTGGTTGAGATGGCAGGTATGCGTTTTGAAGGAAAATCTTAAGACACGAAGTCCCAGATGATTGAGGGTGATGAAGCATGACTAAACATATAGGAATTATCGCTGTGAGTTTCGAGGGGGCTGCTCTTTGTTACCGCACGATATGCCAAGAAGCCATGGCTGCAATGGGCGGTTTGACCCATCCTGAAGTCACCATGCATAATCACTCTTTAAGTCGCTACATGGATTGTATCGAAAAAGATGATTGGGACGGGGTAGCGTCTCTAATGATTTCATCTTGCAAGAAATTGGCTGCAGCAGGTGCAGACTTTGCGATTTGTCCCGACAATACGGTTCACAGAGCTTTTGAAAAAGTGGTCAAGCAGTCACCTATACAGTTGTTGAGTATCATAGAAATTGTCGCAGAAGAATGCCAATTGAAGGGATACGAGAGAGTGGGGGTTATCGGGACCAAATATACCATGCGCGGATCAATCTACAAAGATGCTCTGTCAAAACTCGAAATTGACGCGATCAGTCCGAACGAGAAGGATCAAGAAAGAGTGAACTCGATAATCTTCAACGAACTAGTTCCCGAAGGCACAGCAAAATCCGCCATTAAAGACTTGATAAATATAATTCAGAGACTGAAGGAGTCAGGCTGCGATTCCGTCATTCTTGGATGCACGGAAATTCCTCTTGTCATAAATTCGAAGAACTCACCGTTGCCCGTTGTTGATTCAACGCGTCTTCTTGCCCGGAAAGCACTTGAACACTCCATTGGAAAATCTCGCTTAGCAACGCGGCGCTAGCAAGAACGTGAATGGAAGGTTTTGGCGGGCCCGCTGGGATTTGAACCCAGGATCTCCGGCTCCGCAGGCCAGCATCCTATCCAGCCTAGACTACGGGCCCTAGACCTGGACTACAGGTCCTTTTAGCTTTGGGAGCCAAGGTATAACAGCTTTTTCTTCTTAAACAGCTTTCCACCGTTAACATATTCACCCATCACGTATTCGAAGCCGCACGAGCCACCACTGAGCAACGCAGTTGAAATCTCAACTCAGTGCGTGCTCAGAGCTCGCGAGCCTGTTCAAGATTGCCTTTCCGTTTGTCCTGTCGGCATAATCTCGCTGTGATGAGAATGACTGTTGCGCCAACTGCAGCCACGGTGAAGACCGCAAAGTAAAACAGGTTCCAATCATCAACCCTGCGGTTCAAGGGAACAGCACTGACGTCGAATTCAACGTTTTCATCGGTCATTTTGCTCGTGTGATACTGGGTGTAAATCTCGAAGACGAACCTCAACTCTTTCGTCGGACTTTGCTGAACAAAAATCGGCGACACGCTCCAATAGTAGAGCACCTGAAAATAGAAGTCAGCACTCTCATTGGTATGAAGATACGCCACGGTCGACGCGTTTCCAATTACAATAACGTCAGGCGGAGGGTGAACCACAACGAACAGTCCACGATAATCATGGTTCACCACGCGAAACCACAAGTAGCCCCCCTCACTGATGATCTTTGCGCCCTGAATCTCAACATCATGCTTCTGAGGCCCCGGGTTAGGCATATCAGCAAAACACGCTCCAACCCACATCACACTGGAAAGAACCAACACTAAACACGAGAAACGCACAACCGGTCCCTTCAAATTCACAGTCTTGACACCCAACATGCAACTAGCCAACCAAACTATTAAGCCCAAGCTTTAGAACAGAACAGTACCAGACCATCGAATCAACGTCGCCCCAGACCTGTCCAACAACAAGCGCGCGCTCTATCGTTCTAACTCTTGGAATAGAATGTACTAACGCTTAGGATAATATATCATGGAGTCCTCATAGCCTAAGCAGGTGGTTAACTTGATGGAAAAACAAATCAGGAGAAAAGCCATTCTTTACGGAATCGCCGCGATCCTTATTGTCTCAACCTTCGCCGCAGTAATCTACAACCTAGGAGTTTTCCAGACTACGCTTATTCCCGCTGGTTCCCCAATCCCCGCCGCACATACTTCTTTTCTGACCACTTTTGCCTCAGCTGAAGCACTAACGAGCTTCCTGAAAAATAACTCACAGACCCAAGGACCATTTTCGCTCTATGGACCTGTAGACGTCAAGCTGTTCAACTCGCCCAGCAGCCCCCTCTCGCCCCTCTTGCCTATGCGCGGCACCTCGGTCAATACTTATTCCGTAACTCCGGATACTGCGGGTGGAAGCTATCAACACTCAACCACGAACATTCAGGTCACAGGAGTCGACGAAGCAGATACGGTGAAAACAGATGACAACGGCTACATGTACGTTCTATCAGACGACACCGTCTATATACTGACCGCCTATCCAGCAGCACATGCCAACGTGCTTGCCAAAATCAAGTACACCGACATGTTTCCAATCGGAATCTTCGTGAGCGGCCAAAGACTAGCAGTACTTGGATCACAATACAGTTTCCCCACCCTCTCCATGTTTCCCCTCTACAACAGATTCTACGTCGCCGACATCAAGACCTTCATACGGCTCTACGACATCAGTGACAGAAGCAATCCCATCCTCATCAAAGACTTCGCCCTGACCGGCAGCTACTTCAACTCAAGAATGATCGGCGACTATATATACGTCGTCGCGAGCAAACCAGCATACACGATTAACGACACAATCTTCCTCCCAGAAATCATCATGAACGGAGGAAACAATGAGATAGCCCCAACTGAAATCCACTACTTCAACGGAACAGAAGAGTACTATCAATACACCACGTTTGTTGCAATGAACGTCCAGAACGCCACAGAAGCACCAGTATACCTGACAACCCTGCTGGGGGGAGCAAGCAACATGTACGTTTCACAACAAAACATGTACGTAACGTTCCAAGACTATTACTGGGGTGGAAACACGACGATCTACCGCATACAGCTGCAGGCCAACAGCATGACTATTGAAGCCAGCGGCAAAATCCCGGGATACGAACACAACCAGTACTCAATGGATGAATACGGAAACTACTTCCGAATACAAACCCAAACGTGGTCTACCGGAGTCGCCGCGACGAACGTATACGTCCTCGACATGAACCTCACCATAGTAGGAACACTCGAAGACATTGCACCAGGAGAAAACTTCCACTCCGCCCGCTTTATGGGCGACCGATGCTACCTAGTAACCTTCCAGAAGACTGATCCCCTCTTCGTCATAGACCTGAGCAACGCGACAAACCCACAAGTCCTAGGCAATCTCACAATCCCAGGATACTCAGACTACCTCCACCCGTACGACGAGACACACCTGATTGGCGTGGGCAAAAACACGGTTGAAGCACAAAACGGATACTTCGCCTGGTACCAAGGAATAAAAATATCCCTCTTCGACGTGACCAACGTAACCAACCCCATACAAAGCGCAAGCTACGTAATCGGCGACAGAGGATCAGACACACCAGTCCTATCGGACCCCAAAGCATTCCTGTTCGACAGATCCAAGAACCTCCTCGTGATACCAGTCCTGAATGCAACGATATACGAAAGCAAATACCCCAGCCCGGTTCCAGACAGCGCTTACGGAGACCCAGTGTGGCAAGGCGCCTACGTTTTCGACATATCACTGTTCCACGACCTAATGCTCGAAGGACGCATCACCCACATGGCAAATGGCACAAGCATCACCGACCAAGGATACTGGATCAAGAGATCACTATACATCGAAGACGTGCTCTATACAATCTCAGACCGAATGGTAAAGATGAACAGCCTCGAAGACATGAGCGAGATAGGCCAAATCCCACTCTCTTAAACCCCCATCTTTTTCTTCATCAATACGCGCGCGCCAGAAAAACAAGCACTCTCAGATATTGCGTTTTGGATTTTTCGAGAAAAGGCTGGATCTGGCAGCGCAGAAAGCCTAGCCTATGCTACGATAACATACACATAGAAATAAACTCGAAGCGTTCCAAGCGTCCTCATCGTCCCAATGCTAACGATAAATAATCATTTGTGACCTTATCCCACGTGGAACAATAGCCTAGATAGCGCGCATGGTTGTTCCTAAATTGGCCTAAAATGGTTTTTATTCGCCCTTCATGACCTAGGGACAGCTTTGGGCTTCATGTCCGTTCTTCATTTCTCGGGGGATTTTGTCTTCCTCGAACACAGGAAAAACGGGCAAACCGGAATTAAAACCATAGCGCGCGCTATACAAGAGGAAATCGAGCAATTCAAGAAATAGTGTCCGCCAAAGCCTCAAAGCCTCTAACTAGAAGACGCTTCAATCATTCTTTTCAAGCTAGTTTGACCTTGACTATTTTTTCTTCTGAGAACATTCCATGCAGATAGCAACTATTTTGACATTTTGAATAGGCTGCTGAAACGATGTTAGACCTTTTGCTAACACAGTCACGTAGCCCAAAGGTTTTCCGCATTTTTGGCATCTTACTGGTCTAGCGTCACTCATCTTTTCACCATAGAACAATTCTACATCACTCCTCTTAAGTTGGTATGACCCGTCTATTCTTAGAAGAAAACGGTCATGTGATGACGGAATTCGGGAGAAGCCTCAATTTTTGTAGAAGCCAAGACCACTTGTCAATCAGGTACAAAATTACCGAAAACGGGGCAAGACTGCTCGCAGCCGCAAAGAAGCATACCGAGAATTCTAGCCGGAAACCCACGTGTCCTCGCACTCGGTTTTGTTGCAGTGCGCGTTGTGCGTTTGAACGAAAACCTGATTATGTCATTCGGGCATTACTAGAAGCCGATGATAATCGATAGCCACCTACACTTGCCTGTGCCGAGAAAAGGGAAAACTCTTGCAAATTCAAAAGAAGAGCTACTTCAAGAGCTCAAGAAAAGCAACGTAGATTATGCCATACTAATACCGGACAATACGCCAGTTTCGGAAATAGGAAGCCTTGACGAGGTTTTGGGTCTCGTCGAACATGATAGGAACTTGTTCGTGATGGGAACAATAGACATCCAGAGAGACAGAGAACCTCACATCCGAAAACTGGATTTCCTGTTTCGAACAAGAAGAATCATTGCTATGAAAATCTTCCCTGGACATGAAACAATCTATCCAACGGACAAACGGCTTGTTCCAGTATACGAGTTGTGCATTAAGTATGACTTGCCAATGGTCATTCATACAGGCGCCAACTCGAAGGACCCAGAACCTGCAAAGTACAACGACCCTAAGCACATTGTCAAAGTGGCGAGGCGATTTCCGAAACTGAAGATCGTCATAGCCCACTATTTCTGGCCTAAGGTGGAATATTGCCATGAACTGACAAAGCCATATGCGAATATCTATTTTGATACTTCAGGACTGGCAGATGATGAAGTAGTCGAAGAAACCGAACTTGACACGATAAAGAAGGTTCTAACTTTAACGGTGAAACAACGCCCTCACAGCGTTGTGTTCGGAACAGACTACGCAATGTGCAGCATCAAGAAACACGTCGCCTTGATAGAATCACTGGATATCCCGACAGAATTCAAAGAAAGGATATTTTCCAAGAATGCAATCCAACTATTCAAACTAAGACTGAAATAACAGGCGCCAATTCCTCTTCGAAATATAGAAAAAAAAAGGGGAGTTGCGGGCGGGAAAATCGGGTCATGTCTCCATTAGTCTGCGCGTGTGATTTGCGTGCATTTTCATTTCTTGAATCGTGTCGTGTTGTCTTCTTGACATGCGTGCTCAAAGCCTTCGGCGCGCGTCTATATCTCATTTGCCCACGTCTTCTTGCCTGTGCAAGAATGATTGCGTAAGCCAAAGTCGCAGCGGCAATTAGGGCAACCATAGTGGGCAGGGAAAATTCGGGGATCGTGTTTCCACCGTCCACGTCCACTTTTAAGAGGAAAGCATCCTCGTCTCCGACCGCGTAGCTTCTGGTGTCGCCAGCTATGTAGATGAACGGGTCGTCCACCGCTATTCCGTGGGAGCGATCCAGCAATTGTCCTCCCCACGTCTTGCTCAAGGTTAGGGTTCCATTCTGGTTAAACCTCAACAGGACCACGTCGAAGTCGCCGTTGCCGTAACTGGTCGTGCTGCCTGCCACGTATATTGACGTGCTATCAGCGTTGACCCCGACGGACCTGGTCAGTTCGGAGCCGCTGCCTCCCCACGTCGCATTCCACATCAACGTCCCAGCCTTGCTGTACTTCAGCAGAAAGATTAGATCGTTGCCGAAGCTGCTTGTTATGCCAACAGAATAGATGTAGTTGGAATCCATCGACATGCCGAAAGCGTCATCAAGATTGTTGCCACCCCACGTGGTGTGCCATGCATAGCTTCCGTCTGTCCTGTTAAAGGCAGCTAGAACCGCGTCGCCGCCGACGACCATGTTCGATGCGTTGTATCGTCCAACGACGTAAACGTAATTCTCGTCTATGCCTATATGCCCGTTAGCTTCGTCCCAGCCTGGGGTTCCCCAAGAACGAGCCCAAAGCAGTGTCCCGTTCAAGTCGTACCTGAGAACCGCGATATCGTTCTGGGTTGCTGCGCCCGTCGTCCACCCCGTTACGTACAGGCTTCCCCCGTAGACCCTGAGACCGTCCACCTCATCGTAACCGAACCCGCCGTCCCACACTCGACTCCAAACGAGAGAACCGTTTGATGCGGAGAACTTGAGAATGAACATGTTCGCCGACGCCAACGAGAAGTTTGTGAAAGTCCTTCCCCCAACGTACACGTATTCATCGGCAGCGGTGACGACAAATGCTTCGTCGTCAAACGAGCCTCCCCATGAAGCGTTCCACAGCTCGACACTGCTTGGCGAAAGCTTGCACAGAAAAACATCCGCAGTCGCACTGGCTATGCGGTTAAAACCGGCAAAATACACGTCGTGCACCGCATCCACAGCAACACCCCAACCCTCATCAGCCCGCGGGCCTCCGCGAGTGATGTTCCAGAAAGGTTGAAGCGTTCCTAGAGAACCTTGACTTTCACAGGACGCTGTTTCGACGACCGTCGTGACGCTGTTCAGCAATGGCAGTAGCAGCAACGCCACGAGGATAATCAACAGGCGATTCACAGCTGTATCTCCGAACATCGAAAAGAAGCCTCCCTGCTATTAATACCCTCTTCGCGCGCGAAGGGTCCATGCTTTGTTCATGAAAAGAAGCTCATCTCTTCGAGAATTGTTGCAGTTGCAGAATTCGAAAAATCCCATGAAACGATGTTGGGTTAATCGGAGTTTCGGGAATCGAAAGAAAACCTGATTTGCAGCAGTACTCAAGCACTGAACAAACGCATCACTCTTACGCGGCCGGGCGGCAGCAAAGCACATCCTCTGTTGTTTGTCGTGTAAATCCAAAAAAAAATGAGGGTGTGTTTAAGGTGCCTATCGCCGCGTGACTGTTACTGTTACGCTTACGGTGTGGCTTAACGAACCGCTCGTGCCCTTCACTGTCACCGTGTATGTTCCAGTTCTGACGTAGCTCGCTACTCTTATCGTCAGCCTTGATGTGCCAGATCCTCCAGAAACTTGGGTCGGGTTAAAGGTAGCGCTTAGGCCGGATGGGGCAGACGCCGAGAGTGTAACTGTGCTTGTGAATCCGTTCACGGACGCTATCGTTACCGTCGAGGTTCCGGAAGATCCTGTCCTGATGCTCAATTTGGTTGGTGATGCGGACATCGTGAAGTCTGTAGTTGGCGGTGGCGGCGGCGGTGGCGTCGTCGACTGCGTGAAATTCGTCGTGAGCGGACTGCCCAAACCCGTGACATAATCGTAGCCTGGGCCTGCCTGGTATCCGTTTGAGCCGCTTGTGATGTCCCTGAAGTACGAAGCATAAGCCGATGATTTTGCGTCTTGATAGAAGTTGTTGTTTGACGCGGTGAGCCCTAGAGCTTGGATCGCGGCCCACTGCGGTGCGCCCACGCTTGTGCCGCCTACTTGGAACCACCCATACTGGCCAGAATAGCCCAGGCTGTCGTACACTGGAACGCCCGTACTCGGGTCTGCGTCGTAGGAAACGTCGGGTACAGCGCGCATACTGCCTGAGAGGCCGAAGTTTGTCTGAAAGACTGGTTTGGGCTCGTAGCGGCTTACGCCTCCGCCGCTTCCGCTCCATCCTGTCTCAACCACGGATCCAGAGGCAAGATTGAGGGTTGTTCCGCCGACGGCAACTACGTTCGGTGAGCTCGCAGGCCATATTACACCGGCTCCGTTGTCTCCGGAGGATGCGAAGAAAGTGATTGTCGAGGAACTGAAGTAGCTGTCATACGAGGTTTCTGTGTTGAACTCGCTTCCGCCCCAGCTCATGGACACCGCAGCCACGTTCGGTTGGCTTTTGGCGTAACTGACGGCTGCGAGAAGATCGCCTAGACTGTTTGATCTGGCCTCAACTAGCAGTATCGTCGCGTTCGGCGCTATGGCGTGAGCCCACTGGACATCCAAGGATATTTCAAGCGCCCAGCCCGTGTCCACGCTGATCGTCGTTGCCATTTTGTGTTCTGCAAAACTAATGGGTAATAGACTGTATTGGGTGCTGAACACCGTAAGGTCGTTCAGGACGTTCGGGTCATCGTAGGCGTCGACGATGGCGATAGTTGTTCCCGCGCCCCCCGTGGAAGGAAGGCCATACGCGCTTCGCATCTGCGTCGGAGTAAGAGCTGCCGAAGAGGGAGTTGCCGCCATCGGACGAACATGCATCAATGGATGCGCTGACCAGCCGTTTTCAGGTCCCGCAACTGATACAGTTAATGCAAATCCTGGAAAGCCCACAACGAGAATGAACATCGCAATAACAATGGCAGTGCCAATTTTAGTTTCCATCAACTTTGCCAAGAATTATTCAACCCCTTAGCTAATCTATCTAGCTCTGATTTCACTTAGCTTGCCATTTCTATTTAAGTCTATTTAGAAGATAGTTCTACACTTCTACACTTCATCAGCTTCGGGTCACGGCGCGCGTGCGAAGAACCCCACGGAGCGATTCAGAACAGCACTGATCACATCATTCACAACCATTCAAAGACAATTCAGCACATGAAGATCCAGCATTGCGGCATAGTATGAATGTGTTCTACTGTGTTTTGAAACTCAAAAAAGGAGAAAAATTTGGAGTTGCTGTCTGATTCTACTTTTTTGCTGCCTTCTTTGCATGCTCGCTGATCTGATGTACCTCTTTAGTGAAGGTGTCATAGTTGTATTGCAGTGCGTGTAGCATTGCGCTCCATCTTGCCGTGTAGCTTGCGAGAAACGCTACTTCAGCTATCTCGTCGTCTGTGGCACCGTTACCAACGGCCATTGCGGTGTGCATTAGCGAACAGTAGGGACATTTGATGTTGGCTGCTATTGCAAGTCCAACAAACTCTCTGTACTTGGCAGGAATCTTTGACTCTCCAAGCTGGTATTTCTTCATCAGGGGCCAGTCTTGCATCAACACGTCCTTTGGAATGGCTTTCATGAAGCCAGGAACAATCCCAAATGTCTCTTTGATGTCTTGAAGCGTATCTTCATATTTTCCCATTATGATTCACCTCCTTTTGCCATTTCAACCACCGATTTGGCTTCATGTGCTGCCTGTTCATGTGTCCTTCACCATTTTCATTAGGTCTTCCTTTTTCATGTTCATCATTTCAGGATGATGATTCTTTGCGTGGAGCGTGGCATGTTCTGCTATGTCGTTCTCTCCGAACGGTGTCTTAACTGTCCATCCACATCCGGGGCACGTGAACATCTTCATTTTTCCTTTGCTCATTCTATCACCTCCATTGTCATCCATGAGTCACATGAAGTTGACCAGAAGCTTCCCTCTTTCTCATCGCTTTGAGACCCTTTTCGGTAAGGCACTTTCCGCCCGTCGGACAGTACTTCTGCGAATGATGGGCAAACAGTCCGAACAAAGGTTCTGCGGTTTCCTTGTTTAGCGAATAAATCCGCTGCTTTTCCTTCCTTTCTGAGAAAACAAATCTGCATTTTTCCAGAGGTTCAAGGTTATGAGAGATCATGCTCTGTTCCTGCTTCAAGCTTTCTGCGATTTCAGTAACACTTCGTGGTTTATCGCGCAGAGCTTCTAAGATGGCCAGTCTTGTCGGATTTGCCAAGACTTTGAAAAACACATAACACGTTTCAGACAATCCTCGTTTCATACATGTCAACTCATATGAGACATTGTTCATATGAACAATTCTTCATAGATATAAGCGTTCCTAGTGGCTTACACGGTTCTTCAAAGACCCGCAGACTTCCTGCAGAAGAAACGCTTAAAGCCCAAGTTTATCATTCTGCCAAGAGCCAATCATATGAGCCAATCTCGTTCAAAGAGCCCTTATGTCTCAGCAGCAATCTTCCTGGTCTTGGCACTGGTAATAGGCATGTTTATTGTGCTCATGCCGCTGAATGGAATAGAATGCAACTTCGTGTTTGACGTGCAGAATTACGCTCAAAAGACGATAGGAATACTAGCCTTCCAGGTTTTGACATATTCAGGCGATTTCTATTTTTGGGTCATATTTGCCTCAATCTACTTGCTCTATGCATACTTCAGGTCAAGAGGGCAGTTTGATTCCGCACTTGAACTTGCGATTTTCTTAGCCATTACAACGGCGCTTACTTACGCTGTAAAAATGGTTTTCGCCCGTCCGAGGCCAAATTGCCCAGGTCTCAAAGTCTATGATTCGGACATCATCTCCTCATCTTCATACCCTTCCGGCCACGTCTCCAGAGCCGCAGGCGGATTCCTAATCCTATCGAGAGGTAGCAGAATCAAAGAATCATTGGCAGCAACGGCCATATCCTTGGTTTCTGTGAGCAGAATCATCCTCGGCGCCCACTATTTGACAGATGTTGTGGGCGGAATATTCCTGTCACTCGCAGCTCAAAGATTTGCATACATCAGCGTGTCGCTTCTCAGATACAAGATGGAAACTTCGCCAAAACGACTAGTGTTTCGGTCTAAATCCAAAAAGAGCGCGTAGAATTGGGCGGGTTCTCGTTGTGTTACCAAGCGCGTAGAAGGAGAGCTGAAAATCAGAACTATTGTGTCGTCAACAGCCGCTGGTTCTTCGCTGACTGGTTCAATCACTGATCTGGTTTTTCCCTTCAGACCTAAGACAAACACATAGAAGTACAAGGGCTTAGACGTTAGGAACGCCTGAGTTTGAAATGCCGCGTTCACGCACGCAGGCACCATCACATGTGGCTGTTCTGCGTCAACAAACGTGAGGGCAGGCGGAACGGTAAATACAATTTCTGAAACGGGTTCATTCGGCTGGACCCTTATTCCTTCTAAGCAGGGAACAAGGCTGAACTTCGCGCCTTCGGCGGGGATTCTCAGTGAAATCAATCGGGGCTGATCCTGCGTAAATGCGGTTTGAACCTTGACTATTGGATAGCTTAGCATTAGTCCTCCTACGATTATCAGAAACGATAGAGCGACCGTGATTGCCTTGTTTCGACGGGTCTTCACAGTTTTTGGTGCCAGTCTCGCAATATTGCTTATTCTTTGGTTCACCCTCGGGTGAGTTGCAAGTATTTCAGGTCTTCTAGCAATCGGAGATACTAGGAATAGACCAGATGCGACGCGAACTGCAAGACCTTGTTTCGGGAAACCTTGCAGTGCTTTGCTTGTTTTTGCAAGCGCTGCGGCCAACAAACCGGGCTTTTTCAACAGTCTGGCTCCTTCCTCATCGGCAAGCATCTCTCTTTCTCTTTGGGCTGCTGAAGCCGCAAAATACGAAAAGGGGTTGAAGAAAGAGATGATTGCCAACGCGTGTGAAAATGTCTTGAAGAAGAAATCATGTTCCTTCACGTGGGACAGTTCATGCGCCGCAACCGCGGCAAGCTCATCCTCGTCCAGAACATTCAATATTCCTACTGAAAAGACGAGCATCGTCTTGCGTCCATACCCCGCGATAAAGGCGTTCGGCCTCAAGTCCTCTACAAGCCCAATTCTCGGCGGCCTGACGCCGATTTTTCGAGAAAGCTCATCGATCTTACTCTGTAATGATGAATATTCATCTCGTCCCAGCGCGATAACGTGGAATACTCTGCTAACAATTTTGTCATCTAAGGCTATCGCCAGAACCAAATAGCAAGCTGCCACGGCAAGCCCAACCAAACAAAGTATTCCTGTGATCGAAAGAATCTCGACCTGGCCGGGAAGAAGTTCCAGAATGATCGCCGACAGAGAAGGTCCAATTGGGATGTTCTGCATGGTGTTGAATGGAGATGGAACAAGTGAAGCGCCTGCAAAGTTGCCATTCAATGACAGTATAAACATTCCTGTAGTGCTGCCTCCGCCAACTGTTTGCATAGTGGTTTCTGGGTGGAAAACTCCCATTACAAGCAAGGGGATTATGAGCGGAAGCATGTATGTGATGCTTCTTGCTCTTCTACTCATCAAGTGATTTTGTTTGAGGAGCATTTTTACACAGATGAATGAGAGTATTAGGAGGATTACGGAGTAGTAGAAGTATGGTTGAAACACTTGGGCCAGAAGGTTATCCAGACTCATTGGGAGCATTACTCGTTCACTTCTGTTTTTCCTTCATAATGTTGTCAACTTGTTCCTTTAGGGCCCTCAAGTCCTGTTCGTCTGAGGATGCTTCTTCTACCAGGTAGCTCGTGACGATTTCACCAAAGTTTTCTATGAGGCTGCTGATCACTTCTCGCACTGCAGATTTCTTGAAGCTTTGCTCCTCAAATTTGGGCCAATAGACGTAGAAGAGACCGCCTTTCCCCTTTTCCATTCGTCTGTCAAGAAGCCCTTTTTCATATAGCCTGTCCATAGTGGACATGACTGTTGTGTATGCGATATCCTTTTTTTGCTTGAGTTTCTCGTAGACGTCTCTCACTCTGAGAGGTCTCTTGTCTGAATTCCATACTACGCCGATTATGTTTGCTTCCAACGGACCGAGGAAGGCCTCCAGTTCTTTTCGTCCAAGGGCGTATTGAGAAATCTTCGATTTATGTTTGGCGGGCATGGTATTCAGGTAACTACTATTGGCGGTAGTAGCTAATTAGGGTTTCGGAAGTGCTACTAGTGGCAATAGTAACGTTTATAAGGTTAGCTACTATAGCACCTAGTAACTACGAGCAGGTGTAGCAAATGTGTGTAAAATCCAAAAACACAAGAAACCACGCAACGCGTGATGAAACAGAATGCCCTTCATACAGTGAAAAATCTCAAAGCCCGACAGGAGGACCATGATGGAACCCTCTGGAAAGCAAAAAACACCACATCTATCCACGGTTTTGATCGGGGCAATAATAGTAGGCCTATTGATAGGAGGAATCTCCGGCTATGCGATGAGCAGTTTAACCATTACAAACCAAAGCAGTAACCTTCAAGGTCGCCTGTCAACTCTTGAAAAGCAGGTTTCAGATCTTCAGTCAACATATAACTCATCCTCTGAAAACGTGACCAACACAGATGTCACCTACGAAAACATAACCTACGTGTTAGGCGACAATTTCTCGCTGTCTCAGCTATATGAGCAGG
>Ga0315279_10005815_pt1 | contig 15806 bp, 14 predicted proteins | sample YL17G06_20_MG_FD_203694 | JGI IMG/M metagenome (GOLD analysis project Ga0315279, IMG submission 203694) | Sediment microbial communities from Yellowstone Lake, YNP, Wyoming, USA - YL17G06_20 | ecosystem: Environmental > Aquatic > Freshwater > Lake > Sediment | place: USA: Wyoming | collected...
CGCCCGGCTTCATCGACGTGCATACACATGCCGAAGATGTCGAGAGCATTCCCACTGCCGACAACTACATTCTCGATGGCGTCACTTCGCTCGTGGTTGGCAACTGCGGCGGGTCGCGCCAGGACCTCCGGGCGTGGTTCGAGAAGCTGGAAAAACAGGGCATGTCGCCTAACCTCGCTTCGCTCGTCGGTCACAACACGGTTCGGAGCAAAGCCATGGGTTCGGCCAACCGCCCGTCCACGCCCGAGGAGCTGGAGACGATGCGGCAGCTTGTGGACCGCGGCATGCGCGACGGCGCCATCGGCTTCTCGACCGGCTTGATCTACACCCCGGGCACATACGCGGACACGAAGGAGATTGTGGAGTTGGCCAAGGTGGCATCCCGGCAGGGCGGCGTGTACGCCAGCCACATCCGCGACGAGGGCAACGACAACAAAGGAGGCTTGTTCCCCGCTCTCCGCGAGGCCATCCAGGTCGGCGAAGAAGCGCAAATCAGGGTCGAAATCTCGCACTTCAAGACGGCAGGCAAGCCCAACTGGGGACTGAGCGGGAAGACGCTGCAACTGGTGGAGGAGGCGCGGCGGCGTGGAATCGAAGTGACCGTGGACCAGTATCCTTACCGCGCTTCCAGCACCGGCCTGTCGGCCATCTTTCCGTCCTGGGCGCTGGCCGACGGCTCGGCCAAGGTCCGGGAGCGCCTCACCGAGCCCGCCACGCGGAAAAAAATCGCCGCTGAAATGGAGCGCACCATCCGCAAGCAAAACGGCCGCAAGCACCTGGATTACGCGGTGGTGGCCGGCGCCCGCTTCGACGCTTCGCTGGAAGGCAAGAACATCACCGAGATCACCCGCCTGCGGAAGAAGAAGGCCAACCTGAAGAACGAAATCGAAACGGCGCTCGACCTCTATCTGGAATCGATGAAAGCGGGCGAGGGGCGTCTCCAGATGATCTACTTCGAGATGGCCGACGGGGACGTGGAGCGGATCATGCGCGCGCCGTTCACCATGGTGGGCTCCGACGGCGGCGTACGGCAGCTCAATGTCGGCCTTCCCCACCCGCGCAGCTACGGCACCAACGCGCGGGTGCTGGCCGAGTACGTGCGCAACAAGCGAGTGATCGGCCTGGAGGATGCCATCCGAAAAATGACTTCCCTCCCCGCGCAGACCTTCCGCCTGCGCGACCGCGGCCTGCTGCGCGAAGGCTACTGGGCGGACATTGTTATCTTCGATCCGGACAAGGTGTCCGACAAGGCCACCTTCCAGAAGCCACACCAGTATTCCGAAGGCTTCGGCTATGTGCTGGTGAACGGCGAGCCGGTGGTGGCCGAAGGCAGGCACACCCAGGCGCGCCCGGGACGCATCCTGTACGGCCCGGGCCGGGCGCAGTAGGCAGAAGGCAGTAGGCAGTAAGCAGTAAGCAGTGACCGACCCTCGCCAGCGGTGAGGTCGCTGGCGCACGCGGCGAAATCCCAAGCGCTCGAGCGCCCGGATCGCCGCCTCGCCGGATACGTCGCGCAGTTCAGGCACAGTGCGCCTCGAACCGAGAAAGCAAGCACTGTGGGCTTTCTTGGGCACCCCTCCGTTGCAGGCCCATCGACTTCACGGCATTTCCGCGAAGGCGCGCACCGGGAAGGCCGCGCCGCCAACGACGCGCAGGGGCGCCGCGTAAAAACGGAACCCGGTGCACGGCAGCGCTCCCAGGTTGGTCATGCTTTCGACAATGAGGATGCCGGCGGCCAGCAGGCGCGAGTGGGCCGGCCGGGACAGGTCCTCGGTGTTGTCCACGTTCCAGAAATCGACTCCCACCAGCGCCGGCTTCCCCGCCAACAACAGCTCGAGCGACTCCGAGGAAAGGTAGGGGCCGGGCTCCCAGTAGCGCTCCGTCCCCCAGCGCTGGTCCCAGCCGGTGCGCACCAGCACCGCCCTGCCCGACAATTCGGCGGAAGCGGCATCGAAGCGCACCGCGCGATCCAGTCCGACGGCCCCATCCACCACGATTCCCGGCAGGCCGGCAACCCTGTCCAGGCCGATCTCGCTCAAGTCGGCGCCGTCCGGATAACGATGGAAGGGCGTGTCCATGTAGGTGCCGATGTTGAGCGGCATCTCGATTTTTCCCAGGTAGAACTCGGCCTTGTTCTGGTAGCGCGGGCGAGAGGCCGCGTGGTCGACAATCGCGCCGACGCGTACCTCCATCAGCCAGGGGAAAGCTTTCATTCCATCCTCGAGCGCGTGGTTCAGCTCTATGAATCGCGGCATAGGACACAGATAAACACAAAGTCACTGTCGCCGCAACCGAACCCTCAACGCAGAGGCGCAAGCCTGCCCCGGCGTGCCGGGGAGGACGCGGAGAAAACGCAGAGAACGACCCCGTCTCTGCGTGCCTCTGCGTCCTCTGCGTCTCTGCGTTGAGATACACCCTGGCATTTTGAGAATCTGATATCATGCGCATCCATGAAGCGTGTGCATGCTGTTCTGTTGTTGCTCGTTGTTGTCCTGGCTCTGCTGATGCTGTGGCCGGTGAGACGGCCGGAAAACATCGTGCTGGCCGATGCCCCCGCCCGGCACGCTTTCCGCGTGGTGTTCGGAGTGGGCGACAAGGATCAACAGAAGTGGGATGGCCGCCTGGAAGTGCGCGGCGGCAATCTGGTGCGGCTGGAGGGCTGGCGCTTCTGGCAGAACGATCGCATTGACGGCGACCGCTTTCAGTTCACCACGCGCACCGGCACCATGGAAGATCAACTCCACCCGCCCAAGGAAATGCCGGGGCGTACGGAGCGGCTGATCCCAGCCGGCCTCGTAGTCACGCTGGAAGGCGACGGCGCGCAGGTGGCGGTGGAAAGCGCCGGAGGGAACTTCGCGTTTCGCGAGAACGAGGTGACTTACGGGCAGCCGGCCGCCTTCCTCAACGGCCGCGTGCAAGTGGAGCGGATTCCGCCTTCGGAACTGCTCAGCTCGGCCGAAACGCTCGACGATTACCCGAGCATCACCACCACGCGAAAGGGCGAGACCTGGGTGGCCTGGATCGGCTACAAGGATGCCGCCGATCGCGTGTTCGTTCGCCGGCAGACCGGCGGCGCCTGGTCGCAGCCCGAATCCTGGCAGGAGCCGGCCGGAGCCCCGGCCGACTACTTCCGCACCGCCGTCGCCGAAGACGGCGCCGGGCGCGTGTGGGTGGTGTGGGCGGCGCAGGTGAATGGTTCCTGGGACCTGTACGGGCGAGCGTTGGACGGCACGAAATGGTCGGCTGCCGAGCGGCTTACGGCGGGAGCAGGCCGGGGCGCCGGCCCCAACCTCTTCCACAAGCTGGTGCGCGCCTCCGATGGCCGCCTCTACCTGGTCTGGCAGGGCTTCCGAAGCGGCGTCTCGTCCATTCTGTTGAAGCGGCAGGAGGGCGCCAAGTGGTCGGCGGAGATGCTGCTGAGCGAAGCGAGCGGCAGCAGTTGGGAGCCGAGCATTGCCGCCGACTCGAAAGGCCGCGTGTGGGTGGCCTGGGACGGCTACGGCGCGGGCAACTACGATATCTATGCGCGGCAGGTAGCGGCCGGCAAGCCGGGCACGCTCCTCCGCGTGACGCGCTCGCCGAATTTCGAAGCCCACGCCGACATCGCCTGCGACCCGCAGGACCGTCCCTGGATTGCCTTCGACGAATCCAGTCCCAACTGGGGCAAAGATTGGAGCCACGATGCGATGCGCGGCAACCTGCTGTACCTCAGCCGCAAGCCGCGCGTGACGTACTACGACCAGGGCGAATGGCGGGAGCCGCAGGCCGATCCCATGGAGGCCGTCGCGGCCGACATTCGCCGCTATAACGAGCTGCCGCAGATCGCCTTCGATGGCGGCAAGCTGTGGATGGTGTTCCGCAGCCGCACGGAAACCAACAACACCCGCCCGGACACTTTCGCCGGCGGCGGGCGCTGGCATTTTTACGCCACCTGCCTGCTGGGCGATCGCTGGATGCCGGCGGTGTTCCTGCCCGACAGCGTGGGCCGGAATTACCAGCGCGCGGCGCTGGCGGCGGCAGGCGGCGGGCGAGGCGGCCTACTGGTGGCCTGGCCCACCGACAACCGGCCGTTCCGCGGCCCCGCCGCCCGGCGTGCAGGCGACACCAGCCGCAGCCTGGAAGTGTATTTCTCGCTGTTGCAGGCGCCCGCGCGGGCCGCCGTGGCCGGTTCCATTCCGTCGCGGCGCCTGGCTGAGCCTGCTTACGTAGCTCCGCCGGCCGCCGAAACCTCGCTAGGCCAGGCGGGCGCAACGCCCGTCCACCCCGCCGAGAGCGCACAGGTAACCGCCATCCGCTCTTACCGGATCACCTCGGGCGGCAAGACCTATCGCATCCTGCGCGGCGACATGCACCGCCACACCGAGCTTTCGCCCGACGGCGCCGGCGACGGCTCGCTGTTCGACCTGTACCGCTACTCCATCGACGCCGCCCGGCTCGATTACGTGCTGGTGGCCGACCACCAGATGGGTGGCGGCGATGAGTACAACTGGTGGATCACGCAGAAATCCAACGACATGTTTTACGTCCAGGGCGCCTTCCTGCCCCTGTACGGCTACGAGCGCAGCGTCCCCTACCCCAACGGCCACCGCAACCTGGTGTTCCCGAAGCGCGGCGTGCGGGCCCTGGTGATTTCGCCCGAGGAGGCGAAGGCCGTGAAGAACAGCGGCCCCATCCTGTATCCGCATTTGAGGGAGAACGGCGCCATCGGCATGGAGCACTCGCTGGCCACCAGCCAGGGCACCGACTGGCGCGACAACGACCCGGAACTGGAACCGCTGGCCGAGCTCTACCAGGGCTACCACTCCTCGTATGAATACGAAGGTGCGCCCAGGACCGAGTCCGATGCCACCGGCCACACGCACGGCGCTTACGAGAAGGCCGGCTTCTTCTGGAACGCGCTGGCCAGGGGCTACAAGCTGGGCGTGCAGTCCAGCTCCGATCACATCTCGACCCACCTTTCCTACGCCTGCATCATCACCGACGACAACTCGCGGCAGGGCATGATCGACGCCATGAAGAAACGGCATGCCTACGCCGCCACCGACAACATCATCCTCGATTACCGCATGGTGGACGGAGCGGGTGAGCACCTCCAGGGCGATATCTTTACCGCTTCCGGCACGCCGCGCATCGTAGTGAAGATCAAGGGCACGGGAGCAATCGAGAAGGTGGACCTGGTGAAGAACAACAAATTCATCCTCAGCAAATCGCCGGGCACGGCCGACTTCGACCTGACCTACCAGGATTCGGAGGCGCGACCCGGCGAGGCGTACTACTACGTGCGGGTGATCCAGAAGGACGGGCAGATGGCGTGGTCGTCGCCCATCTGGGTGACGCACAAGTAGCTCACCTCGAAACCTCTGGCCGCCGATCCCGTGCTTTTCGCCGCTGCCTCTGTTTCCGGTGGAAACGGCCAGGAGCGCACCCACGCCACCGGCATCGGTCTCCTACTTTGCAGGTGACTGTTATTGCTCGTGAGAGGCGGCTGGGAGCAAGCGGACTGGCGTCGACCGCATGGACAGGAAGGCACGGTCGAACGTGACAATGGTCAGGCCGGCCGACACCGCGAAAGCAGCGAGATAGGCGTCGGCCCATAGTTTCGGCGAGGATCCGGGCTTGCTGCTGAGTTCTTCGAAATGTCTTTCGAACTCCTGGGTGTCGGGTTCACGATGGAATTCGACGCGCTCATCCTCCATCCATCGCCCATAGGCCCGCCAGGCGTCACGCTGGCTGATCACATCCGCGCCCATCACCTGCTGAGTCGTCAGCAAGCGGAGAAGGCCGAGTTGGGTAAAGCGGCAGAAGAACAAAACTGCCTCAGCGGCTGCCAACCAGTCGGCGGCGATGGAGTGATGAACGTGCCGGTCGTGCGTCAATGCCAGCCACACGTTCACATCAGGGAAAAGGGATGATTTCATAGATCTGCTCGTTGGTCAGATGGAGCACGCCCGGTTCCCTGGAGCGCAGAACGGGGAGCTGGATTCGGCCTTTCCGCCGGCGCTGGCTGCCCAACTCCTTCTCCACGCCGCGCAAGACAAGTTCCTTAATGGAGCGTCCCTGCTCGGCGGCCTGGGCCTTGAGCTTCCGGTACATGGGGTCAGGAATGTCCACGGTCGTTCGCATGAAGCCATCCTACCATATTTATGGCAGGCGGTGGCACGAGCCTTTGCAGTTTTCGGAATCTGGGGAACTTCAGAACGCACAAAGGGCAGGAAGCGACACAAAGTGAGTCTTCTTTGTGACTCTTTGTGTACGTTGTGCCTTCGTGGTTCAATGAACGGCATGATGAACCGAAGAGAATTCGTGAAGCTGGGGGCGGCGGCCATGGGAGCGCGGGTGTCCCACCCGCCCGGGGCTCCCAGACGGCCCAATATTTTGTTGCTGATGGCCGATCAGCACCGCGGCGATTGCCTGCGGTCGGCGGGTAACCGGGCGATCTACACGCCGAACCTGGACCGCCTGGCGGCCGAGGGGGCGCGGTTCCGCTGCGCCTATTCCTCGACGCCCACCTGCACGCCGGCGCGCGCCGCCCTGCTGACCGGCATGTCGCCCTGGGGCCACGGCATGCTGGGCTACAGCCGGGTGGGCGAGAAATACCCGGTGGAAATGCCGCGCGTGCTGGCCGAGGCCGGCTACTACACCATGGCCATCGGCAAACTCCACTATCACCCGCAGCGCAACATCCACGGTTTCCACCAGGCGCTGCTCGATGAATCGGGCCGCGCGGAATCGCCCGAATTCCGCAGCGATTACCGCTGCTGGTTCTGGTCGATGGCGCCGGGACTGGACCCGGATGCCACCGGCATCGGCTGGAATGATTATCGCGCCAAGGCCTATGCGCTGCCCGAGCAGCTTCATCCCACGCGCTGGGCCGGCGAAACCGCGGCCCGGTTCATCAGCGCCTACGACCGCCCTCAGCCGTTCTTCCTGAAGGTTTCGTTCGAGCGCCCACACAGCCCTTACGACCCGCCCGAGCGCCTCATGAAACGCTACGCCGAAGCCGATCTGCCGCGAGCGGCGGTGGGGAAGTGGGCGGCGCGCTACGCCCCGCCGAGCGACGACAGCTTCAACATCTGGCACGGCGACCTTGGGCCTGAGCAGGTGCGCCATTCCCGCCAGGGCTATTACGGCTCGGTCACCCACGTCGATGAAGAGGTCGGCCGCATCCTGGAGGCGCTGGAGAAGCGCGGCTGCCTGGACGACACCCTGATCCTGTTCACCGCCGACCACGGCGACATGACCGGCGACCATAATCTGTGGCGCAAGTCGTATGCCTACGAGGCCTCGGCGCACATCCCGATGCTGGTGCGCTGGCCCTCGCCGGCGGCCTCCGCGCGGCGGGGGCAGGTGCTGGCCCAGCCCGTCGAGCTTCGCGACGTGCTGCCGACCTTCCTCGATGCCGCCGGCGTCACGGTAAAGCAACAACTCGAGGGCCGCAGCCTGCTGTCGCTGGTCCGCGGCGAGACCTCCGGCTGGCGGAAGTACATCGACCTGGAACACAACATTTGCTACAGCCCGGAAAACAACTGGAGTGCTTTGACCGACGGCCGGTTCAAGTACATCTTCCATGCGCGCGACGGCGAGGAGCAGCTCTTCAATCTTGAGCGCGACCCGAACGAGCTGAATGACCTGGCGCCGCTGCCGGAACACGCGGGCACGCTGAACGAGTGGCGAGGCCGGATGATCGAGCAGCTTGCGGTGCGCGGCGAGGAGTTCGTCAAGGGCGGAAAGCTGGCGTTGCGCCCCAAGGGTGTCATGTTTTCGCCCAACTACCCCGGCTGTAGCTGCCACCCCCGAAAGACCTGAGCCGCAGATTTCGCAGATATCACCGATTAGCCGCAATCTGTGCAATCTGCGAAATCTGCGGCTGAGGGCCAGCTCATGCTTTGCTGACTTCCTCGCGCCATTTCTGAATTGCCTGGGTGAGTTTCTCGGCAATTTCCGGGTGCTTGCGGCGGAGGTTGTTCTTCTCGCCGATGTCGGCTTCCAGATCGGAGAGGAACACCGAATCTTCGCCTTTCAGGCGTTCGCGGCTGGTGGCGGAGCCGTCGGCGTCCATGCCGTTCAGCACCAGCTTCCAGTTGCCGCGGCGCGCGGCCTGCTGCCCGCCCGAATCCCAGAACACGGTTTCATGCGGCGACCTGGCCTTCTCAGAAACCATGGGCAGCACATTGCGGCCGTCGATGGTGCGGTCCGACGGTGCCGCGATGCCGGCCGCGGCGCAGAAGGTAGGCAGCACGTCCATGGTGGCGCCCACTTCGCTGATTACCTGGCGCGGCGGAATGCGCGCCGGCCAGCTCATGATGGCCGGCTCGCGCATGCCGCCTTCGAACAGGCTGAACTTGAAGCCGCGCAGCGGGTGGTTGCTGCCGCCGCGGGGCGGCTGCTGGTCCAGCCCGGCGCGCAGCTCGCGCGTCGCTCCGTTGTCGCCGGCAAAGAAGATGAAGGTGTTCTGGCGCAGGCCCAGTTTTTCCAGCGTGGCCACGATTTCGCCCACGCCATCGTCGGCGGCGGCCAGCATGGCGGCGTACATCTGCCGGTCAGGCTCCAAGCCGGGAAAGCGGTCCACGTACTTCTTAGGCGCGTGCATGGGGTAGTGCACGGCGTTGAAGGGACAATAGAGGAAGAAAGGCCGGGCGCGGTTGGCCCGGATCAACCGCACCGCCTCCTCGGTGATCATCTCCGTCATGTAGCGCCCGTTCTCGAAAACCTCGGCGCGGTCGCGCCACAGGTCGTGGAAGTTCACGGTCTTCGGCTCGCCCCAGTAGTAGCGGTGCGAGTAGAAGTCGATGCAGCCGGCGTGGAAGCCGAAGAAGTAGTCGAAGCCGTGGGCGTTGGGGGCGGTGTCGGAGGTCGAGCCCAGGTGCCACTTGCCGGTGATGGCCGTGGCGTAGCCCTGCTCCTTGAGCAGCGCGGCGATGGTGCGCTCGGTGGGGCGCAGGGCCTGGCCGTTGCCCGGCACGCCGGCGCGGATCGGGTAGCGCCCGGTCATCAGCGCGGCCCGCGACGGCGCGCACACCGGCGCGCACGAATACCAGTCGGTGAAGCGCGCCCCGGAGGCCGCCAGCGCGTCCAGGTTCGGCGTCTTCAGGTCGGCCGCGCCCTGGCAGCCCAGGTCGTGGTAGCCGTGGTCGTCGGTATAGAGGATGATGAAGTTCGGGCGGGAAGAGGCGGGAGTCCGCACCATCGGCGCGGATGCCGACGCCAGCATGAATTCTCTGCGGTTCAACATGGCGCGCCATTATAATCCGGGCGCGCGCCGGGGGCACGGACGGAATGGGACGCAGATCAGAACGCGCCCTTGACTCCCGGCCCGCAAATCGAGAAAAATCCGATGAGTACCCGAGAACACGGCCTATGAGAGTGTCGAGGAGGAAGTTTTTCGAGCGGCTTCGGGATGCGGCCGAGGGACCGCAGCGCTGGCGCGAGAAGCGCGTCGCGCAACTAAAGGAACACGCGCTCAGCAAAGCGCCCGCCGAGTGGACGGCGGAACAGCGCGAGCAGGCCGCCAAGGCCGTCGAGAACCGCCTGGTGTACATGAGCGACGACACGTTGCGCGGCCCCGACATGCGCCGCTACGTGGAGTCGATCCTCCAAAGCAAGGACATCTTCGTTAATTCCAGCCAACCGGAAGAGGACTACTCCCGCGACTCGTACTCCGACGACTACTATTCCGGATGACGCCGGGAAGCAGCGTGGATGCCGTCGCCGGCCGGAAGCCTCAGTGTTTGCCGCTGGAAACCAGCGAACGCAGATAGAGCACCGGTCCCCACAGCCAGAGAAACGGCTCCGTCCACCGGGGAATTACGCCCGGCGGGACGGTCCCCTGCGCCCTGCGCAACCGCGGTAGAGCGCGACGAAGGGCCCGCATGACGAAGTTGAGAAGCGCCCGGCGATAGCGCGGCTGCTCCACCAGCAGGAGGGTGATATAGCCGGTCAGCGCGGCCGTATCCGTGATGTGGTGCGCTCGATACTCTCGCTCGGACCGCGCAAAGGGATGGCTGACAATGGCATCCGGGGCGTAAACGACGCGGTAGCCCCGGTCAATCAGGGAGAAAAAGGCGTGATGTTCCTCGTAGCCGCCAAGAACCGCTCCCCGTCCCAGGCGTTCATCGAAGCCCGGCCAGATGTCAAAGGCGCTGCGGCGCAGCGCCATGTTCATGCCGTTGCCGATCCCGCCGAAGTTGGCCAGCTCGAACCACCCGGGGGTATGAGCATCAAACACCACCCGCTGGGTAACGGGGGAATCGGCAGTCTCGGACACCAATTCCGCCGCGCCGCCGTCCGAGGACGGGCGCAGGGCCAGCGTCCGGCCGGCTACCGCCATGACCACGGGATCGGCGAACTGCCGAGCCAGGGCGCTCAGCCATTGCGAATCCGGGAAAGCATCGTCGTCGGTGTAGGCGACGATGTCGGCGTCCGTCATGCGCGCGCCGTAGTTGCGGGCGTGGCTCAGGCCCCCGCCGGCCTGCACCACGTACCGGACACACCAGCGCTCCGCCACTCTCCGGGTTTCCGCGTCTCCCCGCGTATTGTCGATGACAAGGACATCGAAGTTGGGGTAGCTCAAGCCGGTCACGTTCCGAAGACAGTGGTCCAGGTGGGCGGCGCGGCAGCGCGTGCAAATAAGCACCGTGCATTTCGGAGAAGAGCCGTTCGGGATGCTCAACGTCGATTATCCACCGGTTCCGTTTGTGCTTCGGGGGGCAAGCTGTCCAGATACATCATAATAGCCCAACTGCGCCCAACTGTGCACATTCTTGCGGCCCCTCCGCCTGTTTCAAGGCCTTACGCGAACAGGTTCGCAGGGGGTGCTCTGGTTGCCTTTCTGATCGACGGCACTGACCGAATAGAAATAGCTGACCCCCGGCGTGACCGCGGTGTCGCGGAAGGCGGGGGTTACCAGCAGGCCGGTATTGAGGCGGCGAGGGGGAGCGCCGGCGTCGCTGCGCAACACGTTGTAGCCGGCCAGGCCGCGCGCCGTACTCGGCTCCCAGGAAAGCTCGACGGCCGGAGGCTGGCCGGGCGCGGTTGGTTCACTGACAAGGCCAACCAGGCCGGACGGAACGCCCGGCGGAAACACGTCCTGGGGACCGACCACCGCCAGCGTGGAGTCCGCGCTCTCGCCGGAAAAGCCGTCCCGAGTGGCTACCGCCCGCACCAGGTAGCGGTACTCGTGGCCGAATTCGAAGTTCGGGTCGGCATAACCGGCCTTGTCCGTATTGGCCAGCAGCGAGAGAGGTGGCGGGGGCGCCTGGGCGCCCTGCTCGGGGCGCGGCGTCTGCTCCGAACGGTAAACATGATAGGAGGCCGCGCCGGGCGCCGGCGGCCACTCCAGCAGGATGGCCTCTTCGGTGACCGTGGCCCGCAGCCAGCCCGGCGCCGCCGCAGGCGGCACCACCGCGATGGCCACGACGTTGGAGAAGCCGGCCGCATGCCCCCGGTCGTTAAGCACCCTGATGGCGAAGGCCGCGGTGTGGGGCGGGCCCTCCGGTTTCAGCTCCGCCGAGTAGTGCGACTCGCGGGCCGGCAGTTCGGCGATCCGTTGCGCGCCCGACTCGAATTCGCCGCGTCCCACCTGGCGGCGCAGCCCGGGGACGATGGCCCGGTAGACCTCGACCGGTCCAAGTTTGTCGATGCGCACCGCCTGGCCCTCGGTGGTAAGCGCCGGCAGGACCCAGTCGATCAGCGCCTTGTCTCCGCGCTGCACGGCGCTGATTTCAGCCGGCTGCGGCAGGTTCAACAGCGGCGGAAGAGGCTCGCCCTGCACGCCGCAGCCGGCCAGTAAGAGCAGGGAGAAGACCAAAAGGAGGGCGGCCGAGGAGTCCAAGGTCCGAAGGGAGTCCAGAGTCCAGAGTCCAAAGTCCAAAGTCACGGAAGCGCCCCCGGCCGACTTTGGACCTTGGACTTTGGACTTTGCAGTGACGATCACAGGATGTAGCGGCTCAAGTCCTGGTTCTTGACGACGTCGGCCAGGCGTTTCTGCACATAGGCGGCATCGATCCGCACGGTCTTCTTTTTCAGGTCGGGGCCCTCAAAACTGATCTCGTCCAGCAGCCGCTCCAACATGGTGTGCAGGCGGCGGGCGCCGATGTTTTCGGTTTCCTCGTTCACCTTCGCGGCATAACGCGCGATCTCCTGCAGGGCATCGTCGGTGAAGCTCAGCTTGATTCCCTCGGTCTCCAGCAGCGCCGCGTACTGCTTGATGAGAGCGCTTTTTGGCTCCTGGAGAATGCGGACGAAGTCGTCCACCGAGAGCGATTGCAGTTCGACGCGGATGGGGAAGCGGCCCTGCAGCTCCGGGATCAGGTCGCTGGGTTTGGAGACATGGAAAGCGCCGGCAGCGATGAACAGGATGTAGTCGGTGCGCACCATGCCGTAGCGGGTGTTGACGGTGGTGCCCTCCACGATGGGCAGGACATCGCGCTGCACGCCCTCGCGGCTGACGTCGGGGCCGTGGCCGGACTCGCGACCGGCGATCTTGTCCAGCTCGTCGAGGAAGATGATGCCCGATTGCTCGACGCGCTCGACGGCCACGCGCGTCACCTGGTCCATGTCGATCAGCCGCTGCTCCTCTTCCTGGATCAGGTGCTCGATGGCCTCCGCCACCCGCGCCTTGCGCTTTTTGGGCTTGCCGCCGAACAAGCCGGGGAGCATATCCTTGACGTTGATGCCCATCTCCTCGACGCCGGTGTTGGTGAAGATTTCGAACCTGGGCATGTCGCGGTCGCGCACCTCGATTTCCACCAGCCGCTCGTCGAGCTTGCCGTCGCGGAGCTGCTGGCGGAACTTGTCGCGGGTGCGCGCGTAGCTTTCGTTGCGGTCGCCGTCGGTGGGAGCCGGGGCGGGCGGCGGGGGAGGAACGAGCATGTCCAGCAGGCGCTCTTCGGCCCCCGACTCGGCCTTGTCGGACACCTCGTCCAGCTTCTCCTCGCGGACCATGTCGATGCCGATTTCCACCAGGTCGCGGATCATCGACTCCACATCGCGGCCCACGTAGCCCACCTCGGTGAATTTGCTGGCCTCCACCTTCAGAAACGGGGAGTTGGAAAGGCGCGCCAGCCGCCGGGCGATTTCCGTCTTGCCCACCCCGGTGGGCCCGATCATCAGGATGTTCTTGGGAAGGATTTCCTCGGCCAGCTCCGGCGCCAGCTTCTGGCGGCGAATGCGGTTGCGCAAGGCAATGGCCACCGCGCGCTTGGCCTCGTTCTGCCCCACCACGTGTTTGTCCAGCTCGACGACGATTTCGCGCGGCGTCAATTCGTCCAGTGCCGGCGCTTCATCGACGGCTCCGGGTAAATAAATTGCCATCGGGTCTTTCCCCAGAGGTCCATTTTATATCAACCGCGGCTGCCGGCCGTCGGCTGACGGCCATGGGCATGGCGTCCGCCGCCCGCCGTCAGTCGATTCACAGTTCTTCGACCGTCAGCACGTCGTTGGTGTAGATGCAGGTGCGGGCGGCAATCAGCACGGCCTCCTCGGCAATCTGGCGCGCCGGCAGGCTGGTGTGCTTCAGCAGGGCGCGGGCGGCGGCCAGGGCCACCGAGCCGCCCGAGCCAATGGCGGCCACGCCTTCATCCGGCTCGATGACGTCTCCCTGCCCGCTCAGCAGGAAGGTGCTCTTCTCGTCGGCCACCAGCAGCAGCGCCTCCAGATGGCGCAGGATGCGGTCGGTCCGCCACTCCTTGGCCAGCTCCACGGCGGCCCGCGGCAAGTTGCCGTGGTGCTGCTCCAGCTTGGCCTCGAAGCGCGCGAACAGGGAGAAGGCGTCGGCGGTGGAACCGGCGAAGCCGGCCAGCACCTTGTCGTTATACAGGCGGCGGAGTTTCTTGGCGGTCTGCTTGATGACCGTCTCGGCCAGGGTCACCTGCCCGTCGCTGGCCATCACCACCTTGCCCTCGCGGCGCACGCACACCACGGTCGTGGATCGCACCCGGCCTCGCTCAGTTGTCTTTCTTTTCATCGGCGCAATCCACAATTATAGCACTCGGCGTTCTGGCGTGCGATTGACCCGGCAGGCCAGAGTCATGGAAGCACGTCTTTGGGAAGCAAGCGATGAAGCAACGCGCGCAACTGCTTGGTGGTCTCGAACGCCGCAAGCACCTCTTCGCGATCCGGGTTGATCAAGGGCTCGCACCTCATCTCGACGGCATAGGAAGCGAACGGCCGGAGAGGTTGGCGGAAATCTTCCAGTTCGGGGGCCACGCCGGCGGCCAGCGTCAGCAGCGCGGGCAGGTCATGGGACAACGGGTAGTCAATATCATGGACAACCAGCAGCACCTTGAGAAGCTTCTCGACGGTCTGCTGCAAGTGGAAGCAAATCGTGTCCGGCGGGCCCTCATGTTCCAGCCCCAGGGTGGCCATCTGAAAATCATGCTCCGCCTTCAGCACCAGCCCTCGGGCGTAGTCATGGTTGCTTTTCATACAGAATCCGCCCCTCCTTCACGGCACGGGTGGCCACGTGATACTTAACCGCCGACCAGTCCTCGACTTCTTGCGGTGTATACCACAGGATGTCCTTGGGAACGCCCAGCCCACCGAGCGCCTCGTAGGCGGGAATGGCACGGCGGTGGGGCTTCTCCGCCGACTCCCGAACAATGAGCAGGTCCAGGTCGCTGTCGGGGCGAGGGTCGCCACGGGCCCGGCTTCCAAACAGAATGATCTTGTCCGGGTCGATGGCCTCGACCAGCCGCCTCACCACCTCGCCCAACAGCGCCTCATCCACGTGGACTTGATACATCCTGCGCTCATTATGAACCGACTTGGTGTCTTTGTCTCCTGGCGGTCATTTTGGACCAGAGAGGAGCAGCGGAACGCCCTGCAGGTGATGAAAGGAATTGGTGAGCACGGCAGGAGTCGAACCTGCAACCTGAGGATTAAGAGTCCCCTGCTCTGCCAGTTGAGCTACGTGCCCTCGTGGAAACGCTTCAGTTTAGCACGAAGCCGGCTGCGCGCGGCCGCAGATTTCGCCGATTGCACCGGTTCTCTGATCTCATTCCACCCGCGAAACCTGTGGGTAGTACTTCCCGAATTCCGTGTCCTTGACCCGGAGGTTGGGCTGTGGTCTGATTTGAACCGGTCCTGTCGCCGGGGTGAGTGTCTCTGGGAGGGCAGGCGCGATGAGCAGTTCTACGGCGGATCGCCGGTCGCCTTGGGGGCTGTTCCCTGGCCGGCGGGCTCCCGGGCTCGGCTGGGCCCTGCTGCCGGACGCCTTGGTTCGCAAGTACCCGAATGCTGACCGGGAGTGGGGGCGGCAGTGGGTGTTTCCCGCCTTGTCCCACTATGCCGATCGAAAGGCAGGCATTCGGCACCGTCACCAGTTGCGTAAATCCGTGATTCAAAGGGCGGTCCGGGACGCTGTCCTTCGGGATGGGCTCGCCAAGCGGGCAACGAGCCAAAGGTTTCGCCATTCGTTTGCAGCCCTTCTGCTACAGGACGGCTACGACATCCGGACAGTGCAAGAACTGCCGGCCCGGGCTTCTCACCGCTTGGCGGTCTCTGCCGCTTTGCTGTGCGGAATGCCTCCGGCTTTCCGCGCGCAGTTCGATATGGTACCCCGCCGAGGCGCAGCCTCGACAGAGAAAAAGACCCAGCATCGGAAAGGCGAAGCCATTCCGCACAGCAGAGCGGCGGAGCCGCGGTGCGAACGCCCCCATCGCTTTGTCAACTTGATTTGGCCCACTTCGATGCTTTCATTTGGCCCCCCTCTGACACAACAAAGGGTGTTGTTCCCCTGGCGCGGTAGCCACGGCCGGAGCGAAGCCCTGGGCCGCGTAGTTTGCGGCCCAGGGAGAAGCAGTGAAAAA
>Ga0315279_10005816_pt1 | contig 15806 bp, 14 predicted proteins | sample YL17G06_20_MG_FD_203694 | JGI IMG/M metagenome (GOLD analysis project Ga0315279, IMG submission 203694) | Sediment microbial communities from Yellowstone Lake, YNP, Wyoming, USA - YL17G06_20 | ecosystem: Environmental > Aquatic > Freshwater > Lake > Sediment | place: USA: Wyoming | collected...
GCCCCCGCTTCGCGATGCCCTCGACAACCTCGACAACCAGATACGCAAACTACACGAGGAGGCTGCCCTTGCCGCCGCCTGAAAACTTGCTTCAACCGTGACGATCTGACCTTTAGAAAGTGTTTAATAACAGGCCGTGCCGACTTGCACCACGGCCTGTTAACCGTGGTTCAACAACATCGCCGTCCAGAGGAGCGGCAGGTAGACGACCGATCCGAGGAACAGGCGGCGTGCGGCCGGCAGGTCGCGCGAACGCGCGAAGTCGAGCGCGAGCGCCAGGAACCCGATCCCCAGCCCGACGGCCGACACCAGGTACGCCGGGCCCGCCAGGCCGGCGACGGCGGGCAGCATGCTCGCCGGCACGAGCACGCCGCTGTAGAGCACGACCTGCGTCGCGGTGATCCTGCCCTCCGGTTCGACGACCGGCAGCATCGGGATGTTCGCGCGCCGATAATCGTCACGGCAGATCCATGCGATCGCCAGGAAGTGCGGCATCTGCCACAGGAAGACGATCGTGAACAGGATCGCCGCTTCGACCGACAGCGCGTTGCGCGCCGCCGCCCAGCCGATCACCGGCGGCAGGCCGCCGGGAATGCCGCCGACCAGCGTCGACAAGGCCGTGTAGCGCTTGAGCGGCGTGTAGACCAGCGTGTAGGAAACCAGCGTGACCAGGGCAACGGTGGCGGCCAGCGGGTTCGCGCCGAGCGCGAGTTCCACCAGGCCGCCACCGGCCAGCAGCCACGCGAACCGCAGCGCGGTCAGCGGCGGCATCCGGCCATCCGGCACGGGCCGATGGCGCGTGCGGCGCATCAGCGCATCGGTCTCGCGCTCGTACACCTGGTTGAAGGCCGCCGCCGCGGCGGCCACCAGCCAGGTGCCCGCGACCGTGTGGAGGAGCAGCCACGACGGCAGCGGCCGGTCGCTCGCGAGATAGAACCCTGCAAATGCGGTCGCGACGACCAGCAGGTTGAGCCGGGGCTTGGTCAGCGCTACGAAGTCCGCCACGCGCTCCCACGGGCCCGTCCAGACCGCCATCACGATTTCATGGCCGCTCGACATGTGCGACGCCTTCGTGGTTCCTGTCTCTTCGGTCTATATCTGCGTGGTCGTCGGGCGCATGGACGGAACGGATCGTCCCGGCGATGACGCGCGGGCCGGGCCCACGCCGAAGTGTGGCCGGTACACGCGGAGTGCCAGCACGACGGTCGTCGCGAAGATCAGCGCGCCGGTCGCGAGGTGCGCCGTGTTGACGATGACGTCCTTCGCCGTGAGCACCGTGAGGCCGCCGAGCGTGAGCTGCAGAACCAGCAATGCCATCAGCAGCGCCGCCGGCCGCCTCAGCTCCGGCCGGTCACCGTGTTTCCGGAAGATGCGCCAGGCCTCGGCAACGAGGAAGATCACCACGACGAGAGCGCAGACACGGTGCGCGAAGTGAATGGCAACAGCGCCTGACGCGAGCAGGTCCGGCGGCGGAACCAAACGGCCGAACATCAGCGGGAAGTCCGGGATCGCGAGGCCCGCGCCCATGTGGCGCATGACGGCGCCGAGCAGGATCTGCAGGTAGACGACGGCCATCGCCACGACGCTCAACTGCCGCAGGCCTCGATCGGCGGCGAGCGCCTGCGTGGACCCGGGCGCGGGCGCGGACGCCGCGTACGCCCTGGCCCAGCCTGGCGACGTGAACAGGGCCAGCGACACGGTGAGCGCGAAGAAGATCTCGGCGAGGCCGGCGTGCGCGCTCGACACGGCGGGCGGCAGCTTCGTCAGGACCGTGACGCCCCCGAGCAGGCCCTGCGCGACGATCGCACCAAGCGCCACCAGCGTGAGGCGCTTCACCCATCGGCGCGACTCGGCGCGCCGGTACGCCACGACCATGAGGATCGTGAGAAGGCCGACGGTCGTGGCGATCAGGCGGTGGCCGTGCTCGTAGACGATGCCGCCGACCCATTTCGAGTAAGGGAAGGTGAACATCGACCAGCCGTAGGTGGTCGGCCAGTCGGGCACCGACAGGCCCGAGCCGGTGCTCGTGACGAGGCCGCCCGCGACGACGAGCAGGAAGGTGGCCCCGACAACGACTTTCGTGAATCGATGAAGCCACGTCATAAGGACGATCTCAGGTTGCGCCGAACGTGAACGCGATTTCCCTGTTCTCCTTCGGCCCGAGGCTCACCCGTTCGGTCCGCGTGCCGAACGTCTCGTGCCAGGCTTCGATCACGTACTCGCCCGGCGGCAGGCCCTTCAGATCGAAGCGGCCGTCCGCGGCGGTGACGGCGAAGTACGGATGCGACACGACGCCGGCGTACGCCTTCATCCAGCTGTGTACGTCGCACCGTAACGTCACCATGACTTCGGGTGCGGCGAACGCGCGCGTGATCGACTGGTGCTCCACCAGGCCGACGTTGAACTCGTCGTTCGCCCTGGCGATTGCGTGCACGTTGTGCAGCGTGGTGTCCCGGTTGACCAGTTCGAGCGGTTGCGCCACCTGCAAGCCGGTGACGTGCGGGCTGAAGCGGCAGCCCTGCTGCTCGACGCGCACGGGCCGCGTGGGCGTGTCGAACGCGTACGCCGAGAGGCCGTCGCGGACGTACACGAACACGTTCTGCAGCGCCCCGCCGGGGCCGACGATCACCGCCTCGTCCATCGGACGGCCCGGGTTCGCACTCACGCAGAACGCGTCCGACGTCATCTGCAGCGTGGCGTTCGCGGGAACCGCGCCATGAAACACGGCGCGCCCGCCGATCGCACCGGCGGTCGCCGCGTCCACGCGCCTGCCGGCCGGACCTCGTGCGGGAGGCTGGCTGGCCGATTGACCGCAAGCTGCGAGCAGCAGGCATGCCAGCACGAGCAGGCTAGAGGCGCTCTTCAAAAGTTTGTCCGCGCTGGTGCAGGAAACCCGTCCCCATCAATAACACAGCGGACTGCGCGTGTAAACCGCTTCCGCGGGGGCAGATTGTGGACAGCTGCAGGGATGGCGCTCGGGGCCAGTCGCGCCGACGTGCTGCACCTGGTGTTCAGACGTAGCCTGCCCGCGCGCCGGGCTACCGGGGTCGATCCGGTCGCCGCCCTGCGCGGCGAGTAGTTCGACCGGCGGAGGTCGGCCACACCATTCAGCGTCCCAGCCAGTACGAGATCTTCACCGCGAACACGTTGTCGGCTTTGGCACCGAACAGCCGTCTCGTGTCACGCCACCACTCGAACCGTCCAGTGCCGGATTCGTCCTCGCGCTGTTGCGTCCAGACGACGTAGAAGGTCGAGCCCGGACGCCACTCCCAGCGGAACACCGTCTGAAGCCTGAACGACTTCTCGTTGAAGTCGGGATCCTCGATCGAAAAGCCGCGCGCCGGCCCGGCACCATCCGGATCGATTCGGTACTCCCGGCCCCCGCCGTCGTAGGACATCGTGCCGCCGTCCACGCCGTACCTGAGGAATGCGAAGGCGCCGGGCCGCGAGAATTCCTTCAGCGCCGTGTAGCGGCCGGCGCCGACGAGCGGTTGCGCGTAGACCTGCAGCGACACGGTCGGCGTCAGCAGCAGGTTCAGGCGGGTCTGCATCGCGACTTCCGTCTGGTCGAGTTCGCCGAAGATGTAGCGGCGGCCGTAGGTGGCCACGGCAAGCGGATCGAGCTGCGAGGTCACGTACTGCGCAACGTTGCGGGATCGGGTGATCTCGGGCCCCGTCGAGATCGTGAGGCGTTGAGAGACCTTGAGATCGAGGGACACGTCGAAGGCCGTTTCCCAGCCGCCCGCCTCGTTCCATGCGTGGCCGGCACCCAGCTCGAAGGCAACCACCTTGCGCGAGTCGCTCCCGACACCGAACGACACGTCCCAGTTCGCCGGCTGGACGCCGGCCGGCCCGCCCCTGGTCAGGCGATCGTCGAAGGCGCGCCCCTCGCGCCGGAGGCCGAAGTCGGCGTCCCAGTAGTTGAGGAACGTCACGTCAGTCTCCACTTCCCACTGCATGCCCTGGTTCTCGCGGTCGAAATTCCACGCCCACTCGCGCCGCACCGAGAGTTCCCGGCTGCGGCTGAAACGATCGGGCTGGAACTGTTCCCACGCCACCGAGACCTCGGCACCGATGCGGTCGGCTGTCGTCTGGTACCCGAGGTCGTTCACCTCGTAACCGGGGCTGACCGCGAGGAGCGAGCCGTCGAGGCGGACTGCGCCGTTCTGCCGGCCAAAGCCGGCGCTGCCGCTCCAGCCACCGAGCGACGTCCGCGCGGAATCGAACCGTGACGTCAGCGCATCGGGGCGTTGGAAGTACCGCGACGACGATCGCTGGAGCCGCTCGATGGCGCCGCTGCTGCCCTGCACCCGGCTGGCGGACAGCTGGCCCGACAGCAGCCATTCGCGTTCCGCATCGAAGAAGTAGTACGCGTCCGACCCGACGACCAGGGCCTGGCGTGCCAGGCGGCTACTGAGGGTTGAGTCCCCCAGACCCCGAACGACGCTCGTGCCCATCACCCCAACGCCGCCGCGCGAGGCCTCGCGCAGCAGCCGGCCGACCACGTAGTTGGTGGGGGGTTCGATCGCGGCGTCGGACTGGACGCCTTCGTTCCACACGCGCGCCTGCTCGCGGCCGGTGACCGCGTTCAGGACGCCGAAGCTCCAGCCCCCGGCCGTCTTGCCCGTCAACTTCGCCGCCCCGAGGATGGTCGTGGAGGTTGCGCGGTCCACGTAGTCGCCCGAGACGCTGCCCTGCGGCGCGCGGCCGATCCGTCGGGAGTACAGCAGGGCCGGCGCCTCGCTCCAGCCGCCGCCCAGCTGGCCGAAGTTCTGGAAGATCTGTCCGCCCTCGATGAAGAACGGCCGCTTCTCATCGAAGAACGTCTCGAACGCGGTGAGGTTGATGACGGCCGGGTCCAGTTCGACCTGCCCGAAGTCGGGGTTCACGGTCGCGTCCAGCGTGACGCTGCTGCTCAGGCCCCACTTGAGGTCCAGTCCGGCGGTCGCGAATGCGCGCGAGCCGTCGTTGAACGGATCGGTGGGACTGGACGGCTGGATGAACTCGCCGCGCGTGACCGTGTAGGGCAGCAACTCGACGTGCGCCCCGGGGCTGATGCCGTCGAGGCCCGTGAGGTGGGCCATGCGGGAAACCAGGCCGCGCTCCTTCTTGGGAGTCATCACCAGCCAGGCGGATTCGTTCTTCCGCCGAATCACACGCTGAACGTTGAGGCCCCACGTGTGGCTGACAGCGCGCGAGAACCGCAGCTGCGAGTAGGGAATCCGCATCTCGGCGGACCACCCGTCGGCATCCATCGTCACCCGGCCCGCCCACACCGCGTCCCATGCGCCATCGCTGCGCGTGTCGTCGTAGTACGTGCTGTCCGACTGGACCCCTGCCGCCGTCAGCTCGAACGACGCGCCCGTCAGGTGGTCATGGCGCGGATCCAGGTACACGATGACGCGGTCGGCATCGGCCGAGTCGTCGCGGCGTGAGAGGCGCCGTGTGATCTTCGCAGCTTCGCCGTCGAACATCCGGATGCCGACGTAGATCGCCTCGGCGTCGTACAGGACGCGGACTTCGGTGCGCTCGGAAGCGGGAGCGCCCTCTTGCGGGTCTCTCTGGCGGAATCCGGTGCCCGCCGAGGCCCGAGCCCACGCTTCCTCGCTCAGGTGGCCGTCCACGACGACCGGCGCCTCGATGCGCACCGCGCGCAGCGCGGGCACCTGTTCCTGGGGGGCCGGCTGTGCACCGAACGCCGGGGCCGCGGCGATGACCAGACTGACGGCGCAGAACCGGCCCGCGGTGGAACACGTTGATCGGTGCATGGCAAGGTGACCGGGGCTGGTTGATCGGATGGCGAGAGGCGGCACGCGATGCGCCACGCCGTGGCGGGTAGTATTGCGGCCCAGGGTGCGGTCGTCAACCGGCTGGCTGGCACCGGCTGGCTGACACTGTCTGGCACCGCTTCCGCCGGGGCCCGGGCGGCGGTCTACCGCTCGGGCGTGGCCGCCGCCCCGGCGCCAGCCGAGGCCTCGCGAAGCTTGCGCATCACGCGGTCCTCGATCCAGTGCGGGTCCCACCATTCCACGGGATTGACCGGGTGACCGCCCACCAGCACCGAGAAGTGCAGGTGGTCGCCGGCTGCCAGGCCGGTCATGCCGCTGCGACCCATCACCTGGTCCTTCTTCACCGTGTCGCCCGCGCGCACGTCGATCGAGGACAGGTGCCCGTAGAGCGACTGCACCCCCATGCCGTGATCGAGCACGATGGTGTTGCCGTAGATGCCGAAGTAGTCGGCCCAGACCACCCTGCCGTCGTTGCCGGCGCGCACGGGGATGTTCGTCGTGACCGCCAGGTCGAGGCCGAGATGGACCTGCTGGTCGATCTCGCGGCCCTGGTAATAGTACGTGCGGTGATCGGCGAACTTCGACTCGACGGCCGCGTTGCCGAGCGGGATGAACGGCCCCTTCCAGAGGATCTCGGGCGCGGTCTGCTTGGCCATCTGCTCGATCCGGTCGGAGTCGATGCGCCGCAGGTCGCCGTTGACCTTCAGGAAATCGGCCAGCAGGTCGTTGTTCGGCGAGGGTTTGATCTCTGGCGAGTGTTCGAGGATCTCCGGCATCACGCGCTGGAGGAAGCCGTCATTGATGTCGATCGTGCTGCGCAGGAACGGCTTCTCGAACACGCGGTAGTCGAAGCCCGCGTGGGCCTGGTTGCCCGCCTCGTCGCGCGCGTAGAGCGAGATCGGCGTGTTCAGATCCTGGTCGAAGAGCAGCGCGAAGAAGGCCACCTTCAGGTTTGGATCCGCGCCGGCGATGCCCGCACCGGACGCGGGGAAGCCGGGATAGAAGAGCTTGCCCACCATGACGCCCGATTGCGCGTCGGGTGGGTTCACGCGGTACACGACCGCCTCGGACCCGCCGTGGTTGATGAAGTGGAACGCCGAGACGACGCCGACGCGGGGCGGGGTGAGCCGGACCTCGAAGTCGTGCGACACGCTCGCCTGCGGCGCGCGCAGCCCGTGAAGGACCGATCGGCTGGCCGTTACCACGATGCGCGCCGGGCCGGCCTGCAGATCCGGGATCGCGCGCCGGCCGATCGGCCGCGTGATGTGTATCCGTCCGGGCGTGTCCTGCTTGAGGGTGGCCTCGCCGGGCGCGGCCAGCGAGAACAGCGGGAGCGTATGCCCCTTCTGTTCGAGCGTGATGTCGATCGAGCGGAGCGCGCCGCGCGGCGTGTCGACGGTGACGTCGAGCGTCGACTCCTGGCCGACCAGCTGGCCCGGCTGGTGAATCTGGATCGCGGGCGCGGCCGCCCGGCCCGCGGCGAAGTACACGACACCGAAGGCGGCCAGGACGAAGACGATGACGAAGAGGATGATCCGCAGCATGAATCCATCATACCCGGTCGGGCGCGGGCGGTCGAAGGAGCGCCTCGGGTACCTAGGTGGTGCTTTCGCGAGGGTCGGGCTTCACCGTGAGCGACTGCGTGACGATTCTACCGGTTGGAGATGCCCACGGACGATTCTACCGGGTTGACACGACTTTTGGCTCGTGCGTACAATCAGAGATTCTTATCGGCGAGTGGCGGTATCGTCTAGGGGTCAGGACACGTGGTTCTCAGCCACGGGACCGGGGTTCGAATCCCCGTACCGCTACCATCCTCATAGATTTCCTACCACGTGACCGGCCTCGCGTTCTCGCGCGAGGCCGTTTTTATTTGGCGGTCAGGCGGCGGTAGGCGAGGCTCGCGATCGCCGTGTCCTGGAATCCCACGCCTGTCAGGTCCGCGATCGTGATCTGCGCGTCGCCGGTCCGCCCCGGCCTCCTGCCGGCTGCCACCTGGCCCAGCTCCGCGTGCACGTCCGCCTCGCGCATCAACCCGGCCGCCAGCGCGTGTTGCAGCTCGCCCAGGCGCGCACACTGGGCGATCCGATCGCACACGACGAGATCCGCGCGCGCCAGGCAGCGCGCGTCGAGCTCCTGCTTGCCCGGCCCGTCCGAGCCGAGCGCCGTCACGTGCATCCCGGGGTGGAGCCAGTCGGCCAAGACAATCGGCGCCCGTGACGGCGTGCAGGTGACGAGCACGTCCGCTTCGCGGGCCACATCCTCCGGCCCTGCTGCGGCCACCACGTCGATGCCGAGCACGTCGCGCATCTCGCGGGTGTAGGCGGCGAGACCCGCCCCGTCCACGCTCCACGCCACGAGGCGCCCGAACGGCCGCACCTGGTGGAGGCAGATCGCCTGGTGCCGCGCCTGCACGCCGGAGCCGATCATGCCGACGGTGCGCACGCGCGCGGGCGCCAGGCACTCGGCCGCCACCGCGCCGGCCGCGCCCGTCCTGACGTCGGTCAGGTACCCGTTGTCGAGGAGCAGGGCCGCCGGCATGCCGGTTGACGCGTCGAAGAGCACCATCATGCCGGTGCCGGTCGGCAGGCCGCGCTTCGGGTTGTCGTAGAAGCCGGACGCGACCTTCACGGCGATGTGCGGAATACCGGCGACGTAGGCCGTCTTCACGTGGAACTCACCGTCGGTGCCGGGTATCGGCAGGTTGATGACCGCCGGCACGACCGTCTCGCCGCGGCCGTCGGCCTCGAACGCCTGCCGGACCGCGGCAATCGCGTCAGCGGGCGACACCGCCTCGCGAATCTCCCGTTCGTTGAAGATAGGAATCATGGCCGGATTGTCAGCCCTGTGTCGTCGCCAACGCAAGTTCCTGTTCTCCCGACAGCGGATCTGAGCCGACACAGGAACATCCGCCAGCATCGAATCCGCCGAAAACCGACGAGTGACGACCGTCCTCGTGGCTTTCCGATCCGCTCACGTGGTGACCAATCGGTGACCGTTTTGCCCGCGAGCGTCGGATAACCAACTTTCCCAGAAGTGAGAGCGAAAGGCGGGAGGCGTGATGCTCGAGGTTCGGTGCTCGCGGATTTGCCAGCGCCGGCTGCCAGGCGGGGCGCCTGCTGCGCGTTGTCGATGCCGCCCGCCCTTCAACCCTTCACCGAGGGCTCGGCGCCTCCCAGGGCCTCTCGGGCCGTCGGCGCGACGGCGGGAGCGGCCCGCCCCTGGCTGCCGCGCGTCGTCGGTGGTTGCCACGTCACCGACACCTGCCGCGCGCGCGCCGCCTTCGAGCCTCAGCGGTGACCATGTTGCGAAGGGAGCGACCATGGACATGGAGGGCACCGGGAGCCCGGGCGGACCAACCGAGCGCGATGCTGCGGCGGGGACGACGAACGCGGCCGGATGCCCGCGCTGCGGCACGGCGGGCGGCAGCGGCCACCGCTGGAGTTGGAGCTTCGAGTGGACCTGCACGGTCTGCGGCTGGATGTGGTGGACAACCGGCACTGCGCTTGGAATTGTCGCGCGGGTGGCCCCGGGGCATCTTGACAGTGCCGGATCCGGCGAATTTTCGCGGCCTCGGGACTCAGTTTGCCAGACCCCTTTCGGGTTTTGCCTTTTTCCATGCCCATTCGGGTTCGCACCCGTGGGCCTTCAGCACGGCGGTCTGCCACGCGCGCTTCACGTCCTTGATGTGCCCGCCGGTCTCGTCGCCGAAGACGAATGCGTCCGGGCCGAAGGGCTCGCCGTCAGTGTCGTTGTGAACCATCTGCAGCACGGCAAGGAGCCGGGCCGAGATGGGGATCACCCGGTCCGTGCGCGTTTTCGTCTTCCGCGCCGGCAACAGGATCTCGCGACGCGCCAGCGACACCCGGACCCACTGCAGGCTCAGGATCTCCCCGATGCGACAGCCCGTTTCGAGCGCGCCGATGATGACGCGCCGGAGGTGCGGGCCGGCGGCCGACAGAAGCTTCGACTCCTCGTCCGGGTCCAGGCGACGATTGCGCTTTCTCGCCGCGGTCTTCTTGATCACATCCGACTCACCGGTGACCAGCGGGGTCGCTCGGTAGCCTTTGCGGAGAAGCCACTTGTTGAGCGTCCTGAACAGCCCCACGTAGTGGTTGTGCGTTGCCGACGTCCGGCCGATTGTCCGCAGGTGGCTAAGGAAGGCTTCGAGGTTCCGAGCGAGGGTTTTTGCTACCGCGCACCGTCCTTCGCAGTCCTACGTGAGCCGTTCCCTGAAGCGCCTAGCGAAGGTGAATGCGAGCCACTGCTGATCCGCAAAGTCAGCGCACGGCGACGTTGAGGCCGACCACTCCGTACATCGAACGGGCCAAAGGGTAGCCTTCGAGGTATCCGCTGGACTTCGCACCAACGGCCACCGAAACACCTATGCGCCGACTCGGCCAGCCCGTCGTCGCCACCGAGACTTCTCCCCGCACGCCACCGCCGTTCAGCGTGTGGGACCACGCGTCGAATCGGATCGTGGGCTCGAGTCCATGACTGGCCGGGGCCAGATACGTCACGCCCGCGCCTTTCTGCCGTGCGTTGCCGATCCGCTCGGACCAGCGGACATACGCGGTCGCACGGGTGTGGCCCACGCGCACGTGTGACCGCACGGAGAATTCCGGTCCGATCGGAGTCAGGCTGTACCTGAGCGCCGGAATCAATCCGACGCGGCCAATCTTGAGCCACGACTGGGTTCTCGACTCGTCGCCCCGGGCCAGCCACGTCCAGGCGCCGGCCACGTCGGTCCAGAGGCCGAAGTCGATCAGGTTCAGCATGCATTTCGCTCGAACCGTCGCCCGAAGGTCGCCGGAATCAGGCTGCCCCGCTCTCCAGCGCAACTCGTTGAGTTGGTAGACGTAGTTGGCAATGTCCCCCTGCGGGGTAATTCCGACGTCACGCGGGGCCCCCATGCCTGACACCGCATAGACCGGAGTGTGCGTCGCCGCGACGAGCAGGGTCACCGCCTCGCCGAATCGAACACTTCCATGCCTCAGAATGCGCTCGTCCATGCGGTCCTTGAGCAGCCACACTGCCTCGAGGCCGCTTGATTCCATCCCCAAATCGAACAGCGATGCGCCGCGGACCATAGGATAGAAGGCGAGGTCGGGTTCCAGAAGGAAGGGATGGACCGACCACGGGCTGCCGATCACGCGCAAGCGCGCAGGAATATGCAGCTCGCTGGCGCGGAACTCGTGTCCCAGTTCGTGATCGAGGCCGACAAAGAAAACGGCCACGGGAAAGTCGAGTCCAATGAGCTCCACGGCACGGATCAGCTTCGGTAGCCCGCCCGTGCTCCTCGCGGCCGTCGGCAAGAGCCAGCGTACGGCACGGTCAGCCCCCGTCAAGGAGAGCACGCTCGCGGACGAAAGCACGTCGGCGTGCCACACGTCCGGGACATTTGAAATGGAGACCGGCAGGGGCGCACTCGCCACCGACTGGGCGAATCCGGGCGGCGCGAGAAGCGCGACCAGCAGCCCTACGAGGACGATGCGCATACTGCATTGTACCCGCCGCGAAGGCCGCATCGCGATTCCGTCTGCACGGAAACACGATGGCGAGCGCCTCGAGGCGCTCGCCATCGTCGAGATCTACCGATTCCCGGCCAGTTCCCGCAGGATCAACTGTTCGCCGTGCTTGCCGTGCAAGGAGGTTTCGCCGGCCTTGGGGCCGAGGTTCTTCCCTTGCCCCGTCAGCTCGAACGCCCTCCCTTCCGCCGTGATGATGATCGACCGTCCGCTGACGTCGGTCAGAAGGAACAACGGATTGAACTGGAGCTGACCGATCGCGCCGTAGGCGAAGATCGGCTCGGCATCGCCCTGCGCGGTAATGCCGAATTTCGTCAACGCGTGCGCCTGGGCGTCGGCCGGCTCGGTGACGGCCAGCGGCCGGTCATCGGCGGTCGCGAGTCTCACGGCGCCCAGCAACCCGGACGCGTGGATCGTCGCCTGCGCGTACAGTTGATGCGTGGAAGCATCCTCGATGTTCAGGATGAAGTAGTCGGGGTGTTCGCTCACCGAACGCACCTTGACGATCGCGCCCACCTTCAGCTTCCCGTCTTCGAGCGTCAACGACTCCAAGCCCGGCTGCGCGTTCAAGTGGGTCCGCTTGATGCCGAGCACGAGGTCCGTGATGATCTCGGGCCGGGTCTTCGGATCCGGCACGAACCCTTTCAGCTGACCCTTCAGCGTCTTGGCCGTGGTCCCCATGCTGGTTGTCGCCGGAGTCGCACCCGCCTCGCACGGATCGCCGTTCTGGTTGTGGCAGCCGCCGTCATCCCCGCCGCCGCCACCGTAGTAGGTCGGCGCCGGAGGATTCGGATCGCCGTAGTACGTGGTGGCGTCCGTGTCGTAGGTCGCCCAGTCCTCGTTGCTCATGTCCTGGAAATCCCACCAGTCCTTGTAAAACACCGTGATGGACGCGCCAAGGTCGAATTTCAAATCGGTAACCGTCTGGTAGTGGTTCTCGCCGCCGTCGACGGGAATGTGGATCCTCACCCAGTCATAGGACGGCTGGCAGTAGCCATTGTTCTGACACCAAACACTTGCGCCGAAGGTCTTCATCATTTCATACCTGCCAGACCACGTGCGGATCGCCGGCGGCTTGTTCTGCTCGATCGCCTTGTGAATGTCGGCCACCGACTGAGAGGCACCGGTCTTGCCCCCGTTGTAGATCGCGTCTTTGTCGTAGACCGCCTGGTACGCACTCAGGGCGTACGCGAAGAGATCCGGCGAGGTTCCGCTGTCGCCGTTCGACGCCCCCCTGGCCGCCAGGTAACCCCAGGCATCCGCCTGGGACGTCGTCCATCCCTCGTAGTACTGGATCCACATCTTCATGACCGCCGGCGCCGTGCCATAGCCCTCCGGTCCGAAGTAAGGGACCGACGTGTCATGCACGTAGAGCGACTCGATCTTCCACGTCCACGGCCAATCACAGGCGGCCGAGGACAGGACTACCACCGCCAGCACGACCAACAGCGCCGCACGTGTTCGTCTCTTCCTCATGAGCCACCCCCCTGTCGAGAAAGTCCGCTTACCGCGATGACCCCGTTGCGCACCAGCACCCCAGGGAATCAGAGGCGCAACGCCGAGCGGCGGCGCGCGCATCGACGCAGGAAGATTACAAATGGCCAGCGGTGTGGACAAGGGGCCAATCCGGCTATTTGGTATCTGAGATGGCTGCGCGTCTGTAGGCGCCAGGCGGAGAACCGAACGTCTTTCTGAACTCGCGGATGAAGTGATGAACGTCTCGGAATCCGGTTGCCGCCGACACTTGTTTGATCGACAGGAACGTCGTTCTCAGCGCCAGTGCGGCATGGGTCAGTCGGCGGTGTTTCAGATGGCGGCACAAGGGTTGGCTGGTCTCGGTCCGGAACAAATGCCGCAGCCGGGAACGCGACAGATTGGCTGACACGGCCAACGCGTGGACATCGATGTCTGGCCGGGTCTCGATGAGCGACAGGACGGCGGCGACTCGGGGATCCATGGCATTCGCCTTTCGTTCGTTCGCCGGCCGCTGGTGCCGGATTCACGACCGCAGCAAAGTGCCCTGAAGATAGATAAACGTTGGAGAAGCCCAAATGTGTGGGGCCCGAAAAAATAAATCGTGCATTCCGGCACTGGGCCAAAGGCGTGCGGATTCCCGCTGCGCCCCGTCAAGGGAACAGGCTACCCAAGGGCGTGTGGGCAGCTTCCTTGCCTCGTTCGCGGCGCGGGGGCCGAAGTGCCACAGTTGTGGCAAAAGGTGCAGACAATTCAGGATTGGCGCATTGCACAATCTGCTCGACGACGACGTGGGTGCGGCGGTGGAACGCCGCATCGATGTTCTCGCCAACCTTGGTCGTTACGATGAAGATGCCCAGATAGGTCTCGAGCCGCCGCAGCAGGTAGGTCGTCTCGAGGTTCGCGTACCGGTCGTTTGCGGACTTCACCTCCGTGCGGCGGCCGAGGAGCGTCGCCCTCGTCGAGCAGCAGCACGACGTCGAGCTCCTCGGCGGGCGTCAGGATGCGGCAGAGGTCCTTTTCCGTCTCGCCGATGTACTTGTTGACGATGAGATGCTGCCGGTAGCACGGTAGTAGAACGTGGCGGTTGGTGGTGGATCTGCCGGCCTGTCATCGGGGACCGGGATGGCGGCAACGGGCGGGATGAGACGGATAACTGCCCTTCTCGGTCCTCCGACTCCACACTCTCCACTCTGAACCTGCGCGGAGGCCGCCCGGGCGCCTCAGCGGCCGTACAGGCACATCGGGCGGGCGACCCGCCTGTCTACCCCTCCGCGCGGCTGAAGTTCCTGCAGCGCGCGACCGGGCCGCGCTCCTGACCGTCAATCGAAGTTGGGTTCGATGAACCAGCCACCTGGCGGGACGTCGAGGATGGAGGCCTCCGCAGGAGGGCGAGGAGTCGCTCGGCGTTGCGGCCGCGGCGGTGCCCGGGCGGGCAGCGGCGCCGGCGGCTCGATCGCCTCGCCGCACGAATGACCGTACCGTCGGCGGATGCTCTCAGTCGGCAGCGCGAGCACGGCCGCCCACAGATGCAGGTACCCGCCGCCCCGAAGGAAGGAACGCGCGTGCTCCCCGTCGGCCGCCGGCAGCCGCTCGTCGGCGACGTCTTCAACGGCCTGGCGAAGCACCGCGAGTGCGAGCCGCCGGCATCCCGCCTCGTCGAGATCCGGCATCGGCGCCGAGTCTACCACCCACGAGGCTCGCGCTCTCCCAGTTCGTCAGTCCGGCGGCCAGGGAATCTCTTCGCCATTCACGATTACTGACGCCACGGGCCCGTCAGAGTCGAAAATCTTCTTCCCGCCCGAGAAGAGGATGATCGCTTGACCGCGCGGTTGCACATCCCTTGCGTTGGGGAAATCTCTGCGGGTCCCGTTCTCGAAGACGATCGTAACGGCCATCTTCCTGTCCTCCTGTGTCGCGACTCAGATTCTACTGCGCGCAGTAACCGACCGAGCGCACCGCAAAATCTAGGACGTGGACCCCGACACCGAGGAGACCGTTTGAGGGAGCGCCCGGGCGACGCTGCTATAATGGAGTCCGCATGCACAAGGCGCTGCCCCTCGTCGTCGCGGGAGCAATCGTGGTCGAGCCGCTCCTGTCGCCAGTTCGACGCCAGGAGGTCGGTGACCTGACGCACGAGTACCAAGAAGACTACTCGCCAGAGCCGCTGCGCTCCGTCTTCTCCTTGGTGTCGAGCGGGTCCATTATGACAGGACCGCGGTACCTCTACGACGCCGACTTGCACGCGGCGGACGTCACCATCAGCCCGCGGTATCTGCTCGACGAGTACGAACGGTAATCCCCGCGATCGGTGCGGACACGCTCTGCAGGCCGCCTGCTGCGCCCGATGACTCCCCTTCTCGGTCCTCGGCTTTCCACGTGCCCGGGGTCGCGTGTGCGCGTGTGCGGGATGAAGAAAACTCATCTGGCGGCGGCCGAGGCATAGTATGCTCTTCGCGACGCACGCTTTCGCTCAGGAGGCGGACCCGGAAACGGTCCGTCGAAGGTGTGCGCCCGCAATTGCCGCCGCTCTCCCGGGAAGGATGCGTCGAGTCCTGATCGCCGCATGTCTCCGCGCGCGCCGCTGGCTACCAATGTCCGACGCCTGGGCGCAGCGTCCGCGACGATCTCGCCGACAGGACCGTTACGTCCAAACCTGTAGTTGCGGCTCTTTGCGATGGAGCCACGCCGAGCGCCCCTAGAGAGTCGAGAGTAACTGATGGCGGGGATCTTCGTAGCAACGTACTCAGTCAGAGTGTACGAACGCGGTACGATGGACGGTTTTAAGGCGTTGAAGTTCGCCAAAGATCGGTCTGTCTGCGATCTCGTCCGCGAGACGTGCTCCGACTTACAGAACTGCCAGATGAAGGAGGGCGACCCTCACTTGCTCCGAGTGTCGAGACTCAGAACTCGGTGAATGGAGGTGACCGCCAGTTTAATTGACGGCCGCCCCCTGGACGCCAAAGTGCAGCGCCGGTCCCGTTCCAAACATCCGCGGCTCCAGGGTATTGATCTC
>Ga0315279_10005818_pt1 | contig 15803 bp, 18 predicted proteins | sample YL17G06_20_MG_FD_203694 | JGI IMG/M metagenome (GOLD analysis project Ga0315279, IMG submission 203694) | Sediment microbial communities from Yellowstone Lake, YNP, Wyoming, USA - YL17G06_20 | ecosystem: Environmental > Aquatic > Freshwater > Lake > Sediment | place: USA: Wyoming | collected...
ATTGTCGGCTCATCGAGAAACAGGATGAGCGGATGGTGGATGAAGGCACGGACAATTTCAAGTTTCCGTCTCATACCACCGGAGAATGTCTGGACCTTCATGTGGGCACGGTCTGCCAGTTCGGTCATTTCAAGGAGCTGCCAGATCCTGCTTTCAAGAGCATCATCTGGAACATTTACCAGTTTCCCGTAAAATTCGAGGTTATCATATGCGGTGAGTTCGACATCGAGGGTGCTGTTCTGTGGACATACGCCGATAATAGAACGGATCTTTTCCGGATTGTTGGATATGTCATAGGTATCGACACATGCCGTACCTGATGTTGGTCTGAGCAGTGTAGTGAGCATCCGTATTATGGTACTTTTTCCTGCCCCATTGGGGCCTAACAGACCGAAAATCTCCCCTCTTTTTACATCGAATGTAACGTCATCAACCGCAATCACCGTTCGCTGATTCTTAAAAATCTTCGTTAAATGATCAATCCGGATAATACTTTCTCCATAGGGTGTAGAACAAACATTTGACGCCGCATGGACTGCATCGCGTCCGCTAAATTTTTGCGACGGGTATTGTGGGGGATTGTCATCAGGTATATTTTGCAGGAGTAGAACCATAACCTGCCTCACGGGATTTTTGCGAGGATTGCTTTTAAGGATTCAAGCGAGCTGCAGAGCTTTTCAAGGTCCTTATCGTCCAGACCTGAGAGGAGCGTTTTCAATTCGTTTTTGTATAGGGTGATGGATTGTTTCAGGTGCCGTTTGCCCTGTTCTGTGATGGTGATGTTGATCACCCGCCGGTCGGCAAGGTCCGGCTGGCGCTCTACAAACCCCCCTTCAATGAGGGTATCGATGAGTGCGGTCATGTACGGTTTTGAGATATAGAGGCGCCGCCCGATCTCGGAGACCGGAAGGGTCCCTGCCTTCATCAGCACGCCCAGCACCCGGTATTGTGCCGCCTGCATACCGCTGATGAAAAATCCTGTCTTCATGATATGTTTATAGTAAAATGGCATCAGGGCCAGCAGGTCGTCGGCAGCCTGATCCTGGATATCATACGCCATAACGCATCACTGGATCCAAATTAGTTTTCATTCTAAATAGTTTTATTGATGAACTGTTCAGCAGAAAAACTGTTCTGCCCCGGACTCCGCTATACTACGGTCCCTCAAGGGCATGGGGATCTATTGACAGCAATGATATCACGTATATTTGAATACCTTGCTATCAGACATAACAGCTGATCAATCAGTAATCCTCCCGGGTGTTTTCATGTTATACCGCACCGTCCCCAAAACCGGAGATAACCTCTCCATCCTTGGCTTCGGCTGCATGCGCCTGCCCTCAACAAAGACCGGAGGTGTGGATGCAAAACGGGCAATACGGCAGATCCGCTACGCCATTGACCGCGGGGTAAACTATCTTGACACTGCACCTGTGTACCACATGGGCAAAAGCGAGCAGGTCCTGGGTATGGCACTTGCTGACGGTTACCGCAAGAAAGTCCGGATCGCGACCAAACTGCCCCCGTGGTCGGTCCGCGAGCGGGCGGATATGGACCGGATCCTTGATAAGCAACTCCAAACATTGTGCACGGATCATATCGATTACTACCTGCTCCACAGCATGGTACGCGAGAGCTGGGAGAAACTCAAAAATCTCGGGGTCCGGGAATTTCTCGATGCCGCAAAAAAAGACGGGAGGATCAGAAACGCCGGGTTCTCGTTCCATGGGGACACGGCGACCCTCAAAGAGATCATCGATGCGTATGACTGGGACTTCTGCCAGATCCAGTATAATTATCTCGATGAGAATAATCAGGCGGGAACAGAAGGGCTGAACTATGCAGCAGAAAAAGGGCTCGCCGTGATGATCATGGAACCGCTGCGGGGTGGCAACCTTGCCGGACCGGTGCCAGAAGAGATACAAAAGATCTGGGACGAAGCACCAGTGAAACGTTCACCTGCGGAGTGGGGGCTGCGCTGGGTCTGGAACCATCCCGGGGTCACCGTCGTCCTCTCCGGAATGAACGACGAAACCCATATCGACGAGAACCTGCGGGCTGCTGAATCCGGCTTCCCGGATTCTCTTACGGCAGACGAACGGGCACTCATCACGAGGGTCCGGGATACCTACCTGCGGCTGATGAAGGTCGGGTGCACGGGCTGCGGGTACTGCATGCCGTGCCCGGCGGGTGTCGATATCCCCGGCTGCTTTGCCCTCTACAACAACCAACACCTCTTCCCCCATGACCATGCCGCGAAATTTCTCTATCTCGGGAGGCATGGCGGGCTGCTCGGCGCCACGTCCTACGCAGGGTTATGCCGGGAGTGCGGGAGATGCGAGAAGATCTGCCCGCAGCACTTAAAAATTCCCTCACTGATGAAGCAGGTATCAAGGGAAATGGAGGGGTATGGGCTGGGTGTGAAAGTGCGATTGGCACACGGGGTGTTCTGGTGCTACGATCAGCTGGGGCGCATCATTCGGAAATTTTCCAGCAAACATTAAGTCAGCGGTTCGTTTGCAGAGGGTTCTGAACCTGAAATTCTGAACCAGACAACGGATGCCAAAAACCAATTTTTTTATCCTGGACAACCCTGACCCCCACAAAACGGTTTTCCTGTACGGGTAGCACTTCACTCATATACTTTTATTGGCGTTGCAGTCCAGACGTTTTTTTGTATCCGCACCCTGCGTAGCCTGGTGCAATGATTCCTTTCCCCCTGCCACCCCCACCATTTATCAACCCTCTTCACAATACCCTCACGTACGATGGGTCAAGGCCTGCCCGACGATCTGCTTACGGTCATCCGGTCCTACGCACCCGATCCGAAAAAGCCGCTTTCCGTGGTGCGGCAGGAATTCTCGGCGTTTTACCGGGAGGTGCAGCAGGAGGCAGGTGAACTGCCGTTCATGGAGCGGGTGGTGATCAGCGGCAACGGCGTGCAGGGATTCTGGATCTCTGTTGCGGAATCGGTACCGGGCTGCACTGTCCTGTTCTTCCATGGCGGCGGTTTCACCCTCGGGTCAACGGCAGACCACCGCGGTTTGTGCCTCCGGATCGCCCGGGCAGCCCGGGCACGGATCTTCTCTGTCGATTACCGGCTGGCACCGGAGCACGCCTTTCCTGCGGCCGTGGAGGATGCAGTCGCCGCGTACCGCTGGCTCATCACCCACGGCTCCCCCCCGCACAGGATTGTACCGGTCGGCATCTCTGCCGGCGGTACGCTGGTGCTCGATCTCCTCCTTTCCGCACGGGACAGCGGGATGCCGCTTCCCCCGGCAGCGGTCTGCCTGTCACCGGCAGTTGACATGATGTTTGGGGGCAGATCGGTGGAAACGAACCGGGCCGTGGACTGGATCACGGCTGAACGACTCCACGCGATCCGAACCATGTACCTTGCAGGTCATGACCCGGATGATCCCCTTGCCTCGCCGATCCACGCCAGCCTTGCCGGGCTCCCGCGACTCTATATCCAGGCAGGGACGCACGAGCTCCTGTTCGACGGGATAACCTCCTTTGTCAAAAAGGCGCGGTGGGCCGGTGTGCCGGTCCGGTTCGGGATCTGGCAGGGCATGTTCCACTGCTGGCAGGTGTTTGCCGATCACGTGCCAGAAGGAAAGGAAGCGGTTGATCAGATCGGGACATTTGTGCAGGACGTATTGAGCAGGTAGGAAAGGTGCCAGGTGCGTGACATCGCCCGTTTCAGGCAGATCTGAATGAGGGAATCGATGTATCTGATTGGGTTCCCCACGACAAAAAAAAATCAAAAAAAATTGAAATCCGGATCCATTCCTGTCAGACGCAATTAAAAAAAATGTCTAGAGAGAATTCGCGGCACTGCGGACAACCTCACATAATTCCGTCCGCCGTACGGGTTTCATGAGGTATTTGTAAAACATCATGCCATATGCCTCTTTTTCCCGTTTTTCAAGGGGTTTTCCGGTGACCATGATAACCGGAATCGCACTGGTCTGTGGATTGTTTTTGATCTGTGTCAGCGTTTCCCACCCGTCCATGGGTGCCATCATGATATCGAGAAGGATAACGTCGCATTTGAATTGCTGAAGTTTCTCGAGGCAGACCTTTCCATCGGATGCGGTTATTGGCGTATGCCCTTCCCGTGCGAGAAAAATCTTAAAAATGTTGACGATATCCGGATCATCATCCACAATCAGGACCGTGGACATCTGCCTCAAACACCCGCAAATGCTATCAGGAGTATGTCTGTAGGACAGCCTCATAAAGTATTGCTGTAAAGAAGGCATCCTTTCCCCCCATTTTTAAGGATGGAGATGTCGTATTGCAGGAACGGTCCCCCTGCAAGGAAAATATCCGTGATCTACTATCTTGCCATAGTTGAAAGATAATGCAAAAACCAATTTTTACCTAAGCAACAGGCGATAAGCAGGAAAAATAAGAAAAAAAAGTACTGTGATGAACCCTCGTTGTCTCAATCCAGCGGGATTGTCTCCAGCTGGGAGACCAGTTCCCAGATCCTTGTCCGGGCATGGACCGGCATGTTGGGATCATTTGAGATCTCGTCAATCTTGGAGATCGCCTCAGCCGCACGCAGCCCCAGTTCCTTGTTATCGTTTGTCAGCAGCTGGCGTGTCTCGTCCGCCACGCGCCGGATATTCCTCGGGATAGTACTGTCCTCCATGATGTGCTGCAGCATCAGGATACAGTTTTCGATCGTCTTCTGTGGGTTCGGCATCGTGCCACACCTCCTACCTGTAGTTAATATGCAGAACCCCCATATATAGGTTAAATATTGATGCGACGGTGACCGCAATGGCGCATAAAAAGGAAGACGAGATCATGGCGGAGTACCTCTTAAAAGGGGGAAAGATGCTGGAAAAGGGTTGCAAAACCTGCGGCTGCCCGATGTTTGAATACAAAGGTACAACATTCTGCGTGGTCTGTGCTGAACGCGGACAGGAGACCAAAGAAAAGGACGCCCCGCAGGCCGGCACCCCGCCACGCCCCCGCCCACCATCAGTCAATGCGGGTGTGGTGCCAGGGCAACCGGCCACCCCAGCTCCCGTTGACACTGCAGCACTGGAAGACGAACTGGTTGCGGCGGTCTACAACCTGTGCGCACGGATCAGGATCGATGAAGATCCGGACCGCTGCCTGACGCTGATGGATTCCGTGAAGATCGGGATCGAAGCGCTTTCCTGCCTGCGTCAGCGGTAGGGGCGGCGGCAGAGGTCAAAAATTTTCTGCGCCGTTTTCTCCCCGATCCCTTTTATGGCAAGAAGCTCCGGTTTATCTGCATTTGCAATCGCCTGCACCGATCCGAAATGAGCAAGGAGGAGCCGCGCGTTCCGCATCCCGATCTCCGGGAACGAAGAGATGATATACTCCTGCTCCTCCCGCAGCGAACGGTGCGACTTATGCGGGTGCACCTTCCGCTCGCCACGCTCACCGTCCTCGCGGTTTGCGAGCACATAGAGCATCCGGGCAGTGTCCTCCTCGTCGTTTGTAAACAAAAGCGACACCCCCATGTCGACGGTGAGGGCGGCGAGCACCCCTTTGACCGCATTCGGATGGATGTCACGCTGGGTGTAGAGATCACCTCCCTCAATGATCAAAACCGGGCGCAGCACCGTTTCTGCCATCGCCTTGACCTGCCCGAGCAGGTCGCGGTTGATCAGGGTGTCAACAAAGTCCCGTGCGGTTTTCCGCTCGACAAGGATCCGGTCGCCGATCGCGTAGTCACCATGCGCAAGGCGTTCGAGCCGGATCGCCACGCCCATGCCGCTGAGGAGTTCGACGACTTTTGATGAGGTCTCGCGGTCATCAACAATGATCTTCGGTCCCTGCGGCGTGAACGCTTCAATGCTTGCCTGCTCTGCCCTGACAGGTTTTTGCGGCAGGGTGGCCATCCTGCCCATCGTCCTCATGGTCCTCTGCATCACCTTCTCTTTTGCCTGGCTGACGTGCCGGTATACCTCGTCGGAGGTCCCCTTCGTGACAAGGACGACAACCCTGCCTGGGCCGGACCTGCCCGTCCGTCCCTTGCGCTGGATCGAGCGGATCTCGGACGGCACGGCCTCGTAGAAGATCACCAGGTCGGTCGAGGGGACATCGAGCCCCTCTTCACCGACTGAGGTGGCGATCAGCACCCTGAACTCTCCTTTCCGGAACCGGGTCAGGGCAGCGATCTGGTTTTTCTGGGAGAGCCCCTTCTCCGTATCCTTTGTTGCCTGCCCGACAAAACGCTCGCACGCAATCCCGTTGTTATTGAGGTGGTCGACAAGGAGCTGCACTGTGTCCCGGTAGGTCGCAAAGATGATGATACGGCTGTCGGGATGCGCTGCAAGCTGCTCACGGACAAAACCCAGCGCAATCTCTGGTTTTTTGTGTAATTCGCCGGTCCATTCGGCGGAGCGTTCGAACAGGTCCCGGAATACAGGATCCTTAGCCAGGCGCTGGCTTGCCTTGCTCCCCCCGGCACCGGTTCCCTCGGCGATGAGCTTTGCGAGGTAACCTTTCAGCACCTCGCTTCCCTGTGACTCCGCGAGCATAACAGCGTGCTTCAGCTTCATGCACTCGGTATACACCGACGCCGCCGAATATGCTGCCGGGTCACGGTCTGCAATCCGCTGCTGGATCTGGGCGTTGATCGCATGGAGTGCCTTCATCGTCAGTTTCTCACGTTTTGGCACGGTGAAGTGGAGTGAGGCAAGCAGCGCAAGGCGATCGTCAATGAGCGCATTGATGGCGTTGATCGCTTCCCTGAGTTCGGCCGGCAGCTCAATGGTGATGATGTCAATGTCCCGCTCGTGCACGTACGGTCGGACATCGGGATCATCCTCAGTCCGGGTCTCGATATGGGCGATGCCAAGGTTCCCGCAGACCTCCTGCACTTTCTCCTGCATCCCGCCAGGAGACGCCGTCATCGCGAGGAGGAGGGGTTTGTCAGCCGTGGCAAGGTAGCGCTGGGCTAAAAAAACGTATGCGTAGTTGCCCACCGCACGGTGGCACTCGTCAACAATGAGCAGCGTAACGTCTTTGAGGCGGTAGCGGCCGGCAATGAGATCATTTTTTATTACCTGCGGTGTGGCAAGAATGACCGTTGCCCGCTCCCAGTCGGCAGTCCGCTCAAGCGGCGGTGCTTCACCGGTGAACATAACAAACGGGGAAGCAAAAGGATCGTCTTTGCCCGTTATCAGGAGATACCGTTCGAAAAACCGCAGGTGCTGCTCGACCAGCGGTTTTGTCGGTGCGAGCATCAGCACCCGGCCCCCTTCATTGTACAGCCGGGATGCCGCGACGAGCAGCGCAACCGCGGTCTTGCCAAGGCCGGTTGGCAGGATCACCATTGTATTGGCATCAAGCGCCTTCATCGCAATCGCCATCTGGTACTCCCGCGATTCGATGCTGTCCTGCCGGATGAGGGGATGGGAGATGCAGTTCATAGGGTTTGCGTTATGGGGATAACGAAGTGAATATAAGGCTTCCGTCAATGAGGGCGCAGACTGTCTGGGGAACGCTTGTAATACCGATACGGGCCTGCTTCATACTGTCCCGGTCCCGGATCGTGACGGTATGATCCTCTTTTGAGTCGTAATCAACGGTGACTGCATAGGGTGTACCGATCTCATCCTGCCGGCGGTAGCGTCGCCCGATTGCCCCGGAGTCGTCGTACTCGGCGAGCACACCCTCTTTCCGGAGCGCCGTGGTGATCTCAAGGGCGATCGTGTCAAGCCCGTCCCGGTTCATCAGCGGGAACACGGCGACCTGTACCGGTGCGACTGAGGAAGGAAGCCTGAGCACCGTGCGGATTTCACCGTCTGCGGTGTCCTCATCGTATGCCTGCTCGAGGACTGCATAGCACATCCGATCGATACCATACGATGGCTCGATGACGTGCGGGACGATCTCATCGCCGCGGACTTCGATGACCTCATCGCGGATTTCATAGAGGTCTGGCGGGATGCGGATCGTCTCACCATCGACAAGAATGTCTGCGCCGTCCGTGCCCGGTACCGCTTGTGAGAGCGCCTCAAAGACCGCCTTTGCCTTGGTCCGGTACTGTCTGCCCAGCACGCTCATGTTCGGTACGATCCGCCGGCGCTGCACCTTTTTCGGTTCACTGTACTGGATAAAGACGGTCATTGGCGTCCCGCTGTGCCTGGCATGGGCGGTCAGGTCGTAATCGGTCCGGTCTGCAATGCCGACCGTTTCGACCCACCCGAACCGGTCCGAGTACACCTCGGCGTCCCAGCAGTCCGCTGCGTAATGAGCCAGCTCATCAGGCAGGTGCTGGCGGAACCTGAGCCGGTCCTGCTTGATCCCGATCTGCACCAGCATCTGGTGGGTGAGCGCGACATAGTATGCGACGTACTCGTTGGCGATCACCCCTTGGTCCACCGCGTCCCGCATCGACATGGTGACCGGGTGTTCTTTTGCCTGCTGCTGCCCTGCGGTGAAAAGCGGCATCGTGTATGCAGCGTACCGGGAGAACTTCGGGTGGACTTTCTCATTTGGGTGGACAAAGATCTCCGCCTCCGCCTGGGTGAACTCCCGCAGCCGGATCATGCCCTGGCGGGGGGAGATCTCGTTGCGGTAGGACTTGCCGATCTGCACGGCGCCAAACGGGAGATGGTCGCGGTAGAACCGGAGCAGCCTTGTGAAATCGACAAACATGCCCTGTGCAGTTTCGGGGCGCAGGTAGCCTGTGCGCTGTGACCCCGGCCCAATCGAGGTCCTGAACATCAGGTTAAAGGAAAAGACCTCAACTTTGCCGAGCACCTTTTCGCAGGCAAGGCACCTGCACGATGCGATTGCGGCGGCAAGCACTTCATGATCCATCGTTGCGGCGCCTGCTACTCCGCCCCCCTCAGCGACATGGTCGGCGCGGAGGAATTCATGACAGTGCGGGCACTGGCACATCTTGTCTGCAAACCCCTTCACATGACCCGAGGCAACAAAAACAGCTTCCTGCGCAATGGTCGGACACTCGATCTCGTAATACCCCTCCTCTATCACGTAAAAATCCCGCCAGATATTCTCCACCCGTCGCTTCATCATCGCGCCGAGCGGACCGTAGTCGATGAAGCCCGCCATCGCACCATAGCACTCTGAAGTGGGCCAGATAAAACCGCGGCGTTTTGCAAGATCCATTACCTTTTCATAGATATCGCTCATGGTGATCACAGGGTTTTTGGGATATTCGTCCCATATAGTACGATGACTGGCACAAAAAGGATACTGGAAGGAAGGGGGGATCCCAATGGAATGTTTCCCCGGTCTCTTTTGAACGCAACAACAGGTAAAAGGAAGTAAAAACCAGCCCTATCCCTTTAAAACAGGCTCAGTCCGGTATATAATCGCACAGTAATTTAAAGAGTTTTTGGTCAAATATCCAATTACAGAAGCATTAAATAGTCAGGGTAATATTGTATATCCTAATCCCAATAGCGGGGTTCGCAATGACTGAAGACAAAAAGAAAGCACAGCTCCTGAAACTGTTCAGCACGATGTCCGGCAAGACCAAGATTGTCGAGCCGATGAAAAATATCCACGGCACCCTCAGGGACAGCGACGCGATCGAGCGGGAGGTCGCACTGGTCATGCGTGAGATTACCGAGCAGGGAATCTTCAAGACGTCCCTGCGGCCGATCCAGCTCGCAAAACTGGTCACGATGTTCTATGGAGAGAAGAACGATACCGAGATCGCCCGCGAACTCGGCGATGAGAAGCTCAGCAAGACCGTTGCACGGGCGCGGGTGAGGCTCAAGCTCTTCCGCGAGCTTGACTTCAAGATGCCGTTTGACCGCGAGAAGATGGCAGAGCTCCTCAACTCCGGCAAGACCATGAAGGAGGTCAGCGAGGAGCTCGGCATCAGCCCCTCGACGCTCCGGGAGTACCGTCACGTGATCGAAGAGCAGGAAGACCCCACCATTGACCCGTATATCGCACGGATCAGGGATGTCATGGAAGACCGCGACCTGTCTGAACAGATGACCCGCAGCGTGACCGCTGACGGGTTTGGCGAATCGATCGACATCACCGAAGCTGAACTGATCGATGTGACATAAGGCGCATGAACGGGTTATACCGTAGAACCGCCCACTATCCTTTTTTAGTCCGGACTCGCACGCGCAGTCAGTATGATCTGCTCTCAGACCTTCTTCTCACGCACCAGTTTCCCGTACGTCTCAGCACCGAGGCACTCCTTTGCGTGCCTGCACCACCGGATGCATGACTCCATGTCATTATAGACAACAAAACCGCACCTGCTGCATTTCACCGCAGTATCGCTTGAAAAGACCTCGACCTCTTCACCGCACTGCGGGCATTTTCTGACGGTGAGGGTGGGAGTCCGCAGGTTCGCGGCACCGGGACAGTGGTCCAGCATCAGATCGTTTCCTCTGTTCAAGGGTACTCCGGAATGGTACATGAGCCTGCTGGTGGTACGGGTTCCCCCCTTTTTTCCCGTCCCACACAACGTTGATGCTTATGGAATCCTATCTGCATGTATGTATATCACGTGGCTGGGGCATTCATGCGTCCTGCTCTCAGGGAGCAAAAAGGTCCTGATTGATCCGTTCATTGAAACCGGGAGCGTCGCGGGGACAAAACCTGATTTCGTCGCCATTACCCACGGGCACGCTGACCACATGGGCGAAGTGGTCACGATCAAACGACCGACCGTCGCAATCACCGAGATCGCAAAATACCTCAAGGCCCGGGGCGTCCCTTCCGAGGGAATGAACATTGGGGGGACACTGGTACTGCGTGGAGTCACGTTCACGATGACGCCCGCGATGCACTCCGGGAGGATCGAGGAGACAGGCCAGGGATACGGCGGGGGGACCGCGGCAGGTTTTGTCATCGCTATGGACGGCGTTTCGGTCTACCATGCCGGTGACACCGGGCTCTTTTCGGACATGAAGCTGATCGGGGAACTCTACCATCCCGATGTCGCCCTGTTGCCTATTGGCGGCAGGTTCACGATGGGTCCGGCCGAGGCGATGATGGCGGCAAATTTCATCGGCGCAAAACTTGTCATCCCCATCCACTACAACACGTGGGACAAGATCGAGCAGGACCCGGAGCCGTGGAAGGAAGCGATCGAACGGACGACGGATATCAGGGTGAAGATTTTGAAGCCGGGGGAGATGGTGGAGGTCAAACCGTCGTAGCAGGAGACGTGTTCACGTCCCCCAATATCCTCTTTTTACTCCTGCATGACCCTGACGTTCACCTGTCCGAAATGCCGGTCGAAGGTATAAATCTCTTCAATACCCCGTTTTTCCATTGTCAGGAGAGCAAGGGCGTCATTCACGCTGATGTGAGATTTTTTTGCATGGTGGACGCTCTCCCGATAGATGTCTGGGGTCACCGGTTCAACCTCAATGGTCGGCTTGGAAAAAACCGCAGTTAAAAAATCCGTGGCAAATTCAAGCCCTGCGGTATCTTCGAGCACGTTTGCGACTTCGGAAAGGTGCACTGTGGTGGTGATGACCGGCTCTCCTTCATTCACCCGCAGGAAAATGGCTTTTGCTGCCGATTTCTTTTTCTGGACGGCAGCCGAAAGGGATGGTTTGGGTTTTAAGATTGCATAGATGAATACGTTTGCATCAATAAACCGCATTCTTTCTCAGCCCTTTTCGAAGCGCGTGGTAATCATCGAAATGCTCTGCATCAGTTTCAACGGAATCCACAAACCGCGTGAGATCCGTATCGCCGGGCCGGATCTCGAGCCGGTCGTCTTCATCGATCACCACGACCGTTTTTGTTTTCAGCCGGTTCCGCCATGCCTTGGGCAGAATGATCCGGCCTTGTTCATCAACGGTTTTAATCTCCATTTTTGTCATTATTCACCAGAAATTATGGTAATCACCAGATTATCAATGTTCGCCCATATTGGTTTTTCCCGAACGAGTGGGCAGGTGCTGAGCACCTCATGCGGGAGATAACCCCAGGTTAGGAATAAAGGTATCGTTTCTCCCCCCGACAGACACAGGTTCTCCGACGGTGGCATGGATCAGTGTTTACCTGTTTTGCAAGGTATAAGCCCGGATTATGGGACTAATTCGCAAAAATGCGGGACTAATTCCAGGAAATCCACCTGTTCTCCGTCGTAAAAATAAAGTCTCAAATAGGCCCAATTGGGAGGCAGATCTTTTCCGAAACGGGCTGGAGTACGGTAAATTGGAAAAAACCCCTGTTTTAGCTATGCCCATTTTCAGGATCTGGTACGATCCAGAACTGGGCAGGTAAGGTGACACCATAAAGAGCTCAGGTCAGCCTGGGGCACTCAAGAGATCACATCTCCCCTCAGTCACATTTCCTCCGACGGTAGCACACCCCTTGCCACCCCAACAGGGGGGATGATTTTCCTGATTTGGTTGCAAAAAATGGCGAATTCCGGTACATGGATTTTGGAATACGCAATTATCGCCGTCCGTTTGCCAGATTTCGGTTGAAAACGACCTCTAAAATGTTCGCTAATAGACGCTTTTGGATGGCAGATCCCTGCCCGGATCGGACTGTACTACTCAGAAATGGAAAAACTCCTGTTTTAACCATGCCGGCGTTTCAGGCTCCTGTAGGATACGGTAAATTTTTCACAAAAAAATTGGAAACAGGAAAAAAAATTTCGAAAAAAATTTGGTAATGGAAAAAATTTATAAAAAAATTTCCAGAAACAGTTAATGATCATTTGCCGGATACTGTTTTCAATAAAAACCACAGGGACCGGACTTCCGTATGTGCCATGCCGTTTATTCTGCCATGCATAGGTATATGTAATCCCCTGATGGAGTATCTCGTCATGAAAACCAATGTGGCAGAAGTGGATGATACGATAGGGAACGCGGAGACCTGCAAAAAGTATTGCGGGGCCTGCCCGACATTCAGGAATAACCAGCTCAAGGATTCTCCACCCCACGAATTATTCTGTGCACGGGGAAAATCATCAATTGCAGAAAAAACAAAAACGGGCGGTTGCTATTGTCCGGCGTGTGAGGTATTTACGAAATACAAACTCGTTATAGGCTACTTCTGTGCGAAGTGATGCAGTACCATAAAAAATCCTTTTCTTTACGGTCATCGTTCCGATCGCCTTTTTATCACGTGCAATTGTTGCCACTCTTCATAAGAGGGAGCGGTTCACGTAGGAGCTCATGCCCGTTGAATGCCGAGAGTTTAGGTATGCCAGCAGGAAGCGGATACGGCTGGGGATGTGAGAGAGGAGATTAATTGTATTCAGGGAAATCGATTGGAAGTATTTCGAACTTCTCCCCAAAGAGGGAATGAATTACAAAGAGATTGCTGAAAAAATTGGAGTCTCATATCCAACATTAATAATGAGAAAACAAAAATAAGGATAAATTTAATTCAATTGGTTTTTTAGAATAAGATATATTATCTGTATGAAAGAATGTTTTGTCGATGTATGAAACCAACCCCTCTTTTACAACACCTAGTGATGGTAATGTGAAAATATGGCGATATATAGACATCGTTAAGTTTCTCTCATTATTGGAAAAAAGAGCCTTGTATTTTTCAAGGGTTGATTTATTAGGTGATCCTTTTGAAGGATCACTACCCTCCACAGAAGGTCAATTTAATCTTAGTGAATACTCAAGAGAAAGATCTGCTGAGATATTGGGAGTGCCCGTCGATCAAATTCCACTTACACCCATTCATGATATGCTCAGGTTCTGTTGCGTTGTCGGGACTTGAAGAAAAAAAATTCTCGTAATATCAATTCCTGATTTGACCAAAGTCCCGTAGATGCACCAGCACCATTGGCAGCGATCTCCTACAACACTAATAATCTAAGAATCTTTAATTCTTAGCTGTGATAGGATATGCCGGACACGACACTTGTCAAGGTATCTTCAAAAGGGTTGATCACACTTCCCAAAAAAATCCGTTCACGCCTTGGTATAGAGGAAGGAGATTACCTGACGATCTCATCGGAGAACGACCGGATCATCTTCCGGAAAACAAAGATTGATATCGATTATGAAAACCAGGATGATGCATGGAAGGAGTATTCGAAGAGAAGGTTAGCGGATGATTGAGCTGGAGCTGGGATCTGTTGTCCTTGTGGATTTCACCTATTCCAGGTAGATACAATCCAAGGTACGCCTGCCACTTGTGGTAAGTAATTCCGGGTACAACCGGATCTCCCGTGATGTGATTGTCATGAAGATCACGTCACGAAAACCAAAGATCTGTGCAGTCAGTATCACAAGCAGGGATCTTTTGGCAGGATCACTTGACCGTCCGAGTTTTGTACAGGTCGATGCCATCTATGCTCTTGAAAAAGCGATCATCTGCGACAGGATCGGAATGCTAAAGCAGGAAAAAATGCAGGAGATCCAGGCACGGATCTCGGAGATATTAACCATTGATTCCCCTGAACTATTGAAATAAAAAAAGATCGTGAAAGGAAATATCAGAAATCAGTCATAACACGGAACTGGTCGATCTCTTCCCTGTCAAGCTGCTCGATGAACGCTTCTGCAGCGTGGCTGATGTCCTTGCTTGCCGTGATCGCACGCCCGACAACAAGGATGTCGGCGCCGGCTTTGAGTGCATCCTTGACAATGTTCACGCGGATGCCGCCGGCGGTTGCGATGAGGAGCTTGCCGCCCGCTGCCTTTTTCAGCGCCGGGATGTCGCCCCATGCATGGGCGGTGTCGTCAGTATCGATCGCACGGTGGAGCTCCACGATGTCGGGCTTGACCTTGAGCTTCTCGATCACCTTGACCGGGTTCTGCACGTTGAGCATGTCCACGATTGAGTAGATGCCGACCTTGCGGGCTTCGGTGATCGCCTTTTCCATGGTGGACATTGGTGCAAGACCCGAGACCACGACTGCGTCAGCTGAAGCATCTGCCGCCATGCGGGCTTCGAGGTTGCCCGTGTCGAGAATCTTCAAGTCAGCGATGATGAACGCGTTGGGGCGCAGCTTGCGGATCTCGGAAATAACGCCGAGCCCGAACTTCTTGATAAGCGGCGTGCCCGCCTCAATGATCACGTGATCATTCAGGGGGACTTGGGTGAGCACTGCGGCGACCTTTGCCATGTCCACAAGGTCAATTGCCACCTGCAGGTAGGGCGGGTCCCAGAGCCGCTCCACTTTGAACCCCATGATCGCATGGGCGGCACGGTCCTTCTCATACACGAGTGTCTTTGCATCGGGGAACTTGTCGAACGCCCGGTTTATGGATAATTTGGTGGCGCCGTAATTGTACCGGTAGATCTTGTTATAGTCCCGGGCATCGGGGTGGAGGAATGCAGATGCGAGGATTACGATACTCTCCACGTCAGCCTTTGCCCGCTCGAAAACGCCTTCCTCGACGCAGTCGGCGACCGCTTTTGCCACCGCTGCCTGCACCGGGCCGAACATCTCGTTCACCTGCGAGATGTTCTTTAACGTGACCTTGGGGATCACCAGCGTGACAGGTTTTGCCAGCAGGTTCGGGCGCACGACCGCAAGCAGCGGGGTGTGCCCCATGGACAACTGGGAAATGGCATTTGCAAACGATGCCCCGACCGGTCCTTCCTTGTCCCCGATGAGCAGATCGATATGTGCAAGTTCCGCACCGTCACCAACAAGGGCTTCTCCCACAAGATACATGAAATTTCTTCTTCTCCCGGTTACTATGTCACCGTCGGATGTAATAAAGATATCAAAATATAACAGAACAGTCAGAAAATGTGGGGTCGGTGAGATTTGAACTCACGATCGACGGGTCTCTCCGACATGCATCAGTGCTCCAACGGGTCATCACAATGCACCGGGACTCTGGTGAGTCACCCGATGCCCT
>Ga0315279_10005819_pt1 | contig 15798 bp, 15 predicted proteins | sample YL17G06_20_MG_FD_203694 | JGI IMG/M metagenome (GOLD analysis project Ga0315279, IMG submission 203694) | Sediment microbial communities from Yellowstone Lake, YNP, Wyoming, USA - YL17G06_20 | ecosystem: Environmental > Aquatic > Freshwater > Lake > Sediment | place: USA: Wyoming | collected...
TTTTGATACCACAAGCTTCAACGCCTTTATCTCAAGCGTCTGGTCGGCAACTATGTGCTTCAATCGACTGTTCTCTTCCTCTAATTGCTTCAGACGCCTGGCTTCGCTTATCGTCAGATCGCCGTACCTGGCCTTCCAGTTATATATTGTGCCTTCGCTAATGCCATACTTGCGGCTCAGCTCTGACAGCTTTACCCCTGCCCCTGCTTCCCTTAAAATCGCTATGATCTGCTCCTGCTTGAATCTTGTGCCACGCATTGTCCGTCTCCTTTTTTTCGGGTTCTATCATGCCGGCACTCTAATTACAAGTGGCACAGTTTTTGGGGGGAAGGTCATGATGTATTCCAAACCTCGTCCCCAATTTCAGAAAACTGTTCTTTAATAGTATTGTAAATATCAACGCTACACCGCTCCTGTATATCAAGCATGTCTTGTTCAAGATTCAGTTTCGCTCCCTCTGCTCCTTGTTTCAAGAAAAGAGTGCCTTTCTTGGTATCCAGCTCAACAGAGGCTTGTGCTACAATGAGATGCCGCCGATATGTATTAGAAGGTGTTTTCCAACTTAACAATCCAAAACCTACGACAAGTTCATAAGTTTCCCCTAATGTTTTCTGTAGCTGGTAAATCGCATGGAGTTTAGAATAAACATCTTGAATTTTAAGTAGCCTTTCGTTTTCTACTGCCCATTGCAGCCACTTTTCATCAATATATCGTTCCCATTGTTCGGATATATCAGGATAATTGGAGAGTTCCATATATTGTGGCTGTTGATTTGCATCTTCACTGTTGGGTGCTAAAATTTTTTCTTGAAGTTTGGGAATGTCGTCAGAGTTAAACAAATCTTGTTCATTAACCCATGGCAATACTTTGGGCGGTGCCGATGGAGGCTTAATAAAGTTGACTTTTCTGATTCCCAGCCAAATTTCCTCTTGACCTGTTTTTGTTTCTCCCCATGCTGGCGTGAAACACTCCTTTTCCTTCGGCACTTCAGAAAACCAAATGATTTTTTCGTATTCATCAATTTTATAAATAGGTTTACTACGTAATTCTGCTAATTTCTTTAGGTATGTAAAAAGACCCATTGCCCGGTTACGAATAGTATCATCCTGAGCAATAGGCAATTTATCCGCCATTTCGGCACCTTTCTGTTTCGCGATAGAAGAGTCTGTTTTGAGTTAGAAGCGGCATTGCGTATTCCTTCCGCCAGACGACGGCGGATTTCGGCCCTGCCTCAAGGTTTGCAACTGGCTTTTTCATAATCCGCTTCTCCTACCCTGTATTGATATTTTTTCGCCGGCTTCCTGCCATTAAGAAATCATTTTTTCCACATCGAGGATTGTGCCTCAATTATACACGGAGCGTGGTGTTTAACGCAATATAAAAATATCGAAAACTCTTTTATAGGGCCTGGGCGCATCCGCACTTTGTAGGTAAAACATTGTCCCAAAGGTATGGATTCCCGCTCCTTCGGGTCTGTTGCCAAAGTCGCATGGAAGTAATTGAGATTGCCACGCCAGTGGGTAAAAAATAAAAGCAATCCTCGCGCCTGCACCCCACGGTGAAACCGTGGGCTAAATACGCCGCCGACGAGGTCGGCGGTATTAGGTAAAGCGAAATTGGTGGGGCAATCCACCTGCGGCGGATAAAGCCCCACCCTACTTTTTTTGCGGGAATGACAAACCTTCAATAGATTCCTCGGCTGCGCCACGCCATAGGCGGGCAAGCTCGGAATGACAGACCCCCAGTGAAACTGGGTTTAACACAATATAAAAACTGTCAGAAGCTCTTTTATCCCCCTTTTATTAGGGTCTGGGGGTGGTTTTTTGTTGACAGCGGGGGTATAATTTATGGTATATTGCCGTATAGTGGTCTGTGACAGGTATTTCGATGAACTGTCATTGCGAGGCCTGATAAGGCCGTGGCAATCTCAATTGTCAAAAGAACCGAGATTGCTTCGCTTCCGCCTTCGCAAAGCTACGGCGGACAAGTCGCTCGCAATGACGACCATCAATTGAAATGTCACAGACCAATAGGCATGTTTATAATGAGTGATAGCTGACAAACGCATTTTTGGAGATATTTCGATGTTGAACAGAAAAAGTGTCGCGGCGGTTGTGGTGGTAGGATTTTTTTTAGTTGGAGCTACTTTTGCCCAGACGCTCGAGGATAACGGCTCGACTAAGCTCGCCGAAGTCTGGAACGACTTTTTGCACTACATAAAGATAGGCCGATTCGATTTAGCCAAGGGGTTTGGCCAGGCCGTTCTGCAGAGCAATCCTGACCCTGTGAAATTACTTGCCCTAATCAAAGAAAATCCGCAGGGGTATGAGATTTTACAAAGGGTCAACGAAGCCGCACCCGACCCCCAGCTGGCTGAGCTAACGGGAAAAATCATAGGCATTGTTGAGCAGGGCAGGTTCACCCGCCGTGCCGACCCGAGGAATGTCGTCGAGGAGATAAGAAGGCTGAGCACGACGGAGCGCGGCCGGCTTGCCGCTGTCAAAAGACTCCAGAACGCCGGCGAATACGCAATACCGTTTATGCTTGATGCGATGGCCGATAGCTCCCGCAAAGGTGAACTACCGAATATAGTGTGGGCACTGCCGCAAATCGGCAAAGACGCGATAAGACCCCTCACGGCTGCTTTGCAGACCGAGAGTGTGGCGGTTAAGGCTGAGATAGTAAGGTCGCTGGGCAAGATAGGCTACCCGCAATCGCAGCCGTATTTGAGGTATGTTGCGGAGAAGGAAAAGTCTGCCGAGATTCGTGAATTGGCTGCGAAGAGCTTGTTGCAAATCGACCCAGCCGAAGCGAGGATTCCGGCTGCGAAGTTGTTCTACCAGCTTGCCGAAAAATATTACTACCATGGGCAATCTCTGGCTCCGGCGGAAGATGCTAATTTTGCCAATGTATGGTTTTGGGACCCCAACAGCCAGAAGCTGGTCCGGGAAGAGGTGGACAAAAATTACTTTAACGAAGTTATGGCGATGCAGGTCTGCGAGTGGTCTCTGCGGGCCGACCCGAGCTTTGGGCAGGCCATCGGGCTGTGGCTGGCGGCGTTCTTCAAAGCGGAGTCGGCGGGTCTGAAAATGCCCGCTTATTTCGGTGACCGCCATGCGGATGCCCTTGTCTATGCAACCACAGCAGGAGTTGAATATCTCCATCAGGCACTTGCCCGGGCCGTCAAGGATAAGGATTCTTACGTGGCACTCGGGGCTGTCGAGGCGCTGGCTACAACCGCAGGCGAAAAATCGTTGCTTTATCAGATCGGCCCGGACCAGCCGCTCGTCCAAGCACTGTCGTTCGGTGATAAAATGGTCCGATACAGCACGGCGATAGCAATAGCTTCAGCCGGGCCCACAGAAAGCTTTCCCGGAAGCAAATTAGTCGTTAAGAATTTAGCTGAAGCCCTCGCCGATAATCCGTCCGCCGGTGGAGGAACTGCAGGTGCGGGTGGCTGGACGGAGCAGATAGCCAACACTTATGCCCTCCGCGCAGCCAAAGTTATGCTCAAACTGGCGCAGAGCCGGAATCGCGTTATCGATTTATCTTTAGCTCTGAACGTTCTTATAAATGCGACAAATGATAAACGGACGGAGATACGGACGGTTGCCGGCCAGATTCTGGCGCATCTTAACAGCCCTGATGCCCAGCGGGCGATTGCTGCAATGGCGCTGAGTAGCGACAATAGTCTTGAGGTGCGGATATCGGCGTTTGAGTCGCTTGCTACCTCGGCAAAGCTAAACGCCAATATGCTAATCGACCAGATGATTGATGGCATTTATGCGCTTATAAGCTCCGACCAGACCGACCCTGCGCTTCGCAGCGCCGCCGCTGCCGCTTACGGCGCCCTGAATCTGCCGAGCCAGAAGGTCAAAGACCTCATCCTCGACCAGGCAAAAAGTTAAAGGGACACGGATTAACACAGATTTACACGGATTAAACGAATTAAAATAGCCACAGAGGAAGCGGAGGGAATAGTTAATTAGTTAATTGGTAAATTGTGGATAAGGGTATCAGGAAAATCGGGTAATTTGCGACTTTGTGCCTTGGTGGAAAAAAAGTAGAAATAGCCACAGAGGACACAGAGAAGAAAGAGATTATAATTTGTGGAATCTACGGTTAAGAAGTTAAACCAGCACCTTTGGTATAGGAGTGTCCTATGCATTTTGTGAAAGATGTGACATACGTGTCCGAATATAAGCTGTTGTTGACTTTTGAGGATGGTGTGGTGAAACTTGTGGACCTTGAGCCGTACCTGGATGGCGAGATATTTGAACCGTTGAAAGATATTGATTACTTCAAAACCGTCCGCGTAAATCCCGACATAAATACAATCGTTTGGGATAATGATGCTGATGTATCTCCCGACTTTTTGTATGAGATTGGAGTAAAGCGAAAGATTCTTCCGATATTGCGGCGGTATGGGGTAAAAAGGGTTGGCCTATTTGGCTCCTGCGTCCGGGGCGAAATGACACCTGACAGCGATATTGATATATTAGTCGAAATCGACAGTGATATAAGTCTGCTCGACTTTGTGGGAATTAAGCTCGAACTCGAGGAGGCATTGAATAGGAAAGTAGATTTGGGGGAGTACAATACTATCAAGCCGTTTCTTCGAGAAAGGATTATGAAGGAACAAGAGATAATCCTATGAAGAAGGATTTGAGATTATACATTGAAGTTTTTCTCACCGTTGCCCGTTGATGAAGACGGGCGTTTTTGTTATTATTAGATTAAGGATAAGAATCGCAGCAAGGTTTGGAAAGGTTGTGCGAAATTTTAAGGCCTGATTGATAAAGAGGGTAAGAAATAATGAAAAAGGAAATTCTGGAAAGAGAGCTAAAGAAAATTGCCGGTATTAGCAAAGAATTTGGGGCGAAAAAGGTAATATTATTCGGCTCGTGTCTTAAAGATATTGAGTCCGCTGGTGATATTGATATCGCAGTTAGCGGCATCAAACCCCGAGAGTTTTTCAAATATTACGGTAAAGTGTCAATGGCAGTGGATAATGAAGTTGACATAATCGACTTGGATGACGTAAGAGAACATCTCTATAAAAGAGTTTTATCCAAAGGACAAGTGATATATGAAGAAGGAGTATAAGGAATTATATGAAGATGTAACAGATGAGGTCAGAGCCATAGAAGAGACTTTAGAGCGACTGTGCGAGATAAGGAATAACTTTGACCCGCAAGTCAAGGACTATTGTCTCGAACCTGCTATGGGGACTTATTTGATGAATTTCTATAACGGCGTAGAAAATATCTCAAAGCGCATAGGCAAAGAATACTACCAGACTATGCCCAAAGGAGAGAATTGGCATAAGGAACTTCTGGGTTTGTCCTGCAACCCGCCGAAAGGAAAGACGGCGATATTCAGTCAAAGTATAGCAGAGAAGTTACATCAGTATAGAAATTTTAGACATCGATTTGTAAGCGGATACGGTTTTCAGCTTAAAGGCGAGAAAATGCTGGAGCTAATAGATAACATTGAACCTCTATGGGACAATATAAAGAGAGATATAGCAGACTTTTGGGATAAGTTGTAAATAATAGAATGAAGACGCACCTGATGCCCGTTGATGATGACGGGCGTTTTTGTTATTATACGCTGGCTTTATTACTGATAGACTAACAACCAATGACCAACGACTAAATACGATTTGAAAGGATTCGAAATGGCTGTTGATGCAAAGAAGGTGGCAGGGTGTTTAGAGGAGTGCAAGAAGCACCTGACTGCGGAGCTGCTTCCGTTCTGGCTGAACCGCTGTAAGGATGATAAATACGGCGGGTTTATAACGCATTTCGATAAAGACGGTAAGGACGCCGGCACCGATGAGAAATCGCTTATCTCCCAGACCCGCACCGTTTATTCGATGTCGGCAGCGCATCGGGCCGGCTACGGCGGCGGCAAGTGTGCCGAATACGCCAGACACGGTGTGGATTTTCTTATCAACAAAATGTGGGACAAGGAATACGGCGGGTTTTACTGGATGCTCGACCGCAAGGGCAATGTTACCATCGATAAGAAAATCCTTTACGGCTTGAGCTTTGCGATGTATTCGCTGAGCGAATACACAATGTCAACGGGCGACCCGCAAGGGCTGGCATACGCCGAGAAGGTCTTTGACCTTGTTAAGAAGCATTGTGCAGATACTATGTATGGCGGTTTCTTTGAGATGTTTGAGAGAAACTGGGAACTATGCGGCCCCGGCAGCAAAGGCGGTGATAGAAAGACGCTCGATGTGCACATGCACCTGATGGAGGCCTTTACCAATCTGTATGAGTGCAGCAGGCAGAGCATCCACCGCCGAACACTGCTGGAAGATATTGAGATTCTGATTAAGAGAATCCTGCACAAAAGATATGGCACCGGCATACCGCAGTTCTGGGCCGACTGGAAGGTTGCGCCGCAGATAAAGTTCGACATCGTCTGGGGGTGGGACCGCTTTGCCGAGGGCGGGAAAAAGGCACACGCTGAGGATAACACCTCAGCCGGCCACAATGTTGAGTTTGCCTGGCTCCTTGCCCACGCGGCGGATATTCTCGGTGAGGGCTTCTTTGAACAGTATAGAAAAGTCATAAAAAAGTCGATGGACCACGGACTGAAAAACGGCATCGATTGGGAATACGGCGGGACCTATGTTGAGGGTCCGCACGCGGGCGGCGTCTATGATATGGAGAAAGAATTCTGGCAGCAGGCGGAGGTTATGATTGGTATGCTTGAGGTGTGCCTGCGGTTCGGGCCAAAATACTTTCCTGCATACGAAAATGTGCACCGATTTGTTTTCGACAAAATGATAAATCATCCGGCAGGAGAGTGGTGGCCGCTGATGACAAGAGAAGGCAAGCCTATATGGACGCATATGAGCCATTCCTGGAAGGTCAACTATCACACCATCCGTTGTATGGTAGAGTGCATAAAACGGCTCGAAAAGCTGCTTACGAAAATCAAACGGTAGAGACCGGCATATGGACTACAACGGCAAATACAAGGTCTTTGATACTGGTCGAATCAATACATATCCGATAAGGATGCGCACCAACAAGGTGACAGTCGAGGACCTTCTATGGCCCGCGGATGTTGACAATCTTGTTATAGATTTGCCTAATAAGATTTGTGGTGACATTGACATAATTGCCGAGGCCGTTGTTTCTGCCAGGCAAGCCGGCAAGCCTGTTATTCTATTTACTGGCGCCCACTTGATAAAAAACGGTCTGGGCCCTCTGCTGGTTGACCTTCTAAGCCGAGGTCTTGTTAGTTGCGTGGCCGGCAACGGCTCAACAGCCATTCATGATTTTGAACTGGCGCTGATAGGCCAGACCAGCGAGTATGTCCCCGACTCGCTCGGCAAGGGGCATTTCGGAATGGCCTACGAATTTGCATACATCAATTGGGCTATATCTTTCGGCAACCAGCGTAAGCTCGGTCTGGGCGAGTCGCTCGGCAAAATGATATGCGAGGAAGATTTCCGCAGCGAGGTCCTCGCGGCGGTTGCGAAAGACGATTCGCCGCGTAAGTTTCTGCATCCTGAAGTTAGCATCATCGCGGCTTGCTACAAGAACGATGTCCCTTTCACCGTTCATGTTGGAGTCGGCACGGATGTAACCGACCAGCACCCATCCTTTGATGGCCAGGCCAAAGGCGGCTGCTCCGGCAGAGATTTTCTGATATACACAAACGAGATAACCAAATTGGCGGACGGCGGTGTGGTGTTAAATATCGGCAGTGCTGTCACCGGCCCCGAAGTTCTTCTTAAGGCTGTCTCAATGGCTGCAAACGCAGGCAGTCCCCCCAAAGGGATTGTTACCTCTGACTTTGACCTCCGCGACTACGACCCCAGCCGGATGACGGATGAGTCTTCTGAGGGTTATTACTTCCGCGACCAAAAGAGCATCGTAACACGAATTCCGCAGGCTTTTGCCGGCAAAAGTTTCTACATAAAGGGCGACCAGAAACAGACGGTTCCACTGCTCTATAAGAAGATTGTGGCTGTTATGAGTTCATAGTTCATAGTTCATTGTTCGTAGTTCATCGATGAACCAGCCAAAGGCGGATGAACTCATAACAGCGAAAGGTATGAAGCGATGAAGGAAGAACGTATCAAGGAAATCCCGGCTCGAATCAAAAAAGTCCGGGTAGCGGTCTATGGTGACTTTTGTCTGGATGCCTACTGGCTGCTTGACCCCGGCGGCTCAGAACGCTCAGTCGAAACCGGTTTGCAAGGCCGGGCGGTCGGCAAGCATTACTATTCCCTCGGCGGTGCGTCAAACGTCGTTGCCAATCTTGCCGCTCTTGAGCCGGCGGCCATACAGGTTATAGGCGTTATCGGAGATGACATCTTCGGCAGAGAACTGACGCGCCAGCTTCACAACCTGCGAGTTGATACGACATATCTGGTCATTCAGAGGGAGAATTTTGACACCGTGACCTTCGGCAAGCCGTATCTTGAGGGTAACGAGCAGCCGCGAATCGATTTCGGCTTTTTCAACAAGCGAACCGAAGAGACCGACCGGGTTCTGCTAAAAGGCATTCATAATGCCTTGCAGGCAGCGGATGCTTTGATTGTCAACCAGCAGGTCCCGGACAGCATCACCAATGAATCTTTCATCGAACAGGCCAATGCGCTTTTTGAGCAGTTTTCTGAGAAAGTAGTTTTGCTCGATTCAAGGCACTACGGACGCAGATTCAAAGACATTTACCGCAAGACAAATGAGCTGGAGGCAGCCCGGCTGAATGGAGTCGATGTCAAATCAGACGATATTCTTACGTCGGCGAATGTGAAAACATACGCCGAGAACCTTTATCGGCAATTCAACAGGCCGGTATTTCTGACGCGGGGTCCGCGAGGTATCATAGCCGCCGACTCAGGAGGCATTTATGAGGTGCCCGGCATCCAGTTATTGAAAAAGCTCGACTCTGTTGGGGCCGGTGACACGGTGACAAGCGCATTAGCTTTATGCCTCGGCGCAGGTATCCTGCCTGCCGATGCGGCGGAATTTGCTAACTTTGCCGCTGCTGTTACAGTTCAGAAATTATTTCAGACCGGCACTGCATCGGGCGCGGAAATTCTGGAGGTTGGCAGGGACGCCGACTACATTTATCAGCCGGAGCTGGCCGAAGACCGACGCCGGGCGCGTTATCTCGGTGACACGGAAATAGAGCCTTGCTATTCCGCCGAAGGCGGGCCTGTCTTTGGCAGGATAAAGCACGCCGTTTTTGACAGCGATGGGACCATAAGCACCTTAAGACAGGGCTGGGAACAGATAATGTCGCCGGTGATGATTAAGGCCATTCTCGGCGACAAATATAAAACCGCCGACGAGACTCTCTACAACAAGGTCCGAAACCGCGTCCTCGATTACATAGATAAGTCCACCGGCATTCAGACGATTATCCAGATGGAAGCCCTTGTCGAGATGGTCAAGGAGTTCGGCATCGTGGCCCCCGATAAAATCCTCGATAAGCTCGGCTACAAGGAGATTTACAACGATGCCTTGATGGAGCTTGTCAATCAGCGAATCGCAAAGCTTAAGCGCGGCGAACTCGACATCAGCGACTACACAATTAAAGGTGCGATAAAATTTTTGCAGGCCCTCAAGGCACGAGGCATAAAACTTTATCTTGCAAGCGGGACAGACCACCAGGATGTCATCGCCGAGGCGACAGCACTCGGTTATGCTCATCTTTTTGACGGCGGGATTTATGGGGCCCTCGGTCCGCTGAAGGCGGAACTGCAAAATTCCAAGAAAATGGTCATCGAAAGAATAATGAGAGAAAATAACCTGCAGGGGCCGGAGCTGGCGGTCTTCGGCGACGGCCCTGTTGAGATGCGGGAATCTCGAAAACGCGATGGAATTGCAGTGGGTATCGCCAGCGATGAGATTCGCCGGCACGGCCTGAATATCGAAAAGCGCACCCGCCTTGTCAAAGCTGGCGCACATATCATTGTCCCCGATTACTCACAGCAGGACGGGCTGCTGGAATTATTGTTCCCGCAATAGCGTTCGTGGTTTGTCGCTGGTGGTTCGTATTTCGTATTTCGAGCAACGCCCGACGCGCGAGGGGTCACGGTACAGTTCCTTCGTAATGGGAAAAACTTGCGCAATTGGGGCGAAAATAAGCCCTGCTGCCCAGAGGTCTATTGAGCTAACATCTTGCGGCAACGGCAGTTAAAGTTTTTGTAATTTTCCAATTTTTCGTTACAGCCCCCCGCGCACCTAAGCGTGATAAGCTATGCTCGGGGCAAGAGTGGAGGTACTTCTTGATGGTCTAAAGAGATAGTAGTACTCTGTCGCACCTTATTTGAGGGATTGTCATGCTGAACGAAAGTGAAGCATCTGGCCTTCGCGGGTGAGATTCTTCGCTTCGCTTGGAATGACATTCATCATTTGACCTGCGACAGAGAAGTAGTTTTCAGGATGAAATTTTCGGATTTTTAGCGTTTTTAGCAGCAAAATCGCAAAAAAGACTCCAGATAGTTGCAAAGTCAGGAAAACCTATCATAATCATAAAATAGTGGTTAGTGGTTAGTGGTTAGTAGTCAGAAAAATGCTGGTTGAAATGTTAAGGAGGCAAAAAATGGCTATTACACGAAATGTAAGGTTCTGTTTGCTGGTTGTGTGCTCATTGGCTCTTTGCGGTTGTGGTAAGGCTAAAAAGGCCGATGAAAACAAGCCTCTAAGCGAGGTGAAGACCGAGGCTGAAAAAATGAATGCCGGTCAGCTCAGGGAAACGGCTCTGGCGTATAAGAGCGCCATAGAGGCCAAAACTGCCGATTTGGAAAAGGTTATTACTAAACTGCAAAAGGTCCCGTTGACCGAGGCGCTGGGGGAAGATGCCAAGAATCTAAAGGCCGATATTGATAACCTCACCAAGTCATTAGAATCACTGAAGCAGCGGTTCGAGGTCTATTATCAGAAGCTAAAAGAAAAGGGCGGTGACTTGTCAGGTCTGGAAATATAATAGACGTAGCTGTTTCACGCCTTCGATGTTTGATAGATTGTAGGTGGAGGATGGAGCGAAAATGAAAAGAGCGCAGTCGATATTGTTAGCTATATTTCCGGCTGTTTGTTTGGGCGGCTCGCTTTTAGCAGGCCGGGAAAGGGCTGGTTGGCAGGTCATTATACGGCCTGCACCGCACGTGCAGTTTCCCGGCGTGATACATAAAGGTATGGACCCGAATGCAGCCGGGGACATTGATTGCAGCAGCCCCGCACACTGGGACGGCGATACTATGTGTATGTTTTACTCGACGGGACACCCATTTTGCTCGTCAGGCCCCGACCTTTTTCACCTCAGCCGTCCTTCGCAACGTGTCAGTTTCGATAATGAGGTCGGCTGGACGATGGGCGGACGCTGGATAGAGTCAACGCATAAGGCAGATAACGGCAAGCTGTATATGTGGTACCACAATGAGCCGCCGTTATCTGACAGGACGGCGCCACGAATCGGCGAAATGGTCTCGATAGACAACGGCCTTACCTGGCGGGATTTGGGTATCTTTCTTGAAGCGCCCGCTGGTTCCAACAATATGGAATCAGCCAACAAATATTTTGTGGGCGGCAACGGTGATTTCGCAGTGATTGCAGATAACAAGAAAGAGTACCTGTACTTTTTTATAAGCACCTATCACAAGGACAAAGCCGAACAGGGTGTGGCTGTGGCACGTATGCGGTATGAAGACCGTAATGCTCCGAAGGGCAAGGCCTTCAAGTGGTATCGCGGAGTATGGAATGAGCCGGGCATTGGCGGTCATGTGACACCGATTTTTCCTGTTGCCATTGATTGGCACCGTCCGGATGGCGATGCGTTCTGGGGACCTTCGGTTCACTGGAATACTTACTTGAATGCGTGGGTGATGCTATTAAATCGCGCCAAAGATAAGGATTGGACACAGGAAGGAATTTATGTAACATTTAATGCCGACCTTGCTGACCCGGCTGGCTGGACACGGCCGGCAAAGGTCTTGGGCGCGGATGAACTTGAGAAGTCAAAATGGTATCCGCAGGTAATGGGAACAAACACAGCGAATCGCGAAACTGACAAATTGGCTGGAAGGAGCGCACGGCTTTTTGTCGCCGGTGTCTCCAAATGGGAGATAGTTTTTCTGACGCCGTGAGAGAAACGGTAGGTTGATTTTATTATTTGAAGTGTTATGAGATTGAGCTGGGCCAATCGGATTACGATTCTCAGGATACTGCTGATAGTTCCGTTTGTCAGTTGTATGCTGAAGATAAACGACCCATCCGTCGGGAGCGAGCTCGACACCATCCTGCGGTATATTGCGGTTGCGATTTATCTATTTATGGCGGTTGGGGATGCCCTTGACGGGTATTTTGCCCGCGTGAAAAAACAGATTACTACGCTTGGCGCGTTCCTTGACCCGCTTGCGGACAAATTGCTTATGACCTGTGCGTGTCTGTTGCTGTCCTCGGAGCAAGGCCACGTGGAGAATTTCGTGCTGCCGTCAACGGTGGTGGTTTTAATAATCGGCAAAGACCTGTTTTTGCTCATCGGCTTTGTAATTATTTATCTGATTACCTCGCAGATTCGTATTGCTCCGGTCTTTATCGGCAAATTTGCTACCGTTTTGCAGCTTTCGATGGTTGGTGGAATTCTGATTGCTCCTGAGGTTTCCCGTGTTTTGCCCGGCTGGATTTGGTTCCTGCGGGTCCTGTGGTGGTCGGCTGCGGGAACCGCTATTCTGGCGACACTTATTTACATCCGGTACGGAAGCCGCTATATTGAAGAATATGAGTCGCAGAAACCCAGAGCTTAAAGCTTCCTCCTTCGCTAATGCTTTGGAGGACTGAACCCTTCGTAGCTTCAGCGGAGAAGTGCAAAACTCAAAACTAAGGAATGGCAGTGCAGTTTAGCGAAATACCGGAAATTTTCGAAGAGCTTCGGCAGGGCGAAATGATTGTCCTGGTTGATGCTGAGGACCGTGAAAACGAGGGTGACCTAGTCTGCGCAGCCGAGAAGGTGACGCCGCAGGTTATCAACTTTATGAGCAAGTTTGGGCGGGGCCTTATTTGCCTGCCGCTGACTGCCCAGAAGTGCGATTCGCTCGGTCTTTATCCGCAGACGACTGAGAATACAGCACGCTTCGGAACGGCGTTCACGGTTAGTATTGACGCAGCCGAAGGTGTAACCACCGGTATCAGTGCGGCTGACAGAGCAAAGACGATTCAGACTGTAATTGCCGACGACGCCAAGCCTGCCGACCTTGTTCGGCCGGGACACATATTTCCGCTGCGTGCTCGTGACGGCGGTGTTCTGGTCCGGGCAGGACAGACCGAAGGTGCGGTTGATTTGATGCGGCTGGCCGGTCTAAAGCCTGCCGGGGTCATCTGTGAGATTATGAATGAAGATGGTTCGATGGCGCGGGTGCCCGAATTGCTGGAGTTTTGTGAGAAGCACGACCTCAAGATTGTTTCAATCGCCAAGCTGATTGAATATCGTCTGCAGCGTGAGAGCCAGGTCAGGCGCATTGAGTGCGTTAATTTGCCCACCGACTACGGTGAATTTAAGCTCATTGCTTATGAGAGTATAACCTCGGCTGAGCCGCATCTGGCATTATGTAAGGGTGACATAGGCCAGCTCGACCAGAGTGGCCAGCCCGTAGAGCACGACGAGCCGGTGCTGGTCAGGGTGCATTCGGAATGTATGACCGGCGACCTGTTCCATTCGCAGCGATGCGAATGCGGGTACCAGCTAATAACCGCAATGAAGATGATTGAAGATGCCGGCGAAGGCGCTCTGGTTTACCTGCGGCAGGAAGGAAGAGGCATCGGCCTGACAAATAAGCTTCGCGCTTATAAGCTCCAGGAGCAGGGCCTCGATACCGTCGAGGCGAACTTGAAGCTGGGCTTTATGCCTGATAGACGCGATTACGGAATCGGCGCTCAAATCTGTCGCGATTTGGGGCTGCGGAAAATACGGATACTCACCAACAATCCCAAAAAGATAAGTCGCCTTGAGGTTTATGGCATAAAGATTGTCGAGCAGATACCGCTAATGGCAAAGCCGAGCAAGCACAACATCGATTATTTGCGGGCCAAAAAATACCGCCTCGGCCATGTGCTTGATGAGGATTTGTAATCAGATTAAGCACACACAGGACGCAGGACGCACGGCCGGAAATCCTATTAGTTTAATGAACTTTTAGCAAGTTTGCCGGTAGAATCTTGTAGAGTGTTGAAATGGAACAGCGATTAAGGGCAGCAAATATGAAGATATTTGTGGGGGCGATTATTGCTATTGCTGTCGTCATTGGCGTGTTTGTTGTGATGCGGCTTGATACGACAGGTAAAAAAGGCGGCGGCCTGGGCAAGGAGTTTGTGTACGATATTGAGGGCCTGGCAAAGATTGACCCGAACCTGATTCTGTATGAAGAGTCCCGACAAGCCGGGATTAGCACCGGCTTTACCAATTCACGTGGTATTGCGGTCGATTCCCAGGGGTTGGTCTATGTGGCCGGCGACAAGGCCATTCGAATATTTGCTGAAGGGGGCGGTTCGGTCGGCGAGATTAAACTCGCTGATGTGCCAGGATGTCTGGCTGTATCAGGTGAGGGAAATATCTATGCGGGAGTCAGGGGACATGTTGAAGTCTATGACAGGGGAGGAAAGCAGTTTGCAAGCTGGCAGGGTATGAGTAGTGATTCGCTTTTGACGAGTATTGCTGTTTGGAAAAATGATGTTTTTGTTGCGGACGCAGGCAACCGAATTGTTTTACATTACGATATCAACGGCACTTTGGTCAATCGTATTGGCCAAAAGGATAAATATGAGAATATTCTGGGCTTTGTGGTGCCAAGCCCCTACTTCGACCTTGCGGTCGGTCGAGATGGACTTTTGCGAGTGGTCAACCCCGGCTGTCACCGGGTGGAAGCATATACTTATGACGGCAACCTTGAGTTTTGGTGGGGCAAATTTTCATCGGACGTAGCGGGTTTTACCGGCTGCTGTAATCCGGTGAATTTTGCCATACTTGAAGATGGCAGCTTTGTTACCTGTGAAAAGGGCGTGATACGGGTTAAGATTTACAGTCCTGAAGGTAATTTCGTAGGTGTTGTGGCAGGGCCGGAGCAATTGGTTGAGGAGGGCGCTGCGCACATCTGCGAAACGGCTGCTGAGTGTCAGTCCGGGGGTTTTGATGTGGCGGTCGGCCCTCGCGGGCAGATTTTTGTCCTGGATACAATCAAGAATGTTGTCAGAACATTCACGAGGAAAAAGGTAGGATGATAAGCAAAGACTATACGCAGGGCCAAAGTCGGAGAGAACTGCTTACAGGAGTTTTACGGGGTTCAGTTTTGGGGCTGTTGGGAGCAGTTAGCTGGCTGATTTTTGCCAAGAGACGAAGAGAGGCAACGCAGGATAATTGCGCAAGATTGGAGCCGTGCAGCACCTGCGAGATGTTGCAGAAGTGCCGTTTGCCCCAGGCACAGTCAGCGAAACAGGTCTTAACGGGGATAAACCCCGTTAGAAAGAACACGGCAAGTCGCACGCTCTTTCGTTCTCGAAGATTTTCTAACGGGGTAAAGGATGGCCGAAAATAGAAATAATATTACGAGGCGCCATTTTTTAAGAGACATTTTCGGAGGGTCGTGTTTAGTCGGTCTTGGCGGTGTAGCGGTCTTTGTGGCAAGCAGGATTAGAAAGACTAACACGGTCTGGCAGATAGACCCGCACAAATGTGTGGCGTGCACCAACTGTTCGAAGTATTGTGTGCTGGAAAAGTCGGCGGTGAGGTGTGTGCACGCATTCGCGATATGCGGGTATTGCAGGATTT
>Ga0315279_10005820_pt1 | contig 15795 bp, 18 predicted proteins | sample YL17G06_20_MG_FD_203694 | JGI IMG/M metagenome (GOLD analysis project Ga0315279, IMG submission 203694) | Sediment microbial communities from Yellowstone Lake, YNP, Wyoming, USA - YL17G06_20 | ecosystem: Environmental > Aquatic > Freshwater > Lake > Sediment | place: USA: Wyoming | collected...
GCTTTTTGCTCCCGAACATCTTTCTTAACCTCCTTTCCTGATTATCTTGTCGCCCACCTTTCGCATCTCCAATAAGCTTTAATTAGGGGAGTTAATCTTTTTGTGGCGCACACTAATTCATGAAATTCTTTTCAGAAAATATATTTCACCATTATTGAGTTGTCAAGGATTTTTTGGGGGTAAAATAACTTGGGAAGAAGGAATGTTATTAGAGCCCAGCAGGAGGGTAAGGAAGTGCAAAGGGCTACAAAATCCTGTAATTCTGTTCCACCTTAAAAGAAAAAGTACATTATTAATTGCCGTTTGAAATCTTGTATTGCGGAGAAAAAAGTATAAGCAACATTACAGGAAGGATGAGTTGGAAAGACGAAGGGTCAGGTAGGTTAAGAAATCCGTTGATAGGGTAAAAAAATGGGATAATTCTAAACTTCTCTCGTTCCGCTCGCTGCCGTTAATTCTTCTTCGTTCGTAGAACCACTGTCTCATTTTCTTTTTTCTTCTATTTCACTTCAAGAATAAAGGGTCTTCTATTGCAATTAGAATGATCCATGAGTAATATTACTACTACAAAAAGGGAGGGGGTGATTTTTTTGGCCGAAGTGAGTAGGGTTATTTTAATTTTAATTCTTGTGATTATAGTTTTTGGCGGGGGTTTATATATTGGTAACTTTCTTACCAGGAGGGCTATTTTCAAAGTAATAGAGATTTTTTACCAACACAAAGCCCTGGGGATTAATGGCGCCAAGACACTGCATCAACTTGGACTTGAGCGCCCAGATTTTTTACAAAGGGTGAGAGGATTACGTGATTATAAGCAAAATGCCCTCCAGATTCTTATAAAAAGGGGCATTATTTTTGAGAATGAGGATGGAAGGTTGTACATGGTTGAAGAGAAACTTGATGAACACTTAAGAAGCAAAAAAAGACAAACGGACGGCTACTGATTGCCGTACGGATGGGGAAGGAAAAGCTAATTTATATACCTCTTTTAATTGGCGCTAGAAACGATATAGCCGAAAAAATAGGGAAAAGTGGATTGCGAATAGGATATGGTGGTGGACGAGTGCCGTGGCGGTTTCCTACAAATAGTGAGGATTATGGCATGTCAGATGGTGACGATTACGGTTGAAAGTTTGTGCATACCCATTTGTTAGAAATGGATCCTAAAGGAAGGCTTTTCTCTTTTCCCTTCCCGAAAAGTCATGTTCCATCCTGAGGACAGGGAACTTATTTTGGACAACTCAAAGCAATGTATTAGTAATTTTGTAAATTTTTGAACAAAATTTCTATCTTATCGTGGATAAGATTCTCCCTTGGGTTAGTACCTTTAATCCATTCCTCAGGAATTAGAACTGGGATAATTAATTTATTCTCCTTTGTAAAAACTTGCGCTTGAAAGTTTTCATGTTTGTAATTCATTACTTTACATTTAATTACTAACGTTTAAATGCGTTATCGCCCAATCTAATATTTCTTGAGCCTCTTTTATCTTTTCATCTTGACTCACGAAAGTCCCCTCCCATTTTATAATTTCATTTTAATCTCCCATCAAAAAAAGATTTGCAGAATAGTAAAACACGCTCGATGATTGCATTAGTGTTCGAACTCATACTTTTCTTTTGACTTTTTTAAGTATGTAAATAAAGTCAACCTCTCAACTAACGATTGACATTCATTCCCTTACTTTACAGAAAAAAACTCTGACGTTCCACGGTAGATTGGCCTACGTTGGGAAATAACTCTCACTCTACATTTTTTTTTGTATACGTCATACTGCCCCGACTCCACTTTAGGAACGGTCCATACATATTTCCCACTATTTTGTACATTTTCTTGCACTTTTTCCCAGGATTCTCCCCCATCCCTTGAGAACTCAATAGTCACCCTCTCCCCAAATTCTGATTCCGCCGGTTCCGCTTTCCAGTGGACCTCATAAGAGTCTCCTGCCTTGATAGCATCATTTGCCTTTGGTCTCAGAATCGTGACCCCATTATCTGGCAAAGGCTTAGATGAGCAGCTTAAACAAACTATGAAAAGAAATGACAAAAAGAATGATGAAATAAGCTTCTTTCCCATTGACCTCTCCTTTCTATTCTATAATTTTTCTGATTTTCACTTATTCTCCTCAGATACGAGAGATATAGTCCCACTCCTTCACGCCAATAAAAAAGCCGCTGCCCGAAATTTTACTTTCGGATAGCGGCCCGACTATCCAGGTTTTTAACCTCCAGAAATACATTAGTATTTCCGGACCCTAAAACCTTTCTTATTTAATTTTAGAAATTATATTAAAGAATTATTTTTAAAATGTCAAGGATTTTTTATCCTAATTATGAATCCAAATACGATCTCTTGATATTGTCGATTACACTTTAAAATCCGCACTATTAGGACAAAATGCCCTTCCAACGATTACAGCTTGCTATATTGTAGTTGATGATTGAGGCCTCAGGTATCTGAAGGATGAGATAGCCAGACTCAGGAGGAAGGAATGAGGGAGGCGAAGATGAAAGAGAAAAGAGGATGTAAGGGGCCGGGTATGGGTATAGGAATGATGAAGGAGATGATGGAAGGTATGGGGAGCATGCCTCCAATGATGGAGAAGTGAATGCAGATCGGCCAACAGATGGCAGGTGCCGTCACTGAATCAGCTTCTATGGCTTCCTTTGCCACACCGGAGGTGTGAGGACTTTTTGAGGAATGGGCAAAGGCTGGCGATGATCTCATTCTTGCAGTGGATCTCAAAGGTGATAAAGGCTGTCAATCTGTGGTGAGCTGGGATGCCAATTCTGGAAAGACACCAGAGGAATTGATCCATCGCTTGGAGGCCTTACCACTCATCGCTGAAAAGGAATTGGCTCAAGCAGCAAAGGATGTGAGCAATGCGGGTATCTTAGGAACTATTTCCATTATGATAGAAAACTCTGGCAAGGGTGCAATCATTGAGCTTGATTCTATCCCCAAACCTGCTGAGATTGAATTATCCGATTGGTTGGTCTGTTTTCAGAGTTTTGGATTTGTTCTCTCCGTCACACAAAAAAATTCTGAGGCAGCCATTGCTTTATTTAAGGAGAGAGAAATTACTGCCGCTATCATTGGTGAAGTTACTGAGCAGCCAACGATTATCTTAAAAAACGGACCGGAATCCAAGGTTCTTTTTGATCTCAAAAAAGATAAGATCACAGGCATTGTCTACAAACCAAATATGCAATTACTGTGATCTTAAGATTACAGCCAGATAGCCCTCTGAGAAAAACCACTCGCAAGATGGGATCTTAGACACTTCACTTAGTACACTTTTGATTGGCCATTCCATAAACTACAATAACTCCGGGCAAAATATATCATAAATTAATAACTGGTTGGTGAATAGATTACATAAGGTCGCTGTCAAGCCCCTTTAATATGCGGATAGCCAGATGGGCTACCTCCTCTGCTTTCTGCCTGGCTCCGGGGATACCGGCGGTCAGAAAGGCAGCATCCTCCGCCGTCCTGGCGGCATCGGCCGGAGAGGCTTTGCCCAGCATGGCGGCAACCGCAGCGGGGACGGTGATATTGAGGATATTATTACCGGCGGTGCTCAGCTCTCTCAGCGGGCGGGAGGCCAGGGAGACCACCTGCCTGAATTTGGGGTCATCCTTCTGCGTAACGTCGGAGAGCACTTTCGAGGTCATGTCTTCGAGAAGTGTCCTCTCGCCGTCAATGCTCACCTCAATATCGACGTAGGCATCAAGACTCCACCACCGACTGAGCTTGCCCTTGCTGCCCCTGGAGCCCAGCTTCAGTATCTTGATGACCACCTGCTTGCCCAGCGCATTGGACAGGAGACGGGAGCACCTCTGTTCCACCAGGCGCTGCCTTTCTTCATCCAACTCACGCACGATGTCAGCCAGCCGGCGCCCGCTGGTCAGGCCCTGGTATGTCTTCAGGGCGCGCCGGTACAGGGCAAAACCGCGCATGGGTTCGCTGGCCTGTATCATCAACCTGGTTACCGGGCCGCGCCGCACCTGCTCCGCCTTTCGGGCCACGGTGTTTACCCCGAGCATGATTGTTTCCGGGTCGAAGGAGAAATCGCCCCTGCTCGTCATGATAGCCACCGCTTTGTCGAAGTCGAACTGGCAGTGCAGCAGAATCTTCATCGCCAGCGCAGCGTCTTCGCCGTGATGGGCGTGCGAGCGCGAGACCATGGTCAGGCCGCTGGCTGCCTCCTTGAAGATGCCTAGGGCATCGTGCATCGCGATGATGCCGACGACCGAAGGCCCGCCAATGTCCTTCAGGATGAGACCGACATCGCCGACCAGGTTGGCGGTATCATAGACCTCGTCCGTGCCGAACACGTGCATCTCTTTGGGCAGTCCCGCCTCCGCCGCCGCCGCCCTGCCCACTGCACGGGCTGACCCCCTGGTAAAGCCGCACTCGGCATCGGGCAACCAGGCATCGGGGTGAATTATCTCCAGTGCCGCTGCCGAGCCAAGAAGCGCCGCCGATAGCGGTGCTGGCGCCGTGCCCGTGGCTGCCATGGCATCGATGACGGCACGGGTACCAATGTGGCCAGCGTTTTTGGCAATCTGGGGGAAGGCAATCTCCTCCCCGAATGGGCCGTGTCCGAATATCGGCCCCAACCCGGGCGGTAACCTCTCTCCCTTAATTTCGGTGAGCTTGCCCTGTGCCATAGCCTGGTATATCGCCTGGACGGCGGCGAAGCCGGAAACCTTATTGCCTATCTTGATGCTCGGTATGGCCGCCACGCCGCAGCGGTCGACCCCGGCGGCTATCCGGGCCATAGCCCCCAGCTTGCGGCTGCCAGCGGGTACCCCCGCCTGGGCTTTGGAGCCCGCCAGATAGAGAAGCACCGCGCTTAAGAGGGCGGCATTCGCCGAGTCAGCGCCGGCGTCACGGGCGGCGCCAATGGCTTTGGCTAACACATCGTCCAGGGGCAATGACCTGGTGTTGGTGAAGCGCAGGGATATGTCGGCCCCTCTCTGTATCTCCTCGGCAACCACATTGGCCACACAGCACAACGCCACGTTTAGTGAGCCGTGTCCCGTGGCACACGCCTCAATCCGGTCATTGGTGGTCAGGTCTATATCGGAGACCGCGGCCATGGCTGCGGCCAGAATTTCCCTTTCCATTTCCGCCTCCTTTTCTCCTAATTGGCTTGGCTATCCCTGGCCAAGATCGATTTTGTTTTCCCCGCGCCTGACTGCGCTCGAGATTGAGTCCCTCAGCTCGCGCAGGGATATGTCGGCGCCAAGCTCCGCCTTCAGTCTCCTCTTCACATCAAGGCAGAACTGGTAGTCTACACTTTCTATGGTGCGGCCATCGCTGGCTCGGGCAATCTTGAGGGGTACTTTCAAACGGAGTCTCTTTCCCTTGAACTTCAGAACTAATTTGTGCTGTGATATTTTCGTGGGCAGAGAGATGTGCTGGCTGACTAAACGGCGCCACCCCAGCAGGCCTAGTTCGGTGACCAGGAGGTTCTCAATCTGGGGCAGTGCCGGGGCGGGTGTATCTATTATCAGCAGGTAGCCCGGCCTGCCTTTTTTGGTGAGCGAGGGAACCAGGTTTACATTGTGAGCACCAGCATCATGGATGGCGGCTATCACATTGGCAATGTTTTCCCCTGAAGCGCTGTCCACCTGAGCCAGTATTAATACGCTATCGTCGCTGGCCTGGTCGGGAAGGCTCTTTGGCTCGGGCATATGCTTTAAGTCCTCCGTTAATCAGGGCTTGGCCTGGTTTCAAAACACGACCTGCCCATTTAAAGTTGCACTACTCATCTTCACTCCAAGGTAGCCACGCAAGCTGAAGATTACTGGTTGAAACATGCAAACAAAAAAAGGGAGGGCCATTTCTGATCCTGCCCTCCCTCTCTTTGATAATTGAATATTGATACTTCGACGGCGCCAAACCCCGGCCTTCAGGACGGGGTAAAAAGCGCCGCTCAGTATCAACCCTGAGCAAACCCCGGGCTTTAGACCGGGGATAGTCGAAGGGTTGATTTATCAGATTTTATCCCAGTCGATAGCGGTTTTTTCAGATGGCAACGGTATGATGAAAACTGGTTTTCGAGTTCGATGCAATACTGCACTGGAGATACTTCCAAGAAAGGTGTGAGCTAAGATCCCCTTTCCATGGGTTCCAAGAATAATCAAATCACACTCTTCTTTATCCGCAGCATTTAAAATTTCTTCCGGAGGATGGCCCAAAGGAACGAGAATTTTAGATACAAGTTCAAGGCATGGGAGGCCCATTTTGGCCTCTGTCCTTCTGCAGAAATCTTGTAATCGGTTTTTGATCTCTTTAGTAGCCTCCTCAACACTATGTTGTTGGAATTTGACACGCTTATCATTTGCAAGGTCAGGCGTTACTGCAGGAGACACGGGTTCAATAACGTTTAAAATAATGATCTTTGCACGACGTTCTCGGGCTAAATCGACTGCATAGTAGAAGGCATAAGCAGAGTTTTGACTGAGGTCAGTGGCATAAAGAATCTTCTTGATTTGTGGAATCATCTCTCTCCTCCATTTCTCCAGCAGTTCTCTGCTGGTCCCATTTTTGGAATTAAAGAATTTTAATGCAAGCTCTTAGTTTTGATTAAAGTCTATTATATCTCAATATGCAAGTCAATTAAGAATTTTAAGAAAAGACTCGTGAACTCCTTGACTAACGAGGAAACCCATTTTATTCTTCGTATATCTCCCCCCACGGAAAATAAGTTCTTATCAAGCGTTGTGCTTTGTCGCCAGGAATTTGTTCGTGGGGCAAACCCATCACAGCAGACCTGAAAACAATGATTATCGAACTCGATTCATTGGAAGTCACATTCAATACAGGCAAGGACTCATTGACCGTTCTTGATGTTCCCCACTGGCAGTTGGAACAGAAAGACCAGGTCGCCCTCTTCGGTCCTTCCGGCTCAGGGAAGTCCACCTTCCTCCATGTCCTGGCAGGGCTCTTGCCGGTCACAAGGGGACGGGTGATGGTCTGTGGGCACTCCCTGGAGCGCATGTCAGAGGCAGAGAGGGATCGTTTTCGGTCTCAGTACATCGGCTACATCTACCAGAATTTCAATCTGCTCCAGGGGTACACGGCGTTGGAAAATGTCCTGATGGGCATGACCTTTTCTCCTCGCAAGAGCGATCGGGGGGAGGCGAAGCACCTGCTGGACGAGGTTGGGCTCTCTCACCGCCTGGACTATTTTCCCTCCCAGATGTCCTTTGGTGAGCAACAGAGAGTCGCTGTGGCCAGGGCCCTGGCAAATAGGCCTCAGCTTCTCTTGGCAGACGAGCCGACTGCCTCCCTACATCCCGTCAACAAGGAGGATGTCCTCAGATTGTTGCGGGAGATCTGCGAGAAATACGGCTGTACCTTAGTGTTGGTCACTCACGAGCGCGAGATCATCGCCTTGTTCGAAAAAACCGTGACATTCCTGGAGTTCAACCGGGCGTACCTGAGCCCCGCGGGGAGGCCTGCATGAATTTTTGGAGGATTGTGCTCAGGAGCCTGAAGTATCATCGCTTCTCCAGCATCCTAACCGTCATCAGCATCGCCTTGGGCATTGCTCTGTTGGTGGCCGTTCACTCTTTCAAAGAACAGACGCACAACACCTTCACCCAGGTGGGACTGGGGGTGGACGCCATATTGGGACCCAAGGGCTCGCCCCTGCAGATCGTCCTCAATGCACTCTATCACCTGGAGGAAATGCCGGGAAAGATCAAATGGACCTATTTCAAGGAAGTGGAAAAGCATCCTCTCGTGGTCCAGGCGATTCCCTTCGCCGTCGGACATTCCTATGGTGGGTTCCGGGTCAATGCCATCGATCGCAGATTTCTGACGGAGTTTGAATATCTCCCAGGCAAGTCCTTTTCCTTTTCTGAAAAGGATGGAGGTCAAGGGCGCGCTTTCAGTTCACCGACCGAGGCGGTGGCCGGCTGGTCGGCCGCCAAGGCCCTTCATTTGCAACTCGGAAGCGAATTCAGTCCGGTCTGCGGCGTCCGCGAGGGCGATCCCATCCATGAGACGGATAGACTGAAATTCGTGGGGATCCTGGCCCCAACCGGGACGCCCCACGATCGGGCGATCTACATCCCTCTGGAGACCTTCTATCTCCTAAGTGGTCATCCCCAGGAGACGCGGATCATGGCGCAACAGGAAAAATATCGGGAGATCAGCGGGGCCTACATCAAAGTGAAAAGGATCCGGGGAGGGGCCATCCATCCAGGTATTCAGGACTTGAAGTTCACCATCAATCAATCGGATCACAATCAACTGGTGGTGCCCAATGAGGTCATGCCCCGTCTCTTCAACATCATCGGCTGGGTGGATCGGGTCCTGATCGCCATCGCAGCCATCTTGACGGTCCTGTCAGCCCTCTTCCTCTTCTTCTCGTTGCTTTCCGCTCTGCGGGAGAGGAGGCGGGACCTGGCCCTCTTTCGAGCTCTGGGAGCGACTCGCAGGACGGTTATGGGGCTGGTCATCTTCGAGGCCTTGATCATCAGCCTCCTGGGGGGGATCTTGGGCCTCCTCTTGGGGCACGGATTGATCGGAGTGGGTGCTCACTTCGTCAAGGTGGAGACCGGGGTCGCTTTCACCGCCAGTTATCTGAGTGGCACCGATTGGCTCGTCCTGCCGGGGACGGCAATACTGGGCCTCTTGGCGGGCCTCTTGCCGGGCATCCAGGCTTACCGCCTGGGCGTTCTGAAGAACCTGTCGCCCGTCTCTTAATTTCAGGAGGACAGAAGATGCGTAGGGGATTTCTGACCATTCTGTTTCCAGCATTGCTAATCGTCACCACATGGGGGCTTGTAGGTGAGTTAGGAGTCGCAGAGGAACACCATGGACACAAGGCCCACCATGGAGGAATCCTCAACGTAATCGGCAAAGAGTTGGCCCATGTAGAGGTCCGGATCCAGGAGGAGACTCTGGAGGCCTGGTTTGTGGGCGGCGGCCAGGATACGGGCCGATCCGTTCAGATTAACGCGGCAGAAATCCCCTTGACGATAAACATTCCCAGCCGGGGGCAGAAGAATTTAGTCCTGAAGGCGGATCCCTTGAAGCTGGCGGGCGAGAAGATGGGATACTGTTCTCACTTCGTAGCTCGCGCTGACTGGCTGAAAGAAGTGAAGGAGTTCGAAGCCAAAGGTTCCGTGGTGATCAAGGGAATCAAGGAGAAGTTGATCATTCAATATCCTGCGGGATATGACCCCTTACACCGCCATGGGCATGAACCTCACGGGAAATAACTTTACTGAGTCGATCAGAGGAGGAATGGACCTCTGAGAATGTGAAGGGAGTTGGACTTCCTGATGAACAAGAGACTACGTCTGGCCCTATTGTTAGGTTTGGCTCTAACCCTCGCGCCTCTTGGGAACTGGAACCTCTCCGAGGCTCAGCAGAAGGAGGAGAAGAAAGGGAGTAAGGTGCGAATCATCGATGAGAAGGGTCCTGCCGGTCACAAGACGATCGGCATCGATGAGAGCTCCCTCGGCGAGGATGCGGGAAAGGAGATGCCTCTCACCTTCGCCTCACTGATGAAGTGGGAATATGATGCCAAGAAGAATTCCCCTCCGCCCGAGAGCGTGAAAAAGCTGGATGGCCGCAAGGTTCGCATCATGGGCTTCATGTACCCCTTGCAGGAAGGCCCGAACATTCAAAAATTTTCCCTCCTTCGTTCCACCCAGACCTGCTGTTATGGGCCCAAGCCCCAGTACAATCAATATATCTTCGTGGAGATGGTTAAGCCGACACAGTTCCGCCGGCTGGATCCGGTCTCTTGCGTGGGCGTATTCAGGGTTGACCCTTCACCGGACGAGGGGTTTATCTACCGGATGGAAGGGGAAAGTTGCGTTGAGGTTGCGCCCTGGTAACTATGCGAACCAATAAAAAAATGAAGAGTGGTAAGGTGATTGAAGGATGAAACTTGTCGAAGGCAGACAGGTCGGTCTTCGAAAGATTTAGAATTGCGAGTGATTTGGAATGTTAGGGGTAGCTTTGGTAGTCAGCAGAAATGAGCATTTGCGTGGTTCGGGAGCGTTCGAATCAGGTCGATAAGAGGTTCCGCTCTAAATCTTTCTCAGTCGGCCTGTCTGCTTCCTCACCATCCCAAGGGTGACCTGATATCCGTATGGATCTCCGTCACGGGGAAAAAGATGCTTACCTTAATAGGATTTACCCCGTAGAAAGCCCAACCATTTATGGTGGGGATGAAGAAAAAAAGTTCATTCCCTATTGAGGATGGGGTTCAAAGCCCCGCTCTTTCTAACGGGGTTTATCTAAGAATTGTTTGTAGAAGGTGATCATATGGGAAAAATGACCAAAAAAATCTGTGTTGATTTGATTTTTGTTCTAATTGTTTTTTTTCTGCAAGGAACTTTCGCTCACGCGTGTCCTTTGTGCGGTGCGGTCGTCGACGAATCGGCTGATGAACGTTTCAACAAACCCTTGGCAGATTTGAGGATACTTTACGAACGAAAAGGCAAAGATGCCATGCCCGATGTCAGGGAGGTCTTAAAAACGAGCACAGACCCCGCGGTCATCCAGCGGGCCGCGAATTATCTTGTTGAGTTGGATGATAGAGAGTCCATTCGCCAGATGGAAAGTATGGTACTGGATCTGGTCAAACAGGTGGTTTTCACTACCTTTGGACTTGGCACCCCGGGATATCATTCCCGCCTGTCCGTTGCCTATGCCTTGATCAGATTCGGACCAACCATTGTCGGCGATCGAATTTGGGAAAAGTATGATCGGCTGGACTGGAACAGGAAAAGCGAGGTCGCTTATATTTTAAGCGCCCTTAAGGATCCCCATCTGGATGAACGCATGGCCGCCATTTTAAACAAAGAGGAAGATCATCAATTGATGCAGGGCGCCTTAGAGGCGTTGATCGTTAGCGGGAGCCATCAATCCCTCCCCTTTCTGCGTTCAAAAGTTAAAGCGTGGGTCAACAAACCTAATGGCATTGGGACCAATCCTCGGCCCGGAGCAGCGACCATCAACTATAAGTGGTTGAGAATGAAGGCGGAGACCGCCATCTTCTTTATCGATAACCGTTGGAAACGGGCTCAGCAATAACGGGCTGGAGAAGGCGCTGAAGAGGGGGTGACCTGAGATTGATCTCCCAGATTGATTGGTCTGTTTTCAGAGTTTTGGATTTATTCTCTCCGTTCAACAGGAAAGATCGAAAGAGGTTATTGCACTCTTTAAGGAAAGAGAAATTACGGCTGCTGTTATTGGTAAAGTGACTGACTCGTCCGTGGTTATCCTGCAAAATGGACCGGAGTCCAAAGTCCTTTTTGATTTCACAAAAGATAAAATAACAGGCATCGTCTACCAGCCCACCGAGCTTTAGTCCATCGTATAATTTCATAGCGTAATAAATAGTTACCATTTAAGCTCGCCATTTTTTAATCGGATTCCATAAAAAATAATAAATAATTACAATAAGTTATAATTAAATTAATGAGAACAATTTTTTTCTTGACATTTAAATTAAATTGGTTCAGTTTATTACCTACTGTAGGCTGTAGACCAAATTATGGAGATAGAAACCTTAAGTGTTACAAACAGCATAGTAGAATACCTCCGAGGGAAAATAATTATCGGAGAGCTGCCAGGTGGCCAAAGAATAAATGAAAATCAATTGGCTCCTAAACTTGGTATTAGTCGTCCACCCATGCGAGAGGCATTTAGGATACTTGAACATGAGCATGTGATAGTGAGTATTCCAAGAAAAGGGGTTTATATCAAAGAGCTTTCGATTAATGATTGTCGGGAAGTTTACCAAATGAGGGAGATGCTCGAATGCTTTGCGGTGGATCTTCTTAAAGCACAAAATATCTCTTCCCTTCCAGAAGTGTTTTCGACCCTAACATCGGCATCCGTTTTATCGATCCCGCCAGACGACAATCAGGATCAACGTTTGAACTACCTTAAGATATTTGCCGATTTTCACATCAAAATGGTGGAGGCAACTGGTAACAATCGGTTGGACTACTTTTATAAGTCAATTCAATCTACTCTATACCGATATCAATTCTTGTATTTATCTTTACCTGGTTCAGGGGCACATTCTTTGGAAGAGCATCACCGTATTCTGAATTTAATTGCGGCAGGTGCCTACGACGAAGCTAAAAAAGAATTAAAGACCCACATCATTCGTATGTATGAATTATTGGGGGATAAAATGAAGGAGAGCAATATCAAGGACTAAATTGAAATAAGTTTTTTGGAACATAATTTTTTCTGACCTGATTTGAATATTAGAAGTAGCTCAATGAATTCCACTTATCTCATAAAAAATGTAAAGCCTATGTTAAGGAGGTAGAAAGATGAAATTTTACGGTTATCCAAGACCTGATGGAAAGGCGGGAGCAAGAAATTACGTTGCTTTGATTCCGACTACGGGTTGTGTCAATGCGGTCTGCTCTCACATCGAAAAAATGATCAGAGGTACAAAAGCTCTTCCACATCATCAAGGGTGTCTTCATCCCTCTAAGGACACCGAGCAGGTAACGAAGACCCTTATTAATGTGGGCAAGAATCCTAATATTGCTGCCGTATTACTTGTGGGTTTGGGGTGCGAAATGGTTGTGTGCGAACAGGTTTTGTCCGGTATCCGAAAATCAGGGAAGCCCGTTGATTTACTCAGAGTCCATGAAGTCGGTGGAATGTTAGACACCGTTAACAAGGGGGCAAAGATTGCGACTGAGATGGTACTTCAAGCGAGCGCTATCAGAAGGGAAGAGTTTGGTCTTGAAAAATTATGCTTCGGAACAAAATGCGGTTCCTCTGACACCACCTCTGGCTTGTCGTCCAATTTAGTCGTGGGAGAGGTCTGCAGAATCATGACGAACAACGGGGGTACGTTCCTTCAAGGCGAAATATGCGATATCATGGGCGGCGAGTACGCCTTGAAGAAACTTTGTGTAGACCAGGTGCAGGGAGAGAAAATTGTTGATTTTGTTCGTGACCTCTATTTGAGAGGCTTGGCCGTGGGAGCAGATGTCAGGGGATCTCAGATGACCTCTGGGAACGTGGCTGGAGGATTGACGACTTTGGTTGAGAAGGCGTTGGGAGCAAATGCGAAGGGTGCAGATGTCCCGATTCAGAGCACATTGGAGTATGCTGATATTCCTAAAGGTCCGGGAAGACACATTATGAATATTCCTGGACATGGTTTTGAGAATCTCACCGGGTTGGCAGCTGGCGGGGCGATCGTTCATCTCTTTACAACAGGAAGAGGGGCACCGAATGGTAATCCGATTCTTCCAGCGGTAAAAGTTTGTGGCAACGAGAAAACGAATATCACGATGAAAGAGCATATTGATGTCGATGTTGCCTCAATACTTTATGAAACCGAGACCCTTGAGGCCGCGGGTCAGAGGGTTTATGAATATGCCATTGGTGTAGCCAATGGCACAATGACCAGAGCAGAAATTCTCAATTTTGATGGGACGATGGAGATTCTGATCAGTGGGCCGGTTATTTAATCCAAGGAGGTGTGAAGATGCCAAAGCTTGGGAAGTTGATTAACGACAAAGACAATGTGATGACGGCATTAGCCGATGTTACCGCTGGCGAGGAAGTCAGATTGAAATCCAAGGGGAAAGAAATCATGTACAAATGCAATCAGGATGTTCCGTTCGGCCATAAGATCGCAATCGAAGACATTAAGAAAGGGGATAAGATCATAAAATATGGAGAACCCATTGGGAGCGCTACTCAAAATATTAAAAAGGGAGATTGGGTTCACACTCATAATGTAAAAGATGATTATATCGTTCTCGATAAAGACGGTAAGCCTCTCACTCTGTAAGGGAATTAAATCTCTGGCTTTAAAGGTAATGCCCATGATCCTTACAAAAGAAGAACAAGACATGGCCTCCGGGAAACATGGCCCTGGCATCGCAAAATGCATGAACATTTTGAAGAAGTTTGGCGAAGCCCTGGGTGCAGAAAAAATGGTCAAACTCTCGAGCGCCCACACCATGCCAAAAGAGCCTCCCGAACTTTTGAAAGAAATGACCGAGGGCGTAAATCAAACCGGCACCTTCACCACCCTTCACGCTCTCATGTCAGCCTTTGATCCTCACCTTTGGAGAAAAATGGGAATTTCAGAGGAGTTCGCTTCAAAAGAACTTCCTCTGCATGAACAAAGACTGGCTATTTATCGTCGCCTTGGTTTTTATGAGACTTACACCTGCCTGCCCATGCTTGTGGGAAACCTACCGCGAAGGGGTGATTGTATCTCATGGATTGGTTCATGCGCACAGCTTTTTGTCAATTCCCTTTTAGGCGCCAGGACGAATAGGGACGGAGGTGTTGTTAACCTGGCGGCCGCAATGACTGGAAGGGCACCCTACAGAGGGTTGTTTCTGGATGAGAACCGCTATGGGCAGGTCTTAGTGGAGTTAGATGGGTTGGACCCTTACCAATTAACTTACACAGACCTCGGTGCTATCGGATACTATGTCGGGGGAAAGGCACAAGATAGAAATGTTGTGATCAATGGCTTGCCCAAGGAATTAGATATGAGCCAATTGTTGGGTCTGATGGCCCCCCTTCCTGCATCAGGGTCGGTCTGTTTATGTCACATGGTTGGATTGACTCCTGAGGCTTCAAGTTTAGAAGAGGCATTCGGACATCGAAAGCCCACTGAGGTGATTAAGGTTGGGAAAAAAGCAATAAGCGAGACCAAAGCTTTGCATGCCCTTAATCAGCATGAGAAGATCGATATGGTCGTTTTAGGTTGCCCGCACTGCACCATTCAGGAGCTGAAGAAAATAGCCTCTTTCTTAGATGGGAAGAAGATAGGGGATGATAAGAGATTATGGATTGGATCACCTTATCAAATGTACTATTTGGCCCAAACCATGGGATATAGCCAGATTATTGAAAATGCCGGTGGGGTGATTTCGAGTTCTTGCATGGCGACCATCCCTGATTCTCCCATACCAGATGATGTAAAAATTATAGCGACTAATTCATTTAAGGCATCTCATTATATTTCGAGATTGACGAAAGGGCGGGTTAAACTTGTCGTTCAAGAAATGGATGAATGTATTCATTCCATCCTTAACTGAGGATTGAGGGAAGAATTGATGAAAATGAAGGGTAGAGTCATCAATGGTGGAAATGCTTCAGGCGAGGCGTTGGTCTTGGATGTGCCCTTTTCATTTATCGGAGATTTTGATCCGGAGACGGGAAACATTACTATTTTAAATCATCCCCTTTTCGGGAAAAGCCTGGCCAATAAAATTTTGGTTTGCCCCACAGGAAAGGGTGGTACGATTGCTCCTTTTATCGCCTATCAAGCCAAGAAAAAGGGAAATGCACCAGCAGCCATTCTTTGCAGGAAAGTGGAGCCGATTCTTTGTGAATCGGCTTTAGCTATCGACATACCGATCCTTGACTCTTTGAGTGAAGATCCCGTGGAGCGCATAAAAACGGGTCAGTTTATCACCATTGAGAATGATGAGGTTTCAGTGGCCGAATAGGCGCGGTTCAGGCCTTTACAGCCCAGAATAAGTCGCTTCGCATGAAGCGTCGAAAGGAGGTGCAAAAGGAGAACAACTTTGTGAAGGACAGGTAGGACTATTGGCTGGGAATTTTATACTCTATTTCAACAGGTAAACACCATACTTATTATCGAAAGGAGGTTTAATATGAACCTGAAACCTGCGTGAAAACTGTGAGCTATATTTTTAATTTCTCAATTCTCTTGATGGCATATTCAAAAGCACCTTTATACAAGAAATTAGCTGGTAATTTTAGAGCGGGTCTATTTTTTGACTT